>Ga0068858_100008019_pt1 | contig 10171 bp, 9 predicted proteins | sample KBSSwiS12_FD_66589 | JGI IMG/M metagenome (GOLD analysis project Ga0068858, IMG submission 66589) | Switchgrass rhizosphere microbial communities from Kellogg Biological Station, Michigan, USA - KBS Switchgrass S1-2 | ecosystem: Host-associated > Plants > Roots > Rhizosphere > Soil ... | reverse complement strand
CTCCAGCGTCCCGGCGTTGTAGTCGGGCGCGTGGCGCAGCACCACTTCGGACACCGCCTGCGCGAAGCCGTCCTCGCGCCGCCCCATCACCTTCAGGGGGAAGACGCAGGGAAAGGTGAGCAGGCTCTCTTCGTTTTGCGGCTCGGCCATGGTCGGGATCATGCCCCCGTAGATGGGGCCGCGGCCGGCAAACTCAAGCGGTGGCCTTCTTGCGCTCCAGCAGCCTCGCCTTGTGCTCCTGGAAGAGCGCGTGCATGCGCTTGAACAGCTCCCCGGGCTTGCCCCGGCCCACGGGTTTGCCGTCGAGGGTCGTGACCGCGAGCACTTCCTTGGTCGAGGACGTCAGCCACACCTCGTCGGCCGAGCGGACCTCCGCCTCGGAGATCGGGCGGATCTCGAGCTTCAACGCGCCCTCGTTCGCGAGCTTCACCAGCAGGTCATAGGTGATGCCGAGCAGGATGAGGTTGTCGCGCGGCGGAGCGGCCACGGTTGCGTTCTTCACGACGAACACGTTGGAGGCCGACGCCTCGGTGAGCATGCCGTCGCGAAAGAGGATCGTCTCGGTGGCGCCCACGTCCGCGGAGAGCTGGCGCGCGAGCACGTTGCCCAGCAGCGACGTCGACTTGATGTTGCACTTCTCCCAGCGGAAATCCGGCGAGGTGATGCACTTCACGCCGTTCTCCACCTGCTCGCGCGAGGGCGAGGCCAGCGGGTACGTCATCAGGAACACCGTGGGCTTGAGGCCCTTGGGCAGCACGTGGTCGCGCTTGGGCGGCACGCCGCGCGTGACCTGGATGTAGAGAGACTGGTTGCCCGGGTGGTGGGCGAGGAGGTCCTCGGAGATCTTCAGCCACTCGTCGACGGTATGCGGGTTGTCGAGGCGGATCTCGTCCATGGAGCGCTGCAGGCGCTCGAAGTGCTCGCGGCCGCGCAGCATCGCGCCGTCGTAGACGGGAATCACCTCGTACACGCCGTCGCCGAAGATGAACCCGCGGTCGAGGGGGGAGATGTGGACCTGGTCGATGGGCAGGAGCTCACCGTTGAAGTGGGCGATGGGGGCGGTCATGGCGAGTTGAAGAGGAGTTTGAGGGTGTCCCATCCGCGCGAGAGGAAGCCCGCGACCGGCACTTCCTCGAGGGCGACGACGGGGAACTCGGCGAGCGGCTGGCGCTCGCGGGTCAACTTCATTATCCCCGCTTTCTGACCCTGGGCAAGCGGCGCCACCATCGGCTGGCGCGTCTCCACGACGGCCTGCAATCCGGCGAAGCGCTCGCGCGGCAGCGTGAGCCAGACGTCGTGGTCGAAGCCGAGGCGGGCGGTGGGGCTCGTGCCCTTGTAGATCGCGGGCGTGGCGACGGTGTCGCCGCGCTTGTAGAGCCGGCGCGTGTCGTAGGCCTGGAAGCCGAAGTTGAGCAGCTTCTGCGATTCGCTGGTGCGCAGCGTGTCGGACTGCGCACCGAGCACGACCGAGACCAGGCGGCGCTCGCCGCGGCGCGCGCTCGCGATGAGGCAGTAGCCGGCCGCCTCGGTGAAACCGGTCTTCATGCCGTCGACCGTGGGATCGGTCCACAGCAGCCGGTTGCGGTTCGCCTGCGAGATGCCGTTGAACGCGAACTCCTTCTGCGAGTAGAGCGCGTAGTGGTCGGGGAAGTCGCGGATCACCGCCTGGGCGAGCATGGCGAGGTCGCGCGCCGTCGAGTAGTGGTCGGGCGCCGGGGAGCCCGTGGCGTTCGCGAAATGCGTGCTCCTCATTCCCAGGCGCGCGGCCTGCGCGTTCATCTGCGCGACGAAGGCGCCCTGCGATCCGCCCACGGCTTCGGCGAGGGTGAGCGCGGCGTCGTTCGCCGACTCCACCACCATGCCGCGCAGCAAATCGGACACGCCCACCTGTTGCCCGGCGTTGAGGAACATGCGCGCCCCGCCCGCCTTCGCCGCGGCGTCGGAGACGGTCACCATCCTGCTGGGCTCGAGGCGGCCCGCGCGGATCGCGTCGAACGTGAGCCACGCGGTCATGAGCTTGGTGAGCGAGGCGGGCTCGAAGCGCTCGTTCTCGGCGGCGGCGGCGAGCGTGGCCCCGCTCAGGGTATCGATCACGATGTACGCGCGCGCCGCGATCGGCGGCGGTGTGACCGGTTGCGCGCCGGCGGCGAGCGAGAGGAACGCCAATGCGGCTGCGAATAGCGTCTTCATGGTCTAGCGCTGGATCAGCGCGGGAGCGGTGCCGAGCGTGCGGCGCACCTTGTCCGCGATCGCCGCCGCCTCCTCGAGGTTCTTGTACGGGCCGAGGCGCACGCGATTGAGTCCGTCGCGGCTCTCGATCTCGATCGGCTCGTTGAGCCAGGTGAGCTGGCCCATCACGTGGGTACGGAAGGCTTCCGCGCCTTCCATGCTGGAGAAGGCGCCCAGCTGCAGCCACATCCCGGTGCTCTCGCGCGCGACGACGGGTGTCTTCACGACGGGCGCGGGCGCCGGCGGCGGCACGGGCGGCGCGATCGCCGCGACGGTCTCGGTCTCCACCGGACCGAACACGCGTTCGACCTCCACCATCCCGCTTCCCGCGCTGGCGATGCCGATCCGTGCCGCGGCCGCATACGACAGGTCGATGATGCGGCCGGTGTGGAACGGTCCGCGGTCGTTGACGCGAACGACGACCGACTGGCCCGTCTTGAGGTTGGTCACCTTCGCGTAGCTGGGGATGGGCAGCGTCTTGTGGGCCGCCGTCATCGCGAACATGTCGTAGATCTCGCCCGACGAGGTCTTCTGCCCGTGGAACTTGCGCCCGTACCAGGACGCGAGGCCGCGCTCCTTCGTGGGCTCCTTGCTCACCACCGGCACGTAGGTCTGGCCGAACACCGTGTAGGGGCGGTTGGCGAACTTGTGGAACGGTTCGTCGCGCGGCACCGCGTCCGGGATCTCGGCGAGGTTGTCCGGCACCTTCTCCGGCGGCCCGTCGTCGGCGTAGTACTTGGGCGAGACCTGCGGCGCGTCGGGCTTCTTCGGCGTGCCGCCGCAGGCCGCGAGCAGCAATGCAATCAACACCGGGGTCAGAGCCCAATGTCGTGATGCGCCGTGCCAGGCGTGAGCGATATCGCGCATGAATTGGGATCCGACCCCTAGCTCGACACCAGCTGCTTGTGCGTGGAGATCGACATCAGGATCCCCATCCCCGCGAGAATCGACAGCAGCGCGGTGCCGCCGTAGCTGATCATCGGCAGCGGGACGCCCACCACGGGAAGGATGCCGCTCACCATGCCCATGTTGACGAACGCGTAGGTGAAGAAGGTGAGCGTGATGGCGCCCGCCGTGAGCCGCGCGAACACCGTCGAGGCGTTGGCGGCGATCATGAGCCCGCGCCCGATGATGAGGAGGTAGAGCACCAGCAGGATCACGTTGCCCACGAGGCCGAACTCCTCGCCGAACACCGCGAGGATGAAGTCGGTCGAGCGCTCGGGAACGAAGTCGAGCTGCGCCTGGGTCCCGTTGAGCCATCCCTTGCCGAGGATGCCGCCCGAGCCGATGGCGATGGTCGACTGGATGATGTGGTAGCCGGCGCCCAACGGATCCTGCATCGGGTCGAGGAGCGTGAGGATCCGCTGCCGCTGGTAGTCGTGCATCATCGACCAGAGGAACGGAAGGCTCGCGAGTCCCGCCACCGTCATCGATCCGATGACCTTCCACGAGAGTCCCGCGAGGAAGATCACGAAGAAGCCCGAGGCGAAGATGAGCAGCGCCGTGCCGAGGTCCGGCTGGCGCACGATGAGGCCCACGGGCAGCACCAGGATCACCGCGGCGATCACGAAGTCGAGCAGCCGCAGTCCCTCCTCGCGGCGATGGAACCACCAGGCGAGCACCAGCGGCACGGCGATCTTCATGATTTCCGAGGGCTGGATCGTCGCCATCCCGAGGTGCAGCCAGCGGCGCGCGCCGTTGCGGATCTCGCCGAAGAGCGCCACCGCCACGAGCAGCGCCAGGCCCGCGAGGTAGGCAGGCAACGCGAGCCGCATCAGCAGCTGCGGATGCACCTGCGCGAAGAGCCACAGCGCGAACACCGCCAGCGCGAGGTTGCGTCCCTGTCCCATCACGCGGTCGGCACCGAGGCCGCCGGAAGCGGAGTACACGACCGTCACGCCGAGCGCCAGCGTCAACGCGAGCGCGGCCATGAGCGGCCCGTCGATGCGCCGTGCGAGGAGGTCGAAGAGGCGGCTAATCATGCTCTTCGTCCGGGATCTGGTCGGGTTTCGGCAGGTCCTTGCGCACCGGCTTCCTGCCCGTGAGGTAGTAGTCGAACACCTCGCGCGCGATCGGGCCCGCGGTCGAGCCGCCGTGCTTGCCGTTCTCCACCAGGATCGCGAGCGCGATCTTCGGGTCGTCGGCGGGCGCGAAGGCGATGAGCAGCGCGTGGTCCCAGTGTTCCTGCTTGAGGCGCTTCTCGTCGTACTTCTCGTTCTGCTTCATGCCGACCACCTGCGCGGTGCCGGTCTTTGCCGCCACGGCGTAGGTCGCGCCGGCGTAGGCCTGCGACGCGGTGCCGCCCGGCCTGGTCACGTCCACCATCGCCGCGCGCACCAGCGCGAGGTTCTCGGGCTTCACCGCCACGGCATCCTTCTCCACCGACGGTTCGAGCTCGCGCATCTCCTGGGTCTTCGAGTCCTGCACCGCCTTGAGGAGGCGCGGATGCACGGGCACGCCGTTGTTGGCGAGCGTCGCGGTGGCGGCGGCGAGCTGCAGCGGCGTGGACAGCATGTAGCCCTGGCCGATGCCCACGCTCACGGTGTCGCCCGCGTACCACTTCTGCCTGAAGCGGCGCTGCTTCCATTCCTGCGAGGGCGCGAGGCCCGGCAGCTCCCCGTCGATGTCGATGCCGGTGGGCGCTCCGAACCCGAAGCGCGTGAGGAACGTGTGGATCGCGTCGATCCCCAGGTCGTTCGCGAGGCCGTAGTAGTACGTGTCGCACGAGATCACGATGGACTTGTGGAGGTTCACCAGGCCGTGGCCCTCCTTCTTCCAGTCGCGGTAGCGGTGGTTCACGCCGGCGAGCGTGAAGTAGCCGGGGTCGGAGATCGTGAACTCGGGCGAGCGCTTGCGGAACTCGAGGGCGGCGAGCGCCATGAACGGCTTGATGGTCGAGCCCGGCGGGTACTGGCCGCGCAAGGCGCGGTTGTTGAGCGGCTTGTCGGGCGAGTTGTTGAGCGCGTCCCAGTTCTGCGGGTCGATGCCGTCGACGAAGAGGTTGGGGTCGAAGCCCGGTCGCGACACCAGCGCCAGCACCTCGCCGTTCTTCGGGTCGATCGCGACCAGCGCGCCCTTGTAATCCTGGAACGCGTCCTCGGCGATCTTCTGCAGGTCGAGGTCCAGGGTCACCATGAGGTTGTTGCCCGAGATGGGCTCGGTGCGCGCGAGCGAGCGGATCGCGCGCCCGCCGGCGTCGATCTCGACCTGCTCGGTGCCGGTGAGGCCGTGCAGCTCCTTCTCGTAGGCGCCCTCGATGCCGAGCTTGCCGATGTGATCGGTGCCCTTGTAGTTGGTCGTGAGGCCCGCCTCGTCGATGCGCTTCACGTCGGCGTCGTTGATGCGGCCGATGTAGCCGATGGCGTGGGAGGCGACCTCGCCCTGCGGGTAGGAGCGGAAGAGCCGCGCCTTGATCTCGAATCCCGGGAAGCGGAAGCGGTTCACGGCGAAGCGCGCGACCTCCTCCTCGGTGAGGCGCGTGCGGATCGGCAGGCTCTCGAAGTTCTTGCTCTCCTCCTGCAGCTTCTTGAAGCGGCGCCGGTCGCGCGGCGAGACCTCGATCACCCTCGCGAGCTCCTCGATCGCGCGCTCGACGTTGGGCACCTTGGACGGCGTGATCTCGAGCGTGTACGCCGAGTAGTTGGCGGCGAGCACCTTGCCGGTGCGGTCCAGGATGAGGCCGCGGTTGGGCACCACGGGCACGACCGAGATGCGGTTCGCCTCCGCGAGCGTGTGGTAGTACTCGCGCTGCACCACCTGCAGCCACGCGAAGCGCCCGAGCAGCATCGCGAAGGCGATGAGGATCGCGAAACCCGCCAGCATGAGCCGGTTGCGGAAGACGACCAGCTCGCGCTGCTGGTCGCGCATGGCAAAGCCGGCCATCAGACCGCGCCCTCGCGGCGCTGCCGCACCTTCCTCGAGTAGAGCACCCAGTTCACCGGCGACCAGCAGAGCGCCGTGAGCACGGGCGAGACCAGGTAGGCGAAGCCGGGAAAGTCCGCGCCCAGCAACAGGTTGAGCGACAGCATCACCGCCGAGGCGACGATGGTGAGCCCGAGCACGTGCAGCGTCTGCTCCGGCAAATGGAACGAGAGGATGCGAACGCGGATCACCTGGGCGCCGAAGACCGCGATCACGTACGCGAGCGCGTGCTGGCCCAGCAGCATCGAGTCGCTCACGTCGACCAGGAGGCCCAGCGCGAACGCGACTCCCTGGCCGATCGAGCGCGGCTCGGTCACCGTCCAGAAGATCAGCACGATCAGCACGAAGTCGGGACGGGCGAGCAGCCAGTTCCCCGACCACGGCAGCACCTGCAGCAGGAAGGCGGCGGCGAGCGAGAAGAATACGAGCCCCACGGTCGCGGGGAGCTTCATCACGTCGCGGGCGACGGGCGTGAGGTCCGCGGGTCTCATTGCGGTCTCATCTCCTCCTGCCCCCCGGCCGTCCCTTGCCCGGCTTGGTTTCCTGCGCCTTCGTCTCCGGCGGCGCCGCGGCCGCCTGCGGGATCGGCAGGATCATCACGTAGCGGTGGCTCTCGACGCCGGCGGAGGGCTTGGCCACGATCTTCGCGAACACGTACGCCGCGTTCTTCTCGACGCTGGTCACCTGCGCCACCAGCAGTCCCGGCGGGTAGGTGCCGTCGATGCCCGAGGTCACGAAGGTGTCGCCGTTCTGGATGTCGGCGGACACCGGCATGAACGGCACGTCGATCGATCCGTCCTTGCCCGATCCCACGGCGATCGCGCGCAATCCGTTGCGCACCAGCATCACCGGTACCGACTGGTCCTTCTCGGTGACGAGCGTCACCTCGCTGGTGAACGTGCCGACGTTGGTGACCTGGCCCACGACGCCGGTGCCGTCGATCACCGGCATGCCGGCCGCGACGCTGTCCTTCATGCCCTTGTCGAGGACGATCTTGCGGGTGAAGGGATTGCGCGCGGAGTAGAGCACCTCGGCGAGCATCCCGCCCTCGGCGTAGCGGCTCTTGCCGGGGCTCATGGCGAGCAGGTGCGCCTGCTCGGCGCGCAGCAGGCGGGCCTCCTGCGCGGCGGCCGATTGCTCGAGCACCTTCACCTTGAGCTCCTGGTTCTCGCGCAGCAACCGGTCCTGGCTCGTGAAGTAGTCGGTCACGCGCCCGAACGCCTGCGAGGGCACGGCGGCGAGCTCCTCGACCGGGTGCGCGAGGACGGAAAGCGAGAGGCGGATGGTCTCGAGCGCGCGGAAGCGGTGGTCGGCGATCATCAGCGCGATCGCCGCGATGGTGAAGAACGTGAGGCGCGCGAGGGGCGAGGGCCCCCGGTGAAAGAACGGAGGGGGCTCTCGAATCATGGGGACAGACCCCGGTTGCTAGGCGTCAGCGATGTTTTCACCGAGGGGTCTGTCCCCGGTTTTCAATCGTTCGTGAACACGGTGCCCAGCTTGTCCATCTCTTCGAGGGCACGACCGCTGCCGCGCACCACGCAGGTGAGCGGGTCGTCGGCGACGATGACGGGCAGGCCCGTCTCTTCCATGAGGAGGCGGTCGAGCTCGCGCAGGAGCGCCCCGCCGCCGGTGAGCACCATGCCCTTCTCGGCGATGTCGGCGCCCAGCTCGGGCGGGGTCTGCTCCAGCGCGCTCTTCACGGCGGAGACGATGGAGTTGAGCGGGTCGGTGAGCGCTTCGAGGATCTCGTTGGAGGAGATCGTGAAGGAGCGCGGGATGCCCTCGGCGAGGTTGCGTCCCTTCACTTCCATCTCGCGCACCTCGCTGCCCGGGAACGCGGAGCCGATCTGCTTCTTGATCTGCTCGGCGGTGGACTCGCCGATGAGCATGCCGTAGTTGCGGCGGATGTAGTTGATGATGGCTTCGTCGAACTTGTCGCCGCCGACGCGGACCGAGGCCGAATAGACGATGCCGCCCAGCGAGATCACGCCGACCTCGGTGGTGCCGCCGCCGATGTCGACCACCATCGAGCCGGTGGCGTCGGCGATCGGGAGGTCCGCGCCGATGGCCGCGGCCATGGGCTCCTCGATGAGGAACACCTGCGAGGCGCCGGCGCCGATGGCGCTTTCCTTGATCGCGCGCCGCTCGACCTGCGTCGAGCCGTAGGGCACGCAGATCACGATGCGCGGGCTGGGGCGGAACCACTGGTTGTCGTGGATCTTCTTGATGAAGTACTTGAGCATCTGCTCGGTGATCGTGAAGTCCGCGATCACCCCGTCCTTCATCGGGCGGATGGCCGTGATGTTGCCGGGGGTGCGTCCGAGCATCTGCTTCGCGGCGAGGCCCACGGCCTGGATGGTCTTCTTGCCGTTGGGGCCGCCCTCTTGCCGTATCGCAACAACGGAAGGCTCGTCCAGGACGATGCCCTTGCCGCGCACATAAATGAGGGTATTGGCGGTACCGAGGTCGATCGCGAGATCGGTGCTGAAGTACTTCGAAACGAAGGAGAACATCTTGATCCGTAAAGGGTTTGCGTCTGCCCGCAACCCCCGTCTAGGGCGGTGCACTATAATAGCCCAAAATTTCGGCAAATTAAGGCCTTAGCAGCACTTTTGCATGCTTTCCCTCGAACAAATCGCGCGCCTGGCCGAGCTCGCCCGCCTCGAGCTCTCGGCGGCCGAGTCTGCTGCGATGCAGCAACAGCTGAACGCGATCTTCGCGATGGTCGACGCGATGTCCGTCGTCGACACGGAAGGCGTCGAGCCGATGTCGCATCCGCAAGAGGTGGTGCAGCGCGCCCGCGCTGACGCGGTCACCGAGGCGGATCACCGCGAGGCGTTCCAGGCGGTGGCACCCCAGGTCGAGGACGGCTTCTACCTCGTCCCCAGAGTCATCGAGTAGCGATGCACCGCGCGACGCTCAAGGAGCTGGCCGCACGGCTCGCCCGCCGCGAGGTTTCCAGCGTCGAGCTCACGCGCCATTACCTCGACCGCATCGAGAATGCGGGCAAGAGCCTCAATGCATTCATCACGATCGATCGCGAGAAGAGCCTCGCGCAGGCGAAGGCTGCCGACGCGCGCATCGCGCGCGGCGAGGCGGCGCCCCTCACCGGCATTCCCGTCGCGCACAAGGATCTCTTCTGCGCCAAGGGCTGGCGAACCACCGCCGGCTCGAAGATCCTCTCCAACTTCGTCGCGCCGTACGACGCGCACGTGATCGAGCAGTTCGACCGCGCGGGCGCCGTGCTGCTCGGCAAGGCGAACATGGACGAGTTCGCGATGGGCTCGTCGTGCGAGAACTCCGCCTACGGCTGCGTGCGCAACCCCTGGGACACGAACGCCGTGCCGGGCGGAAGCTCGGGCGGCTCGGCCGCCGCCGTCGCGGCACGCCTCGCGCCCGCCGCGACTGCCACCGATACGGGTGGGTCGATCCGCCAGCCCGCGTCGTTCACCGGCGTGAGCGGCCTTCGCCCCACGTACGGACGCGTGTCGCGCTACGGCATGGTGGCGTTCGCATCGTCCCTCGACCAGGGCGGCGCCCTTGCGCAGACCGCGGAAGATCTCGCGATGGTGCTGGACGTGATGGCGTCGTACGACGAGCGCGATTCCACCTGCATCGATCGCCCGAAGGACGACTACGTCGGCCTCCTCGGTCGCGGCGTGAAGGGACTGCGCATCGGCCTGCCGAAGGAATACTTCTCGAAGGACCTGGCTCGCGATGTCGCCGAGCCGATCGAGGCCGCGATCGCCGAATATCGCAAGCTGGGCGCCACGACGGTCGAGGTGAGCCTTCCCAACACGGCGCTCTCGGTGCCGGTCTACTACGTGCTGGCGCCCGCCGAGGCCTCTTCGAACCTCTCGCGCTACGACGGCGTGCGCTACGGCCATCGCGCCGGGAAGTATGCGGACCTGAAGGACATGTACCGCAGGACGCGCGCGGAAGGATTCGGCGCGGAGGTCAAGCGCCGCATCATGGTCGGCACATACGTCCTGTCGCACGGCTACTACGACGCGTACTACCT
>Ga0068858_100008018_pt1 | contig 10172 bp, 8 predicted proteins | sample KBSSwiS12_FD_66589 | JGI IMG/M metagenome (GOLD analysis project Ga0068858, IMG submission 66589) | Switchgrass rhizosphere microbial communities from Kellogg Biological Station, Michigan, USA - KBS Switchgrass S1-2 | ecosystem: Host-associated > Plants > Roots > Rhizosphere > Soil ... | reverse complement strand
TGCCTGTTTTTCATTTCTTCACTGTCAGCCCAAGACAATTTGTCTCTAACTCCTCCAATGGGATGGAACAGTTGGAACCATTTTGCCGAGCACGTCGATGACAAAGTCATACGCGACGCCGCTGATGCTATGGTCAGCAGCGGCCTGAAAGACGCCGGATATGTCTACATCAACATTGACGACACCTGGCAAGGTCAACGCGATGCGCATGGGGCCATACAGCCCAACTCGAGATTCCCTGACATGAAAGCCCTCGCGGACTACGTGCACAGCAAAGGATTGAGGCTGGGCATTTATTCTTCGCCAGGCCACAAAACTTGCGCAGGTTACGAAGGCAGCATCGGCCACGAGGAACAGGATGCGCAAACCTATGCGAATTGGGGCATCGACTATTTGAAGTACGACTGGTGCCAATCCAGCGGCACTTTGGAACAAATGAAGATTGGCTACACGAAGATGCAACAGGCAATTAAAAAAACTGGCCGTCCCATTGTCTTCAGCCTTTGTGAATATGGTTGGAACAAAGTCTGGGAGTGGGGACCATCCGTGGGTGGAAACCTGTGGCGCACCACAGGGGACATCTCAGACGAATACCGGGTGATGGCAGAAATCGGATTCAACCAGAATGGGTTGGAAAAGTTCGCTGGGCCGGGGCACTGGAACGACCCTGACATGCTCGAAGTAGGAAATGGCGGGATGACGGAAGATGAATACCGCACTCACTTCAGTTTGTGGTCCTTGCTGGCAGCGCCGCTGATCGCGGGCAACGATCTCAGCAAGATGACCCCGTACACGCTGGAGATGCTGACCAATCGCGAAGTCATCGCTGTCGATCAGGATCCTTCTGGCAAGCAGGGCTACCGTATTGCTCAGGAAGGCCCTTTCGAAGTTTGGATGAAGCCTATGGCGGACGGCAGCCTGGTGGTTGGCTTGTTCAATCGCCAGCGCACCACGGAAAAAATGACGGTGAACTTCTCGCAGATTGGGCTTCAGGGAGAAGTTAGTGTTCGGGACCTATGGCTCAAGAAAGATCTGGGAAGTTTCCGCGACAGCTATAGCGCAAACGTTCCCCGCCACGGAGTAGTGCTGGTCAGAATCAAGAAGAAGTAGCCGAACTTATTTTGTTTCCGGTAGGACTGCTGGCTCCTTTTGTAGAACGCCGCCCTGGCCGACCTGCTTTTCAAGGTCATTCAATTCAGTCGGCAAGAAGTCAGTGAAATTTTCATAACCATTTGCCGTGATCACGATTACATCTTCGTAACGCAAATAACGGTTCTCTTCGGGGACACGCAGTTGCGGGTCGATGGAAAACACATGTCCGGGCTTGAGTAGGCCATGGGCGTAGTCACCATCATCATGAACCGCCATGCCAACAGGGTGCGAAAAAATTCCGCCTCCGGTGTCCACTAGTTTATGCACGGCTTGTTCATAGATAGGCTTGGAGAACTTGGTGCGAGCAAACACCGGCTCCATGGCGGCTTTGGCCTCTTCCTGAATCTGTATTGGAGTCACCCCTGGACGAATGCGCTGCATGACTGCATTGCGGTAAGCCAGAACAAAGCCGAGCAGTTCCCTGTCGGTGGCCGAAAATTTTCCGCCCGCCGGCCACATGCGAGTGATATCGCTCACGTAGTTGTGATAATCCGGAGCGTAGTCCATCAACAGCAAATCGTCCTGCTTAATCTGCCGGCTGTTGCGGTAGTAATGCATGTTCCAGATGTTGTCGACGCCAGCGGCAATGATGGAGCGGTAACCTTCCAATCTCGCGCCATTGGTTAGATAGACATACCGGGCAGCAGCTTCCAGTTGATATTCATAAATGCCCGGCTTGGTGCTGTGCATTGCTTCCAATAAGCCATGGCCTGCAAGTTGTGCAGCCCGCCGGAGCAACTCAATTTCTCGTGGACTTTTCACGCTCCGCATCTCATCGATGATTGGCGTCAGATCTTTCACCTGGCTACCCCAGAAGCGGGCACGCAAGAGCGCTACCAAGTTAGCTTCGCGTGGGATTCGTCCATCCCAATAGTCGCCGGCAATGGCGGCGTTAGAGTCCATCAATTCATAGCGGCTTTGTTCCGCACCTTCGGCAGGAGCAAATGGCGTGTAAATTTCTTGGGGAACTTCTCCCGTCGAAGACCGCAGCCAGCCTTCGCGCATAGCTTCGGTGCCCAATACTTCATCAGCTCCGGTCAAGCTTTTCACCAAATCTGCATCGTTCGCGGAAAGCACTTTACCTTCCGCCGATTCCAGACGCGCATCGCGCGCGGGCAGATACAACGTAACTTTGTGCGAGCGGCCATCGAGCAAAATGTACGACCCCGGCGTCTCAATGCCGCAGGTGTAATAAAAGTCATTGGTCTGCCGGGGAAAGATGAAACCATTGGTACGCGGAGAACCTTGCAGGATTGCCACCGCGTGATCGCCGATCTTATGGAACACCACTTCCCACCGGGCTTTGAATTCCTCTGGAGGAAAATCGGTTTGATGGTAGGGAATGTTTTCCGCCGTAACCAAGGCGCAACTTGCAACCATGATGACCATCAGGCAGTGCCAGGATTTGGAATGCAAAATGGATTCTCCTTATCTACTCGAGAAATCTTCCTAAAACAAAACCCCAGGCGCAATCACTTGCGCCCAGGGAACGGAGCCTCGATTGCCTTTACGCAAGCGAGATCAATGGCAACTCACCTTTTGCGACAAGCAGGCTATGGAAAACATTTAGTTCCTATGGCTGGATTTTGTATACTTTATTCTTTATTATTGTCAATCATTATTTTCTTCGGCCTATTCGGATGCCCCAAATACACTGCTTCCGGGCTTCTCAACCCTACTCGTGAAAACGTCTTCGAACCTGTCTAGACGAGAATTGCTTCGTTACCTGGCCTCCAGTGGCTTGGTTCTCGCCACCACTCACCTTTCCTGGCCAAATGAGAGATTGGCGCATTCGGTAACTTTTACCGATGTAACCCAGTCCTCGAGAATCAGCTTTCAACACGACAATGCCGCATCTTCGGAAAAATACTTGATCGAAACCATGGGTTCCGGGTGTGGCTGGATTGATTACGACCAAAACGGATTGCTTGATTTGTACCTCGTGAATAGTGCCGCGACCCAGGTTTACACTCCCAAACAACCGTTACGTAACGCGCTCTATAGAAACAATGGAGACGGGACCTTCACCGACGTGACCAGCAAAGCAGGCGTCGGATCTGAAGGATTGTTCGGCATGGGTGTGGCGGTTGGGGACTATGACAACGATGGCTTCCCTGACCTGCTAGTTCTCGGCTACAACCGCTGTATTCTCTACCACAATAATGGGGATGGAACATTCACGGACGTAACCGAACATGCAGGCGTGAAAAATTCCGGCCGATGGGCTTCAAGTGCTGCATGGTTTGATTACGACAATGACGGACGGCTCGACCTTATGATTGCCAACTACGTCGACTGGTCTCCCACCAACAACTTCTACTGCGGTGACCGCGGACGCGGCATGCGCAGCTACTGCCATCCGGATGACTTTCACGGTCAACCACCTACGCTCTATCACAACAATGGTGACGGGACTTTTACCGATGTCAGCAAGGCTTCCGGCGTGGGCTTAAAAGGTGGCAACGGCTTGGGTGTTGTCACCTTCGACTACGACAACGATGGCTGGCAGGACATCTTCATCGCCAACGACCACATGCCAAATTTTTTGTTCCATAACAATCGAGATGGGACTTTCCGGGAATTGGGATATGTCGCGGGAGTTGCTGTGAGCAGCGACGGAGAATTCGAAGCTGGCATGGGCACAGATGCCGCCGACACCACCGGCAACGGCCGCATGGATCTGATCGTCACCCACCTCGATATGCAGTTAGCGCGACTCTACCAAAATATGGGTCAGCAAACTTTTGACGATGCAACCCTACGCTCAAAGATCGGTTATGCCACCTATCACATGAGTGGGTTTGGCACTCGCTTTATGGACTATGACAATGATGGGACGATTGATCTGTTCATGGCCAACGGACATGTTCTCGACAATATTGAGCGCTACCACTCCGACGTGCTCTACCCGGAACCCAAACTAATGTTCCGCAATACCGGCCGAGGTGTTTTCGAAAACGTGAGCGATCGACTTGGACCTGACTTCCAACTGCCCCGGGTGAGCCGCGGGGCAGCCATCGCCGACTTCGATAACGACGGAGACCTCGATATTTTGGTCAGCAATAACGGCCAACCGCCGCAATTATTGCGGAATGACGGTGGAAACACCAATCACTGGTTGGAAATTTTCCTTATCGGCACAAAATCAAATCGCGATGGAGTGGGTGCCCGGGTAAAACTAACCGCTGGTGATTTAGTTGTTTATGATCAGCGTAAAGGTGGCATGAGCTACCAGTCGGCTCAGGATCCGCGGCTTCACTTTGGATTGGGACAACATACCAAAGTGGATCAACTTGAAATTACTTGGCCGAGTGGACTTATCACTAAGCTGACTGATTTAGCCTGCGACAAGATCATTGCCGTCGAAGAAGGTAAAGGCTTGGTGGAGCGGGCATTTCCGCGCGTACCTGCAAACTAATTTAGTGTTCGACAGCGGTTCCCTGCTCGACTCCCAGACCTGCATAGCCGGCTTTACGATCCCCTGGCGCTTCACCGATTTTTTCTGCCTGCGCCTGATTCAAAGCGGCCAATGCTGTGAGAGCCTCCTCCGCCTCGTCTAAATTTCCACGACGCTGATATGCCTTGGCTAGATTGGCGTAAACTGCAGGTTTTTCGGGAACAAGTTCACGCGCTCTTTCCAGATGTGCGATGGCATCGTTGAGCCGTCCAGCGGTCAAATACAATTTTCCCAACGAGATTTGGGAGTTCGGATCATTCGGCTGGATGGTGACCGCTTTCTCCAACACAATTTGCGCTTCGGAAAATTCCGGCTGGCCAGGAGTAGACCCTGAGCGCATCAGCGCTTCACCAAGAATCGTCAGCAATGTGTAATTTTCGTAGCCCTTCCTGATGCCTTCCCTCGCCGCCGTAATTGTCTCGGGCATGTTGCCGGCGTACAACTGTTCATAGGCAGCAGCCAGATAGCCAATTTCACTTTCCGGTGCAAGTTTGCGTGCCCGGGCAAAATCTGATTTTGCCCGATCAAATTGATCTATTTGTGAAAGCAGTATTCCGCGTTCGTAGTAGAGCCGCGCCGATTGAGGAAGATTATGCAGTCCGAGTTCGACAACTTTCAATGCGAGGGCATAGTTCTGACGTCCTATGCATGCATCGGCCACGTATAAAAATAATTTTTCGTTTTGCGGGCTGAGGGTTACGGCCTTTTTGAAGGCTGCCAACCCTTCTTCAGATTGTCCGTTTCCTATGTAAGCCTGAGCCAACAAATTTTGAACATCCGCATTAGTACGTCCTTCACTGATCCACTCGTTCAAAGTTTTGATTGCAAGTTTGAACTGGCTGGTAGCCACATAGCAGAGAGCCAGATTAAAACTGGCAGCATATTGGTTGGCAACCCGACCTTGCGCGGCGAGCAGATGCGGGATGGCCTCTTTAAAAGCGCCTTTCCCCGTGAGCACAGTTCCTTGATGCAATTCCTCCTCTGCGCGCTTGTGTGAACTGGGAAAACCCTCATTGGGACGATCGCCTTGCCCCGGAGTGTCTGGGATCTGTTGTCTATTCGGTGCGAGCTGAGCGTGGCTTGCCGGCAGCGCCCACAAAGAAAAAATCAATAGACAATTCGCACTTGCCGTGGACATTAAACGGAGGCTGCGCGCTACTTCCATTTTTCCTGACCTTCGACAATCGTAATGTAGCGATCGATGGGGAGATCGGTGAATCGCTGCTTCGTGCTGCTCGGCTGCGGCCATTTTACTTCCAGCCAATCGATCTCGGCGTTGCTACTAAACCCTAGAATTGGCGCGGCTTGTTCTGTGTGACCAAGACGTCGACCGAGCCATCGTTGTCGAAATCTCCCAACCCTAAGCCGTGTCTGGAAATGGACTGAGAAAAAATCGAACCGCTATTCACTCATCCATAAGGTGCGATACCAGCCCTGCTGGGACTTACGTGTGATTGGATGCCTATTATCCGACAATCTGGGCTCTCTGCCGCACAAAAGTTATGGCATCACCTAAACGGGATTCATTTGAAATCAGGCGGTACTCGCTTGACTTCGACTCTGTTCACTCTGCTGTCGTTACCAACTTTTTGCATTTTCATGCAACGTGTCATATTACGAAGACGAACTCATCATGCAGCATGAGAATTCCATCGTGAATCCGACGGAGATGAAAGAGCATCAAGAAGTCGAGCGCAAGGCAGTGAAACTTGTAACCACCCACCCGCCTGCCTTAGTGCACTCTTAGCTCAAAGAGACAAGAATTTTCGTAAATTGTGACGGATTCTCACTCCAGGACCGCAATGCATCGGCTGCATCCTCTAGGGGAACAACCATGCTAACGGCCTGGTCCACAGGAAATTTCCCTGCTTCAAGAAACCTGATCACAGCGTGAAAATCTTCTGATTGGGCGTTCCTTGATCCGAGGACATCCAACTCTTTTTGCACGAATAACCTGGTTTCATAGCTCACCGGTTCTTTGGCATAACCGATGTATACCACCCTGCCAGTGAATGAAACTTCCTCGACAGCAACACGAAATGTCGCCGGTGATCCGATGGCTTCTACCACGACATCCGGCCCGCGCCCTTCGGTCAGATCTTGCAAGCGGCTGTGTAACGGTTCCTTTGTATTGTTGATGGTGTAGGCGGCACCTGCCGCTCGTGCGAGTTCCAGCTTTTCATCATCCACATCTATGCAGATCGTGCGCGCCCCACGAGCCTTCGCGCCAGCCACAACACCGAGCCCAACTCCTCCGCAGCCAAAAACCGCGACAGTATCGGATTCGGCAACCCGTCCGCGTGCCACCGCATGAAATCCTACCGTCAGCGGCTCTACTAGACATAGCTCCTTCAGCGTAAGTTTGGCCGGATACAACTTTTCTCGTGGCATTACGATGAATTCGGTGAGTGCACCGTCCCTTTGTACACCGAGAGTTTGATTAGACTGGCAGGCATTCGGACGTCGTCGCCTGCATGATGCGCAGGTTCCGCAGCTTGTATAAGGAGACAGCGCCACATCTGTCCCAACCGAAAGATCGCATTGTCCTTGCACAATAGTGGCTGACACTTCATGTCCAAGAACTCGTGGGAAAGAGACAAGCGGATTCAACCCACGAAAAGAATTCAAATCACTCCCACAGAATCCCACCATCCGCACTTTTAGCAATAATTCTCCAGACGCTGCCACTGGCTCTTTGATCGTTTCAATGGAGGCTTGTCCCGGTTTCTGCAGTACGAGTGCTTTCATACTTCTAACCTTTGTTGATCGCGTGCAAAGCTTTTCCCTGCGGGCACGATACCATGTTGCCGATCTTTCAGTCAGCACTCATATATGCGGGCTTTCCCAGAGCAAATAGGTCAAAATAACATTTATTATTCGGTGCAAGATGTACCTCACGGGAGGTGCGTGAGGTCCGGTGCAACTCGAAGGCGACCGGAACCTGGCGCGGCGATCTGAACGACTACGCGCCCGCGACTCTTCTACGCTGCAATATCAAGCAGACGATGTTCAGGAAGGAAAGGAATAAATAAAAGATGAGAAAAGTTTTTTCGTGATGACATCGGCGTTATCCGTACTTACGGGCCCTGGTCTCATGGCACAGGTACAGACTGAAGTCGCTCCGGTCGTTCCGTGAAACACGGCAAATTTTGTGATATTGCCACTAGAAAAAGACCTGAAATAATTTTTACCTCAGCGGGGCGTCCAATGAGGAGTGGCGGTAAACAATCCATCCACAAAGCCAGTCTGGAAAGTTACGAACAAACCAAAAGCCACGCTGATCAAGCCCGAAGCTACGCCGAGTCCGCGATTGAAATTCACCGACCGCTTGCGAGTGTAAGCGAACGGCGCGCCGATCATCATGGTAATCAGCATCATCCCAGCAATCGTCCCAACCCCAAAAACCAGCAAATACACTATCGCCCAGCCAGGCTCGTGAATGGTGGCCAAAACCAGCAATGCAACCGCTGCGGAGCCGGCGAGTCCATGCACTAATCCAACCGCTAGTGGGCGGAGAAGGTGATAGAGGCCTACTCGGTCGAGAATTTGGCCAAGTTTGGTTTTCGGCGACTCGGTCAGATGAAGATGAACTTCCGGATTATGACCATGAATATGAGCGTGCGTTTCTCCGTCATGCATGTGCACATGCGAATGAACGGTGCCGCCATGACCATGAGTATGGGTAAAACGGTTCGTGATCCACTGGGTCACACCGGTTAAGTTGAGCACGCCCAGCAGTATTAGCATGAGGCCGACAGCAAGTTCCATGGCCAAGCCGACGCGGGGCGGAATCACCAAGTTGAACAGAATGATCCCCGTGCCAACGAGCAAAATCGTTAGCGTGTGCCCGATCCCCCACATAATTCCGATCAACCCGGCATGCCGAATGCTCTGCTGACGGCTAACGATAGTTGTGACCGCAATGACGTGGTCGGGATCGGTCGCGTGCCGCATCCCAAGAATAAATCCCAGAGCAATAATGGAGAAGAATTCAACCATGGACGGAAATAAGAGCTATTCAGCTGGCCACCGCCGCGCGCAATTCGTCCCTGCGGGCGGTCAGAAAGTTTAAATAATCTTCCATCCCTTCGCCAGTTTTGGCGGAGAGCTTTAGGACGGGCATGCCCGGGCGAACAGCTTGAATGTTACCGCATACCGCGTTCCAATCAAACTCTACGGGGGAGGCACGGTCTATTTTAGTGACAACTGCTACGTCAGCGCTGCGGAAAATGAAACGGGATCACAAAACCTGGCAATCGGCACAAACGCAGTCTATGAAACCATTACATGTAATTAATCGGCTGCGAATTCAGTTTGCCCCACAAGTGGCTGCTGCTGTTTCTCCTCTTTCTTTTCCCACTTGAGAATCGTAAGATCGAGTACAAAAATTGCGTAAAGCGCCGGCACTAGCAACAAAGTGATGAATGTCGCCACCCATAACCCACCGATCTGCGTATAGTCGATGCGGAACAGTGCCTGCGCGATGCATTCTGGCAAGATGCGAGACCGGTGATCCGCGAATGGCGCAAGAGTCACGGACTACCGGAAGACCCGATGCGAGCCTTCCGTGAGAGCGGCTATTTGGAGAAGATCACCGCTGACCGCGCAGAACACAATGTTGGCTCAGTAACTAGCTATGCTAGCTCCTAGCTAGCTTGCTGGCTTGGTAAGTTCCACGTCCAGGACGATGGAGACATCATCTCCCACCATCGCCGATGCGCCATTTACCCCAAAATCTTTGCGATTGACCTTGGTGGTGGCTGAGGCACCCACATGCATGTTGCCTTTGGGGTCTTTCACCGGGGCGGTCGGGCCCTCCACGTCGAGGACAACCTCTTTTGTGACTCCATGAAGCGTAAGATCGCCAGTTACTTTCAACTTGCCTTCGCCGGCAGATTCCGCCTTCTTTGACTTAAAAGTAAGTGTCGGATATTTCTGCACGTCAAAAAAATTGGGCCCGCGCAGATCGTTGTCCCTCATTTCCACCCGGGTGTCGATCGACGTTGTATCGATGGTTGCGTCAATGGAAGTCTTGCTGGAATCTTTGGCATCATATTGCACCGTGCCCGCTACTTTTTGGAACTGCCCGCGGACGGTTGAAATTCCCATGTGACGAACCGAAAATTGCACGGCTGAATGCGCAGGGTCGATCTTCCAAGTTTCGGTTTGGGCTGCGCAAAAACTGGCCACAACACCAAGGAAAATGAAATACAAAATTGCTTTTCGACTTGCTAGATGCATTAGACACTCTCCGACTCAAGGATTACTTACTTTACCTGAAATTCATATGAACCTGCCCCAACCCGAACAACATAATTGCCAGATTCCTGCTCGGCGTTCACTGGTTGTCCATCTTGGGTAGCCGTAGCATTTGCAATTGCCGGCAGGTAGACCTTAGCGGTTGTATTCGCCGGGATGTTAACTTTGAGCGTAAACGGTCCTGCCGGTGTGCCTGTCCAGTCGGTGACGATCTTGCCGTAAACCGAATCATATTCTCCTCGAGCTTGATTGACGCGTGCATCGAGCCGCGGACGAATCACGATTTCATGAAAACCGGGAGACA
>Ga0068858_100008016_pt1 | contig 10175 bp, 9 predicted proteins | sample KBSSwiS12_FD_66589 | JGI IMG/M metagenome (GOLD analysis project Ga0068858, IMG submission 66589) | Switchgrass rhizosphere microbial communities from Kellogg Biological Station, Michigan, USA - KBS Switchgrass S1-2 | ecosystem: Host-associated > Plants > Roots > Rhizosphere > Soil ... | reverse complement strand
CAGAAGGCGTTGCGCGCGGCAGCCGTGTTAATCGGCGTCGCTTTGACGATTGGATTATTTGTTCGCGCGCCCTGATCACGCGTCCTTGAACAGACCGCCCTTGCCGTCAGCGGGCGGCAGTTTTACGCCGATCTTTGTGCGCATGTAGTTCACGCTGGCGGCGATATTGTCGTCCACGCTGCCGGTGCCGTCGCCCGGACGCGGCGCGTCGATATCGAACACCGCCCAGCCCTTGAACCGCTTCTTGCGCATCACCGCGAAGACGCCGGGGAAATCGACGCCGCCGCCCTGGCCGACCGAGGCATAGACGCTCTTTTTGCGATGGTCCGCGGGCGTGGGCCCGCCCTTGTTGCCGCGATATTGCGGGAAGGTGTCTTTCAAGTGGAATTCGGTGATGCGGGGGAAGAACTCGTCGCTGATCTTCACCACATCCATGCCGCCCAGAACGTTATGTCCGGTGTCCATGATCATATAGACATAATTGGGATCGGTATGCTCCATCACAAAGCGGAAGTCGTGCTCGCGCTCCATCGGTCCACACATATGCGGATGCAAGGACAGACGCACGCCGTATTTCTTGGTGCGCATGCCGATCTCGTTTGCGGTATCGACCAGGCCCTTGAGCTGGTCGTCGCTGGGACCGCCTGGCGGGCGCGGACCCATATTGTTCTTCCAGTGGTCAATCCCTAAGGGCTGCAGGAAGTCGCGGGCGCAGGCCTCCATGTCCGCGATCAGTTTCTTCTGACCTTCGCCGCCCAGCCAGGCATAGTTGGGAGGTGAACCGGGAGCAGGCTTGGGCGCGGGCGGAGCGCCGGGACGTATCGGCAGATCGCCCACACTGGCGATCTGCACGCCGATTTCCTGCGCCAGCTTTTTGAGTTCCGCGGGTTTGTTGTACCAGGGCGCGGCCTGGTCGGAATAAGGCTCGAAGCCTTCCAGTCCATAATGCTTGATGTCCGTCAACATCATTCGCATGTCCTTGGACTTGATCATGTCGCCATTCTTCCAGACGCCATAGATCGAACCGGTGGTGCCGAACTTGATGTCGGCATCGCTGGGATCAAGTCCCGCCAAGGCGGGTGATGTAGCGGCGGCGAGCGCAGCGCTGGAAACCAGGAAATGGCGGCGATGGAGCATGGCGTTTCCTTTCTTCTGGTTATTGCGGCTATTTTATCAGCGAGTGGAAATCCTCGCTATTTCTTCTTGGGAAAAAATCGCGTGACCCCGCTGGGCGTTGCAGCATAAAGCAACCCGTCATTGCCCAAGGCGATGCCTTCGCCCGCTTCGGCGTCGGGAACAAAGGCGAAAACCTTGCCGGTCTTGGCGCTGCCGATGTAGGTGCCCTTCTGGCCTTCGCTGTTGTAGTCAGTCGCGTACAGCGTGTCGTCCTTGGTGACGAACAGCCCGCTGGGATGATTGAACTGTTGGTATTCCGTCAGATATTTGCCGTTCTGGTCAAAAACCTGGATGCGGCCATTGACCCGGTCGGCCACCAACAACCGCCCCTGAGAGTCGAACACCAAGGCATGGGGATTGCGGAACTGGCTGGGTTTGGAACCCAGGCTGCCCCAGGCTTTGATGAATTTCCCGTCCGGCGTGAATTTGATGATGCGGGTGATGGTGTCGGGCGGCAGGTCAGGCGCCACCGTGCCATGGCCGTCGGCGACAAAGATGTCGCCATTGGGCGCGGTGGTGACATCGCCGGGATCGTGGAAATGGGTTGGCCCACCGCCGGAAACGCCGGCGGTTCCCAATCGCATCAGCACTTTGCCTTCGGGCGACAGCTTGATGACCTGCTGGCCCTTGCTTTTGTCTTTGCTGATCGCCGCGTCGGTCACCCAGACATTGCCGTCTTTGTCGATATGCAATCCGTGCGGCATGGCGAACAACCCGGCGCCGATGCTGCGAATGGGCTTGCCGGTCTTGGGATCGATCTGATGCACCGCGGCGCGGTTCGAACCATCGCATGTCGTGCCGCCGCAGCGGTCGATCGCCCAGATCTCGCCATGCGGACCGATTTCAATTCCGGCCGTGGTGCCCCAGGCATGACCGTCCGCCAGCTTGGCCCATTGGCGTTGCGGCGGGCCAAAGGGATCAGGCAGATCGGCGGCCAGCACCGGCGTGGTCAGCAGCAGTGCTGCGAGCCAGAACCGCTTCAACCTCAGCGCTCCTCACGTGGAGGCGGCGGCGCCGCTTCACCGGGCAAGGCATAAGCCACCAGATCCGCGCCATAGGAACCGCCCTGGGCGCAAACCAGATACTGCTTGCCATTGTGCATATAGGTCATGGTTGCGCCGGTCTGCACCTTGTCCATGAACACCGCGCCCTTTTGCTCGCCGGTGGCCTTGTCGTAAGCCCGCAGGCGCGCGCCCTTGCGGCCCGTTTCGTCGGTGAACAAGCCGCAATCGCCGCAGACGATCAAAGTCTTGGTGGTCAAAGTGCCCAAGATGCCGGACTGGCCGGTGCGGGGAATGGTGACGCCCTTGAGCAGGCGGTGGTTCTTGATCGCGTCCGGCGTCTCGCCATGCACGATCTGCCAGGCAAGCGTGCCCTTGCTGAGATCGATGGCGGTGATGGTGCCGTAAGGCGGCTTCATCAGCGGGATGCCTTCGATGGAGATCATGCCGGGGACGATGGGATCGTTGAAGCCGTCGCGCCGGTTCGAGCCGCGCCCAGGACCCACCGCGCCCTTCAGGCTGGCGACGCCGCCAAAGGCGCCGCCATTGGCATCGGCGCTGCCGGCGGCCGGTTGTCCGCCGCGCTGGACCACCTTGCCGTCTGGAGTCTTCATCACGCCGGTCACCTCGAACTGGTTCTTGGCGAACAGATACAGCATATGGGTTTCGGGATCGTAGGAGGCGCCCGGCCAGTTGATGCCGCCTTGCAGGCCCGGAAGATTCAGCGCCCCGAAAATCTTGTCATTGACCAACGGCGGCGGATCGTAAAGCGCCGCCAGCTTATAATGACTGGCGATTTCCAGCGCCCGCGCCTTGATCTGCGGCGTCCAATCCACCAGATCGGCTTCGGTGACGCCTTGCTTGGCGAAAGGCGGCGGTGCGCTGGGGATCGGCTGGGTAGGCGAATACCATTCGCCGGGCACATCGCCCTTGGCGACTTTCTTTTCCGGGATCGGCCACACCGGCTTGCCGTTGGTGCGGTCCAGCACATAGACAAAACCCTGCTTGGTGGGCTGGGCGATGGCCTTGATGATCTTGCCATTGTGCGGGATGTCGCAAATCACCCCGGCGCAGGAGACGTCGCGGTCCCAGATGCCGTGATGGATCATCTGATAATGCCATTTGCGCACGCCGGTCTCGATGTCCAGCGCCACCAGGCTTTCGGCAAAAAGGTGATTGCCGGTGCGGGTGACGCCTAACAGGTCGGTCTGCGGCGACTCGACGCCGACATAGACCAGGCCCAATTCGGTGTCCGCCGACATCGGCGCCCAGGAGCCCATATTGCCACTGGTCTCGGCCTGGCCCGGCGTGGTCCAGGTCTCGTAACCGAACTCACCCTTTTTCGGGATGGTGTGGAAAATCCATTTGCGCTTGCCGGTCTTGATATCAAAGCCGCGGATATAGCCCTTGGAGGCGAGGGTGGGGGCGGCGCCGACCACGATGGTGTCCCTCACCACCAGCGGCGGAGCATGCAGGCCGATAATGCCTTTGTTGGGATCCATGTCCTGGTCGTCGTCCAGGCGCAGATCGACCTTGCCGCCCGTGCCGAAATTGGGATCGGCGAGTCCCGTCTTGGCATCCAGCGAGAACATGGTGTAGCCGCGGGTGACATAGACGACGCGCTCATTGGTCCCGTCGCTCCAATAGCCCACGCCCAGGCCGGGGCCGCCGCGCGAGCCAATGCGTTCGCCCTCATCATAAGTGTGTATCCAGAGCAGTTCGCCGGTGCCCGCATCCAGGCAGACCACATCGCGGCGGAAACCGGCGGTGCAATAGATGCGTCCCTTCACCATCAGGGGCGTAGATTGATAGTCGGCGTCCAGCCGGGGCCCCAAGGCATTGGTGCTGAATTTCCAAGCCAGTTCCAACTTGTTGAAGTTGGAGGCGTTGATCTGGTCCAGTGACGAATAGCGGGTGCTGGACAGGTCATTGGCATAATGCAGCCAGTCGGTATCCCGCGGGCTAGCGGCGCTTTGCGCCATGGCGGGAAGGCAGGCCAGCAAGGCCGCTCCCGACGATCCAGCCAGCATCATTCTGCGAGTAATCGAACGCATTTTCTCAAGAGTCCCTGGTTTTTTTGGCAGCGACCGTAGGAGGCGCGCTGCCGGACAGCAAGTTTCGTATACAGTCAACTTGTCGCGGGATTGTCGCGAGCCCTCCCAGGGTCAGGGATTGTGCGGCGCGGCAATGGCTTAGACGCGATTTCGTCTCATTCTACCCAAGCCGGGGACAGGCATCGCGGCGGCGGCGGCGATTCTCCGCGGATGTTTTCAAGGCTGGCCGCAAGCACCGTCGGCCAACTGTGCTTTGTGCTCACTCGACAAGAAGCAAAACTGTTCAGCCCCAAGAGGTGATGACATTCCTGTTTGGTGAGCACGCCATTGATCGCCTGCTTCGTTGATTCGAACTCCGTCATCATCGATCGCAAGGAAATGCATTTCCGAGATCGTGGCAACGAAGTGGCAAAAGTTTGACTCGATACCCGTGATCAGCCGCATCTGTTGACGCGGATCGATGAAACGCAAAATATCGGGGCACGATGTGTTCGCCTCTGACATGTTTGTGGCATGCGGCGTCTTGCCATCAGCTATGCGTTGACACGCACGCGTGCTGGTTGTAGCCACGCGCAAATTCTTCAGCGGCTGCGAGGGCGATAGGCGCGCAGCCCAACAGGCATTTCACATCAGGCATTTCTTTAATTGTCCGGCTGGCTTTCATCGCCGCCATGCGAGGTTCGAATTCGTTTGATGACACAGGAACTGACCAATAACAGCTTGATGCTGTCCGTGCTCGCCGCCTTCAGAACCGGCAATCTTGAGCCTTTGTTCGCGGCGCTGAGTTCCGATGTGGTGTGGAAAGTCACCGCGCCCCGGGAATTCTTCCGTTTCGGCGGCACCCATAAGGGAGTTGCCGGTATGAAAGAATATACCGCGCTGTTGTTCTCGCGCTATCACTTCACTCGCCTTGCGCCCAAAACCATTTCCGCAAAGGGCGATCAAGTGTGGGGCATCTTTGACATGGAAGCGCTGCATCAGCCCAGCGGACGCTATGTGCGCTCCGACGTTTCCATTCACTGGACGGTGAAGAACGGCAAGATTACCGAACATCAGGGCTTCTTCGACACTGCCGGCGTGCTGCTGCAGCAGGGCGATATCGCGGTGGTGGCGGCTTAAGCCAGATAGGCCACCGCGAACAGCGCCGTTCCCACCGCTCCCAACCCTATCGCCGAGAACCAGAAAGTACTCCGCTTGGTGATGATGGCAACGGTGGAGAGCGCGATCCCGATCTCAACCAAGGTGGCGGCGCCGGTCAGCCAGTGATGGCGGTCTTCATGCAGGGCACTGTCGCGCAGACGTGTGTCGCGCTCATGCTCGGCTTCCCGGGCTTTTTCCCGCGCCTTGTTCTGGCTTTCGCGCTGTTCCTTGATGTCACGAAGATATTCTTCGGTTTTCGTGCCGCCTGAAACCAAGGCGATCTCATACATGTGCCGCTTGAGACTGTCGGCCTGATACTCATTCCAGCTGTCTGTGGCCTTGTCCTGGGCCAGCACCGCCTCGCTGGACTGGGCAATGGCGCGGCTGGCTTCCACCGTCTCCAGCGACCCGGCCGTCGCCGCCATCACAGCCAGAATGGCGACGGTGATGGAGACGCGGCTGATGAAAGGATCGCGGGCATGGGCCGCGTGTTCGGCATGTTCGGCATGCTCATGCGCATCCAGCGCCGGATCGTTGGTCATGACGTCTGGCGCCTATTTGAACTGGGCGAGGTCGACGGCGTCGGCCATCGCCTTGTAGCCCGCATCATTGGGATGAAGCTTGTCGCGGATATTGAAGTCGGCGCGGAAGGTCAGCGGATTGGCCGGATCCGCCGTGGCGGTGGAGAAATCGACCATCCCGTCAAAGGCGCCGCCGCTCTTGATCCAATTGTTGAGTCCCGTGCGGACCTGTTCGCCAGCCGGTGAGGCATAGCCCGCGCCCTGATAGGGCGTGAGCAAGGCGCCGATCACCTTGATGCCATGGTCATGGGCGCGCTGGATGATCTGCTTGTCGGCGGCGATCAGCGCTTCCAGACTTACCGGATCCTGAACCCCGGTGGTCTTGAAACCCTGGCCGATGTCATTGATGCCTTCCAGCAGAATGATGGCCTTGACGCCGGGCACGCTCAGCACATCGCGGTCCAGCCGGGCCAGCGCGTTGGGCGCGGTGCCGAAACGCAGCAGGCGGTTGCCGCCGATGCCGGCATTGACCACCGCCCATTTTCCGGCAGGCGCCAGCCGCTCGGCCAGGCGGTCGGGATAGCTGCGGAAGGCATTGCTGGTGGAGGTGGCGCCATCGGTGATGGAATCGCCCAGGCACACCACCACATTCATAGCCGTGTTGGTGGAGTCGACATCCACTTCACTCACCAAAGCGGTGAGGCGCGCCAGTTTCTGTGCCGGAAGCTGTGCGGCGGCGGCTTGATTGCCGGCCGCCATATACTGCAGCAAACTGTGACCGTTGCGCGCCGCCGAACCTGGCAGATAGCTGGAGATCACCAGCCGGTCGAGCGCCTTGACCGGAAGATCAATCGCGTCGCTGAGCAGCGGCGCACCGGCGGGTATTGTGATGGCGCTGCGTCCGTCAAAATTTACAACCCGGTCACTGCCCGGCAGCACGCTGCCATCGGGACCGGCCAATCCAACATGCACCGCGGCCAAATTCAGAACGTCGCTGCCGCCTTCATTGGTAAAGCGCAAACGGATGCGCTTGCCCGCCGCCGAGACCCGCACCAGCTGACGGATAGTGACGTCGGCGGGATCACTCAACAGGGTGGCGATGGGAACATTGCCGGGATTTTCCACCAGCGGCGGCTGGATCGCGGCGGCCTCCGGCAGCGGGGCCAGAGGTACGATGGCGGGCGGTGTAACCGGCATCGCCACACCGGGCGGCGGCGGTATCGGAGAAAAGCCCCAAGCACCGACCCAATTTTCTTTGCCCGCCGCTATCGACTCAGCCGGTATGGCCAGCAAAAGAGCTACGCCCAAGGCAAAATGACAAATTCTCATGTCCCACTCCCCGCATTTCTTGCTTGGATACGACTTTCTCTTGGCCCTCAAAACCGCGCAAGCGCCCATGCCAAAGGGTCAGAAAGGGCCAAAATGGGTCGCCTATGGACCGAAATTAGGCATGGAAGCGAAAAAAGTCTGGTTTTTCAGATGCTTCCCGTTGACGGGCGGGAACCTCCCATGACAATTTAAGCCCAGTCGCAGGGGCCAACCCGGCGGCGTGTCCCTCAAAGGGGCTGGGGATGATTAAGTCAGAACTGGTTGCACGGCTCACCGCTCGCTATCCGCATCTGTATCACCGCGATGTCGAACGCATCGTCACCACGGTGCTGGATTCCATCAGCAAAGCGCTGGCGGATGGCCATCGCGTGGAGTTGCGCGGCTTCGGCGCGTTCAGCGTCAAGGTTCGTCCCTCGCGCATGGGCCGCAATCCGCGCACCGGCGAACCGGTATCGGTGGGCCAGAAGCGCGCGCCATTCTTCCGCACCGGCAAGGAATTGCGCGAGCGGTTGAATGGCGGTAATCCGGAAGCGTGACTCCGGCTCCTTCTTCAAATCCCGTCTTCGTCGCAATTGATACAACCGATCTCGGGCATGCCCGCCAATTGGCGTCGCGCCTGCGCGGCTCTGTCGGCGGCCTGAAGCTGGGTCTGGAGTTCTTCAACGCCCATGGGCCAGGCGGCGTAACGCCTTTTGTCGAAATGGGTCTGCCGGTTTTTCTGGATCTGAAATATCACGACATTCCCAACACCGTGGCGGGCGCTTGCCGCGCCGCCGCAACCTTGGGCGTATCGATCATGAACGTCCATGCCCAAGGCGGAGCGGCGATGATGCGCGCCGCGATGGAAGCGGCCAAAAGCGTTGCACCTTCCACGCGCATGATCGCCGTGACCATGCTGACCAGCCTGGGGGACGAAGACCTGCCATCGCTTGGTCTGAAAGCCCCTATGGGCGATCAAGTGCTGCGGCTGGCAAGCCTGGCCCGGCAAAGCGGGCTGGACGGCGTGGTGTGCTCGGCACATGAAATCACAAGGCTGCGCCAAGAGTTGGGACCTGATTTTTTGCTGGTGGTGCCGGGCATCCGCCCTGCGGGAGCTGTGTTGGGCGATCAACGGCGGGTGATGGGTCCGGCTGAAGCCCGTGACGCCGGCGCCAATGTGCTGGTGATCGGCCGGCCGATTACGGGGGCGCCCGATCCCGCCCAAGCAGCGCGGGATATCGCCCAAAGCCTGGGCATTTCAGCCACTTAACGTGGTTTGCTTGATTTCCCGGTTCCGGGGGCCCATACACCCGAACCCATGACCATTGCCGTGAAAATCTGCGGGCTGACCAGCCCCGCCGCCATCGACGCGGCGGTTTCGGCAGGTGCGGTCTATGGCGGGCTGGTGTTTCATCCCAACTCGCCCCGTAACCTGGCTTTGGAACAGGCGCGGTCTTTGGCCGATCACATGCGTGGTCGCCTTAAGATCGTGACCTTGATTGTGGATATGGACGATGCCCGGATCGAAGCGCTGGTGGACCTGGTGCGGCCGGATTTCTTGCAGCTTCATGGCAATGAAAGCGCGCGGCGCACCGCCTACATCCGGGGCAAGTTCGGTTTGCCGGTGATCAAAGTGCTGCCGGTGGCGGAGCCGTCCGATTTGGCCGCCGCGGCGGAATATGAAAATGCGGCCGACATGCTGATGTTCGATGCCCGTCCGCCCAAAGGCGCGGCGCGCCCCGGCGGCCATGGCGCCGCGTTTGATTGGAAAATTTTGAGCGGCCGAACGTTCACCAAACCGTGGTTCCTGGCCGGCGGCTTGACACCCGCCAATGTCGCGCGCGCCATCGAATTGTCCGGCGCCAAGCAGGTGGATGTTTCCTCCGGCGTGGAAAGCGCGCCCGGTATGAAGGATGCCGCGCTGATCCGTGATTTCATCCAGGCCGCGACCCATTCCTTAAGCAAGCAAAGCGCATGAACCAGATTCCAAATTCCTTGCGTGCCGGTCCCGATGCCAATGGCCATTTCGGCGCCTATGGCGGCCGCTTTGTCGCCGAGACCTTGATGCCTTTGGTGCTGGCGTTGGAAAAGGCCTATGAGGCGGCAAAAAAGGATCCGGCGTTTCAGGCCGAATTGTCCGGCCTGCTCACCCATTATGTGGGGCGCGAAAGCCCGCTTTATTTCGCCGAGCGGCTGACGGCACATTTCGGCGGCGCCAAAATCTATCTCAAGCGCGAAGACCTCAATCATACCGGCGCGCACAAGATCAACAATTGCCTGGGCCAGATTCTGCTCGCCAGGCGCATGGGCAAGACCCGTATCATTGCCGAGACCGGCGCCGGCCAGCATGGCGTGGCCACGGCCACGGTGGCGGCGCGCTTCGGGCTTCCTTGCACCGTCTATATGGGCGAAGTGGACATGGAGCGGCAGAAGCCCAATGTCTTCCGCATGCGGTTGTTGGGAGCCGAGGTGAAAGGCGTGTCGTCCGGCTCGCGCACTCTCAAGGACGCCACCAACGAAGCGCTGCGCGACTGGGTCGCCAATGTCCACGACACATTTTACATCATCGGTTCGGTGGTGGGACCGCATCCCTATCCCGCCATGGTGCGCGATTTCCAGACCGTGATCGGCAACGAGACCCGCGCCCAGATTTTGGAAATGGAAAAGCGGCTGCCCGACCTGCTGGTGGCCTGTGTCGGCGGCGGCTCCAATGCTATCGGCATGTTTCATCCTTTTATCGACGACAGCGCGGTGGAAATTCATGGCGTGGAAGCGGCAGGCGATGGCGTGAACACGCCGCGCCATGCCGCCAGCATCACCAAGGGTTCACCCGGCGTGCTGCATGGCGCACGCTCCTATCTGCTGCAGGATGGTGACGGTCAGATCATCGAGGCCCATTCTATTTCAGCGGGTCTGGACTATCCCGGTGTCGGTCCGGAACATAGCTGGCTAAAAGACATCGGCCGGGTGAAATA
>Ga0068858_100008013_pt1 | contig 10178 bp, 6 predicted proteins | sample KBSSwiS12_FD_66589 | JGI IMG/M metagenome (GOLD analysis project Ga0068858, IMG submission 66589) | Switchgrass rhizosphere microbial communities from Kellogg Biological Station, Michigan, USA - KBS Switchgrass S1-2 | ecosystem: Host-associated > Plants > Roots > Rhizosphere > Soil ... | reverse complement strand
GTCTGCAGATTGTCGTACACCGTGACTGAGGCGCCCTCCTGGAGCAGTTTCTCCGTCAAATGACTGCCGATAAAACCGGCGCCGCCGAAAATTAAAATCTTCTTGTTCTTCAAATTCATGGATCAGTTTTCCTTGGGAGAAATTCCATCGAAGCATGTAACCTTGTCTGGACGATCTCCATCAAAATCTCTCTCCACGCCGGTAGGAGGATGAATGAAATGCTCATGGACCAAACTTCCATCGTGAATGGCAAAACAAAGTAGTCTCTTCCTTTCAGATTCTTGTCTTTTCAGATAATCTCTTCACTCTAGTGGACATGCTTAAAATCGCTGCCACAACACTTTGTTGTCTGATCGCCCTCTTTTCCATCGCTCAAGCCGACACCCCGCTTGAGTTATCCATGAAGCGCACGGCCAAGGCCTTCAAACAACTCAATCTCGACTTGAAAGCGCCCGTCGAGGCCAGCAAGCCTGACTACCTCGCCCTCGTCGCGGCGATGAAAACCGAAGCCCAGAAGGCCCGCGACCTCGTCCCCCAGAAAGCCTCCGCGCTTCCTGCCGATCAGCAAGCCACCATGGTCGCCGCCTACCAAAAAAACGTCGACGAACTCTCCGCCATCTACGACGTCCTCAGCCAAGCCATCCAAGCCAGCCAATGGGACGCCGCCCGCGCCACCATGACCAAAATCCTCGAACAGGAAAAGGCCGGCCACAAGGAATTCCGCAACCACAAGAACGAAGGCCCCGGCGCTCCGCCTCCTCAGGCCACTATTTTACCAACTCCCCAAGCCGTTGTACCATCACCCCCTCCGCCTAAACAAACGCCACCGTCCGAAGTAATCCAATAGGTTTTCCCTCGTTCCTAAATTCAATTTGGGAACGCCCTTGTCCGCGCAACTCTGCTGCTGCCTTTCCGTTCAAAAGCCACAGCCTCAAAGGACTCAATCCCCGCGACACCAAGCTTGCCGCCTCCCCTCATAGCGCGTATGCTTGTCCGCTTATGCTTACTCTGTCGGAAATCAGCAAGAGCTACGGCTCTCGCACGCTCTTTGAAGATGTCTCCCTGAGCATCAACCTCGGCGAGCGCATCGCCCTCGTCGGCCCCAACGGCGCCGGCAAATCGACCCTCTTCTCCATCATCCTCGGCACCGGCGAGCCCGACAGCGGCTCCTGCGTCATTGATAAACACACCACCATCGGTTACCTCCCGCAGGAAACCGCTGCCACCGGCGACGAAACCGTCCTGGAACTCGCCTGCTCTATCACACCCGAGCACGGCAAACTCATGCGCATCCTCGCCGAAGGTGCCGCTTCCGGCAAAACCGACACCGAGGAATATCACGACGCCCTCGGCAAATACGCCGAGCTCGGCGGCTACCAGAACGAGCCCAAGGCGAAGAGCCTCCTCAAGGGACTCGCCTTCCGCGAATCCGATTTCAATCGTCCCGCCCGCACAATGAGCGGCGGCTGGGTCATGCGCGCGCACCTCGCCCGCCTCCTCGTCATGGAGCCCGACCTCCTCATGCTCGACGAGCCCACCAATCACCTCGATCTCGAGTCGCTCGGCTGGTTCCAGAATTATCTCGAGTATTACCCCGGCGCGATCCTCATGATCTCCCACGATCGCGCGTTCCTCAATGCGCTCGTCGATAACATCTTTGAGATCCGCAACAAGCAGGTCCATCGCTACCGCGGCAATTACGATTCCTACGTTGAGCAGCGCAAGGCGCGCCAGGAGCAGCATCTCGCCGCCTACAAAAATCAACAGGATGAAATCCAGAAGCTAAAGGATTTCGCCGCCCGGTTCGGCGCCAAGGCCAGCAAGGCCTCGCAGGCCCAGAGCAAGCTCAAGCAGATCGACCGCATGGTCAAGCTCGAGGCGCCCGAATCCGCCGCCAAGACCATCCACATCAAATTTCCGCAGCCCACTCGCAGTGGCCAGCGTGTGATGACGCTCACCAACGTCCACTTCGCCTACGACACGCTCAAGGTTTACCAGGGCATCGATCTCGAGATCGAAAAAGGCCAGCGCACCGTCCTCGTCGGACCCAACGGCGCGGGCAAATCCACGCTCCTGAAAATCCTCGGCGGTGTTCTGCCCATTCAACAAGGCGAGCGCAAGGAAGGGCTCAACCTCGAGGTCGGCTACTCCTCGCAGAACCGCGCCGACATGCTCAATCCCAACCGCACCGTTTTGCAGGAAGCGCTGAGCATCCCGAATCCGCTGCCGGAAGTGACGACACGCACCATCCTCGGCTCCTTCCTGTTTTCCGGCGACGATTCCTTTAAGAAAGTCGGCGTCCTCTCCGGCGGAGAAAAAACCCGGCTCGGCCTCGTCAAGCTGCTGATGAATCCGCCCAACCTCCTCCTCATGGACGAGCCGACGACCCACCTCGACATGGCGTCGATCGACGCGCTGATCGAAGCTCTCAAACAATACCAGGGCACGCTCCTCTTTATCAGCCACGACGTCTACTTCATCCGCGCGCTTGCGCTCAACGTCCTCCACATCAGCGCCGGCAAACTCACCCCCTACGCCGGTGATTACGATTATTACCTCGAGAAATCCGGTGCCGCTTCCGAGAAGCAAGGCCTCGTCGCCGGAGATCAACTCACCGACAGTCGCCCCCCCGAAGCCCCCGTCGCGTCCAAAGCCCCCAGTGCTTCTCCCGGCAAGACCAAGGAACAAAAGCGCAAGGAAGCCGAGGAACGCCAGGCCGTCTCCGCTGCGCGCAAAAAAGCCCAGGCTCACCTCGAGCAAATTGAAAAGGAAATCGCCGAACTCGAAAAGCGCCACAAGGAAGTCGTCGCACAACTCGAGTCCCCGGACACCTACGCCGCCGGTGGCGACGTCATGAAACTCAATCGCGAACTCATCGAAGTCACCGAAAAACTCGATACCCTCAACGAGACTTGGGAAGACGCCACCGCCGATGTCGCCGCGCTGAATTCCCCGGTCGAGGCTTAGTCATTGGGTGGCCCGGACAACTTGTTGTCCGGGTTCGCGAAGCGAACAGGAGGTCGTCGTAGATTATCACCCCGCCGCCGCCAACCCCTCCCGAAAGCTCGGATAACCCGGCACCCACCCCGTCCCCCGCAACTTTGCATTCGAAACCCGCTTGTTGGTGAGTCCCCGTTTGCGATTCGGATTAACGGCCCCGTGCGGCGGCAACGGCTTGTGCAACTGCTCCGCACACCACGTATAGAAATCGAGCTGCGTCACCGGCATATCATCGCATGCGTTATAAATTTGGCCCGGTTCTCCATGCGAAATCAAATGCGCCAGCGCGCCAACCAGATCGCGCTGGTGAATCTGATTGATCCAGCGCAAGCCATCTCCTTCAATCACTGCTTCTCCTCGCCGGAATTTTTCCCAAAGCACGCCTCGTTCCGGCCCATAAATTCCCGCCGACCGCACCACCATTGCTCCCTCCACCAGCGCGGCAAGCTCCGCCACGCGCAGAATCCGTCCCGTATCCGTGACCGGCTCGCTCTCCGATTCCTCCGTGACAACTTCGCCCTTCGTCTGTCCGTAAACTGAAGTCGACGAAACGAACAGACGTCGCGCCCTCGGTTGGTGCGCGTTCATCATTGCCACGCCACGCAGAAAAACCTCCTCATACGCGGCAACGCCGCCGCGGCGGGACGATGCACAGTGAATCACCACATCGTAAGCCGGCAATGCCTGGTCCCACACGCCGGGACTCGCCACACTGCCCACCACCAATCGGTGAAAAGGCTGGGCTTTCAACGATTCTGCACTCACCTCGGAATGGACCCAGCCCGTGATCTCATGGCCTTGGCTCTGTAGATAAAGTGCAAGGGGAAGTCCAATATATCCGCAACCGATAATAAGAGTCTGGTTAGGCATTGAACGAAAAAGTTTCTTTAAAAACTACTGCCGTCCGCAGGACCTATTTGCTGTTGACCATGATCATCAGTGTCTTCGCATTCGTTTCGTTGTCGACACTTAGGCGCGCAATCATCTTGCCGTTGGAACTTAGCCAGGTCGGCTTGCCGCTGTGGGTTTGAATTTCATTCCACTTCTGGCCCACCGCCTCCTTCGCCAGGATGGCATCGACATCCGCCTGCGTAATGTCCGTTTTGTCTTTCTGGCTTCCGTCGCGCGTATAGACCTCCATCGCCACGTGGCTCCCGTCAAAGTAGACGCAGATCGAATAACCATCATGTTGAAATATGATGCCGCTAGCCACAGGCTTGCCTCCGCCATAGCGGCTCCGCAACTCACCCAGGTCATCGCCAATATTGGCCTTGGCCGATGGCGCGCTAACCAGCACAAGCGCCATAACGGCCATATTTCTGGCGAAGGTGAAAAGAGTCACACCATCGCTTATACCAAAACGGAGCGGGAACTGGACAAAAAAACAAAGCAGCGGAACAATCCTCACGTGAACCCTGTTGAACGCGCCCGCTTCCTCCTCGTCCCTCCGCAGATCGATCCCACCGCCTACGTCGCTCCGCAGGCCGTCGTCATCGGCGATGTTCGGCTCGCAGCCAGCAGCAGCGTCTGGCCCACCGCGGTTCTGCGCGGCGACATCAACTTCATCGAAATCGGTGAAGGCTCCAACATTCAGGACGGCAGCGTCGTCCATCTTGCGGAAGACCTGCCCGTCCGCGTCGGCAAGCTCGTCACCGTGGGTCATCGCGCCATTCTCCACGCTTGTACCGTCGAGGACGAATGCCTTATCGGCATGGGCGCCACCATCCTCGACGGCGCTGTTATCGGTAAAGGCAGCATCGTCGGCGCCCATGCCCTCGTGACCAAGAGAGCCAAAATCCCACCCGGCTCCCTCGTCATGGGCACGCCCGCCAAAGTCGTCCGCGCGCTCCGGCCCGAAGAAATCGCCGATATCCGGAAGTGGGCCGACCACTACATCGCCCTCGGCCCCATTCACAAGCAAGCCGACGCCCGGCGCATGTCGGCCAAATAAAAATCAGTCATCCAATCTTGCTCGTTGGGAACGAGCAAGATGAATCGCCAAGGGCGATCCCAAAGGGCGAGGGTTCGCGGGAGCGAACCGAGTCAAAGCTTGTTGGAGGATCGGCCCCTGGTGATTCCCGCATCCTCAAAGATAATCGATTAAAAAAAAGTCGGTCATCCTGAGCGAAACCGAACCCTGACGCCCGCAGCTCTTTGCAGTCCTTTTCAGCTCTCCGTGCGAAACCTTCCCCTTCTGTAAATTTGGAAAAATCCCGTTAATTCCGTCAAAAATCCCCTGTCCAGGGGCCTCGTTATCCGGGCCAATCACGTGACATTTCCGCAATCCAGCAGATTTGGATTGCGCCCGTCACCGGGTGATTCTAGCGATGATCAACCCCTAACGACCCACCATGAATGTAACGCACGAAATATCCAATACGATCTCGAAACATCGTCACCACTTCCGTTTCCACATTCACCACGTCCACCTCTCGTCTGTCTTCGGCAACGATTGGTTCGCACTGAAGGCCGAGGCTTTCGCCCGGTTCTTCGGCACGCCCGTCTTTCTCGTCGGCCAGACGGTCATTGTCGCCGCATGGATCGGGGTGAACGCCATCGGCTTCGCCCATTTTGATCTCTATCCGTTCATCCTGCTGAACCTCGCCTTCAGTCTGCAGGCTGCCTACGCCGCGCCGCTCATCCTCCTTGCGCAAACCCGCCAGGCAGATCGCGACAAGGCCCATGCCGAGGCCGACGCGCAGCATCGGGAAGAATTAGCCCAGCAAAATGCCGCGCAGCTCTCGCTCGCCGCCCAACAGACCACCCAGCTCATCGAGCTCATGCACCAGAACACCAAGCTCACCGAGCTGACCAAGGAACTCAGCCAGAAAATCGCCGACCTCACCGCCGAGATGCACCAGGTCGTCACCCGCCGCTAATCGATTTTTCCGTGGTAGCCGCCACAATTATTTAATGGGAAACTAATAAGAATGGGACGGGGGCCAATCCCTGACGGCGGATATCTTCCTGAAGGGCCCGGCTCCGTCCGGGCCCCGTATTACAATAGAATCCTCAATTAAATGCTGTCATCCTGAGCAAAGGCGAATCACCGATTTCCTTTTCTCCCAAGATCCACCAGAGCCGTCGTCGAAGGACCTAGTCCATTACTTCGCGCATAATAGGAGCGCTAACAATCTCGTTTTCCTAAGCCAGTCGACCGCTTTCTACTAAAACAAAAGACCTCCCCATTCCGTGAATTTGGAAAAATCCCGTTAATTCCGTCAAAAATCCGCCACCTACTTCCCCAGCACCGACTTCAAAAACCGTCCCGTCTGGCTCCCTTCCGTCGCTGCAATAACCTCCGGCGTCCCCTTCGCCACAATCTGGCCGCCGCCTTCGCCGCCCTCGGGGCCGAGATCGATGACGTAGTCGGCGCATTTGATCACGTCGAGTTGATGTTCGATGATCACCAGCGTATTTCCGGCGTTGCGTAGTTTGATCAATACCTCCAGCAGCTGCTCGATATCAGCAAAGTGCAGTCCACTCGTCGGCTCATCCAGGATATACATCGTGCGCCCCGTCGATCGCTTCGCGAGTTCGGCGGCCAGCTTGACCCGTTGGGCTTCGCCGCCGGAAAGCGTCGTTGCCTGCTGGCCCAGATGCAGATAACCCAAGCCAACGGAAGCCAGCGCTTCCAGCTTGTCCGCCACCGCAGGGACATTCCGGAAAAAATTGAGACCATCATCCACGGTCATCGCCAGCACATCGGCGACATTGAGTCCCTTATAGGTGATCTCCAGCGTTTCGCGATTGAATCGGCGACCGCCGCAGGCCTCACAAGTCACATAAACCGGTGGGAGAAAATTCATCTCAATCTTGATCACGCCGTCGCCCTCGCAATGCTCGCAGCGGCCACCCTTCACGTTGAAGCTGAATCGACCCGGGCCATAACCGCGCACGCGGGAGGAGGGCAGTTGCGCAAAAAGATCGCGGATGGGATTGAATGCGCCGGTGTAGGTGAGCGGATTTGAGCGGGGCGTGCGGCCAATCGGCGTCTGGTCGATGACGATTGCCTTGTCGATCAGGTCCAGTCCGTCGATGCCGTCGTGCGCGCCGGGAGCTTCCTTCGATTTATAAAAGTGCCGGAAGAGCGCGCGGCAAAGGACATCATTAACGAGCGTGCTTTTGCCGGAGCCGCTGACGCCGGTGACGCAGGTCATCAAGCCCGCGGGAAATCCGACTGTGACGTTGCGCAGATTATTCTCCCGCGCGTTGATCACGCGGATCCACCCATTCTGCGCTTTGAGTCGGACCTTCGGGACGCGAATCGATTGCGAGCCGTTGAGAAATTGTCCGGTGAGCGATTTCGGGTTCGCCATGACTTCCGCCACGGTTCCTGCCGCCACAATCTGGCCGCCACGTACGCCAGCATGCGGCCCGATATCGACAAGATAATCTGCGGCGCGGATCGTGTCCTCGTCATGCTCAACGACGATGACCGTATTGCCCAGGTCGCGCAGCTCCCGAAGCGTTTCCAGAAGACGCTCGTTGTCCCGCTGATGCAGGCCGATGCTCGGTTCGTCCAGAATATAGAGCACGCCGGTCAGCTTGGAGCCGATCTGGGTGGCGAGGCGGATGCGCTGAGCTTCGCCGCCGGATAAAGTTCCACTTTCGCGATCGAGAGTCAGGTAACCGAGTCCCACCCGGTTAAGAAAACCGAGGCGCTGGAGAATTTCCCGTCGCACCTCGCCGCCGATTTTTTCTTCCTGCGGAGAAAGTGTCCAATCGGTCAGCCATTTTTGTGCGGCGGTGATGGAAAGGTGGCTGAACTGCGCGATGTTCAACCCATAAGTAGGGACGGCAGTCCCCTGCCGTCCGTCGACGGACGGCAGGGGACTCGCGTCCCTACCAGGGGAGGGCGGTCCGCCCAACGTCACGGCCAACATCTCGGGCCGGAGACGCGCGCCGTGACAGGTCCGGCAAGTGATCCGGGTTTTGTATTGGTTGAGGCGATGCCGGGTGATCTCGCTTTTGCTGTCCTCGAACAATCTCTCGACTTGCGCGATGACGCCTTCGAACGGTTTTTCACTTACCACCGTCTTGCCCTGCTTGGTCGACGTAAAACTTATCTTCTCGTCGCCGGTGCCAAAAATTAACGCGCGGTGAAAGTCATCGCTGCACTCGCGATACGGGCGCGACATCGGCTGGTTAAAAGCCGTGGCGAGCGCGGTCAGATGCCCTTTGTAAAGTTTCTCCAGCGCGGGTGCGCTCCGCCGCCACGGTCCCACCGGCATGTCTTCCAACTTCACTGTGTCGTCGGGAATCAGCAGCGCCGGATCAAAGATCGATTCGGTGCCGAGGCCGTCGCAAACCGGGCATGCTCCCTGCGGACTGTTGAAGGAAAAATGGCGCGGCGTGATTTCGCCATAACGATAACCGGTTTCCGGATCGAAATTCTGGTTGCTGAGCGTGAGCTCCTCGCTGATGGCATCCGGCGGTCCAAAAAGAATCGTGACCACGCCGCCGCCGGTCTTGAGCGCCAGCTCCAGCGAGTCAGTCAGCCGCGTCTTGATCGATTCGCTGATTTTCAGCCGGTCGACCACTGCCTCGATGGTGTGGGCCCGCGCCTTGTCGAGTCGTGGCGGCTGTTCCAGCTCAACAATTTTACCGTCCATGCGGGCACGAACAAATCCGTCGCGGCGAAGCTTCTCCACCACGTCGCGAAACTCGCCCTTTTGCTGGTGCACGATGGGAGCGAGAATCTGGATGGGCGTTCCTTCCTTGGCGGCGAGAACGCGATCAACCATTTGTTGGATCGACCAGCGCTTGAGCGGCTTGCCGGTCACCGGATGATGCGGCTGGCCGAGATGGGCGAAGAGAAGCCGCAAAAAATCGTAAATCTCGGTCGTCGTCGCAATCGTGGAACGGGGATTGCCGCCGGCCGTCCGCTGCTCAATGGCGATGGCCGGCGAAAGCCCCTCGATGAAATCGACATCGGGCTTCTCCATCTGCTCGAGGTATTGCCGCGCGTAGGTGGAAAGGCTCTCGACGTACCTTCGCTGCCCTTCCGCGTAAAGCGTATCAAAGGCAAGGGACGATTTTCCGGAACCGCTGACGCCAGTGAGGACGACGAGCTTGTTACGCGGCAGCGTCACCGAAATGTTCTTCAGGTTATGCTGGCGTGCCCCGCCGATCCGGATTTCCTCCATGGCCATAAACACCCAATCTAGCACGGGTTTCTCCTCTTTGCCAAAAGTCCTGCGGACGGCAGTAAACCGGTTTTGGGATTTTTTCAGGACCAGGGATTTCATGGCCTGATCTTTTCACAGAATTTGGGGAAGGCGGTATCTCTAGAAACCCTAAAAAACCTAGAAAGCTTAAAAAGATAGGGTTTCTAGGATAAATAAGGTTTTGGGTGGAAAATGGGGAAGGTTTTGACGGAATTAACGGGATTTTTCCAAATTAACCAAATTGGAGAAAGGGGAAGAAGACCGTCGCACGGAGTGCGACGGCTACCTCGGAGGAAGGCGGATTAGTTAGAGGTCCTTCGACTTCGCTGCGCTTCGCTCAGGATGACAGAATTTAAAGGAGTCGCTTATGCGACACTGACTCACGGCGTGCGGCGGCAACTAGAGCAGCCGCTTGAGCTGGTCGGCGCTGTCTTCGGTGGCGAGCATGTAGCTGTGGTCATTGTCGGACCAGGTGGCCGTGAACCATTCGCCGTTCTTCTGGAAGTCGGGGGAATTGCCCGGCGGATCGCTCAGGGCGCTCTTGTCCACAATGAAGAGGTGGGCGTAGCCGCCATCAGCGAGGCTGAAGCAAATAAGCGAAACGGAGTGCCCGTGTACGGCGAAGGTCTGGCATCCTGCGCTGGGCAGCGAGACCATCTTGCCGGGGATATTGCCCGTTGGCGAATGACGTTGCTTTAACCAGGCGGCTACCAGGGCATGGTCAGGCGAGGTCATCGCCAGGGACATCGCATCGCTGTCGAGGTAATCGAAGACACCCTTTTCGTAATCATGATTGGCGAGGACTCGGACACCCGATAGAGGCGGGGTGGCTGTCGCGAGTGAGGTGACTTTGGTTTCGGTTGTACTGGGCCAATACCGAGGGGCAAGACCGATGCCCAGAACTACCACGGCCGCTGCCGCCAGCCAGTAAGGCAGGCGATAACGCGGCGTCATCTGCTCGATCTTGCGACCGGCCATGATGGTGGCGCGGAGATCGGCGGGAATGGC
>Ga0068858_100008008_pt1 | contig 10181 bp, 8 predicted proteins | sample KBSSwiS12_FD_66589 | JGI IMG/M metagenome (GOLD analysis project Ga0068858, IMG submission 66589) | Switchgrass rhizosphere microbial communities from Kellogg Biological Station, Michigan, USA - KBS Switchgrass S1-2 | ecosystem: Host-associated > Plants > Roots > Rhizosphere > Soil ... | reverse complement strand
TGGGGAAGCACAACTTCGACGCTGGATATGCGCGCCGACCCGCAGAACCTTCCTCCAGGGATGGTTGCAAGCGCCTGGCCCGGTGCTGGGTATGCCAGCTTTGGCGGCGGGGACGTCAGCACTGCCTATCAGGAGCGCGGTGAAATTTACGATTTCATTCAAGAGCATGGGATTACGGGGTTTGCCACGGTGGCGGGCGACCGGCATAGCTTCTGGGCTGGTTTATCGGCGAAGTCTCTCCCGCCGAAGCCCTTTGACCCCGTAGGTGTGGCATTCGTGGTTGGATCAATCTCCGCGCCCGGAATGGTGGAGTCAATGGAACATCACCTGCCCAAAGACGCTCCGCTGCGGGCTCTGTTCCTCGGGCAAGGTCCTGGGGACAACCGTCCGCAACCCACTATTAATATGCTAGTGCGTCACGGTGTTCGGTCATGCCTGGAATATGCGAGGAGTGGTGACGTGCACAAGTCACGCCAGCTTTCCAACCGAGATTTGTCACCGCACGTGTCGTTTGTTGACATGGGCGGCCATGGGTATTCGGTAGTGCACGCAGCAGCGGACCGGCTAGAGACGGAATTCATCTGCCTGCCGCGTCCCATCGTTCGCCAGGACCAGCCGGATGGCGGACCTATTCTCTATCGGGTTCGACACGCTGCAAGGCTCTGGCGCAAGCACGAACGTCCGAATCTCGAGCAGAAGGTGATAGAAGGCAATCCGGCGTTTTCGATTTAGAGATCTACCAGTTCCCCGAGTTGGTTGATTCTGGACTCCATTTCCGCCGCTTCGTCTCGGCTCATTCCAATCCACGTCGCCCGTCTACCGCGTAAAGCTGGTGTTGCAGGCATCTTTCGCAATTACCGTCACGTTCTTCGATGTGGTAGCTTTCGTTCGGTCGCTTGAGATGTTCGGCTTCGGCAACGGCTTCATCCTTAGTCTGGAAAACCTGCCAATCGATCTTCGAGTCTGCCCAGCGAATATGGTAGTGAATCATAAATGCCCCTTTAGATTCGTTTCAGAGACGGGACAACATTTGCCCGGTAAGGCCGGTTCGCCCATAAAATAGTCGCATCGGCCCAAAGACCGAGGGTAGGGCAACAAACATTTTCAAAAAGTCACCTTGGTGCACCCCTGCGAACCCAAGGCAATATGTAATAACGCTAATCATCGAATCTTGGATTTGTAGTCTGGAAAAATGTGCGCCCGGGTTCACGATCATAATTTTGTTGTTTCCAGCAATCCGGCGGCAGACTTTCGGCGTTTTCCTCAGATAGACGAGCGCTACAACTTGCCGGGGAGCAATGTGCGTTCGAGGATTGGTCCGTTCGCGCTCTCTTGACTGGCACGGCTTGCGCCCCGCATGATGCTGGTGTGCGGGCGCCAGTGACGAAGAAGCTCGGAGATATTCTCTATGCCGATAAGTCAAAGATTCGCGTGTCCGAGGATGAGTGGCTAAAGCTCCTCCGGGCCATCGCAGGCGGTGACCAGTGTGCACTGCATTCTCTGTACGAGCAAACGCATCGAATCGTCTTTACGTTGATCGTGCGGATAACGATGAATCGAGAAACTGCCGAGGAAGTCACGCTTGACGTGTTCTATGACGTGTGGCGAAAAGCCTCGACCTATGACCCTGCCAATGGATCGGTCCTCGGATGGATCATGAATCAGGCACGCAGCAGGGCGATTGATCGTCTGCGGTTCGATCAGAGGAAAAAAAGAGTGAACACGTATCCGCACAGCTTACGGCCGACAACGGACATCGTTGATCCTCAACAAACCGCTCTGTTTGAGGAGCAAAGCCGGCTGTTACGGGATGCGCTCAACGTCCTGACTACAGGAGAGCGAAAGGCGATCGAAACCGCATTTTTCTCTGAATTGACTTATGAACAAACAGCAAGCAAATTGAATGAGCCGCTTGGAACCATAAAGACGCGAATCCGCTCCGGACTGGAAAAACTTCGAGAGGCGTTGAGAATGAAAGTAAAGGAGACGGGATGAGCTCAATACCCAGCACACACAGTCAAGAACATCTCGATCTCGTGTTCCTATTTGTATTGCAGTCTCTTTCTGCCCGCGAGATGGCTTCCGTTGAAGCTCAAATCTTGTCATGCGAGGATTGCCAGCGAGAAATCGAGACGCTGCGGCCCATTGTCAGGTCTTTTGTCGGCTGGTCCGCCGATGTGTTGCGCCCAGCGGAATCGCTATGGGGGCGGCTCGCGAAGCGAATCGCTAGCGAAGCGACCACACAACCGTTCGTGCCTCCCTTGGAAGTGTCGGCTAAACCAGAGTGGGAAGAAGTGGCGCCAGGTATCCACGTCAAAATACTCGCCAGGAACGCGGAAATCGACAGCGTGAGTATGTTGGTCCGGCTTGATCCGGGAACTGATTATCCCGCGCACCGGCATGCGGGCACCGAAGAACTCCATCTTCTCCACGGCATATTAAAGGTTGATGACAGAACGTTGTATCCCGGCGATTTCATCCACAGCGAGGCGAGCAGCGTCGATCGTCGTGTGTGGAGTGAAACTGGCTGTACCTGCTTTCTGATGACCTCGACCGAAGACGCCCTTTTCTGACAACTGCTGCAATCAGGTGTTTTCACTTATTGACCGGGTTACGACGGGCTTATAATCTCGCCATGCGCTGCCGATTGGCGCGGATCGTTCTTTTTGTCACTTGATGGCGAAAATGAATGTTCACTTCCGAGCTGAATTTGGTCTGTTAGCTGGCTGGCTGCAGAGAGGCGTCCTCTGACTTGAAAGGGACATGAACATGAATAGTTGTTCCTCCTCCAAGTTTGGATTCGATGGTAATGATTCCATTCACCAGCCGGACTCGCTCCTGCATGCTCGTGAGGCCTAAACCTCCGCCTTGCTTTGCCTCTTCGAGGTCGAACCCAACGCCTAAATCGCTGATGGTGAGAAGCAATTCATTTGAGGACTCCGCCAATCGCACATCAACCCGTTTGACTCCACTGTGCTTGGCTGCATTGTGGAGGGCTTCCTGCAGCACTCGGAAAAGGCAAAGACCGATTTCGAACCGTAAAGGATGAGCCACATCAGTACTGAAGTCGACCTCCATTTTTTGGCGTTTAGCAAACTCCTTGCACCAGCTTTTCACGCCTGCCACCACGCCCAGATACTCCAGTTTCGCGGAGTGCAACTCGTGAGACAGGGCCTGGACGTCGTTCGAAATCTCAACCACTTCGCTTCGGAGATCCTGCACACGGTTCCGAAGCGTCCGAGGATCGTCCCCAAGTTGTTCGAGTTCCACTGCCAACGACGCAAGTCTTTGGTTGATGTCGTCGTGAAGTTCTCTCCCGATGCGAGTGCGTTCTCGCTCTTGTGCTTGAATGAGCATGCTGCTCACAGTGGACATTGCCTCTTCCGCCTGTTTGTGCTCAGTGACATCTGCCACCATCCCAACCACTCGCACCAACTTTTGCTCGCTGTCGAAGAAGCCACGGCCGCTACTTTTCAACCAAACGACTCCGCCAATAGGACGGAGGAAACGGTAGGTAACTTCACTTGTCGGGTTCTCCGGAGTCAGTGCGGCAACCGCCTCAAGGAATGCTGAGCGGTCAGCTGGATGGATTCCGTCAAGGAACTGCTGATAGGTAAAACGCTCAGGTTTCGTCAGCCCGAGGATCTTGGCATATTCCGAGGACCTCACAACCGTCTCTGTCGGTAGGTGATTCTCATAGGCATACACGTTTCCCGCCTGAGCTGCCAAGTCAAACCTTTCTTCACTTTCGCGCAGTGCTTCTTCCGTCCGCTTGCGCTGGGTGATGTCACGGGCAATTTTGGAAAAACCCACTATCCTACCCGTTAAATCTTTAACTGAGGAAATGCTGAGGGACACGTTGACTTCTTTCCCTGCCTTCGTGACTCGAACCGTCTCATAGTGGTCTATACGTTCGCCCGCCCTCAGCCTTTCAAGAATCTTGTTCTCCTCTTCTCGCAACTCAGGCGGAATCAGAATCGTAATTGGCCGTCCAACGGCCTCCTGCTCTGTATATCCAAAAATATGCTCCGCAGCAGCGTTCCAACTCACGATGACTGCGTCCAGATTCTTGGAAATGATCGCATCGTCAGACGATTCGACAATCGCGGCAAGCCTGAGCCGGCTCTCCTCAACCAGTTTGCGCTCCGTGATATCGCGGATCGCACTTGTAACCAAAAAGCCTTCCCCGGTGTCAACCGGACTTAGGCTGACCTCAACTGGAAACTCGCCGCCTCCTTTGCGCACGCCAAACAATTCCAGCCCCGCTCCCATAAGTCGGACATGCGGCTGGGCAAAGAAACCCTTTCGGTGGAGGCAATGCTGCTCGCGGAGGCGCTCTGGGATCAGGACTTCCACATCCAGCCCAAGGATCTCCTCCCGTTGATATCCGAAAAGCCTCTCAGTCTGGGTGTTGACGAGGACAATCTTGCCATCCTGATCTACTACAACCATTGCGTCCGGTGCCGCGTCCAGCAGAAGTTGAAACCAACGTTCTTCTGAAACCTTCGTGATCGCTCGCACTGAGCTTTTTTTAAAGCTTTTGAGCATGGGAGTCCCGGAACGAGTGACGTGGGCACAAATTATACCTCCGTTATGTTTACTGTTGATTAAGACCTCCCGTTCCAGGTGTGTGGACGCGCTGTAGTTGACGTAACCAAGGCGTTAGCACCAAACACGGTCAATCAGTGAAATGATTGCATAACCAATTCTCAGTTTTTGCTGGTTCGAAGATCAGATCAAACGGCTTTCTGTATGGTCGGGACGGGCAGATTTGAACTGCCGACCCCTCGCACCCCAAGCGAGTGCTCTACCAGGCTGAGCCACGTCCCGACAAGGAAGGATTCCGCCGGACACTCTAGCGGATAGGGTTTACCTACAAATTCTACACCAGTCCCGGCCAATTCTGTTTCTTCTGTCGTTCCAAATCATCTATGCCTTAGCCCACAATATAGAAGTCCTCCATATCCATGTCTCAGCTTGCCACCATGCCCGCCAAATCCCTGCGCCAGGAGTTTGCCCCTACCCTGCGCCTGGCGCTGCCGCTCGCCTTCGCTGAACTGGGCTGGATGAGCATGGGCATCGTCGACACCATCATGGTCGGCCGCCTTCCCAACAGCGCCATCGCCATCGGTGCCACCGGACTCGGCGAAACTCTCTACAACTCACTCGCAATTTTTGCCGCCGGACTACTGCTCGGTATGGACACTTTCGTGTCGCAAGCCTTCGGCCGTGAAGATCTCGAAGATGCCCGCCACACATTAGTGAATGGAGTGTTCCTGGCCCTGCTCATTACGCCGGCGCTCATGCTGATTGTTCTGGCATGGCCCGTGCTGATGCGTCAGTTCGGGATCAGTCTCGAGCTGGTCGGTCCCATGACGCCATTTCTCCACGCTCTCAACTGGGGATCGCTCCCGCTGCTGATTTATTTCGCGTTGCGCCGCTATCTGCAAGCAGTGAACGTAGTGCATCCCATCACGTTCGCATTTGTTTCAGCCAATCTGATCAACTTCGTCGGTGACTGGGCGATGATTTACGGTCACTTGGGTTTTCCGGCTATGGGCATTGTCGGCTCTGGATGGTCGACATGTTTTGCGCGCATCTATCTCGTTCTGGTTTTGCTGATCACGCTAATCTGGGTTGAATCCAGAAGGAAATTGGACAGTTGGAAAGGCGCGCTTCGCCTCGAGCTCAAAAAAATGATCGATCTCTTGCGTCTGGGAATTCCTGCCGCAACGCAGATTCTTTTCGAAATCGGAGCTTTCGCCGTCGCCACCACCCTGTGCGCGCGAATTGGGCCAATGGCCTTGTCCGGTCATGAGATCGCGCTAAGCTGCGCCTCGCTCACCTTCATGGTTCCGCTGGGAATCAGCTCCGCCGCTGCAGTCCGCGTAGGGCAAGAAATCGGCCGCGGTGATTCAGAAGCTGCGCGCCGCGCTGGATGGTCCGCGATTATTCTTGGCGCGGGCTTCATGACCTGCTCGGCGATAGTTTTCGTCAGCTTTTCCAAAACCCTGGCGCGAATTTTTTCTCCCGACCCCACGGTGATCGAGGTCGGCAGCACTCTGCTATTAGTAGCCGCCGCCTTCCAGTTATTTGACGGCATACAAATCTGCACCACCGGTGCACTACGCGGTACCGGAGACACGCGCACGCCCATGCTCGCGAATCTCGCAGCGTACTGGTTCATCGGACTTCCCATCGCCTACCTTCTAGGTTTCAAATTGCAATGGGGAGCCGTGGGAATCTGGATCGGCTTGTGCATCGGGCTGATTCTGATCGGCAGCGGATTGCTGGTGGTCTGGAGCAAACGTCACTTAACACAACTGACGGAATAGATCTAGGCAGGGTTTCGCGAGCCCTGCATTCAGAATCACCCGTAACTGAGGCACGGCGAACACACCCTATTTCCTCTTCCGAGGTTTCTTCGCTACTTCCTCCATTACCGCAAACTGAACCTTCTTCTCCACCGGATCAATCCGATCCACCAACACCCGCACCCTCTGCCCCAGCGAATAAATCTTCCGTCCGCGTTGCCCAACGATCTCGCGAGTATTTTCGTGAAACGTGTACCGATCATCTTCGAGCGAATTCAGAGGGACCAAACCCTCCACAAACAAATCTGTCAGCTCCACAAAAAATCCAAACTTGGTAACGCTGATAATCAGTCCGTCGAACTCCTCGCCAATGCGGTCCTGCATGAACTTAACTTTCTTCCACTCCATCAACTCGCGCTCAGCCTCATCAGCTCGCCGCTCCGATTGACTCGACTCCTCCGCTATCTTGTGCAGATCTTCAATCGGAATCGGCCCGCCCGACGGCTCTGGCGAATGATGCTCCCGCCGCTTCGACCATGGAGATCCTGCCTGCTGATCCTCGACTTTCTGTGAGCCGGATGATTCGCGCAAAACCTCTCGCAAAATCCGGTGCACAATCAAATCTGGATACCGCCGGATTGGAGACGTGAAATGCGTATAGGAGGTAGCCGCCAAAGCAAAGTGCCCCACGTTCATTTCCGAATACCGCGCCTGTCGCAAAGACCGCAACATTAAATAGGAAAGAATCCGCTCTTCCGGCTTCCCGGCAATCTTTTCGGTCAGCTTCTGATACATCCGCGGGGTAATGTGTACGTCCTTAGGAACCTCAAGCACCGGAGCCCGCTTCCCAGTCCCATAAGAAGCCCGCCGGTCCGATTTCATCTGCACTCGCTGAATCGGCAGAGCCCCAACGCCCAGCGAATACCCAAACGTAGCCGCGATCACCTCAAAGTCATACACGCGCTTGGCATCCGGCTTCTCGTGAATGCGATACAACGAAGCAACCCGCTTGTTCTCCAGATATCCCGCCACACACTCATTTGCCGAAAGCATGAATTCTTCAATCAGCCGATGCGCAATATTCCGCTCCGATCGGGTAACACCCTTCATCAACCCCTGTTCATCGAACTCAATCACCGCTTCCGGCAAATCAAAATCAATCGACCCACGCCGCTCGCGCTTATGCCGCAAAATCAAAGCCAGGTCGCGCATCATCTCAAACATCAGGACCAAATCCTTATAGCGATGCCGCGCCACCGAATCGCCCTCAAGCACAGCATTTACCGCTGTATAAGTCATCCGCTCCGACGAACAAATAATGCCCTCGGACAAGTCATACCCAACAATCTCTCCGCGATGATCAATCTCCATCACAGAGGACATGACGAGCCGGTCCACACGTGGACGCAAGCTGCAGATGTCAGTAGAAAGTTCCAGAGGTAACATCGGCACAGCGCGATCAGGAAAGTAAACGCTAGTTCCGCGCAGGCGCGCTTCGTCATCAAGAGCCGAACCTGCAGTCACGTAGTGTGAGACATCGGCGATATGCACTTGCAACTCATAATTCCCGTTCTCTAACTTCCGCACAGAAACTGCATCGTCGAAATCCCGTGCTGTTTCACCGTCAATCGTGACAATCGGCACCTGCCGAAAATCCCTACGCCGCTTAATTTCCGCGGAAGGAATCACCGCCAAAGCATTCTGCGCTTCTTCTAAAACTTCAGCCGGGAAGTGATGAGGCAAGTGGAACTTGCGAATGATCATCTCCACATCAACGCCAAAATCATCTTCGTACCCCAGAATTTCTGTCACCCGTCCGCGAGGATTCTGCGTAGCGCTGGGCCAGTCAGTGATCTCAACATCGACTACGACATTATCTAGATTGTCAGAATCCAGCCTTCGCACAACTTGCTCTCCAAGCACCCGATCAACAGATTTGATCTTCCTCTGTGGTTTTTCCTTTGTGTTTTCCGTAGCCTCCTTGGTTAAAAGGTTTTCCGGGTTTTCCCAGCCCGGAGGAATCACAATTTCCTGCGCAACCTTCTGATCAATCGGCGTGACATAGTTCTGCCGCCGCCCGTAATGAAAAATTCCCACAACCGTAGGATGAGCTCGATTGACGGTTCGAAGTACACGCCCCTCAGCCCGGCCATCCGGACGAAACGCCCCAACCTCCACCAGTACCCGGTCCCCGTGCATCGCCGACCCCACAGCAGGAGGCGGGATAAAAACATCCCCCGCCAGACGCGCCTTCAACCGCTCATCCATCGCCGAAGGATCAGGCGTAACAAAGCCATATCCGTCCCGATGCATGGACAACTTCCCAATTACCATGTTCTTGCCAGCGGAAGGCTGAGGAATCGCATACCGCCCGCCGCCCACCTGCAACAACTGACCACTCGAAACCAGCCGCTCCAGGCGCGAAAGCAACTGCTTACGCTCATCTCCACCCACACCAAGCTCGCGCACGAGTTGTTTAAAACCCGCCGCGTGCTTGGGCTGCCGCTCGATTTTTTTAAGAATGACTGAGTCTGACACCATAGGAGGAGCTTAGGCACTCAGCTTATGAGACGGGAAATACTTCTCCAACAAAATCCGCCGATGATGCAACTCATGTCCGGCAATCATGTAAGCCAACGCACGTACGCTAAGCACATTGTCGCTGGCCGTTCCTTGCCGCATCCAGGCCGCTTCTTCTAATCCGCGAAACAAAAACAGACTCGATTTGCGAATCGCATCAAACTCATCGCACAGATCCGCCAGGGCGCGTTTTTCAAATCCGCCCGCGAGCACGTAATCATCCTGCTCGAATCCCGCCAGTGGAGTCTTATCCGCTCGCGCAATCCGCAAAGCGCGATAAGCGAAAATCCGCTCTGTATCGTTCATGTGGCCGAGAACTTCGCGAACACTCCACTTGTCTGGCGCATAACGAACGCCGCCATCTTTTTCACCAAGCCCGCGCAGCAAAGCCGCAGTCTCGCTCCACTGCGTCTGCAACACAGTCAAAATATCAGCGTCCGAGACCAAAGAAATGTAGCGCCCAAAATAAACAGAGTGCTCCGAAGCCTCTGGCCGCCCAACAACAAAATGTGTCGTCATAGAAGTTCCTCAGGGAAGATAGGTCATAGGATACCTGACTGCACCCCACCCGAGGTTTCTTTGCATTCTCGGGGCAGATTTCTTAGCCATCTTTGCGTTTTAAGATTTGCCCTCTGCCGGGAACTCGGTTCCGCCTACACCCGCGCACCCACCCAGAGAAAGATCACGGAAGTACACCCTGCCCTACCTATTGCACGAAGGGGAACACCCGAAAAATCTCAATATTTCCTCAACAAATCCGCAATTTACGGGAGTACAATCGGCAAAGATTCCGAAATATTTAATCAGCATTTCATCCGGAAAGGATTTATCCGTCATGTGGAAACCAACCAATCAACCCAACACCCCACCGGCTCGGCCGGCAGAACAGGAGCGCCCCAGCATGCCCACGACGACCTCTCCGGTCAGCGAACCGCCAGCAACCCCTCGTCCGCTTTCCAGCAGCACTGCGGACCAGGCGACCATCGGCAAATCTCTCGTCATTAAGGGCGAGGTGACCGGATCCGAATCACTGTACATTGACGGACGCGTAGAAGGCTCAATCAACCTGGCCGGAAACCGCGTCACCGTTGGACGCAACGGAGTAGTTTCGGCCAACATCAACGCTCGCGAGATCGTGGTGCTCGGCAAAGTGAAGGGCAACCTCACCGCCAGCGATCGCGTAGACATCCGCAGCGACGGCTCTCTCACCGGCGACGTAGTGGCCGCCCGCATCTCCATCGAAGACGGTGCCTTCTTCAAGGGTGGAATTGATATTCGCAAGGCTGG
>Ga0068858_100008006_pt1 | contig 10183 bp, 8 predicted proteins | sample KBSSwiS12_FD_66589 | JGI IMG/M metagenome (GOLD analysis project Ga0068858, IMG submission 66589) | Switchgrass rhizosphere microbial communities from Kellogg Biological Station, Michigan, USA - KBS Switchgrass S1-2 | ecosystem: Host-associated > Plants > Roots > Rhizosphere > Soil ... | reverse complement strand
TGAAGGGAGCGGAGAAACTTCCGAAGTTATACTCATTTGCCGCCCGACTCGCCCAGAAAAGTGGAAGCGTGAGCCAGATTCCCGATGATCTAGACAGTCGTGCGATACGCTATGCAGGGCCTCCTCTCCAACCCTTCAACAAGCAGTCCTATCCGCTCTATCAAATTTTTGATCCTCACGCCTGGAAGGATACCTTGGCCAATGGCGCTGTTTTCCGGGATAAAATTGTCGTAGTTGGTCCTCAAGCTGACGTCCTCAAAGATCAGTTAGCCACTCCGTACGGCTTGATGGACGGTGTTGAAATCCATCTCAATGCCCTGAATGCGCTGCTGCAAAACCAATTTCTGCATCCCGTTCCCCGCTGGGTGCAGGGCCTTCTTTTTATCTGTGCGGCAAGCCTGACCTATGGGCTGGCTATGGGCATAGCATCGATCGCGTTGCGATTTGCCGCAGTGGTTGTGCTTCAAGGCGTTTACATCCTACTTCTGCTGTGGGCTTACAACGTCCCTGGCTGGCTGCTGCCGGCGGTCGGGCCTTGCGCTCTGCTGGGAGGCGCCTCGGGCGTTGGCTTTGTGTACGACTTCCTGCTCGCCCAATTGGAGAAGCTGCGGCTGCGCACGACGTTTGAGCGGTATACCTCGCCCAACGTGGCGAAGTATCTTCTCGATAACTCCGCCAGTTACCAGGAGATGCTCGCCGGGGCGCGCAAACCGGTCACCGTGCTTTTTTCCGATGTGCGCGGTTTCACCACCCTCAGCGAAAAGTCCGATGAAAGGGAATTGGTGGCGAAGCTCAATGAATACCTCACCGGGATGGTCGATTGCGTCTTCCGTCACGACGGCTCGCTCGACAAGTTCATCGGCGATGCGGTCATGGCGGTGTGGGGCAACACTCCGTACAACTTCGGCCCGAAAGAGGATGCCATCCGTGCGGTACGGGCCGCACGCGCGATGATGAGCGAACTGCACACCCTGAATGCAAAATGGCTGAAGGAAGGCAAAACGGAATGGCACATCGGCATCGGACTCAATCACGGCGAGGTCATTGTCGGCGATGTCGGCTCCACACAGCGCAAGGAATTTGCGATTATCGGCGATGCAGTCAACCTGGCTTCCCGACTCGAAAGCCTGACCAAGGAATATCATGTCGATATCCTGATCGGGGAAAGCGTGGCCGATCTGGTCCGCGACCAATTTGTCCTCCGCACCGTCGATCTCGTCCAGGTCAAGGGCAAGACCGAAGCGGTGAAGACATTCGCCGTGGTTGCGGAAAAATCGGAGCCCCTTCCCTCTGCGAGGGCCAAATTCCTGGCGACCTACGAAGAAGCGGTGACTGCCTTTCGCAGTCGCCGATTTAGTGAGGCCCGCGATCTTCTCCAGGAAGCGCTGAAAATCCAACCGGATGATTTCCTCGCCACGGAGTACTTGGAGGATTGCGAGGTCTTCATCAAGACACCGCCGGATGCTTCCTGGACCGGCGTCCGGGTGATGACCAAAAAATAAGCCGCCAGCGACTGATCGCGGCGGCTTATTTATTTAGGTAACTGATGACCTAAAACTTGTAGGTACCCGTGACCGATACTCCGGGCGAGAACACGTTATAGCTCATGTTCGGCGTGTTGGAGTAATCGTTCGCGTTGGTGAGGTCAGCGGACAAGGCGACATACTTGCAGGGCTGGTAAGTCACATCCACGCCTTCGGACAGGTTGAAGTCGTGGCGGTCATTCTGGATCGCCGAGTCGTTGGTATAAACACGGGCTTCAGGACGGATATACGGTCCGATGCAAACTTCCTTGCAGGGATAGTAAGAGAGACTGAAAACCAGCGCGTTATCCAGGCGGGTGTAGATCGAAGGGCTGGCCTGATGGAAGGTCAGGTCATAGGTCCCGACAAAGAACAGGTCGTTATCCTTGCTTAGAGGGACGACTTTCGTGATTTGATTGTCGTAGACATATTCCTTGTAGAACACGCCAGTAGGAGGATGGACCGCGTTGAACTTGGAGGCATCAAACGTGGCCGTCCAGGACCATGAGCGATCCTTGGTGAAGATGTACTGGCTGGAGAGGGCGATATTCTTGTTGTTGAAATCCGCCGACGGAACGTTGCCGTAACGCGCCATGTTGTATTGGGTGGTAATCCGGGGTGTCCAATTCACAAAGGAATAGGGAACGAAGCTGGCGGTATACGTACCCAGATAAGCCGAACTGGAAGCCTGGTTGGCCTGCGTATAGAACGCGTTATCGGTGTGGAAATATTGCTGCGTCGTGGAGAGCGTGAACATTTCCGGCTTGGGGAACTTCTGGACCACGCCAATCTGACCCAAATCCGCAGGCGAACTGAGGGTCGGAGTCGGAGGAGGTGTCTGCGCGGGCAGACCCACTTTTTGTTGTAGCGTCTCAGCCGCAGACTGCGCAGAAAGCTTGAACGAAACGCCCATAGTCAAGGCCATCGTCACTCCGAGAAAAAGGTAAAGGCTACGATTTTTCATGTTCTTAAAATTAACCTGCATTTGGCGGCGGGTAGTAGTCGCACGGCGGCTTGGGCGGCGGTTGAGGTGGCGGTGTATTAAACCCGTCGTGTCCCTGGCCCGCGGAATCGAATCCCGGCAGAGGCAGCGTCGGAACATAACCAGCCGGAGTGACCAGATAAAAAGGATCGGCAGGAGGTTGAATGAAGCCGCGGCCCACCAAGTCGTTATATTCCACGACTTCGTCCTTGATGGGGCCCTCGTTGGGGAGATCGTGCGGAAACTTCGTGATCAGCGGGCTGGTCGAGAGGAACAGCGGCACGTTGAAGGCGAAAATTTGCGGCGGCTTTCCGGGAGTCAACTTTAAGATTTCGCCCGCAGTGATGGTGTAATCCTGACCACCGATCGTCATCGTTACGGAGCCTTCGACAAGACCGACGAGGGTTGAGTCGCCGTTTTTCTGGACGAACCCGGTCGTTCCGGTGACAGCCGCGGTGACCGCTGCCGTCTTGATGGTCATCGTCGCGCCATCCTTGGGCTTGGAAAAGAGCATCGTGCCGCTCTGCAGATCGATCGTATTATCCGCGACAGAGTAATTAAAAATCGTGTTGGCACCCACCCGCGTAACCGTCTGGTTGGCGAGAAGCAACTCAGCGCGGGATTGAGCCCCGGTCTTGAGGTATTCACCATTATGGAGAACGGTGCCTACTTTGGCAGGAGTCGTATCGGTGGAAAGAGTCGCGCCATGTTCGACCTTATTAACCGCTTCGGTAACCTTGGCGGCTGAATCCGCATAAGATTGACTCGTCGCAACTAGCAGGCTCGCCAGAACACACGTCAGGGATATTTTCTTCACAAGCCTACTGTGTTATCCTCGCTGAGATTTAAATCAAGTGTTTACGTAAGTTAATTTTTCGGCGTTATTGCGTTAAAATCTATTTAAGATATTGTCGCGTCGCACCTAACGACCGCAAGACGAACTGGGCCGAAATTTAGCTCCGGCCCAATTTGAATATTTTTCCTTAGTTCAGCGGAATGGTCGGCTGCCACTTCAGCCATGCGTCATCGGACTTGTCTGCGAGCTCAAAGGAGGCTCCCGAATTCACGCGGCCTCCCATCTGCGCGTTGTCCGGCGTGGCGAAAGCGACCCCGCCCTCCAGCACACTGGCCACCGATTCCGACTTCACCTGCATGCCGCCAAGTAGGCTGAGGCTGGTGGAGATTCCGCTGCAATTCCAGAACTTGGTGTTGGCACGAATCAGCGGCGCGTAGTCCGAACCGACCACGACGCGCAGTTGCACCGCCCGGCCATCAGAAGCCAGCGAGCTGCCTTCCACCTGACCGACGCGTACCCCGCGATAATAGACCGGCGATCCCGCGATGAGCTTGCCGACCTTGCCCGTCTTAAGTACGAGATGTAGGCCTTCCATCGGATGATAGGTATCCTCGTCTGTCTCTGTCACCGCGAAGTCGGTGCAAGGCGCGCCGTCTCCGGCTTCAAGGCGGAAGTAAGCGCCCGAAACGATATCGGTGGGCACTTGAATCGTGGAAACGTTCTTGATCTGGACCTGAGGCCAGACCAGGACGATGCGCGAATTGCTCTTCGCGAGGGCCTGAAACTTGGGGGCAACCAGGACCTTGACGAGAACGCCGCTGAGATCGGGCGCAAGCTGGACGCTGACGACCTTGCCGACTTCCATGCCGCGGTATTTCAACTGCGTGAGCTGCGGCTTGATGCCCTGGCTCTGATCCATCTTCAGGGTGAGAACGAGGCCAACCCCGATGTCCGTTTTGTTAATCGCCTCGGCTTCATGCGCGATCATTTGATCCACCGAATCGAAAAGCTGGAACTCGGTTCCCTCGGGCGCGGCGGGAGAGGTGGTCTGCAGCGCATCCGGAATTCCCATGGAAATGCTACCGAAAAGAATGCTGTCGAGTGCGCCCGAATTGACGGTGACGCCGCTCAATCCCACGGAAACATCCAGCCCGCTGGTGTTCCAGAAGCGCGTCTCCTCGCGGATCAGGCCGGTATATTCTTTATAAATGTGAATGTCGATTTGCGCCTGATGCTTTGCGACGTCATAGTTTAATCCGACCACCTGCCCGACCGGCATCTGCCGGAAGAGAATGGGTGAGTTCACGCCGACCGACGGCATCCGCTCGGAAACAAGGCGCAGATAGAGGTCTGGCGACATCGGGTCGCGACCATCCGGATGGCTCAAGCCGGTGAAGGTGGTCTCGGGCTTGCCTTCGTAGCCGGTCACGATTTCGATGTAATTTCCGCTGATGAGCGTATCGAGACCGGAGACACCACTGAGGCTGATCTGGGGATGAACGATCCAGAATTTGGAATCGGAGCGGGCGAGGTTGTTCGCGGTGCTGTCAAGCTGCGCTGTGACGATGACTGACTTGAGGTCATCGCTCAGTTTCACTTTTTTGACGAGACCGACTTTGACGCCGTGGTAATGCAGCTCACTCTTTCCGGGGACCAGCCCCATGGCGGTGGGGAATGTGATCTGAATGTCGATGCCTTCCGCGGTGACCGTCTGGTAAAAGAGGTAGGCCGTCAGTGCGACCGCGGCAACGGGCACCAGCCAGAAAAAGGCAAAGCCCTTGTGAGCGCGCGGTTTCGTCTCTTTCAGGGAGGCGTTGGTGAGGTCAGTTCGTTGCGGGTTTTCCATGTGCATAGGGCTCGTTTCGCGTCTTAGGCGAGGTTTCGTTGTAGGTCCAAATCCAGCGGGGTTGAAAACTGTTGGCGGCGAAGATGGTGAAGATCACCACGCCACAGAAGGCGATGGCGCCGGCCTTGGGCTCGATCGTCGCGACGACGCCCATCTGCCCGAGCGCGACCAGCACGGCGAGCACGAAGACGTCGACCATCGACCAGCGCCCGATCGTCTTGACGATGAGAAAGAGGCGCGTCTGTTGCTTTTGAAAGACACCCCATTTGTAGGAAAAAAGCAGGAAGAAGAGGGCCGAGATTTTCGCGATCGGTACGATGATGCTTCCGCAGAAAACGATGATCGCCGGGAGGTAATCGCCGTCATGCCAGAGATACAGGATGCCGCCCATGATGGTGTAGTCCTGCGCATCGCCGAGCAGGCTCATGTTCATGACCGGGAGGACATTCGCCGGGACATAGAGCGCGATGGTCGTGAGGAGATAGGCCCAGGTCTTCCGGTCATCGATCTCCTCGGAGTGAAAAGCCTCTTCGCAAACCTCGCAGGTTTCCTGGGAGTCATCCGCCGCCACGGTCCCGCAATGATGACACGCGGGCCGGCGATAGCCGAAGGGCGCGGGCGACTTCGGCGTCATGCTTTGGCGAAGCTGGTTCCAGATCGCGCTCGGGTTCAGGCTGCCCAGGCAGATGCCGGAAATCAGGACGAAGAGAAGCATCAGCCAGAGAGCGGGCTTCGGTTCAACCGAGCCGAGCGATAGCAGCTTGATCGCCCCGACCGCCAGCGCGAGCAGATAGACATCGATCATGCCCCATTCCTGGAACTCAAAGAGCAAGCGCCACAGATGCCGCGTGAAACGGGGAAACCAGCCGAAAAGCAAAAACGCGCACGCCGTCGTCACCATCAGATGCAAGGCAATCGGAGCAAGCACCGCCGTGAACAAAACCATGACGCCCACAATGGGACTGCCCTGTTGCGTGAGAAGAATGGCCCCGGTCACGATTTGCGTCTGCGTCCATTGCCCCTGGCAACTGAACCGGAGAATCGGATAAAAATTGGCCGGCACTAATAGAATGAGACAGGAGAGCGAAAGCAGCAACGTCCGCAGCACCTGCCCGCGACTGGAAGCCTCCAGCATTTGCCCGCACTTCTCGCAATAACTGCGCATGCCATGATCGCAACCCTTCGACTGATAACGCTCCCCACAAGTGGTGCATTCAAGTTGAAAAGTGTGCATGGCAATTTGCCCGAAAAACCACGAGCGCCAAACTTTTAGCGCATTTTGCTGTAATAACCGAGGAGAATCGGAGGCATTGCCCTAAAGGGATGAGGCTTTCGGCGAGATAGATTTGGCCGTTCGCGAGAAAAGAGGGGAAGCATCTTATCAATGTCCATTCCGATCAGCGAATCAGGTTCCAAACCAGATTCCTCAAGCTCAGGCTGGCGAAGTCATGTCCCTTCATGGAATGGACGCCTGTTATTCCAAATTTCCATCGCAGATATAAACTTCGCCGGGACAGCGCTGCCAAATAAGGCCGATAGATCGATCGATAAGCCAAAAGTTGAAAATCCAGCTTGGTTCCCGGCGTTGTCGGAAACTTGCGCAACGGATCCCGCCAGACATCGCTAAAGTGGTAAAAGATCAGCGGTTGTTGATCGACGCGCACTCCCGTCGCATCTTGGGATAATTGATGGGAAGCCAGGTTCCACCTCGCGAGATTGGCTCCCGGGTGCGAAAGGACCCGAACGCCCGGATATCGATTGGGCCATTTGTTAAGGTAGCCCTGGTTCATATAGAACCCTTCGTTTTCTGAACTTTGGTAACACCATGCCAGACAGTCCACTCTCCAGTCTTGTGCACACTGCCGGCCGATTTCATTATTTCGCCAGACAATCAGGCCAGCATTGTAATTCCCGAACACGGCCCAATGCAATGTCTCATCGTTAAAACGATGAGGGCTTATACCGACCGAGGCGCCGTTCATTTCCTCGTATACCGGACCTAGAGAGTTGTAAAAGTAGGTGTCAGCGTCGATGTACCAAAGGCATTCATTTTCTGGAATTTTGCCGAGCCAATAATCAACAAAAACGCTTTTCAACGTGGCGTACGCTTCCCAAGGTGCCCGCTCTTTAAAGATTTCAATCAACTTGGGTTCCGCATCAAAAAGCGCCTGGGCCTCCAAGATGGAGACTCGGTCGCGAAAGCTGGAATTGATGATCGCTCCGATTCGGTCATCCAGGCAAAGCACCGTAACTTCAGCATCAGGGTTTGTTTGTAAAAGTGACCTGAGCATCTCCAGCCCTGCCGCTGCGTAATGACAGTCAAACTGGGTGACGACATGGAATTTCATATCCTCGCGGAGGGATAAACTTCTGCGCGAAGTTGTCCCAAGGCTTTGCTTCTCACGTCGGCTGGACAATTCTTCCAATAGCCAAAACGCTGGCGAATCCGTTCGATTTCAATGCGGAGCTGTTTCGGGTCCGAGATTGACTTCAACAGGGAACGCGAAATCCACGTCGAGGTCACACCGAGTTGAGCCATCCGCGCCAGAATCAGATCAGGAGAAACGGGCAAATCATCGTCCAATCCAGCCACCGCTCCGAAACCAAACTTTAGCCCTTTGGCGTGCACCTGTTCCGCGATCATATCCATCAGAGGAGAGGCGCATATTTCAAAAGGACTCCCTGTTCGGGCCTCTAAATGCAGATCATTCATGCCCACCATGATTTCGCTGATCCCGTCCAATTGCAGAATTTCGCGAATTCGAATGACCGCTGGAAAAGTCTCTATCAACAGAATCACTTGGGCACGACCGGCTACATGCTTAATAAAAGCAGCGGGCTCTTCAATACGGGTAAAATAGGGCAGCATCAAAAAAGTCGCTCCATGGGAAAGAGCCTTCTCAATCTCGTTCACCGAGCCTTGGTTCCAGGAGTTTAGGCGGGCAAATCGACCCAAGGTCGGCGCATGCTGGTTGATCGCGAGCAGATCCGACAGCTCATGCTGTTGTATCCGGGCATCGGTTACGGAACCCTGCCTGTGCTCTTTGTCCAAGCGTTCGATATCGACACCAACCCGCTCGACATTCGCCTCTGCTGCTGCACAGATCCATGCCGGATCGTTATGCAAAAGTGTTAAATCCAACTTCATCGATGGATCGAATAAATCCATGAGTAAAAATCTAGTCCAACTTCACGGGAATCACGGCCGAATTCGGCGGTAACACCCAATCATCCGGATTTTCGTAATTATATTCGGTGTCATTCAATACAATATAGGAGGCTGCTTCGTGGCCGATGTTTCGCAGGGAATGCCAAATACCCGGTGGAATATAGATGTAGCGCGGACGAGAAGGATGGAAGGTTTGCACAATCGATTTTCCATGAGTGGCCGAATCATCTCGGCCGTCATAAAGACCAATGCGAAGGTAGCCGCCAACGGGAAAAACAATATCCTTCTGCTCGTGGTGACGATGCCATTGCGAGGTTTCTCCCGGCAGCAAGTGCACAAGGGTCACATGACGAACATCAAACTGGTCCTTAAACCATTCCTGCCGATAGATTTCAGTCAAAACGCCCCGGCTATAAACGACGTTCTTAACTTCCTGAACCCGGACATCTGGAATACTCAACGGATCAACCGGATTCCAGTCAGCAGTTACACTTTGACGAGCTCGCCGTTCCTCAGATTGGTCCGCATTCATGTGAACTGGTATAAAAACGCAGACTGATAGATCAAGTTAATTCGTTGATCATGCGCGATCTACGAAACCGCAAATGCGACGTGGCTCACGGCCCTTTCAACCATTGCGCTAACTTTGGACTGGCGGGAATCCAGCGAGCGTGGACTTGGGGCGGCGTGGAGGTGGCGTCGATCATGAGGCTTTCGGCAAGATAGATTTGGCCGCTCGCGTCGGTGAAGACCGAGGGGCAAAACAGTAGGCTGGGCAGCTGGTCGCTGGCCATTTTGAGGCAGGGAATGCTGGGGATTTGGGCGAAGGTAAAGCCGGGCAACTCGACGGGGACGCCGTCGCGGAGAACGCGCACCACTTCCGCCATCAACGCCGGATCGGTGGTGGTGAGATTCGGGCTGCTTTTGTTGGGGCCGTAGGCTTTCATTTCGCGGAAGATGGCAGTGCGCCAGTCAAACGGCGGCTGCTTAATGTTGCGGAACGGAGCATAGGCGGGCATCTCGCCGCCGCAATCGGCCGCGATGTAGGCGGTCTCGGGCTGGCCGGGAATGGAGCAGACCTTGCTCACGCCCATCGGCACGATGACCCCGATGACTGTCGATGGCTCCGGGTTAATCAGTTCCAGCGCGGCCTCCTCGTAATCGCTGACGTAAACCTCGTTGCCGCGCGTCAAGGTGGTGTGGCGATATCCGGCGTGCGAGGAAGCAGACTGCTCAAAGGTGTAAACCGGCAGGCCGGAAGCGACGGCCGACTCACCATTTCCAGAAAGAAGCCCGAACAACAAAACCAGTGCGAGCACCATGGCCATCAGGCCAAGCGCAATCACCCCGGCGGCAAGGATGATCCATTTTTTCTTGGACATAGACCGCCTTTGTTTACGCAACGCTATCGTAGGTCAATTCCGAAAAAGAGACAGCCACCTTTTTGCGCGGTAAAAAGAGAGCCGCTTATCAGATTTGAACTGATGACCCGCTCATTACGAATGAGCTGCTCTACCCCTGAGCTAAAGCGGCGACTGGCGATACGTACGAATTCTCCAAGAGAACCCGCCGAGCCGCTCATCTTAATACCCGCCTAAAATCGGAGGCAAGCAGATTAAACAAGAGCTTATGGCTCGCGCCCCTACCCGAACCGGATGAAATTGAGGGACTCCCAAGCTGGTCAGAAGAAGATCGTCCCCCGAGTCCGGACGAATCACGCAATTAATGATTTTCCCAATTCTGGTTAATTCTCGAGAATTGTTTTATTAATTGAGGATCGCCTATCGCCTTGGTCTCCGTGGTTAGGCCATAACCGTGACAAAAAATCCTTCCGCTTACTGTCAGACTCCAATGAAGACCGAATTAC
>Ga0068858_100008005_pt1 | contig 10184 bp, 9 predicted proteins | sample KBSSwiS12_FD_66589 | JGI IMG/M metagenome (GOLD analysis project Ga0068858, IMG submission 66589) | Switchgrass rhizosphere microbial communities from Kellogg Biological Station, Michigan, USA - KBS Switchgrass S1-2 | ecosystem: Host-associated > Plants > Roots > Rhizosphere > Soil ... | reverse complement strand
GCCTCCTCGCCATAGGTCGACACGAATTCGGCAAAGGCGGCGAACAGGCACGCCTGCGCCAGGCAGTCCCCGTCGATACCGTCGATGCGAGCCTCGAGCCAGGCTTCGTTCAGATAGCCCAGCGCCGCTCGCTTCTGTTCATGATCCGGAGCGTGCCCCGCAGCCTCGGTCGCTTGTGTCGTCATGGCCCAGGTCGATTTTCGGCCGTGTCGCCGCGGCCATTGCGATGACGGCACGTTAGCATGCAGCGTCGGCGCGCCTAGAGCGCACCTTTAGGAACGGTTAATGGGCGCCGCGATGACGGATGTGTTGCCGCGCTCGCGCGCAAAGCGGTTCGCAGATGCAAGCACGGCCCGATGTCCGCGACCGATGCGCGCGAGGGACCGCGCGCCGTTTTCACCGCTTGCCAGGGTTTGCGCCGCGCTGCCCGCGGCAGCCGTTGGAACCGCCGTAACGCGAGGACTTTTGGGACCAGGATGGTGTCCAGGCACCCGGGCAATCGCCGGCCGGTCAAGATTTGTCCTTATTTATCAATACACTAAAGATTAATCGATCGGGGATCATTCTCGCCTTCGACTGACCTTTGTGGAGGAATTCGCGCTGTGGCCCCGCGAGATGGGCCGCACGCAGAGGTCCAGGCGGCAGGAGTTTCGCCCCATCATGGCGATGGGGCAGGGGGCGTTTCTCTTATGGTGGCAGCTCGAGCCCTTGCGGTGAATGCGGGAGCCGCCGCGCTGCAACGGCCTGCACGGCCTCCGCAGCGGCCGTCGATGCGCGCCTATCGGCGCGCCCCGCCGGGCTATCAGCTCGCACTGCCGCTGTACCGACCGGCGCGCCGCTCAATGTCGTGGCTCGGCTCCGCCTTTTTCTTCGGGCTGAAGCTGCTTGCAAGCGGCTTGGCGGGCGGCTTGGCGGGCGTCTTGGTGGCAACGGCGCTGTGGCACGAGAGTTGGAAGCCGGCGCCATCGCCGCAAGGCGCTGGCAACGAGACCGCGGCCCACTCCAGCTCCGGGGAAACCACCGTCTATCGCCGCCCACCGGCGGAAGGCGGCATGGATCGCGGGTCGGAAGCCGACTCCACGGACGTCGGGGACCGGGAGCCGCCGTCGAACTATCCGCTGCGGGTGAAGACGATGACGTTTACGCCACCGGCGCAGGACGCGACCGGGACCATTCCGCCCCGGGGGCGCGCGCAGCGCCCCGGTGGATTCTGAGGTCTCGCGTCAGTTTGCGTAACGCGCGGTCATCTCGCGCGCGATCTTGGAACCTTCCTCCAGGTAACGGCGAATGACCACATCGGCGGCCGGCGTGCAGTTCCTGTAGGTCTGCTGATAGCCGCGATAGCCGCGATTGAAGCTGGCGATCATCCTGGCGCGCCGGTCCCCGCCGGGGGTCTCGGCGTCGACCAGGGATTGCATTTCGTTGCGCCACTTCAGGCCTTCGTTGGCGCCGCAAATGTTGCGCAGGTAATGCAGCGCCCCGAGGATCTCGGCCAGCCGTTGCAGGTTGCCGTCGAACGGCGCGGCCGCGACTTCGGCGCGCGCGGGCGCGACGGCCGTCGCGAGCGCGATCGAAACCGCCATGGCGGCCGCTCTCAGGAGGCGTGGTGACATGCGTGAGATATCTGTGGCGACATGCAGCCCGTGCGATCGTGGTGTTGGGCCATTGTTGGGGCCCAACGCGACGGAAAAAAGGCGGCCTCGGTGTCCCGGAGGCAAGGCAGAAACCATTCCGGATCAGGCACTAACAGGCGGTCTGGGCATCCCCGACCTCCGCGAGGCGGTCGAACGCCGCCGCCACGATCTCGGCAAGACCGGGTGTCGTCGACAAATTGGCGAGTTCGGCGGGGTCGATCCAGCGTGCCTCACTGAGTTCCTCGTTCAGCACCGGTTCGCCCCCCCGCCAGCGCGCGGCAAAGCACAGGATGACAAAGTGCCGCTCCACCCGGGTTTGCGCATCGTGCACGATGGTCTCACGAAAGCCGGCGAGCGCAACCGGCTCGATCGTCATGCCGGTCTCCTCGCTCACCTCGCGCACGACGGCTTGCGCGAGCGTCTCGCCGACTTCGACCACGCCGCCAGGCAAGGTGAAGAGGCCGTGCGCCGGCGGGCGCGCGCGCCGGACCACCAGGATCTTGCCGTCGCGCACGATTGCAGCGCTGGCGGCGAGATAGGGGCGCGCGGGATAGGATCTTGCGTCCGACATGGCGGTGACGCTCCGATCGTATTATCTGGGAGCACTATTCGAGCGATGCCGCCGGCCCCGAAACCGTGCGGTATGGTTAGTGCAGCCCCGGAAGCGAGACAAGTCCCGCATGTGCGGACGCTACCTGATCACATCCTCGCCGGAAGCGTTCCGGCGGCTGTTCGGCTATCTCGAGCAGCCGAACTTCCCGCCGCGCTACAACGTGGCGCCGACGCAGCCGATCCCGGTCGTTCGCATCGTGGAAGGTCGCCGCCAATTCGCGCTGGTGCGGTGGGGCCTGATCCCGCCCTGGGTCAAGGATCCGCGAAAGTTCACGTTGCTGATCAACGCGCGGGCCGAATCGGTGAACGACAAGCCAGCCTTCCGCTATCCCATGCGGCGGCGCCGCTGCCTGGTGCCCGCCGACGGCTTCTACGAGTGGAAGGACGAGGGCGGACGCAAGCGCCCCTTCTGCGTGCGGCCGAGGGATGGAGAGCCGATCGCCTTCGCCGGATTGTGGGAGACCTGGATCGGGCCGAACGGCGAGGAACTGGAGACCGCCGCCATCATCACGACCAACGCGAGCCGGGACCTCGCGGTCCTGCACGATCGCATGCCGGTGGTCGTGCCGCCCGGCGCGTTCGATTTCTGGCTGGATTGCCGTAACGTCGACGCTCCGGCCGCGACCTCGCTGCTGGCTCCCGCCGCCGAAGGACTGCTGGACGCCTACGAGGTTTCGTCCGCGGTCAATCGCGCGGCGAACGATGAGCCGACCTTGATCGCGCCGGTTTCGTCGCAGCAGGGGGTGCCGTCCGCCGGCGAAGGAGACGCCCGCGCGCCGACGAGGCGTGAGAAGAAGCCAAAGAAAGACGAGCGGCAGTCGTCGCTGTTTTGAAAGCAAAGCCTGTTGCGCGCGCAACCTGACGGACGTTGAGCTACAAGACCTTGCCGGGATTGAGAATGCCCTTGGGATCGAGCGTGCGCTTGAGCGTGCGCATCAGCTCGAATGCCACCGGATCCTTCACCTTCGGCAACAGGTCGCGCTTGATCACGCCGATGCCGTGCTCGGCGGAGATCGAGCCGCCGTGCTTCGCCACCACCTCGAACACCACGGCGTTGACCTCGTCCCAGCGGTTGAGGAAATCGGCCTTGTCCGCGCCGACGGGTTGCGCGACGTTGTAATGGATATTGCCGTCGCCGAGATGTCCGAACGGCAATGGACGGCTGCCGGGAATCAGCTTGATGACGGCGGCGCTGGCCTCGTTGATGAAGGCCGGCACCGCCGCGACCGGTACCGAGATGTCGTGCTTGATCGAGCCGCCTTCATGCCGTTGCACCTCGCCGAACAATTCGCGGATGCGCCAGAACATTTTGCCCTGCTCGAGACTGTCGGCGATGGTGGCGTCCTCGATGAGGCCGCGCTCCAGGCCCTCGGCCAGGATCTCCTCCATTACCGCGCGTAAACCGGAGCGGGCCTGGGACGAAAGTTCGATCAGCACGTACCAGGGGTGCTTCTCCGGAAGCGGATCGCGACAACCCGCGCCGTGGCGGAGCACCAACTCGATCCCGAGCCGCAGCATCATCTCGAAGCTGGTGACGCCGCCCGCGGTGCGCTCGGTCGCAAGCCCGAGCAGGTCGAGGGCCGCCTCCGGCGAGGGCACGCCGACGAAGGCCGTCTCGACCGCGCGCGGCCGCGGCACCAGTCGCAAAACTGCGGCGGTGATCACGCCGAGCGTTCCTTCGGCGCCGATGAACAGGTTCTTGAGATCGTAGCCGGTATTGTCCTTCTTGAGCTTGTTGAGGTTGTGCAGCACGCGTCCGTCCGCAAGCACGACTTCGATCCCGAGCGCATGCGAGCGCGCGATGCCATGGGCGAGCGCGGCGGTGCCGCCGGCATTGGTCGAGAGATTGCCGCCGATGGTGCAGGTCCCTTCCGAGGGCAGCAGTTGCGGATAGAGCCGGTCCACCTGCTCCGCCGCCTCGCGTGCGCGTTGCAGCGTCACGCCGGCCTCGCAGGTCATGGTGTTGGAAACGGGATCGACCTCGCGAATGCGATCGAGGCGGTTGAGCGAGAGCACGATCTCGCCGTGCTGGGCGATCTGCCCGCCCACGAGACCGGTATTGCCGCCCTGCGGGACGACCGGGGTCGACGTTTCGTTGGCGAGCTTGAGGATGTCGGCCACCTCCGCGACCGAGCCCGGCCGCAACACCACCGGTGTGTGGCCGTGGAACATGTCACGCATCTCGAGCAGGTATGGTGCCTGCGCCTGCGGATCGGTGATGGCGTGCTTGTCGCCGACGATCGCGATGAAACGGGCCAGGAGATCGGCCGACAGGAATTTGGCGGGTGCTTGGACGATGTTCATCACGCGAGCTCGCTCAGTGGACGCGCCTGACTATAGCGCGTCGAACAATGGATTTACTACGTCATGCGCGCGGGGCGGCGGCGCGGGCGAGGCGGTCATTGATCGCCTCGCCGAGGCCCGCGTGCGGCACCGACATCACCGCGATGGTAGCCGCCCCTGCGGCATCGAGCGCGCGTAGATGGGAGAACAGGTTGGCGGCAGCTTCGATGAGATCGCCGCGCGCCGACAGGTTGAGCACCAGGGCGGCACGGTCGGCATCTTCGGCCGCCAGCGGACCGAAGGCCAGCAGCGCCTCGCCCGCTTGTATGTTTTGAGCGTTCAGCCGCAGCCGCGCGCGCGGCGCATAGTGGGAGGCGAGTTGTCCGGGCGCCACCGGCGCCTGGTCGTTGTGGGCTGTTGACCCGGCTGCGGGCGTCGGCTCGCTGAGGGGGACCACGCGCTCGAGCTGCGTGCGCGGCAGCGCGCCCGGCCGCAGCAGCATGGCTGCGTCGAGGCAGGCGACGATGGTCGATTCGAGCCCCATCGGCGTCTGCCCGCCATCGACGATCAGCTCGATGCGTCCGCGCAGGTCGGCAAGCACGTGTTGCGCGGTCGTGGGCGACACGTGCCCGGACCGGTTCGCCGACGGGGCCACTAGCGGGCGACCGACCGCGGCCAGGATGGCGCGCGCGACCGGGTGGCTGGGCACGCGCACGGCAATGGTATCGAGGCCGGCGGTGGCAAGCTCCGCCACCGGGCAATCGGCGCGCCTGGGAAGCACCAAGGTCAGGGGGCCGGGCCAGAACGCTTCCGCGAGCCGCTCGGCGGCTTGGTCGAAGTGCGCGAGCGCGCGCGCCGCGGCAGCGTCAATGACGTGGGCAATCAGCGGATTAAAAGACGGACGGCCCTTGGCCTCATAGAGGCGAGCGACCGCTTCTGCGTTGGTGGCGTCGGCGCCGAGCCCATAGACGGTCTCGGTGGGAAAGGCGACGAGGCCGCCGGCTCTCAGCACGCGTGCGGCGGGCTCGGCCGCCGTGTCTACGTCGCCATCCTTGGTCGCTTGCGCCTTGATCACGCAGGTTGCCGGTGGCGCAGTCATCGCGGATACCTGTGCTTGCGGCGCCGGGGGGACGCGGTTATAAGGGCGGCCTTCTGGCAGGCGGAGTGTAGCGCAGTCTGGTAGCGCACCACGTTCGGGACGTGGGGGTCGCAGGTTCAAATCCTGCCACTCCGACCAACACTTAGCCCAAATCTTGCATTTTCCGCCAATGGGTCCGCCGATGCTTGGCGGGACCAGCGGAAAACCGGGCTGAGGCTGGTCGAAACTGAGCAAACTCCGACGCATCGCGAACCGGTGGCGGGAGCAGGCGCGGCGCGCCCGCCCGGCCTTGCTTGGACCGTTGCCATGACGAATTTCTGGGCCCGGAAGTCGATCGCTGCGCTGCGCGCGGAGGCGGAAGAACGGGATGTTCAGGCCCTGACCACCCATGGCGGCATTCCACTCAAGCGCACCCTGTCTGCGACCAGCCTCGTAGCCCTCGGGATCGGCGCCATCGTCGGCGCCGGCATTTTCGTGCTGACCTGCCATGCGGCTGCGGTGAATGCGGGGCCGGCGATCGGCCTGTCCTTCGTCCTCAGCGCGATCGCGTGTGCGTTCGCGGGCCTGTGCTACGCCGAGATGGCCTCGACGGTGCCGATTTTCCGGCAGTGCCTACACCTATGCTTACGCAACGATGGGAGAAATTGTTGCCTGGATCATCGGTTGGGACTTGATCCTCGAATATGCCCTTGGCGCGACAACGGTCGCGATCGGATGGTCGGGCTATGCCGTCAGCCTGCTCAGCGATCTCGGGATCGTGGTGCCCGACCGATATGCCCAATCGCCCTTCGCATACGATCCGGCGAATCGCGTGTGGCATTTGACCGGAGCGTTGCTCAATGTGCCCGCCATGGCGGTGATCGCCGCAATATCGGCGCTGCTGATTGTTGGCGTCCATGATTCGGCACGCGTGAATAACATCATCGTCGTGATCAAGGTTGCGATCATCGTCGTCTTCGTCGGGGTCGGCGCGTGGTTTGTCAGCACGAGCAATTGGGTGACGGCGGGCAATCCCGAGGGCGCCTTCATCCTCGTGTGCCTCGGCGTGCTCGCTCTGCGGTACACGCAACCGCAACTGCCGCGCCCGTTCAAGACGTCGGCAGTCTACGTCGTGGCGCCCGCCGGTGCCGCCACGGCGCTGTTCCTCATGTTCGGGCTGCCGCTCGACACCTGGATACGCTTCGTCACATGGCTGGCGCTCGGCCTCGTTGTCTATGCGCTCTACGGAAGCAGCCACAGCCGGATTGGACAAACAGGCATTCGCCCGTCCCGCTCATAGCGGGGAAATGAACGTTTCCGGACGTCATCCTGTCGCCGCCGGCGCCCTTGTGCGGGGCCATCGATGCCGCGTACCTTCCCCCCACGCTCGCGGATGCAACCGCGTCGTAGCAGATCGTTTGCCGCAACGAGCCGGCCGCAGGAGAGAAGCGCTATGAAGCCACGCTTGAATTTGGTTCGCCTGTTTGCACTCGGGATGACCGGTCTGACCTGGGCCGGAATCAGCGACGCCGCGGCGCTCGATTATCCGACTCGACCCGTGCGTTGGGTGGTCGGTTATCCAGCGGGCGGCAGCACCGACATCGTGGCGCGTCTCGTCGGCCAGTATTTGTCCGAAAAGCTCGGCCAGCAATTCATCATCGAGAACAAGCCCGGCGCCGGCAACAACATCGCAACTGAGGCGGTGATCAACGCGCCGCCCGATGGCTATACCCTCCTTTTCGTCAATCCCGCTAATGGCATCAATGCCTCGCTGTATAAGAAGTTGTCTTTCAATTTCGTACGCGATATCGCGCCGATCGCCGGCATCACGCGCGTTCCCAATGTGATGGAGGTCAACCCCAACGTGCCGGCCAAAACGGTGGCCGAATTCATCGCCTACGCCAAGGCCAATCCGAACAAGGTCAACCTGGCGTCGTCCGGCAACGGCACGTCGGTCCACCTCTCGGGCGAACTGTTCATGGCGATGACCGGGGTGAAGCTGACCCACGTGCCTTACCGCGGCTCCGCGCCCGCGCTCACCGACATGATCGCCGGACAGGTGCAGGTGTTGTTCGATAACCTGCCGTCTTCGATCCAGCACGTCACCGGGGGCAAGCTGCGCGCGCTCGCGGTGACCACCGAGAAGCGCTCGCCTGTGCTACCGGATGTGCCGACCGTCGCGGAAACCGTGCCGGGCTACGAGGCGAGCGCGTGGTTTGGCATGGGCGCGCCCAAGGGCACTCCCCCCGAGGTCATTGCGGTGCTGAACAAGACGATCAACGAAGCACTTGCCGACCCGAACATCAAGGCGCGGCTGGCCGAAATGGGCGGGATGTACATGGGCGGCACGCCGGCAGATTTTGGCAAGATCATCGTCGATGAGACCGAGAAGTGGCGAAAGGTGGTCGAGTTCGCCGGCGCCAGCGTGGACTAAGGCCGATACGCATAACGATCAGGCGCCCGGCAGTCGCGATGACCGCCGGCGCGCCGCCACCGCCGATGGGACGATCTGCGTCATGATCCAGGCGGCGCCCGCGGCGAACGGCCCGATCAGGATGAGATTGTAGCGGGTATAGTGGTTGGCGACGGCCGCGTGCAGGGCGAGCATGACCACGGCCGGGGCCGCGTACAGCAGGAACAGGGGCTTGGAGCGGCGCACTGCCATCACGCAGGCGCAGCCGAACAGCGGGACCAGCGCGAGCCCGAACCATCCTCCGACCCACATGCCGCACCATGCCAACGGCAGGCTGACCAGAAGGTAGCGCCACCAGCGTTGGGCCATCTCGTCGCGGATCAGGTCCTTGATCAGCGGATCGAGCCGTCCGTGAGCCTCGACCAACTTGTCGCGATGCAGGCGACCGACCTCAAAAAAACTTCCGGGTCGGTCGTAGACGAACCTTGCCATGGCTTGCGGGCCGAACGCCCAATTGACGACAGGCTCGCCGATGCCCGGAAGGCAATAGGGGAACGCCAGCATGAATTCCCGCGCGGTCATGTCGTCGAAGGCGAAGCGCTCGATCACCGCGGCGGAGCCGTACTCCTCCGTCAGTCCCCATTTTCCCGCCGAGATGGCGTTGCGGACAAGCCAGGGGCCGACGATCACCAGCCATGCGAGCACGAATGCGAACCCGTGGATGAGGACCGCGCGCCATCGCACCGGCGAAAGCCAGATGTCATTGATCGCGATCAGTCCGATCGCGATCGGCGCCAGCACGACGAACGAAGGTCGCGTCAGGCATAGCAGCCCGAACAGGAATCCGACGAGCACGATTCTGGCGACGCTCGGCGCCTTCAAGGCCAGCACCAGTGCAAGCGCCGCGATGCTGTAAAGCGAAAACGTGATGCTCTCGGTCATCACGAATGAAAACAGATCGGCGCTGGGGAGAAGGGCGGCCGTCGCCAGGCTGCCCGCGAGCCAGAACACTGCGCTGCTCGTGAATATGAGCTCGGCTGCAAAGGCGATCGCGAGCACGCCGAGCGTCAGAAACGCGGCGTGCATGATGTGCATGGGCAGTGCATAGACGTCACACTCGACGCTGCCCGGCGCGCTGGCATTGGCCTGCACGCTGCAATCGACCGCTTGGGCAAAGCGGCCGTCGATCCTGGTCGCGGCGACGATGAGCCACGGATAGACTGGGCCGAAGAATATGCCTGGCGACGGCACGGCGACGGTGCTGTTCACCTTGTCGAAGACGCCATTGCTGAAGACGCCATGACGATTGAGATCGTAGGCAATGGTCAGATAAAAGGATTGATCGAAGTCGCCGAGCCATTTTGCCGGCCGGCTCAGAATCGCCGTGGCCAGAACCGCGAAAACAAGCAGACCGAAAACGATCCTGAGGCCGCAAGCGAGCAACCGATGCTGCATGGCGCGGAAGGTGCCACAGGCAACAGGCCCCGCCTAGGACCTGCGACGATGTCGTCATGCCGCATGCGACTAAGCCTTCCTGCTGCGGGACATGATGGCGTTGCGCATGGATCGGTGCGATCCTGGTCGCGTCCCCTTCATGTTTGCGGCCCGGCAGGATAGAGTGCCCGGCCTCACCTCCGGATCGCATCCATGAATCGTAAACGTCCCGAAGACCTGCGCAGCCATCGCTGGCTCGGCGTCAATGATCTGCGGTCCTTCGGTCATCGCTCACGGTTGCGTCAATTCGGCTACGATTCCGACGACTGGGGCGGTCGCCCCGTCATCGCCATCATCAACACCTGGAGCGAGATCAACGCCTGCCACGCCCACCTGCGTGCGCGCGCCGAGAACGTCAAGCGCGGCGTGCTGCAAGCCGGCGGCTTTCCGATCGAATTGCCGGCCATGTCACTGGCCGAGCCGTTCGTGAAGCCTTCGACCATGCTCTACCGCAACTTCCTGGCGATGGAGGCGGAGGAACTGTTGCGCAGCCACCCGCTCGATGGGGCGGTGCTGTTGGGCGGTTGCGACAAGACCACGCCGGGCCTGGTTATGGGCGCCATCAGCATGGGCATTCCGGCGATCTACGTCCCGGCGGGTCCCATGCTGCGCGGCAACTGGCGGGGCGAATTTCTCGGTTCGGGCTCCGACGTGTGGAAATACTGGATGG
>Ga0068858_100008003_pt1 | contig 10186 bp, 8 predicted proteins | sample KBSSwiS12_FD_66589 | JGI IMG/M metagenome (GOLD analysis project Ga0068858, IMG submission 66589) | Switchgrass rhizosphere microbial communities from Kellogg Biological Station, Michigan, USA - KBS Switchgrass S1-2 | ecosystem: Host-associated > Plants > Roots > Rhizosphere > Soil ... | reverse complement strand
GGCAAGCTCGCCGCGGGCGAGGTGATCGGCGCGGTCGCCTTCGCCGAGGGGCGTGACTTCATTCCCGCCGCTCCCGCCGTGCGCTTCGCCGGCGGCAAGGTCAGCGGAACCAAGCCGGCGGTCCCCGCCGGCGCGCGAGCCGATCTGGCGGTGGTTCTCGCCTCGGGCGAGAGCGGCCCCGTCCTCGTGCTGGTCGAACTCGGCGGCGAAGGCGTGCGCCGCGAAACGCTGACCACGTTCGACAACAGCCGCCTTGCCGCCAACCTCGTGTTCGACGGCGCGCCTGCCATCGTGCTCGCCGGCGCGGCCGATGCCCGCGCTGCGGCGCTGGAGATCATGCGCCGCCAGGCGGTGGTCACCGCGCACGAGCAGGTCGGCGGGGCCGAAGCCATGCTCAAGCTCGAGCGCGACTATGCGGTGACCCGCCGCGCCTTCGGTCAGGTCATCGGCGCATTCCAGTCGGTCAAGCACCGCATCGCCGAGGACTACGTGCTGGTCGAGATGGCCCGCGCCAATGCGATCAACGCCGCCGCCGCCGCCGGCACGCCCGAGTTCGCCCGCGCCGCCGCTGCCGCGCGGATCACCGGCACCGAGGCCTACGACACCGTGTCGCGCGATGCGACCCAGGTCCACGGCGGCATCGGCGTGACCTGGGAGGCCAACCTCCATCTCCACCAGCGCCGCGCCCGCAGCCTCGCGATCGAGCAGGGCAACCAGATGTTCTGGGAAGATCGCCTGGTCGAGGCGCGCACCGCCGCCAAGAGCGCCGCCACCAGCGAATCCAGCGGCGACGCCGCGCTCGATGCCTACCGCGCGAAGGCCCGCGCCTGGCTGGAGAGCCAGGTGCCCGAATTTGGCGCGGCCGCGCAGAAGGGGCTGTCCGAGCAGGAAGCGCTCGCCCTCGGCCGGCGCTGGATGACCAGGCGCTACGAGGCCGGCTATGTCGGCATCGCCTGGCCCAAGGAGCATGGCGGGCAGGGCCTCGGCCATCTCGAGAAGCTGGCCTATGACCAGGAAGAGATGAAGCACGGCTTCCCGGGCAACTTCTTCTCCGTGAGCCTCGGCATGCCGGTGCCGATCATGCTGCGCTACGTGAAGAACGAATGGGCGGTGGAGCGCGCCATCAAGGCGATGCGCGGCGAGGAAATCTGGTGCCAGCTTTTCTCCGAACCCGCCGGCGGCTCGGACCTTGCCGGCCTGCGCACCCGCGCGGTGCGCGATGAGGCCACCGGCGACTGGATCATGAACGGCCAGAAGCTGTGGAACACCTGGGCGCAGCATTCCGACTATGGCGTCATCGTGGTTCGCACCGATCCGACCGTGGCGAAGCACAAGGGCCTGACCTACTTCTGGATCGACATGAAGTCTCCCGGGATCACGGTCCGCCCGGTCAAGCTCGCCTCGGGCGACAGCCACGTCAACGAGGTCTTCCTCGACGATGTGCGCGTGCCGGATTCGCAGCGGATGGGACCGGTCGGGGGCGGCTTCGGCGTGGCGATGGAAACGCTGATGATCGAACGCTACCAGGCGACCGACCCGGCCGGCTTCGGCCCCTCGCTGCAGCTGCTCATCGACGAGGTCCTGCAAGGCACGCTGAACGGCAAGCCGGTGCTGGAGGATGCCCGGGTGCGTGAGCGGATTGCCCGCACCGATGCGGTGCAGAACGCCATGGCCTCGGTCGCCCGCCGCGCGCTGCTGTCGCTCCAGGCCGGGCTCGAGCCCGGGCCGGAAGGCGCGTTGCACAAGCTGGTCGCGGTCCGCGCGCGGCAGAAGCTGTCGGAGTTCGCGATCGACCTGCAGGGCGTCTCCGGGGTCGAGCACCCCGATATCCACGTGGGCCCGAAGGCGACCTGGCAGCAGAGCTGGCTCACCGCGCCAACCGGCCGCATCGCCGGCGGGGCCGACGAGATGCTGCTCAACACCATCGCCGAACGCATCCTGGGCCTGCCGCAGGATCACCGCCCCGACAAGGGCGTGGCCTTCAACGACATCCCGAAGTAAGCAACCGGCCGAAGTAAGCAACCGGGGGCGGGCCGGGGACAGGTCAGCTCCCCGGCGCGCGCCAGCGGGGAGCCAACTGCCGCCCTGTCGCGAGGCCGCGGGTGCCTGCAATCGGCTCCCGCGCTCACGGGTGTGGCTCAGCCGACCTGCGGCTGGCCCGCACCCTGTTCGCGCGCGCGCTTGTTGGCCCGCAACAACTCGATGAAGGCGTCTGTCTCGCGCTGGAGATAGGTGTTGGGGTCCGGCTCCATCGCGTTCGCCGCGATCAGATGCCGGGTCAGCCGCAGCTGCAGGCGGGGGACGCTCGCGAGCCGCTCACCCACGGCAAGCGCCGCCTCCAGGACTTCGCCATCGGGCGCCACACGGCTGATCAGCCCGATATCGTGGGCTTCCCGAGCGGTCAGCTTTTGCGAAGTAAGGCAGATGTCCAGTGCTCGGCCATAGCCCACCAGGCGCGGCAGGAGCGCCGTGCAACCCAGTTCGGGCATAGTTCCAAGGGCGAGGAACGGGAAGCTCCAGGTCGAGTTCTCCCCGCCGATGCGGATGTCCATCGGCAGCAGTTGCGTCACGCCGAGCCCGATCGCGGCGCCACGCACGGCAGCGATGGTCGGCTTCGAGGCGGCAAGCAGGTGGATCCAGCTCTGGTCCCGCATCATGCAGATCTGGGCAATGTTGAGCTTGCGGCCGGTTTCCGGATCGATTTCCGGACCCTCCTTGAAGTCCGAGCCGGCGCAATAGATCGGACCCTCGTGCGTGATCACGATCGCCCCGACGCCGTCGTCGGCATTGGCCCGGCCGATCGCGTGCTCGGTCTCGCGGTAGACTGGCGGGCTCCACGCATTGCGCCGCACTTGGCGGTCGTAGGTGATGACTGCGACGGAGCCGTGCACCTCGTAGCGGATGTTCTCGTAATCCATGATCCGGCCCATCCGGGAGGCGCCGACGCCAGGTTGGCGTCGGCGCTGTGGTTCAGGAATAGAGGCGCTGCGATCAGCGCAGCAGTTCGACCTCGTGGGCGAACATCGCGTCGATGTCGGACTTGGCGGGGCTGGGCAGTTCCACCGCCTGCGAGCGCGTCGGCAGCAGCACGACGGCACTGCCCGGGCTGACGACGGTGCCGTGCTGGTTCTCGACCCAGATGTCGAGGTGGACCTCGTTGCGACCGTCCTGCTGGACCTTCTTCGCGACCTTGCCTTTGATCCAGTAGGTGTCGCCGGTGTAGACGAACTTGCGGTGCTGGCAGCTCATCTTCCACAGCCAGCCGTCGTCACCCATCCAGTTGGTGCAGATGTTGGTAAGGAAGGTCTCGCGCAGCCCGCCGTAGTCGTAGGGGATCGGAATGCCGAGTTCGTTGGCCCAGGCCTTCTCCCAGTGCAGCCGCTGCACGGTGTCGGGCACGTTGAGCTCGTTGCGGGTATAGAGCCCGGGCACCTTGGCGCGTATCTTCCACGATTGCCGGAATGCGCCCGGGGGGGTCAGCTGCATGCCCCAGCCCACGTGCCACACCACGAGGTCGCTGGTCCGCAGCGGTCCGCGCACGATCGTCTGCAGTTCCTCGCCCTCGGTCACGTCCTCGAAGTAGCGGGTCTCGGCCCCGCGGAGCCTCTCCGCCGCGTAGCAGGCATCGATCTCGGCGAGCTGCTCGTCGGTGTAGGGCTGCGGCAGCTCGTATTCCTTCTTCTTCTCCTTCGAGGCATGCCGCTCCGCCCGGATCCACGTGCCGCGCTGGATCGCGTGCAGCTCGTCGTTCTGGTTGCGGTAGATATAGCCGTTGACCTCGGAGACGGTGCGCCCCGCGAATCCGCTCTTGTCGTTCACCTGGACGCCGATCAGCGCCGCCCGCTGCATGAGCTGGTCGCCGAGGCGCAGGGGCCGCCACCATTCGAACTCCATCTGCGCCTGGTACGAACCGAGCCCGGCCAGCGGATCGCCCTTGATGATCGCCTTCTGCTCGGGCGTCAGCGCGGGGGCATCGGATACGCCCATCGTGTAGAGAAAGTTCGGCGGCGCGATCAGCCCGCCCCAGCGGGTCTTGTCGCCATAGTGCTTGTCGCACCACAGCGGATTGTCGTCGCCATATCCGAAGGCGAAGTGGCGAGTGCCGTCCCAGGTCACTTCATAGTTGTGCGGCGGGGTCGGTTTGTTGACCTGGATGCCGATCTTCTTGCGAAGCTTCTCGATGCCCTCGTCAGTGAGGATGCCGTAGGTGGATTGGGTGTCCGCGTCAGCCATGGTCGTGCTCTCCGTTTGTTTCCCGTTCGTAGTCGTTGCAGCCCGTTGCAGTGCCTTTGCAGTGTGTTTGCACCGGGGCGTTCAGCGGCGCTTGCGCGCGCCCATCATTGCCAGCAATTCGTCGTCCGCAGGGTCGCCCCGCACGGCGCGGACCGCACCCTCTGCCTCCAGCCGGGCAATCTCCTCCTCGCCGCAGCCCAGCTCGCGCAGCACTGCCAGCGTATCCTCGCCCGGCCGCCGCGCCTGCCACGGAACCTGCGCCGGAGTGGCGGAAAACCGCGGCGCGGGAGCAGGTTGCAAGCCGCCCGGCACGACCTCGACGAACGCCTGCCGCGCCCGCTGGTGCGGGTGCTCCGGCGCCTCGCCGAGCGACAGGACCGGGCTCACGCAGCCGTCGGGATCGGCAAACAGCGCCGCCCACTCGTCCCGGCTGCGCGTCGCGATCACCTCCGCCATCCGCCGCTTGCGCGCGGGCCAGGCAGCGGGGTCCATCTGGTCGGTTCCCGTAAACACCGGATCGCCTGCCAGGCCGAACCGCTCGAGCATAAGTGCATGAAACTTCGGCTCAATCGCGCCCACCGCGAGGTGCTTGCCATCGGCGCAGCGATACGTGTCGTAGAACGGCGCGCCGCTGTCGACCCAATTCGTCCCGGTCGCCTCGTTCCAGTATCCGCCCGACCACAGTTGCCAGGTCATCCCGGCCAGCAGCGACGCGCCGTCCGTCATCGCGGCGTCGATCACCTGGCCTTGACCGCCCATCCGCACGTGCAGCAGCGCGGCGACGAGGCCGAACGCGAACAGCATCCCGCCCCCGCCAAAATCGGCCACGTAATTGACTGGCGGTACTGGATTTTCCCCCTCGCGCCCGATGGTCGAGAGCACACCCGAAATGGCGAGGTAGTTGATGTCGTGCCCCGCGGTCTGCGCCAGCGGGCCGTCCTGGCCCCAGCCGGTGATCCGCCCGTAGACCAGCTTCGGATTGTCGGCCAGCAGCACCTCGGGTCCGAGCCCGAGCTTCTCCATGACCCCCGGCCGGTAGCCCTCGATGACCGCGTCGGCCGAGGCGCAGAGCCGTCGGGCGAGGGCGGCGCCGTCGGGCTGGCGGGTGTCGATCACGATCGAGCGGCGCGATCGGCCGAGCGTGTCGTGCGGGTCGTGGCGGGTCTCGGGCCGGTCGATCCGGATCACTTCCGCGCCATGATCTGCCAGCATCATCCCGCAGAACGGGCCCGGGCCGATGCCCTGGAATTCGATGATCCGCAGGCCCGAGAGCAGGCCTGTCATGTCACCGGCTCGTCGAGCCGGATCAACGACTTGCGAATTTCCTCGAGGAAACTTTCCGGAATCGAGGCCGGGCGACCGTCCGCCACGCAGACGATGGTCGAGCGCATAAACGCGGCAACGCGGCCTTCCTGGGCGAGGATGGCCCCGATGCTCCAGCTGCTCCGTCCGGCGCCGAGACTCCCGACGTAGGCGATGACCGGAGCGGGGTAGAACATCTCGCCGAGGTATTCGATGCCGAGCGACACGATCATCGACTTGCGGCCGTGTGCTGCCATCGCTTCCCGAACACCCATGCCCCAGTCGAACCGCACCCGCGCGTCCTCGAACAACGCGGCCGTGGCGACGTTGTTGACGTGGGCGTTGGGATCGAGGTCCTGGAAGCGGGTGGTCAGCTCGAACCGGGCCGGATAGCGGTCGGGCTCGAGCAGTTGCGGATCCGGCTTGGGCATGGTCCGCGGCGCCTCAGAGCATCTGGCCATCGTCGACGAGAATGGCCGTGCCGGTCACTCCGCGCGAGAGATCGGAGGCGAGCCACAGCAGCGGCACGTCGAGATCGCTTTCCTCCATCAGCCGGCGGCGCCGGAAGCCCGCAATCTGCCTGGCTCCGGCTTCGGTCTCGAACCACGCGCCGTTGATCTCGGTCTTGATGTAGCCCGGGCAGATCATGTTGACGTTGATCCCCTGGCGAACCCAGTCGCGCGCCATGACCTTGCCCATCTGGACCACCGCGGCCTTGGTCGCGCTGTAGGTCGGCAGGGCCGCTTCCACCGCGAACGCGGTCATCGAGGAGGTGATCACCACCCGGCCGCGCTGGTGGTCCTTGCTGCCGCTCGCCATCAGGCGGCGGGCACCCTCCCGCACGGTCAGGAACACGCCGCGCAGGTTGATCGCAACGGTCTGGTCGAACACCTCGACCGGCTGGTCCTCGGCGCGGCCTTCGCCCGACACGCCGGCATTGGCGATGATCGTGTCGACCGTGCCGAAGGCTGCCTCGGCGGCGTCGTAGGCGGCGATGACCGAGGCCTCGTCGGCAACATCGGTCGGCACCGCGATGGCACGGCCGCCGGCGGCTGTGATCTCGGCGACGAGGCCCTCGAGCTGGCTGGCGCGGCGAGCGCAGAGCACCACGCTGGCACCGGCCGCGGCAAGCAGACGGCCCCAGCGCGCCCCGATGCCAGATGAGGCGCCGGTCAGGAGGGCGACGCGGCCCGTGAGATCGAAGGCCGGTACGGACAGGCCGGCAGCGCTCACTTGGCGGATTCCACCTGGCGCCCGACGAGACCGGCAAGACGCCCGGTGATGATGGCGTTGGCCTCAGCCATGATCCGGTCGATCAGTTGCTGGCAGGTCGGCACGTCGTTGATCAGGCCCATCACCATGCCGGCGGTCCAGATGCCATGATCGAGATCCCCGCTGTCGAGCCCTTCCTTGCCGCGCGCGCCCTTCACCAGGTGGGCGATCTCCTCGAACGGCTTGCCCTCGGCCTCGTTGGCGATGACCTGCTCGGTGATCGCATTACGGGCGACACGCGCGGTATTGCGGTAACTGCGGAAGATCAGCGAGGTCGCGCGCTCGTCATTGTTGACCATCGCCAGCTTGAACGACTCGTGGATCGGCGCTTCCTTGGTGGCGCAGAAGCGGGTGCCCATGTTGATGCCCTCCGCGCCGAGCGCCAGCGCCGCGACGAGGCCGCGTCCGTCGCCGAAGCCGCCCGAGGCGAGCATGGGGATCTTCACCTTGTCGGCGGCGGCGGGGATCAGGATCAGGCCGGGAATATCTTCCTCGCCGGGATGTCCGGCGCATTCGAACCCATCGATCGAGATCGCATCGACGCCCATGCGTTCCGCCGAGAGCGCGTGGCGCACCGCGGTGCACTTGTGGACGACCTTGATCCCGTAGGACTTGAAATCGTCGACGTGCTCCTGCGGCTTGTAGCCGGCGGTCTCGACGATCTTGATCCCCATCTCGATGATCGCCTTGCGGTACTCGGCATAGGGCGGCGGATTGATCGAAGGCAGGATCGTCAGGTTCACGCCGAAGGGCTTGTCGGTCATTTTCCGGCAGCGGTCGATCTCGGCCCGCAGCGCGTCGGGCGTGGGCTGGGTCAGTGCCGTGATCATCCCGAGGCCGCCCGCGTTGGACACGGCCGAAGCCATCTCCGCGGTGCCGACCCACATCATCCCGCCTTGCACGATCGGATGTTCGATACCCAGAAGTTCGGTGATGCGAGTCTTCACGATTGCCGCCCTCGTCTGTCTGACATAGTAAACTATCTCGCCCACGGGGGCGCTGGCCTTCAAAGCCGCAATCCAGCCCGCATTGCAAGCGCTTTTGGCTCGATGCGGCAGGCTGCGGGCCCACCGCGTGGAGCAGACGTCGGGAGGATTCGAGTGACGGAGAGGTTGAGCGCCGAGGCGTGGGCGGCGATGGCATGACCCCGCATTTCTATGTTGCGGAAAATGGGCTCTACACCCCTACGCATCTCGCCCGCAGCCCGTGGGAGAAGGGCAAGCAGAACGGGGTCGGGCTCGGCGGCCTCGCCACGCTGCTGATCGAGCAGACGCCCACGCCCGCGCCGATGGCGACCACGCGGCTGACGATCGACATCCTCGGCGCCGCGCCTCATGCTCCCACCGAGGGCCGCACCCGGATCGTGCGCGAGGGCAAGCGGATCCAGCTGGTCGATTGCGAACTGCTGGTCGATGGCCGCCCGGTGGCGCGCGCCTCGGCGCTGCGCACCCGCCTGGCCGAAACGCCTGCCTATCCCGAGCCGCAGGCCTACCCGCCGCCCGAGACCGCTCCCGAAGCCCGGTTCATGGACTCGCGCGCATTTGGCGGGACCATGGAGACGCGGCTCGTGAGTGGGGTCCTTGGCGAGCCGGGCCCGAAGGCGCTGTGGGTCCGGTTCGGGCACGAGCATGTCGGCGGCGTGCCGCTCTCCCCGCTGGTCCGCGCGGCGAGCATCGCCGATTTCGGCGGCGGTCTCGGCACGATGCTGGACCGCCGGGAGTGGACCAGCGCCAACCTAGACATCACCCTGCACATGACGCGCGAACCGGTGGGCGATTGGTTGCTGTGCGATGCCTCCACCTGGAGCGACGGCCGCGGGTTCGCCCGATCCGACATGGTGCTGGCCGACGGGCAGGGGCCATTCGGCCGGGCCCACCAGATCCTCTTCGTCGCGCCGGTTGGCGGCGGCTAGCGGAGAACAAGGGAGTGCGGATGATCAGGATCGGCAATGCCACGCTCGAAGCGGTCGTGGAACAGGATGACCTGGGGTTTGCCTTCGCGCAGATGCAGGGCGGGGTCGATCCGGCGGTGCTCGCGCCCTATCTCGACTGGCTCGCGCCCGATCACTGGAACCCGGCGACCCAGACGATCCGGCTTTCGCACCACGTCTGGGTGGTAAAGACGCCCGGCGGGATCGTGCTCGTCGACCCATGCGTCGGCAACGGCCGGGACCGTCCCCTGACGCCGTTCTATCATCGGCTCGACACGCCGTTTCTCGAGCGGCTCGCGGCGACCGGGGTCAGGCCAGAGGATGTCGACTTCGTCGTCTGCACGCACCTCCACGTCGATCACGTTGGCTGGAATACCCAGCTGCGCGACGGCCGCTGGGTCCCGACTTTCCCGAACGCCCGCTACATCTTCTCGCGGCGCGAGCACGACTACTGGGCGCGTGACCTGGCCGGCGGATTGCCGAAGGCAGTCGCCTTCAATTCCGGGGTCTTCGCCGACAGCGTCAAACCGGTGGTCGATGCCGGGCTGGCGCTGCTGGTCGATGAGGCAGCCGGCTACCGCTTTGCCGGGGAGAGCTTTTCCCTCCTGCCCACGCCGGGGCACACGATCGGGTCGATGTCGGCGCTGCTCGACGGCGGCGACGACGGGGCCCTGTTCTGCGGCGATGTGATGCACTGGCCGGCCCAGATCGTTTTTCCCGAGTGGGCGAGCAACTCCAGCCATGATGATGCCCGCGCGATCTCCTCGCGCCGGCAGGTGCTCGAATTGTGTGCCGATCGCGGGCTGTTGCTGGCAACCCAGCACTTCCGCGGGGCACACGCCTGCCGGATCGAGCGCACGCTCGCGGGCTTCGCGCCGCGCTGGTGAGGTGACGGTCTCCTGTGACACTTTGCCCGGCCGCCGGGTAGAGTGTCACGGCTGACAATGTTGGGTCACAGGGTGGGGAAGGGATTCACACGGCTCCGCGAATGTGCTTTGATTCCGGCAACGAACCCGGAACACAGCAGGACGATCATGGCAACATCAGCAGGAGACATCGGCGGCATCCTGACCTGCCTCGCCGAACAGTCGCGCCGTCCGCGCTATGCTTTCATGGTGCTCAACCTGATCTCGGAAGTCGCCGACGAGCGCGGCACGGCGGGGCCGTTCATCGCGCGCGGGGCCATGGCGGTGCCGATCCGCGAATGGCTGTGCGAACAGTTGATGCCGCTGTCGAGCCGGGAGGACCGCCGGCGCCGGTTGCGTGCTGCGGTCGAGGACGCGCTGGCAGAGCGAAAGGGTGGCGAGGCCGCCCCTGATCCCGCACAGGTCGAACGCGCCGTGCACGAGCGGGCGCTCGCGGTGGGCAAGACCAACGTCAGCCGCGCCGTGTCCGAGCTGGTCCGGGCAGGGCTGCTGCGCCGCCACTACGCCGGCTGGCGCAAGGACC
>Ga0068858_100007998_pt1 | contig 10189 bp, 9 predicted proteins | sample KBSSwiS12_FD_66589 | JGI IMG/M metagenome (GOLD analysis project Ga0068858, IMG submission 66589) | Switchgrass rhizosphere microbial communities from Kellogg Biological Station, Michigan, USA - KBS Switchgrass S1-2 | ecosystem: Host-associated > Plants > Roots > Rhizosphere > Soil ... | reverse complement strand
GCGGCCCACTGCGACATCACGCGTCACCGCAAGATCTCGGTCGCTTTCGGCGCAAAGCGGATCTCTCGAGGAGTACGCGTCCTAGATCAACCGCTGTGCCCGCAACGCCACCTCGATCTCACCAAGAATCCGCGCCAGCCGTTCCGCCCACGCCATCTCACCCGCCTGATCCGAAATCAAATCCTGGCGGATTTCGATCCCCGTGTTCATCAGCCCGCGCGCCTCGCCATGGACGGGAATCGTGTAGTCGGTCTCGTCGCTGACCGCATAGGGCTCGTTGTCGCCGACCACGAGATCGCCCTCGGCGCGCAGCAGTTTCAGCAACAGCGGCGGCAGATGCGTGTCGCGGTGATAGAGCGTGCCGATATGCCAGGGCCGCGCGATGCCGGCATAGACGGGCGTAAAACTGTGCAGCGACACCAGCACCGTCGGCATGCCTGCGCTGCCGCGCTGGTCGATGATTTCGTCGATGCGCCGGTGATAGGGATCGAAGATCTCCGCGCGCCGCAGCGCGGCGGCCTCGCGCGAAATGCCCTCGTTGCCTGATATCGTCGTGGCTTCGCTGATGCGCGGAATCGAGCTTGCGACGTGGGGCGGGCGGTTGCAGTCGATGACGAGCCGCGAGTAGCGCTGCACGATCAGATGGGCGTCGAGATGTTTTGAGAGTGCTTCCGCGACGCCGGCAATGCCGATGTCCCAGGCGATGTGCCGCGCCAGTTCGCCCTCGGGCAGGCCGAGATCGCCGAGAATGCGCGGGATCAGCCTGCCGTAATGGTCACAAGTGAGCAGAAACGGCGAGCGCCCCGCCGCATTGTATTCGCGGACCGGAGGAACATCTTCGGGCTTAAGGAGTAGAGCTGTGCCAGCGGCGTCGTTCAAAGCATTTTCCTTGAAGTGGTGCCTACCGAAGCGGCACCCCGATCTACATTTGAGCAGGATTCGGCCTAGATTAGATGTACCAGAATCGATGATTGTTTGACGATGCCGCTCCTGACCATCAACCACAAGACCATTTATTGCTACGACCGCCCCGTGGCGTTCGGCGAACACCGCATCATGCTGCGTCCGCGCGACGGCCATGATCTGCGGGTGCTGTCCAGCAGCCTCGATATCGTGCCGCAGCCGATGCGGCTGCGCTGGATTCACGATGTGTTCGGCAACTCTGTTGCGATCGCAACCTTCGACGAGCGCGCCGACACGTTGTCATTCACCTCGAAGGTGACGGTGGAGCACAATCCGGAGGAAGAGTTTGCGCTCACTCCGGATGATCCCGCCTATTTCTATCCGTTCCTCTACGACGACGAAGAATTTCCCGACTTGCAGCAATTCGTGACGCCGCAATACGGTGATCCAAATGGCGAGCTGTCGGCCTGGGCACGAAAATTTCTCGACCCCGAGGGACCGACGCCGACCTTCAATATCCTGAGCGGCATGACCCATGGCATCCGCGAGGCGTTCCGCTATCGCAAGCGCCACGAGCAGGGCACCCAGCATCCGCTCGACACGCTGCAGACCGGCTCCGGCACCTGCCGCGACTATGCGCTGTTCATGATCGAGGCGCTGCGCCGTCTCGGTATCGCCGCGCGTTTCGTGTCCGGCTATCTCTTCATTCCCGGCGACCGCGCGCATGGCTATGTCGGCGGCGGCTCGACGCATGCCTGGGTGCAGGTCTATTTGCCGAGCGCCGGCTGGATCGAGTTCGATCCGACCAACGGCATCATCGGCACCCGCGATCTGATCCGCGTCGCGGTGGCGCGCGATCCGCGCCAGGCCATCCCGCTGTACGGCGCCTATCTGGGTTCGCCTGACGCCTTCGCGGGGATGGAGGTTCACATCAGGGTAGTTTCGGTCGGCGACGAGCCGCGCGAAGCGCCGCAGGCGGAGGAAGTCTGATCATGGAGATCAAGGTCGGCTTCGAGATTTCCTATGCGGCCGTCCAGCCGACGCCGATGGTGATCATGCTCTCGATCCATCCGTCGCGCTTTGCCGACATCGTCGGCACCGAGCAGATCACAGCCGGGCCCGACGTGCCGATCGGCTTCTACCGCGACGGCTTTGGCAATGTCTGCGGCCGCCTCGTCGCGCCCGCCGGCGGCGTGACGCTGCGGGGCGATGCGCTGGTGCGCGATTCCGGGCTGCCGGATGCGGTGGTGCCGACCGCGCAGCAATTGCCGATCGATCAACTGCCCGACGACGTCCTGCAATATCTGATGCCGAGCCGCTACTGCGAGACCGACAAGCTCACCGATATCGCCTGGTCGCTGTTCTCCAACACGCCGCAGGGGTGGGCGCGGGTGCAGGCGATCGTCGACTTCGTGCACAGCCACGTCACCTTCGGCTATGAGCACGCCCACCACATGAAGTCGGCGCATGACGTGTACGCAGAGCGCGCCGGCGTCTGCCGCGACTTCGCCCATCTGGCGCTGACCTTCTGCCGCTGCATGAACATCCCGGCGCGCTACTGCACCGGCTATCTCGGCGACATCGGCATTCCCCGCGATCCCGCGCCGATGGATTTTTCGGGTTGGTTCCAGGTCTATCTCTCCGGCCAATGGTACACTTTTGACGCGCGCCACAACGTCCCCAGGGCCGGCCGCATCCTGATGGGCACCGGCCGCGACGCCGCCGACGTCGCGCTGACCACGAGCTTTGGCCGGATGGATCTGGTGAAGTTTCTGGTGATCAGCGACGAGGTCGTGCCGGCTTAGCCGCGCGCTCCGCTCCACTCCCTCTCCCCGTTCTTCACGGGGAGAGGGTTGGGGTGAGGGGCTCTCTCCGCGAGCGCTGCGGTCTGTTGATGAACCTGTACCCCCTCACCCGGATTGCTTCGCAATCCGACCTCTCCCCGCAAGCGGGGCGAGGTTGGAAACAGGCGCGTGTCGGATGAGCGCCATGGATTGCTTCGCTTCGCTCGCAATGACATAGAAACATCCATGATTTCAGATCGTCTCTTCGTCTACGGCACGCTGATGCGAGGCTTCGACCATCCTATGGCGCAGCTATTGTCGCGCAGCTCTGATTTTCTCGGGACCGCCACCTGCCGCGGCCGGCTCTACCTGATCAAGCATTATCCGGGGCTCGTGCTCTCGGACGATCCTGCGGAGGTCGTGTTCGGCGAATTGTACCGCCTGCGCGATCGCGACGCCTTGCTCGGCGAGTTCGACATGTACGAGGCCTGCGGCGAAGGTTTTCCGGAGCCGACCGAATATCTCCGCCGCATGCTGTCCGTGACGCATGCGGACGGCGCGGCGGGCGAGGCGTGGACCTATGTCTACAACTGGCCGGTCACCGGCCTGCCGCAGATCGCCTCGGGGAAATTTCTGGAGCGGTAGTTTATTCGCCGTTCAGGGACCCCTATAACTGCGGGCGTTTTAGTCAATGAACCTTCCCTACGCATCGGTGAAGCGCGCGGCTATCTCATCGGTGCGTCGGATCGAATCGCGGATAACCTTGGCTTCCGCCTCGAACTCAAGCGCCTTGGCCGCCCATGACTCGGCGATTCCAGTCCGGCCGCCCGTGCTCGCTTGCGCCTCCAGTTTTCTGGCAAGAGCGATGCGCTCGTCGAGCGCCCGCAACGCGCTGCCGAAGGCCTGTCTTAAGTTCTCGTCGAGTGCGAGGCTCATGATTTCCGCCGAATAGGCGTGGCCGACATGGCATCGGTAGCGCACAAGCTCGCCTTCGTTCACTTCCCACATGACCCCATGACAATCGGGACAGGCGAGTACCGACCGACGGCCTATGCGATCCATTTCACTCATGCTGCCGCGTCCACCGCTTGCGATGTTGACTTCATATTCGAGGTTGCTTGCGACCGGCACGGCTTGACCTGCGGGTTGCCGCACCAGTTTTTCGAACAGCGCCGGCATGCCCGCCAGGCCGACGACATGATCGGGCTGCGAACGGATCAAGGCCGTGGTCGGCATTTCCGCAAAAGCGGCGTCGCTGGGATCCTGCACCACGGTGATGCCGCCGGATTGCTTCAGTGCCTGCAGGCCGGCTGCGCCGTCCCCCAGCGTCCCGGTGAGGACGGCGCCAACGGTCCTGGGACCACAGCAGAGGGCCGCGGACCGGAACAGCGGGTCGAGCGACGGCCGGGCGTTGTTCTCGCGCGGCCCGGATCCCAACCGCAACTGCTCGCTTTCCACAATGAGGTGACGCTCGGCCGGCGCGATGTAGATATGACCTCTTTCAAGCTTGTCGCCATCCACGGCAAACTTGGCCGGGAGCGGCCCCGCCTGGGTGAGGATGGCATCGAGCGCCGAACGGAATTGGCTGGACAGGTGGATCGCCACCACAACCGAAGCGGGGAAGTCGCGCGAAAACTCGCCGGCAAGGAAGCGCAGCGCCTCGAACCCTCCTGCCGAGGTCCCTATCGCCAGAACATCGCGATTTGCCATTCAAATGCTCCGGGCCCCGAAACAGGAACCCGCGCCCGGGTCATTCGTTCCGAAAATCAGTTCGGTTCACTATTTCCTTGCCCAAACTCCTGATTAATGGGCCAAATACCGTCTGCGACCGATAAGGAATGAGCCGCGCGATGGCCGAAACGAGCGACGAGGAGCGGATCGAGGAAACGGAGCCTGGCCAGCCCAAAACCATCGTGGTCGGCATCGGCGCCTCTGCCGGCGGCGTCCGCGCGTTGCAGCATCTGTTCGCTGCGCTGCCCGAAAAAACCGGCGCGGCCTTCGTCGTCGTCGTGCATCTCGATCCGGATATGCGCAGCGAGATGTCCAGCATTCTGGCCACGCGCACCAATATGCCCGTGCTGCAGGTCGAGAATCCGGTGCCGCTGCAGCCGGATCACGTCTATGTCATCCCGCCCGACCGCCGGCTGCACATCACCAACGACGAGATCGCCATCGCGGAATTTGACGAGCCGCGCGGGAGACGGGCGCCGATCGACCTGTTCTTCCGCTCGCTGGCTGAACAGCATGGCGACGGTTGCGCCGTGATCCTGACCGGCGCCGGGTCCGACGGCGCCGTCGGCGTGAGAGCCGTCAAGGAGTCCGGCGGCATCATTCTTGTGCAGGATCCGACCGAAGCCGAATTTCCCTCGATGCCGCGCGCCGCCATTGCGACCGGCATCGCGGACTTCATCCTGCCGGTGCGCGAGATAGCCCAGCGCCTGACCGAACTGGTGCGCGAAAAGAGCAATGGCGCCCCGTCGGACCTGCGCGGGCTGAATCCGGACCTGCTGCGGCGGATCCTTGCGCATGTCCGGGTCCGGACCGGACACGATTTCTCCAAATACAAGCGGGCAACGATCCTGCGCCGGATTGCGCGCCGCATGCAGGTCACCAGGTCGGACAGCCCGGACGCCTATTACGACGTGCTTCGCGACAATCCCGACGAGGCGCAGGCGCTGCTCGGTGACCTCCTGATTTCGGTCACGTCATTCTTCCGGGACAAGGAGGCGTTCCAGACACTCGAGGTCCAGGTCATTCCCCAACTGTTTCACGGCAAATTGTCCGATCGCGCGATCCGCGTCTGGGTGCCCGGCTGCGCCACCGGTGAAGAAGCCTATTCGGTCGCGATGCTGCTGCTGGAGCAGGCCTCCCGACAGGATATCCGGCCAACGATCCAGGTCTTCGGCTCGGACATCGACGCCAAGGCGCTCGCAATGGCGAGAGAGGGCCAGTACCCCGCGGCCGTCGAAGCCGATGTCAGCGAAGACCGGTTGCGGCGTTTTTTCGTGAAGGAAGCCGATCATTATCGCGTTCGCCAGGAATTGCGCGACCTGGTGTTGTTCGCGAGCCATAGCCTGCTCAAGGATCCGCCCTTCTCGCGTCTCGATCTGATCGCCTGCCGCAACCTGCTGATCTATCTGGACCGGGACCTTCAGGAGATGGCGTGCAATACATTTCATTACGCGCTCAATCCCGACGGATTTCTGATGCTGGGCACATCGGAGAGCGCCGATAACCCGTCCGGACAATTCCGCACGTTCGACCGGAAGGCGCGCATCTACCAATCCTCGGCCGCGCCGGGCGATCTGCGGCTGTTGCCGCGCCTGCTCGGCAGCGTATCCGTCGTGCACGAGCAGGCCGCACATCCGATGCGGCCGCCCAGCACCAGCGCGTTGCTCAACGAGGCTGCCGCGCACCGCCAGGCGCTCGAAAAATTCGCGCCCCCCAGCATCCTGATCGACCAGTCGCATCGCGTCCTGCACATGTCCGAAAATGCCGGTCGTTTCCTGCAGCCGGCCGGCGGACCGCTCAGCGGCAATGTCGTCGATCTGGTCCGGCCCGAATTGCGGTTCGAACTGCGGTCGGCCCTGCACAGGGCTTTCGAAACCTCGAAACCCTGGCTTAGCCTGCCGATCCCGGTTCGCTTCAACGGCGCGCCGCATCGGGTGCTGATGCACGTCAAGCCCGCTGATGACCATGGAGAAGACAGGGCGATCGTGCTGTTCATCGAGGGCGGCACGGTTGAACAGGTTACAGAAGGCCAGTCGGCGGATAGCGATGCAGGCAACGAAATCATCAGCCGGCTGCGCGAAGAGTTGCAGCAGACCCAGGCGCGGCTGCGGACGACCCGGGAGGAATCGGAGAGCGCCAACGAGGAATTGCGTGCAGCCAACGAGGAGCTGCAATCGATCAACGAGGAATACCGCTCGACCTCCGAGGAGCTGGAAACCAGCAAGGAAGAGTTGCAGTCGATCAATGAAGAATTGCAGACCGTCAACAGCGAACTCAAGCTGAAGCTGGAGGCGGTGTCGCGCGCGCACAGCGACCTTCAAAACCTGATGGCGGCAACCGATTTCGGGACGCTGTTTCTCGATTCCAGCCTGCGCATCAAGCGGTTCACGCAACAGGTCACCGAACTGTTCAGCATCACGCCGAGCGACGAGGGCCGCCCGATCTCGGATTTCGCCCACCGGCTGGAGTATGACAGCCTGGTCGGCGATGCCCGCAAGGTGCTCGCCAACCTCACACCCATCAGGCACGAAATCCGCAGCCGCGACGACCGCTGGTACGATGTTCGCCTGCGTCCCTATCGCACGGTCGATGACAAGATCGACGGCGTCGTCCTCACCTTCGTCGACATGACGGACCGGCGACATACGGAAGAAGCGCTCAGGACGAGCGAACGCAGGCTCCGGCAGGAGACACAGCTGGTTGAACTGTCGCGCGATCCGATCTTCATCTGGGACTTCGGCGGCACGATTTTGCAATGGAATCGTGGAAGTGAGCAACTCTACGGCTATAGCCGCGACGAAGCGGTCGGAAAGAAGAAGGACAAGCTGCTGGGCACGATCGTGCCTGGAAGTTCATTCGCCGATCTACGAGTGAAGTTGCACGATGAAGGCAGCTGGAGCGGCGAACTGAAGCACAGGACCAAAGACGGCCGCGAATTGACGATCGAGAGCCGCATCATCCTCGAGACGGTCGGAGGGCAGCAGCTCGCCCTCGAGAGCACGCGTGATGTGAGCGAGCGCAAGGCATGGGAGACGCAGCAGAGATTGCTGCTTCGCGAATTGACACACCGCGTCAAGAATACGCTGACGGTCGTGCAGTCGATCGCGCATCAGACGCGGCGCTTCAGCAAATCCTATGAAGAATTCACCGACCGACTGGATGGCCGCCTCGCCGCCCTCGCCGCGGCCCATTCACTACTGGTGGACTCCGACTGGAGGGGCGCCGATCTCGCCACGCTGGCGCGCAGGCAATTCGAGCCTCATGTCAGCGGCAATCCTGACCGGGTCAAGATCACGGGCGAACCGGTGTTCCTGCCTGCCGATCTGGCAACACCGTTCGGACTGGTGTTCCACGAGCTTGCGACCAACGCCGCGAAGTACGGCTCGTTCTCGCGGCGGGCCGGCACCGTGGATATGGATTGGAGCGTGCAGACCCTTAATGGTCAGCCGCTTCTTAAGGTGACGTGGCGCGAACGCGGCGGCCCAAAGACCACGGAGCCGAAGACGAGAGGTTTCGGAAGCGAGTTGATCGAAAGAGCGATCCCGAACGCGACCGTACGGCGCGAATTCACCTCTGGCGGGGTGAACTGCACGATCGAAGTACAACTGCCGAAAGCGCCTGCCGTGGGTCTGTAGCGCGCGGCCCACCGACCCGATGTTAGCACCCGAGTGAAGTCGCCTTGATGCTTGCTCAGCAAGTCGCCACGGCAAAGGTATTCTGTCCAGCCAGATTTACACAACAAGCGCTGCATCAATCAGCATCTTGCGAAACACCGGCGCACGATCGAACGACGTTCCTGGCTTGGAAGTCAGGAGCGACTAACTGGCGAAGCCGAATATCCAGGTGTTGCCGCGTCGAGGAGCCGCATTGTTTGACGAAGATCTGACATCGTGTCGTCGATGTCCTGCATGGCATCATTCAGGGCGGCGGTGGTCCGGGCTACCCGGATCACGGAGCCGCGCATAATGTCTCCAAATGCCTGAAGCCTCTGGTCAACCTCGGCAAACAGACATTCGTAGCGGGGCTGCAAATAATCGTCGCAAACTTGAATGCGCCAATGACCAGTCCTGTTCTCCCGATTGCGCATGAGTTCACACGCTACGGTGTGGGCGTGCACACGCGCATCGGCTATATCCTCGAACTCCTCGCCAATGGGATCGGGAAAGGTTTTCCGGTCTACCCTCAGGATGAAATAAAACAACGCCATGAAGGCCCTCCTATCGCAGCGATCTCTACAAACTCCGATCTGGACACCACCCACCGAGTATATCAGGTGATCTGGTCCAAACCCGACAGGCCGGCCAATGTTTCCTGGGCCTGGCCGAAAACCTCGGCATACTGTTCCCGCACAGCATCGGCGCACTCGCACGCGTGGAGCTGTACGGCCTTGATATTGCGTATATGCACCCTTCCGCGATGATACTCGATCAAGCCCTTGCCTTGAAGTTGGCTTGCCACAGCCGATACACTCGTGCGTTGGACGCCCATCATCTGAGCCAGGAACTCATGAGTGAGCGGTAGGTCCGTGCCTGCCAGGTCATACATCCTGATCAGCCACTTACAGGTTCTTGCTTCAATGTTGTGAACTGCGTTGCACGCGGTGGTCTGCTGCACCTGCGCCAGGAGGAATTGTTCGTACTTGACGATTAGGCCGCGAAAGTCAGGCGACGAGTCTGCGACCTGCTTAACAATGGCTGCATCCACAACACTCGCTCGTCCGGGTATCTGGATCATCACCTTATTAAGGGAAAGCCTGTCATCAATCGCCTGCATGGCGCCGAAAACGCCATCGTTCCCGATCATGCCAGTTTCGATTGAGGACCCGTCCTTAAGCTCCACGATGCATGACAGGACTCCGCCGTGAGGAAAAAATACCGTGTGCACACGTTCGCGGCCGTCGGCGATCACCCGCCCATGCTCGAGCTCAACCAACCTAAGGTGCGGTCTCAGGAGCTGCAAATCGTGAGGGCTGACGCGAGACAATATTTGGTTCTGTGAATGTGCCATTGGGTGTTTCGGTCCTCCTGGCTACGCAATCCGGAAGTGACCGGGTCTAGTCCGGAGCTCTCAAGCTGGGTGACCGCAGCCACTGGCTAAGGTGGGATGCGGTATCGACTTGTTGGGCCTTCCTCTCGGTCAAATCGCGCAGTCGCCCAGGCGGTAGTGTTTCAGCCTGCCGGCGCAACATCTTCGCGACATGCGCAAGACGCTCTTCCAGGGATTGGATCTGTTTGAAACGGCGACGCTTCTGCACGCGTTGCTCCATTCCGTTAGTAAGACGGGAGCGCAACGAGCGTTCTCATCACTGATAAAATACCACGAGCCGCGGGGTGATGGGTGAAGGTTACGCAGCCATACAGGCTCGGTCTGTCGGGTAATCGACCTTCGCGAAATAATTCTGAATGCGCTCAATGAGTTAATGGCAATTTAGACGGTTTGGGCAGCTGAACAGTACAATGCCTCTAATTAGTCTGGAACATTATCGACGCGTTGTACTTACAATGAGTAGTTTTCTCGCATCGCACTGGAGGGGCCCGTGGCTGAACTCACCCGCGCCGAACGCCTTCAGATCATGGTGACCCCGGCCGAAGTGAAATTGATCGACGATTGGCGGTTCTTGAAGCGCATGCCAAGTCGCGCATCGGCGGTGCGAGAATTGCTGAAGCGTGGATTGGTGGCCGAGGGTTTTGACGTCGCGGAGGATGGCGCTCACTCAAAAGATTTCGGCATAAGCAGAGTGACTGAGTAGCCAGGTGCAAAGCTCAGGCTGC
>Ga0068858_100007988_pt1 | contig 10200 bp, 9 predicted proteins | sample KBSSwiS12_FD_66589 | JGI IMG/M metagenome (GOLD analysis project Ga0068858, IMG submission 66589) | Switchgrass rhizosphere microbial communities from Kellogg Biological Station, Michigan, USA - KBS Switchgrass S1-2 | ecosystem: Host-associated > Plants > Roots > Rhizosphere > Soil ... | reverse complement strand
GACGGCATGCCTGCCGCTCGCGCTCGCAGTCTCCGCGTGCAATCAGCCGTCAGCCCCTCCTCCCAGTGCCGCGGCAGCCCCGCCGGCCGCTGCTCCGGCCCAGTCGCCCATCGAGCGCGGAAAGATGCTCGTGATCGGCGGCGGCTGCCATGATTGCCATACGCCGATGAAAATCGGACCGAACGGCGCTGAAGCGGACATGACCAAGATGCTGTCCGGTCATCCTGAGTCAATCGTTATTACCGCACCGATGAAGCCGGCCGGCCCGTGGCTCGTCGCGACGAACGCGACGAATACCGCGTGGAGCGGTCCCTGGGGTGTGTCATTTGCCGCCAACCTCACCCCGGATCCGGACACCGGCATGAGCATGAACGAAAAGAACTTCGTCACGGCACTGAAGACCGGCTCACACCTGGGGTCGGCCCGGCCGATTCTGCCGCCGATGCCGTGGAACTGGTACGGGCAGCTGCCGGACGACGACCTGAAAGCGATTTACGCGTACTTGAAATCGGTTCCACCGCTGAAGAATCAGGTGCCGCCTCCCATTCCGCCTCCTGGAGCGCCTGCGGCCAAGTAGGATTGGCGGGTGCCACGCTCCGCGCGTTTCGGGGTGCCTGCCCTGCTGGCGGGCGCGATGGCCGTACTTCTCGGCCCCGCGCCTGTCGCGCAGCGGCGTGGCGCTCCGCCGCCAGTCCCTCGCGTTCGAGTCCCGGATCCCGACATCGGCATCAACGCGCTGGCGGCGCGCGCGACGGCGCAGCGCGGCACCGTCGATCAATTCATGGTGCCCTACGACTTCCAGTTCACCGATCGCGTCGCGGAGAGCGGGATCACCTTCGTCAGTCGCGTGGTCGACGACGCCGGGAGGTACTACAAACCGGTGCACTACGATCACGGTACGGGCCTGGCGGCGGCGGACGTGGACGGCGACGGGCTGACGGATCTCTACTTCGTCAACCAGGTCGGCGGAAGTCAGCTCTATAAGAACCTCGGCGGCGGCAGGTTCCGGAACGTCACACGGGAGGCCGGTGTCGCCCTCGCCGACCGGATCAGCGTCACCGCTTCGTTCGCCGACATCGACAACGACGGCGATCAGGACCTCTTCGTCACCACCGTCCGCGAAGGGAACGTGCTGTTCGAAAACGACGGCCGCGGGCACTTCCGTGACATCTCGAAGGCCGCGGGGGTCGATCACGTCGGCCACTCCTCTGGTTCGGTCTTCGTCGACTACGACCGTGACGGCCTGCTCGATCTGTATCTCTGCAACGTCGGTCAGTACACCAACAACAATCGACGGGCGGACGGGGCGTTCGTGGGACTGGCCGATGCGTTCTCGGGCCATCTCCACCCGGACCGCGCCGAAACGGCGATTCTGTACAAGAACATGGGCGGCAACCGGTTCAAGGACGTCACCGTCGAGGTCGGCATCGGCAGTGCCGGATGGAGCGGTGACGCGAGTTTCGCCGATCTGAATGGAGACGGCTTCCCCGACCTTTACGCGTTGAATATGCAGGGGTCGAACCATTACTTCGAGAACGACGGCGGCAAGCGTTTCGTCGACAGGACGCTCCAGTACTTTCCCCGGACGTCGTGGGGCGCCATGGGAATCAAGTTCTTCGACTACGACAATGACGGCCGGCCCGATCTCTTCATCACCGACATGCATTCGGACATGAGCGTTGAGGTGGCGCCGCCTCGCGAGAAGCTCAAGTCGCGGATGGAGTGGACCAAGGATTTCCTGCAGGGCGACGAAACGAAGTACGTGTTCGGCAACTCGTTCTTCCACAACCTGGGCAACGGGCGCTTCGAGGAGGTTTCCGATCGGCTCAACGTCGAGAACTACTGGCCGTGGGGACCGAGCGTCGGCGACCTCAACGCCGACGGCTGGCAGGACATCTTCATTGCGGCCTCGATGAATTACCCGTGGCGCTACGGGATCAACTCCCTGTTGCTGAACAACCGCGGCGAGAAGTTTCTCGACAGCGAATTTCTGGTCGGCATCGAGCCGCGCCGCGAAGGCCGGACTCATGCTCGATGGTTCGACGTCGATTGCTCGGCGCCGGATATGGCGAGTCAGCAGGGGTGCAAGGGGCACTCGGGAAAGATCTCGGTGTGGGGGACGCGCGGCACCCGTTCCTCGGTGATCCTCGACATCGACGGCGATGGCGACCTCGACATCGTCACCAACGAGTTCAACTCCGCACCACAGGTCCTGGTCAGCAATCTCTCGAGCCGGCGCCCGCTCCACTGGGTCGCCGTCGCGCTTACCGGGTCCCGGTCGAACCGGAACGGCCTGGGCGCAGCCGTGCGCGTCTCGGCCGGCGGCCGCACCTGGACGCAATGGAACGACGGGAAGTCAGGCTACCTGTCGCAGAGTGTGATGCCGTTGTACTTCGGCCTCGGGGAGGCCACCACCGTCGATCGAGTCGAGGTCGACTGGCCGTCGGGAACGAAGCAGGTTGTGACTCAGGGCCTCCGCGCGAACGGGACGATCCGGATCACGGAGCCACGATGAAAGTTAAAAGGCAAAAGTTAAAAGGCAAAAGTGAAGTTGGGAAGTTCTGAAGTTCGAACTTTCCTTTTGCCTTTTGCCTTCCGACTTTTACCTTTGTTAAGCTGGCCGCGCATTGACGCTGAAGCCACCATCGATGAACAGCTTCGAACCCGTGATGTAGCGCGCACGGTCCGAGGCCAGATAGACGACCGCGCTGGCGACCTCGTCCATCTCCGCCCATCGCCCTGACAGGATTCCCATCCGCTTGCAAAACTCGGCGACGAACTCCGCCTTCGTCTTGCCCTGCTGCTTCGCCATGTTCTCGGCCCACACCTGCCGCGCCTCGGTTCCCACCAGTCCGGGGCTCACCGCGTTGACCGTGATGCCGTCGCCGGCGAGATCCTGCGCGAGGTAGGTGGTCGCGTGATTCATCGCGGAATTGTTGATGCCGTGCGTCAGCGCCGGCATCCACACGCTCGTGCCGGCCACTCCGCTGATGTTGATGATGCGGCCGCTTCCGTCGCGCGCCGTCAACGGCAGAAACGCCTGCACGGCCCGTAGCATCCCGATCGCTTTCAGGTTGATGTCGTCGACCCAGTCGGAGTCGGGCCAGGTGATCTGGCGATCCATGCGGCGAATCGGACCGCCCGCGTTGTTCACCAGGATGTTGACGGCCGGGAACTGACCCTTCGTCGCTTCAGCGGCGGCGTTGACCGACGCCGCGCTGGTGATGTCGGCCGACACGGTCGCAACGCGAACGCCGAATGCGCCACGGATTTCCTCGGCCGCCTTGTCGAGCTGCTCCTGGCCTCGCGCAAGCAGCATCAAATCGACGCCCTCCGCAGCCAGCGCCAGGCCGATCGCCTTACCGATCCCTTTGCTGCCGCCGGTGATGACGGCGACCCTGCCCTTCAGTCCGAGTTCCATGTCGCTCTCCAGAGGTCCTGACGAATACGACGTTCACCGCAGAGATCGCCGAGAATTCTCAAGGTTTTGCTCGGCGGGCTCGGCGGTACCCGTTGGATGAAACGTCACCGTGGCCGATATGCGACACGCGCAACTTCCGATATCGGGATGGCTGCGACGGTGGCGCGGATTTCGGCTTGCACATGACGCTCGACCGTCGGTTTCGACGACCCGCGCCCTTCCTCACCCCAAACCACAGTGAGCTCGGTACCCAGCTCGCTGTGCTCGATATCGACAACAGCCAGCGAGAGCATCGTGCGTTCGTTGTAGGTGTAGCCGGTGTAGGTCGAGAGACCGACGGCCTTACCGCCTTTCAACACTTTGTCGAACGGCAATGTTGCGTAGTTCGCCAGGGGGAGATCGATGTACTTGGCGATGTCTCCCGCATGGAATAGGGACCCCATCGCACGGTTGACATCCTCTCCGTTCCAGACCAGCGTGACTTTCTTCCGCTTCTGACTCCCGGCCATCTTTTCAAGCGCTTCCCGGCCGACGAAATCATGATCGAATTTGACGAACGGCCCGTAGCCAAGCTCGTAGGGAGTCAGGTAGTAGTCGGTGATGTCGTCCGAATAGAAGCTGCCACCGAGCGACGCCATGGTTTCATAGCTTTTCCCGCCCAGCCACTGCCGGTACCCTTTCATCGCATCACCGACGTAAACGGCCGGAACGGGTGAGGGTATCCACCCCGATTCGAGGCAGGTGGTCGGGTAAGCCCGAGCACCTACTTGTCGGATCCCGAACTCCTGGCCGGCTTCGACAATGGCGTCGCGGACCTGGTCGCCGTGCTCCCACGGACCGTACATCTCCCACCCGGGCTGTCCCGTCATTCCATGACGCAAGGCGCGAACATCCCGGCCGGCGATCCTGAAGTTGTCCATGTAGAAGAACTTGATGTCGGGCACGGGCTTTCCGGTGACCTTCTCCATGACCTGCGCCGCATTGGGACCCTGCACTTGATATCTGAAGACCCGTCGGTGTCCTTGATTGACCGCCGACCTCTCATCTCTTTCGGCTGTCGCCTGATACCCGCCGGTCTCCAGGTTGTATTGCACCCAGTTGTGCGCGGGAGGACGGCCGACGAGATTGAATTTGTTTTCAGCCAGTGGAAAGAGAATCGCATCACCGATCACATGGCCATTCTGGTTGCATGCGATGAACTGCTTGGCTTGATTGACTTTGAAATTCTTGAAGCTGTTGATGCCAAGCGCAGAGAGTAGTTTCAGTGCATCAGGCCCTTCGATATAGAGATCGGTCATGTGGTGGGACAGATCCAGGAGGGCGCAGGTCTCCCGCCACGCACGCTGTTCATCTCTCCAGTTCGTGAACTCGGCACGCACCACCGGAAAGGCATAGGGTCCGATCGACGACTCACGTAACAGTGCAACCGGACTCCCGGCGGTTTGCAGTGCTTCCTCCAAGCTTTGATAAGTCATAGCTGCTGGCAACTCCTCTTTGAAAAAACTCTCTGGCGGTGGCTCAAATGCTGCCGGCTCGAGGGCGGGCACCATGTCGACTCACCCGCGATCGACGCACTGATGTATAAATGTTCGGGCCTCGACCGACCCCATATTGTATGCGGCTTTGCCGATTCGGGAATGCACGCCTTGGCGTGATCGACAACAACGACGGGCTACGGGACGTCACGGAGGTCCTCGATGCCCTTCCCTCGTATCGCCATCCACTGCCGGGCCACGACGTCCTGATCGAGCACCTCGACACCCTCGTCCCGAGGATCCGTGCGCTCGCGGGCATGGCGCCCTGCTTGCCGCTCGACAGTGTAGTGCTTCTCAGCCCGGTGGCCAACCCGGGCAAGCTGATTGGCGCACCCGTCAATTATCAAAGACACTACGAAGAAGTGCGCGCGAACGTCGCGCTTCATCACGACAACCCAATCGCCGTGATCGAGCGCGCCGGTGTGTTCCTGAAGGCCACGAGTTCACTCGTGGGTTCGGGCGAGGGCGTGAGAATCCGCATGCCGGACCGACGCACCGATCACGAAGTGGAGTTGGCGCTCGTCATCGGCAGGCAGGCCAGCCTCGTCACCCGCGATCGTGCCCTCGATTACGTCGCCGGCTACTGCATCGGTCTCGACATCACCATTCGAGGCCCGGAGGAACGCAGCCTGCGCAAGTCGCCCGACAGCTACACGGTGCTCGGCCCGTGGCTCGTCACCGCGGACGAAATCCCCGACCCGGGACACCTCGGGCTTCGCCTCTCGGTCAACGGCGACGTCCGCCAGGAATCGAGCACGGCGGATCTGATTCTGGGTGTTCCCGAGCTGATCGAGTACGCTTCGTCCTTCTACACACTGTTCCCGGGAGACGTCATTCTTACCGGGACGCCGGCAGGCGTCAGCCCGATCCAGCCTGGCGACACAATCGCCGCGACCATCGATAAGATAGGCACGATGCACGTTCACGTGCACGCGGGCTGATCGAACAGGCGGGCAATTCAGCGTCACAGGAGAAGGCTCGTGGAAACCCCATCGTCGTTTTACGTGAAACCGAAAACCTCCCCCGAGCGCGAAGCGTTCAACGGGCGCCTCGCCAGGAAGAATGCGGCCCCGTTGTGGAACGTGCTTGGGACGATCGTACCGCCCGAACCCCAGACGCGCTGCGCCCCGGCCGTGTGGCGCTACGACGAGATGCGCCCCTTCCTCATGGAAGCCGGGCGGCTGATCACCGCGGAAGAAGCCGAACGGCGCGTCCTCATGCTCGAGAACCCCGGCCTCCCGGGCGAGGCGCGCATCACGCAAAGCCTGTACGCCGGCCTGCAGCTGATTCTGCCCGGCGAAATCGCACGCACGCATCGTCATACCGCCGCCGCGCTTCGTCTTGTGATCGAGGGACAAGGTGCGTATACCGCGGTGGACGGCGAGCGGACGACGATGCATCCCGGTGATTTCATCCTGACGCCATCGTGGACCTACCACGACCACGGGAACCCGGGGGACACCCCGGTCGTGTGGATGGACGGGCTGGACATCCCGATCGTCAACATGTTCGATACCAGCTTCGCCGAGCATCACCCGAACGAGACGCAGGCGGTGGCGCGCGCTGACGGCGATTCGCTGACGCGGTACGGCGCCAACCTGCTGCCGCTCGAATACTCGAGCCAGCGGAAATCGTCGCCGCTGTTCACCTACCCCTACGCGCGCAGCCGGGACACAATCGACCGGATGTACCGCGCCGGGCCGCTGGACGCCTGGCACGGCGTCAAGATGCAGTTCGTCAATCCCGCGACGGGCGGGTACCCGATGCCGACGATGGCCGCGTTTCTGCAGTTCCTGCCGGCCGGCTTCGCGGGGCGCCCGTATCGCGGCACCGACGCGACCGTCCATTACGTGATCGAAGGGCATGGCCGCAGCCGCGTCGGCGACACGACGTTGACGTGGCAGCCGCGCGACATTTTCGTCGCGCCGTCGTGGGCGTCCACGTCGCACGAGGCGCAGGAAGACGTCGTGCTCTTCAGCTTTTCCGATCGTCCGGTCCAGAAAGCGCTCGGATTATGGCGGGAGGAGCGACTTGCTTGAGAAGGTCAGGTAGGTCGGGTTGGTAGCCTTACCTGACCGACCAGACCCAACTCTCACCGAGTCCAGCAGGGAGTCGGCTCCCAGCCTGAGGCGTCCGGGATCTTCTTGAATGTGTAGGTTCTAACGAACGGCTGCGTGAGGTACGTCGGGTCCTCCACCATCGCCGTCACTGAGAGGTAGCCGTCGTTCTGCTGACCGGCAAGCCGGTTGACGTATTCGGTCAGCACGGCTTTGTCGCTATACGGCACGCCGTTCTTTCGTATGTACCCGGGCAGCAGGTTCGTTGTCACGACTTTCAGGGTGCCGCTGGTCGCCGTGCCGCTCTGACGAAGGGCCGGCACCAGGCCGAGGCCGCCGGTATCGATCAACGCGCGCCCGTTTACCTGCCAGTTCGCCGCAGAGTATCCCTGCCACGACGGCGCCCCCGGCTGCGCCGGCACCGCCCCGAAATGCATCAGGCGCACCTGCGAACCGGCATCGGCCTCGAGTTTGAGAGTATTCGGATTGTCCCAGGTGATGTGCAGCCGGCCCGGCCGCTGCATGACGCCGACAGCGCCGTAGGCCTTACACGACTTGCCGTCGGCTTCGTCCTTCGCCGGATCCCAGGCGTTCGCAACCTGGCGCGCCTCGGCGTTCAGCGGAAGATACGCGATGTCACCCTTCTGCGGCGTGACGCGGAACCGCCACTCGTCCACGACGAGCGAAACCCAATAGCCGGTCACATCGATCGGCGCGACGCCCTGCCCGGTCGGCGGCGGGCCGGGGGCGGCGCCTCTGCCTCGCTGCGCCCGCAAATCGGCGCTGACAAAGGCAAAAGTCAAAAGGCAGAAGGCAAAAGTCAACTTCTCAACTTTACTTTTGCCTTTTGCCTTCTTCCTTTTCACTTTTCGAGCCTCTACTTTCTTCCCGTCGGTCCGGTGAGCCCCTTGTAGATCGCTTCGATGAACATGTCGGTCGTCCAGGTGGGATCGCCGCCCATGCGTCCGTCCCAGTCTTCGGCGGGCTTGGCCGCTTTCACCTGGGCCAGCGTCATGCCTTTCTTCACCAGGTCCTGAACGCGGTCGCGGATAATCGTGCACATGTCGCGGTAGTACGTGAGATCGGCGAGATCGCCGACCCGGCCGTGGCCCCCGACGAACAACGTGCCGCCTTCGGTCCGGAACTCCGCGACCGACATATCGATCAGGCGATTCAACGCCGCGAGCACGCCCTGGATGCTGCCGCCCTTCTCGACATCGATCTTCGGAAAGGAAGCCATCCGGAAGATATCGCCAGTGGCAAACACGTCCGATCGCCGGAAATTGACGATGCTGTCGCTGTCGGTCGTGGCGGCCGGCGCGTGGTACAGCACGACGCCCTCGCCGTTGAAGAAATGGCTCAACTTCATGTGATCGCCGAAAAAAGTCTCGGTCGGCAGCGCCTGGCTCGGGAACTTGGCCTGCCCCATCCGATCGAGCAGCTTCTCGTAGCCGAGGATTGCGGCGCCTTCAGTCGCGACGTCGATCTCTCCCGCCACGTTGCCGCCCGTGAACGTCTTGCCCGCTACTCGAACCTTCGCGTTGCCGCCGACGTGGTCGGGCGCGAACGTCGTGTTGGCGACGTAGCGAATCGGCTTCGGCGGCTCGGTCCGGTAGTAGGGCTCGAACAGCGTCGAGGGGCTGCCTTCCGCTCCGAAATGTTCGACCGGCGGCCGCTTGAAGTCGAGCATCTTCTGCAACTGCGCGATCGCCGCCAGCACCTGCTCGGTGTTCTGCTCGAGGCCTGTGTCCACCAGGAACACCCCGTCGCGGCCCACCGACGCGACGATATTGGAGCCGGCGCCCGAGAGCACGTAGATATTGTCCCGGACCGGCGTCACTTCAACCGACGCGGCCCCTGACGGGGCGCGATTCTGCTGAGCGGACGGCGTCGAAGTCAGGCTCGCGACGGCGACAAGCGCGATACCGGCGACGAACCCGCGCTGCCGTGGATGTCTGTTCACGATCACGCTCCTCACACGTCTCGCTGCAGCCTCCGCGCGCCGCCCTCCGGCGAGTCCGCCCGGAGTCACTTCTTCTCGTTCCGTTCCCGCTGGAGCTTTCGTGCCAGCTCCGGGTACATCGTCGCGGGGCCACCCATCGTGACTTCGAGAGGGAGGTTGAACTTCTGGCCGAACTCCTTCAGAAACGGATTCGTCGCCGGGAGATGGTGCGGCACGACGCCCTGCTCCCGGGCCACTTCTTCCACGGCGGTGCACGGATATGGCGGAAGCTGCTGGTTCGGCGAGAAACGGTACTCGCTGCTGCGAATCATCGGCTCGGCGAGATAGATCGGGTCGTAGGCGATCGTTACCCAGGTGAGGTAATCGCCGCGACGAATCCAGTACTGCGTGAGCGTTGCCCGGTCGCTCGACGGTACGCCGTTGCGCCGGTAGTAGTCCTCTTTGAGATGCGTCGTCGTGATCTTCAACATCTCGCCTTCAAACGCCGCCGTGGAAAACCCCGTCCAGGTGTGCGGGGCCATGTCGCCCGGACGCGCCCGGCCGTCCATGTAGTAGAGATTGTCGACCGACCGCAGCCATTCGGCGTGATAGGCGACGATCTGGCGCGAGACGGGATCGATTTGCTTTGAGATCCGGACCTGCGACGGCCCGCGCGAGATGTACATCGCGCCGTGAGGCCGGCATTGCCATTCGGGCAGCGTATACAGGGAGGCGTTCCACGCCTGAGCGCGCAGGCTTCCTGCGCGGCTCATTGGAATGCCCAGGAACTCCCCTACGTAGGGGTTTCCCGTATTGTCTTCGTCCTGCACGGGCGCCCACTCGCCGGAGAACTCCATCTGGGCGAACGCGGGCGCACTCGTCAGCGTCGTCACCAGCAGCACGAGAACCGCTGCCATCGTGGCTCGTCGGACGTTCCCCATCCAACCCTCCCAGGGTCAATTCACAATTTACAATTCACAATTTACAAAGTGAGCTTTGTCGCTTTGCAATTCACAATCTACCGAGCTTTGTCTCTTTGTAAATTGTAAATCGTAAATTGTAAATTTCTCAGAAAGCATACTTGACGGCGAGCTGGATCACTCGCGCCGGAATGCTGTTGTTGGTTGCCGTGATCTGGCCGAAGGTCGCGCTGTTGCGAGCTGTGGCCGGGTTGCCCAACTGCAACCAGTTCATGGCATTGAAGGCTTCCGCGCGGATCTCGAGGTTCTGCTGTTTGTTGACGCT
>Ga0068858_100007986_pt1 | contig 10202 bp, 4 predicted proteins | sample KBSSwiS12_FD_66589 | JGI IMG/M metagenome (GOLD analysis project Ga0068858, IMG submission 66589) | Switchgrass rhizosphere microbial communities from Kellogg Biological Station, Michigan, USA - KBS Switchgrass S1-2 | ecosystem: Host-associated > Plants > Roots > Rhizosphere > Soil ... | reverse complement strand
ATTTCCACCGAGATTATGATTTGCAGCTGACGTCCGCTTAGTTTGGTGCGCGTGAGTTTCTAAGAACAGGTTCACCCCCAAAACGTGTGGCCAAATTGCGGACAGAATTCGCAGCACAGCGCGGATACTGGCTGATAGCGAATAGGAAAGAACCGCAAAACCCTAATAAACTCGTGGTGGCTGCAACTTTAGAAATGGCAAAAACTTAGCTTTTTGCCAAACCGGTGATTATGAATCCCACGCTCTAACCATCTGAGCTACCCCGCCATGTGACCGTAGTATAGCAAAATCAATAGTTTACCTCCATAGATTACTCGTGCTATTTGAGCTCGACAGACTCCCACGCTCTAACCAGTTGAGCTGTCCCACTACATGGGCAGTAGTACAGCAAAATCAACAATTTACCTCTATGCCTGGATTCGTGCTACTTGCGCTTGCCAGATTCTTGCCAGACTTTTGCTCAAGAATGACTTAATTTGTTGCCCATGGTCTGGGAAAAGGCAGAGCTTCGGGGGGCAAACGATCTGATCGTTTGATCAATGTAATCCTTGGGAGAACAACGGTTAGCTACATTGCAGGCCGTCTTCAAATTGCAGGTAGGATAGTGGAGCGCTTGCCAGACCTCTTGCCAGACTTTTGCTCGAAACTCACTATTTTTTGTGCCCCATGGTTCCCAAAAGCTGAGTCTAACGCGGACCATCAATAGTCGCGTGAATGGTAATCGTTGCAGGCAGAACCAGTTCTTTCTATTGCGTTAGTGTTCAACAGGGAAGTGGTCCATGTTAAGTCGGTGAGAGCCTGGGGCTGAAAATCCCATAGTTAGCCTTGGGTGTTTTCCGCTTGATCTTCGATAACTTGCCTACTCACATTCGTTCTTGCTCAGAGAGCCACGGTGTCACATCGGTTTGCCTGGTCTGATGAAATCGAGTATTACCGCCACTCTACTCGGCCCATTCGCCACAGGCACCAGTTCTGTGATCTCCTCCCAATTTCCTTAGTAATTCGAATCACTTGAAATAAACATCAGGAAGTTCCTGATAAGCGTCTAATAAAGTTCCCTGGTTTTGGCGACGCAATGCAGCAATCTTGTTCCTTAACACGTTACGATTAAGTACTTACGTCAGAACTATGTTATTTCATGCCAAAGAGAAGATGCTTGACACTGATCGAGGCCATCATTAAGATTCCACTCTCCTCTCATCCGGCTAAGGTATAGCCCAGAAGAAAGTTTATTTGTTCAGTGTTACCGCGTTTAGCAGTCTGGCAGGGTTTTCCTAATGGCGATTCCTTACACCCATTCTCAAATGCAGTTCTCAATCGCTTCTCCAAACTTCACGCGACGCGCGAAGGATCTAACGGTGGTCCAATGGGGTTATCGATTTGTCGTAGAACGCGTTGAGCTGAGACCTGTGGCGAAGTAGATGCAGTGGCCCATGTCGTACAGTTATATTCAAACAGCCAGCCAACTCGTCTTCTGCGGTGTTCCCTCTGACTGGCGGCGCAACCGGATGAATTCTTTGCCTTTAAGTTGGTCCAAGCAATGTCAACTTTGGGGTGATAGAAAATTTTGTGCTCAAGCGCAAAGAAGAATTAAAAACAATGGGTAATGAATCACCAAATCTACTAATAATCGAAGTGGCAACACCTGACGTTGTGAGTATCAGCCTACACTAATGGCAATACTTATAGGGGCACTTCTTTGGCCAAAATGTATGGTGGCGAAAAGCGAGCTTCAGCCTAGAGTACTCGACGAAATCTTCGTTCGAGCCAACCGGCCGCGCACCGAGGTGCATGATTACTTGTCCTTTCTTACCGAGCATGCACTCAGAATAACTTGCTCGAGGGCTGCTTTTCTCACGCTCGATTCGAGCGCCATGCAATCAGTTGATGACATAAGCGATGTCTACCGACCGTCGTGTCGGATCATCCAACACCCTGAGCTGAAATCTCCGAAAAGTCTTGTACCTGTCCGCGAAGCGATCGACAGAGGTATGAGACCAAAAACTGGACCAGGTGATCCCTACTGCATTATGAGTACCGCCTCACCAAATAGCCCGCTAGATGAAGAAAAGATTGTAGAACTCATGCTAACGTCAGTTTGTTCCGTATGGGTTCAGCTATCTGATGGTTACAGCCCAATGGGCTGGCTTGGCTTGGCATCAGACAAACGAAATGCCTACTCGGACAAGCTTTTGGAGTCGCTAAATGCGATGCTCTTGCAGGGCATGGTTGCCCTGAACCGATTATTGCTTCGAGAGTACGCCAAAAAGAATGGAAGGGACATCAACCTGGTGGGCCAGAGCCCTAAGTTCCTTGAGTTTGAACAGAAATTGAAGCAAGCGGCCTCACACAATCGGGCTTCTGTGCTGATTCGAGGGGAGCGCGGGTCAGGGAAGGAATTAGCCGCTTATGGGATCCATTATTTCAGCAAGAGACGAGCAGAACCGTTTGTCTCCGTCTTAACCCCTGCCATTACCGAGAGCCTTCAGGCAGATGAGTTGTTTGGACATGAGAGGAGCTCTTTTACCGGCGCCGACAAGGTCAGAAAAGGAAAGTTTCTTATAGCAGAAGGCGGCACGTTATTTCTTGATGAAGTGGGCAATCTTTCCCCTGCACTTCAGTCGACTCTGCTTCGGGTCCTCGATCACGGTGAAATTCAGCCTGTGGGCCGCGACTTGCCGATCAACGTAAACGTCCGGGTAGTCGCAGCCACCAACATGGACCTGGACCAAATGGTGGCTGACCGTGGGCTGCGCGGTGACTTGTTTGATCGCTTGAATGTTATTGAATTGAGAGTGCCGCCACTGAGAGAAAGACGTGAAGACATACCGTCGCTAATCCGGTTTTTTCTTGAAAGGGAATGCAACCAGTTGAGCCGGAGGGAGGGGTTCGATCAAAAGCTGATATGCCAATCATGTGGCAGGGAGGAGACGGTAGCGTGCGTCTCCGAAGGATTCTATGAAGCGATGCAAGAATACGACTGGCCGGGTAACGTCAGAGAGATGGAGAACGTAATGATACGCCTGGCAACAATGAAACAGGGAGAGATATTGAAAGTTCACCACTTGCCCGACTACATCATAAAAAATTCGAAGTTAAACGCCGGGGCGTCACCTGACGATTTCTCCCTCGACCAAGCAGTCAAAGTGCACATCAAGAAGGTGCTGGTATTGACGGGGCACAATGAGAGTCGAGCTGCGCGGCTTTTAGGGATTCCCCGCTCCACGCTACGAAGCAAAATCAAGAAACTGGCCTTGGACAACAAGGCGCACTGACAGTCGCCAGAGGTGGCGAAATATCGCCATCGCTGGCGCTCTGTCGCCAAAAATTAATCTACCTTTAGATTCCAAAACATCCAGAACTCACAAATAACCCTGCATTAGTAGGATGGATCATGCTGGCCCAGCTATTGCCCTAACCTTTCTCACAATCGGGCGGGCTAAGTTTCCGAGAGAGACTCTCACTCAGTCAGTGGCGCGAGACCAACTCGTAATAAGCGCCACCCGAAAAGTTTCCATCAGCTTGGCTTTCTCGTAGCGCTCGTCTTCAACCGATGCCGGTGCCGAAATTATTCGTCGCACCTGGCGCCGGACAATAAAAACGGTCAGAAGACCGAAAGGAGGAAAACACCATGATTAACGACATTTTCGGTGAACTCGTTCCGAATATGGATGTCGAACCAATCGATCCAGGTTGTAGCTGTGGCTGTCAATGCACAACCAAAACTGGCGCGTCTAATACCGCGGGAACCGCGTTCGACCTAGGGCATGGCTAATCAAAAGGAGAAGGACCATGATCAACGATATATTCGGGGAACTCGTTCCCAACATGGATGTAGAACCGATAGAACCGGCTTGTACTTGCGGATGTGGCTGTATGACCAAATCGGGGCTTGACGGCACCTATTCTTCCGCACACAGCTCGGCTAACTAGTCTGTTTGTCGCGGCTCGTAAGCGGAATCGGGGGACGACCCACGGCAGTTTTTTGACATAACCGCGACGACCCGAGATCAAGTCGCCGTCGCGCATCACTATGGTTGGGCCGGAGGGAGACATCGGTCCTTACGATGTTTTCCCTCCGAGTCCGGCGCCGGAAACAAACTGATTTCAAACGGTGGCCTCACGGCTCACCAAAACGGAAAGCGAGGTTTCGCCATGGGAAAGCCATTCATCCTGAAATACAGAAACGGCGATAAGTACTATATCTATGATGTCAATTCGAACTGCGTTCTCGAAGTTGACAAGGCTTTATTCACCGTCATCAATCACGTTGAGATCACCGGCGATTCACCCGTACCCGTTGCGGGAGAAAAACTGAGGGGCGTTGCGCGCGTCGCATCGCTCAGTGACGAGAGCGTGAATCAGGCGCTGGGGACGATCAGAGACGCTTACGCCAACAAGGGCCTGTTCTCGGAGCGACGCCCAACTGCAATGCGGTATCCATTCACTAAAGAAGACATGCGCATCATTGTCTCATCGACGCTCTGTCGTCTGATTCTCGGCGTCACCGAGAGTTGTAACCTGCGTTGCGCCTATTGCAAGTATTCCGGTAGTTATCAATACGCCCGCCAACATTCAAACACGCAAATGACCGAAGCGACAGCGCACAAGGCGGTTCGTTTTCTGATGGACCATAGCGACTACATTATTAACGAGACCGACCAGCCGATCAGCATCACTTTCTATGGCGGCGAACCGTTTATCAACTTTCGTCTTATCCAGAGCTGTGTCTCTTTTGTCGAGGAGCACTATCCCGAACGCCGCGAGCGTCTAGATTTGGCCCTGACCAGCAACTTTACAATGCCGCGCCAGGAAATACTGGAATTCTTAGCGAAGAATCGTATAGACCTGACAGTGAGCTTGGACGGACCGCAAATACTGCACGACCGCTACCGCGTTTCAGCTCGCGGGAAGGGAAGTTTCGAGCGGCTAAAAAGGAATCTTGAACGGCTCAGAAAGATTGATGAAAAGTACTACGACGAGAAAGTCGCGTTTTCCGTCGTCATCACACCGCCATATGATCTGGAAACGGTCGTAGATTTTTTTGAACACGAAGATCTCGTGCGCGAACATTTGCTGTTCGTATCGTATGCCGACCGCAGCTACACAACCTTCTACGACCGCTTCGACATGAATGCGGAGAAAAAGGCATTATTCGGGCAGTTGGACCGTCTGCGCACTCGCTTCGATGAAGGGGTGAAGAGCGGCTCACTGCCGCCGAGGTCTCCCCTGACAGCATTCACGAGCGGCTCCCTGAGATACGTCGTTCAACGCCCGGTCGGAAGATTGGCGTCGCTCATTTATCCTAACGGTGTATGTGTGCCGGGTGCACATCGCACCTTTGTCACGCCGGAGGGCAAGCTCTACATGTGTGAGCGCATCGGCGACACCGTGTCGATTGGCGACCTGGAAAGCGGATACGATATTGATGCCATAGATCAGGCGTTACAGCGTTATATCGCAATCTCGGAAGAGGATTGCCGCAACTGCTGGGCCGTGCGGTTCTGTGGCGCATGTTTTATCGCGGGGTTGAAGGGACCCGAATTCTGCGCAGGCGCCAAGCAGAACTACTGTTCAGCGCAACGTCAAGAACTGTTAGGGGCGCTCAAACAATACAGCGAGCTTGTGGCCGCAAACCCCACGGCGCTCAAGGATGTATTCCCGCCACCTGAGGTGGCGTCAACCCTCGATCTGGCGAAAGGCTGTTTGGCGCATCATAAACAGCTCGCGACTAACGCCGGCAATGTTGCAGCATAAGGGAGCACGGTCATGAGCATCCTTAAGGAGAAGGAAAGAGCGCAAGCCGGAGCTGGTGATCCCGCCAGGATCAGTAAATGGACGCGGTACGGACGAGTTGTACTTGCTCCGCTGAAAGAAGAAAAGAAGAAGCTAATGCTGGCCGCGGGGCTAATGGTAATTAGCGTCGGATTGCAACTCCCTTTGGCTCTAGTGACTCGTTATATTATTGACGACTTGCTCCCGAACAAAAACATACGCGGTCTCGACGTGGTGATTCTCACTCTCTTGGGAGTGATGATTTTAAAAGGACTGGTGGATGTCTGGCAGAGCTACACTATATCGCTCACCAGGGAGAGAGTCGTCGCGAACATCCAGATGCGACTGCTCGATCACGTGCAGAGCCTGAGCCTGTCATTCTTTTGGAAGTCAAAAGCGGCGTACTTGTCGGCACGCATCTCCGCGGATTCGACCAGCGTCGGAAATGCCGTAACCAACAGCGTACTGCCTGCTATACGCGACGTAGTGACGTTGGTGTTCGCCACCGTCATGGTCATGATCTTCCAATGGAAGCTCGGGCTCGCTTCGCTTGCCATTCTGCCTATGTTCATCTTTTCACTGCGGCTGCTATCTAAAAGACGCAGGCGATGCGCCGAAGCATACCAGGAGTCTTATGCGGTGGCTTGTGAGTCGCTGACCGAATCTCTGTCGGCCATGGAGGTCGTGAAGGCGTTCGTAGCCGAGGAAAACGAGGCGGCAAAGGTCCGGCGGGCTGTGGTCGCCAGAATGAAAGCGTTCGTGCAGATGGGACTTGTCTCGTCTGTGTCGACATTCGCGGCGTGGTTCATCGCCGGTTTAGGGCCGCTGCTGGTCCTTTGGTTCGGAGGCAGGATGATTGTTAATGGGGAACTGACGCTGGGAACCTTGATGGCCTTTAATATCTTCGTTGGGTACCTATTCTCCCCGGCCCAGCGACTGATGAACGTTGCAGCCGATGCACATTCGTCGTCTGTCGCCCTGGAACGCATTTGTGAGTTGTTCGAGACGAAGCGCGACGTTGACGACCCGCAAGACCCGCTGGAACTTGGCGGACTGCGCGGAGATGTGAGCTTCCGACAGATCTCGTTTGCTTACAGTCCCGGTCAGCCAGTTCTCAAAAACATCAACCTGGATGTCCCTGCCGGTTCGGTTGTGGCGCTCGTCGGAAGAAATGGCGCAGGCAAGACGACGCTAGTCAATCTAATCCCGCGATTCTTTGATCCGGATCACGGCCAGATGTGCGTGGATGGTATTGATGTGCGTTTGCTTCGGCAAAAGGATCTTCGCAGCTTAATTGCGATAGTACCGCAGGAAACAGTGCTGTTTTCTGGGACGATTCGCGAAAACATATGTTATGGATCCCTGGAGGCGAGTGAAATCGATGCGAGGGAAGCTATGGCAGTCGCCAACGCTGACCAGTTCATCAACGCCCTTCCCGATGGATTAGATACTGAGGTTGGGGAGAATGGCGCGGGGCTTTCGGGCGGCCAGCGGCAGCGTATCGCCATCGCTCGCGCGATGATTCGCCAACCCAGGATACTCATTCTTGACGAAGCAACCTCAGAAGTTGATGTCGAGTCGGAGCAGTTTATTCGCACCGCACTTGAGCAACTTTTCCGCGACCGCACGACGTTTATCATCGCCCACCGCCTGGCCACCGTCGTAAATGCCGACCTGATAGTAGTCCTCGATAAAGGAGAAATTCTAGATCAAGGCACGCATCAGGAATTGTTTGGGCGGTGCTCGCTGTATCGCGATTTGTGTGAGACGCAGTTCATCAACAACTTCGAGACGCAGGTGACAAATAGCTTCGCGGGATCGGTAGCAGCGGCGTAAGCAGCAAAACTTCAAGGTCTACTGTGCTGTGGTCCCATTTTGCCGCAGGCGTGTGCGCGAGTACCAGAAACGATCCGCGACGGGGCGGGACGCAAATTGCTGTGATTTCGACCGACTCTGCTTTGGGAGGAAACAGCATGAGAAACTGGAATTATTCGCTGTTTTGGGGAAATATACGATTTGCGTTGCGTATTTTACGCAAGTCGCCCGGTTTCAGTGCCGCAGCCATAGCAATGCTCGCTCTGAGTATTGGCGCCACGAGTGCGGTCTTTAGCATTATTAACGCCGTGATGCTGCGACCACTGCCTTATCAAGAACCGCAGCAGTTAATGGTTATTTGGGGCACAGATAAACGCCAGCCTCCTCCCGATTCTCCGCCGGTTCCCGACCGACTCAGGAACAAAACCATGATTAGCAGCGATGTTGCCGAGCGCTGGCGTGCGTTGAGCCAGTCCTTCGATCAGATCGCTTGGTATCGCCCGTGGAGATTCAACGCTACGACGGCTGGCGATCCCGAACGCGTTCAATCGGGTCTGGTATCGGCAGATTTTTTCAAGTGCCTGCGGGCATCGACTGTGTTGGGCCGGACGTTCGCAGCATCGGAAATGGAGCCCGGCAATGATCAGGTTGTGGTGCTGGGAAACTCATTTTGGCGAAATCATTTTGGTTCTGATCCGAACGTCATTGGGCAGACGGTTCAGCTTGACGGCGTCTCGCACACGGTGATCGGCGTGCTCGCCGAAGACTTTCAAACGATCCTTCCGTTTTTCGATTCGAAAGTAGACCTGTGGGCGCCAATCAGTCGCGAGTACAAAGGCAGACGACGATGGTCCGTTGTGACTGCCATCGGACGCTTGAAACCCGGCGTTCCACAAGAGCAAGCCCAGTCTGAGATGGAAGCGATCTCGAAACAGTTGGAGTCTGAGGGGCGCAGGTTTCAGGATCGCGGGGCGAACCTGGTACGGCTGGATCGGGAGATGGTCTCGGACTCTAAACAGGCGTTGTTGATTGTCTTCGGCGCCGTGGCTGCTGTGCTGCTGATCGCTTGCGCCAATCTTGCTGGCCTTCTCCTGGCGCACACACTGGAGCGCCAGCGGGAAATAGGAATCCGCACTGCGCTGGGCGCGACTCGCGGGCGCATTTTGCGCCAGTTGCTAACAGAATGCCTGTTGCTTTCTGCGATCGGTGGCGTGGCCGGCATCGTCTTATCAACATGGCTGGCTCGCGTGATCGTGTCCATGCAGCCCGCCGACATTCCGCGGCTCGATTCTGTGGGCCCTGACGCGAATGTATTGCTGTTCGGTCTGGGGCTGTCAGCATTAACGAGCATATTGTTCGGCCTTCTGCCGGTACTTCAGTTTTCGCAAACCAGCGTTACTGACTCCTTACGCAGAGTCGCTCGAGAGCCGAGGCGAAGAAGGCTCCCACTTACACCACGGAATCTGCTGCTGGTTGGCGAGATCGGGCTGACGGTGATGCTGCTGGTCGGCACAGGTCTGCTCGTTCGCAGCTTCGCATCATTGAGAAAAGTTGATCCAGGGTTTAAGCCAGAACGATTGCTAACGATGGTTGTTCCACTGAGTGAGGCTTCTTACAGTAATCCAGCGCAGCAGGCGGAATTCGCAAACCGATTGCTGGAGCGAGTGCAAGCATTACCTTCGGTGGAATCGGCTGCGGTAAGCAATTCGCTGCCGATGCAAAACACGTTCATACTGACTATGCCTCTTCAGATCGAAGGGAGGCAGGCGCTGGGTGACACAAGCGTCGCTGTTCGCGCCGTCAGCGACGATTATTTCAGGACCATGCAAATCCCTCTAGTGAGAGGTCGTGATTTCTCTTCCGCTGATGCCGGTCACAAAAATGTGGCGATAATTAATCGTGAAATGGCCGAACACTTGTGGCCCGGCTCAGACCCGGTAGGGACGCGTATAGTTTTAGACAAATCAGGGCCACGGACAATCATCGGTGTAGTAGGTGACGTTAAGAGTAGCAGCCTTGACACAGACTCCGAGACCGAAGTCTACCTGCCGTTCGCCGAACAGCCGGCATCCTCCGTCGGGCTTGTGCTGCGCAGTTCCGGTGACCCGCAACTGCTCGTGGCAAACATTAAGACGTCAGTGCGTGAGATCGATCCCAATCAGCCCATTTCGCAGGTCGCCACCATGCAGAAGATGATTGACGAGTTTTTTGAGCGCCCACGCTTCAACTTTATGCTGTTTGGCGCGTTTGCGGTTCTTGCCCTCACCTTGTCGATTGTCGGTATCTACGCCCTGGTTTCTCATTCGGTAGCGCGTCGAACTCATGAGATAGGCATCCGAATGGCGCTCGGCGCCCAGCGCCGGAGTGTGCTCTTCTTATTCATGAGAGACGGCGCTTTCATAGCTATAGCCGGAATTGCGTTGGGTCTGATCGGAGCAACGGCAACCGCCCGCCTGCTGACGAGCATGCTGTTCGGTATTCCACCAAAAGACGGGGTGACCTTCGTCACGGTCTCAATTGCGTTGCTGGTGGTTTGCTTAACGGCAACGTACTTTCCCGCGCGGCGCGCGATGAAGGTTGATCCGCTGATTGCGCTGCGATATGAGTGAAGG
>Ga0068858_100007981_pt1 | contig 10203 bp, 9 predicted proteins | sample KBSSwiS12_FD_66589 | JGI IMG/M metagenome (GOLD analysis project Ga0068858, IMG submission 66589) | Switchgrass rhizosphere microbial communities from Kellogg Biological Station, Michigan, USA - KBS Switchgrass S1-2 | ecosystem: Host-associated > Plants > Roots > Rhizosphere > Soil ... | reverse complement strand
GATCGGCTTCGCCTACTGCGTCGCCCGGTGGTACTGGCAGGGGCAATACCTGTTCGCCATGGAGGTTCTGGGCACGGCCGCCCTGCCGCTTTTCGTGCTCTCGGTCCCCTATGTGCTCTGGCTCGACCGCGTGCTGGTAAACCCGCGCGACGGCGCCTGGCATTTCGGCGCCATGCTGGTCGGGCGCGAGGCGTGGGACCCGGAGCAGGTGAAAATCCACTGGCGCGCCTGGGCAGTCAAAGGCTTCTTCTGCGCCTTCATGATCTCGATCCTGCCCCCCGGCTGGGCCGAATTGACCACGGTCGCCCCCGAGGCGATCTTCGCCGATCCCTTCGCCATGACCCGCTGGCTGACCGGGCTGCTGTTCGTCGTCGACGTCCAGATCGCCATGGTCGGCTACCTCCTGACCTTCAAGCCGCTCGATTCCCAGATCCGCAGCGCCAACCCCCACCTCGGCGGCTGGCTCGCCGCGCTGATCTGCTATCCGCCGTTCATCCTGATGGGGGGCGGCAGCCCGCTCGACTATCACCCCGGCACGGCCGACTGGACCGTCTGGCTGGCAAACTGGCCTGCCCCGCTGCTCTGGGCCTGGGGCGCCATGCTGGTAGCGCTCACCGCCATCTACGCCTGGGCGACGGTCGCCTTCGGCCTGAGGTTCTCCAACCTCACCTGGCGCGGCACGCTGACCAACGGGCCGTACCGCTGGACCCGCCATCCCGCCTATCTGTCCAAGAACCTGTTCTGGTGGCTCTCCACCCTGCCGTTCCTGGTGACCACGCACAACGTGAACGATGCGGTGCGCAACACGGTGCTGCTCGCCCTCGTCAGCGCCGTCTACTACTGGCGCGCGAAGACCGAGGAAGCCCATCTCCTCGCCGAAGATGCGAAATACCGCGAATACCACGCGTGGATGGAACGGGCCCCGACGCTCACGCGCGCGCTGGGCCGGCTGCTCGGAAAAGCCCGCCGCCGAACCGAACTGCAACCGGCGGAATAACCACAAGTCTTTCCCCCTCGATGGGCCATCGCACCCAACCGAACCAATCGGTCGGCAACGTTGACCTCGAGCCGCTTGCTTTCCCGATACGATTGACCGTCCGGGTTTGGTCCGACGCCGACACCCTCGTCCATCAACGTCGGCTCGCATCGTGTCTCGCCACGTTCATTACGGCGAGCGCCATCGCGGTCGCACCCGAGGCGATCGTCGGTTCCGGCTCAGGTGCGAAATCCGGCGAATGATTGATCGGCAGATGACCCGACTTGAGCGCGTTGGCAAAGAAGGTCGGCTCCAGTCCGCCGATCAGGAAATAGACCGAGGGCACGCCGAGATTCACGAACTCGGAAAAATCCTCGGAACCGGACATGATGATCGGGAATGGCTGGGCGTTCCTGCCGAAGGCCTGTTTGAAAACGGCTTCGGTGCGCTCGCTCAGGGCCGGATCGTTGATGACCATCTTGCCACCCGGCGTGATGGTCACGGTCGCAGCTGGCGCGCCGGCCATGTCGGACACGGCCTGGGCGGTGCGGCGGATGCCGGCCAGCAACTTGGTGCGCACGGCATCGTCCTGGCTCCGGATGGTGCCGCGGACCACCGCTTCGTCAGGGATGACATTGCCCGCATCTCCGGCGGCGATCGCCCCGATGGTCACCACGCCAAAGGCCTCGGGCGCCTTTTCCCGGCTGATGACGCTCTGCACATCGACCGTGAAGCGTGCTGCCATGAGCACGGGATCGATCGTCGCGGCAGGAGCGGATCCATGCCCGCCACGACCGTGGAAAACGATCTCCAGGGCATCGGAGGTCGAGCTCATCGGGCCGGACCGATAGAGCACCGTTCCCGCCGGAGCCGGGCTCACATGAAGCGCGAAGGCATAGTCGGGCTTGCCGAAGCGGCGAACGAAATCGTCCTTGAGCATCGCCTGGGCACCGCTTGTGGTCTCCTCGGCCGGCTGGCCGATGAAGATCAGTGTTCCGGACCATGCATCCTTCAACGCGGCGAGAGCACGGGCCGCTCCCACCCAGGCCGCCATGTGGATGTCATGGCCACAGCTGTGGGCCACGGCTGTTTCGCGTCCCTGCCATGTGGTGACGGCGCGGCTGGCATACGGGAGGCCAGTGCGTTCCGCCATGGGCAGGCCATCCAGCTCGGTGCGGACAAGCACGGTTGGACCGGGGCCATTCTTCAGCACCGCCACCACGCCGGTTCCCCCGACTCCTTCCGTCACGGTCAACCCGGCGGCGCGCATCTCCCGCGCGAGTTTCGCCGCGGTTGCCTTCTCCTGAAAGGCAAGTTCAGGATGCTGGTGGATGTCCCGGTAGATTGCGTCCAGCCGCGGCAAATCGCGGGATAGAACCCGTTCCACTTCGGCTTTGGCAACCACAGGATCGTAAGGGGCAGCCTGCGCGCCTGCCGCCACGACTGCCACGACTAGCCCCAAAGCGAACCTGAGCACCATCCACCCTCTCCCAGTTTGATTCGGTAATGCATCGTATCATTATCGTTTCGTGCTGGGTGATGCTATGGAATATGCGTGATCTGGGTGCAGGGAGGTGAGAATGGTCCGAAGGGGCGTTGCCCGCAAAGGTCGCCCCACCGCGGAAGGGGCGGCGGCGATCGAGGAGCGATTGCTGAGCCGGGTTTGGCAACTTTACGCCGATGGGGGCTACGCGAATGTCAGTTATGACGCCATCGCCGCCACCGAGCGCATGAGTAAACGCACTATCTATGCCCGCTACCCCAGCAAGGAAGTCCTGTTTGAGGCGGCCGTGTCACGGCGGATGCAGGGGTGGGTTTCGGAAAACCGCCTGGCGCGCGACTCCCGGTTCGATGCCCCCGTCCAGGCGTTTGTCGAACTCAGCCTGGCCGTGTTGCTCTCGCCGGACGCGCACGCCATGAGCCGTATCTTGCGTGGTGAAGATGGCCCGTTTGCCGATTTGGCCGATCAGGCGCGGCAAGGATTGCACTGGACCATTGCCCGCCTGGCTGGCCTGCTGATCGCAGAGGGAATGACGGATGACCAGGATGCGCAAGACACTGCTCGCAGCATCGTCGAGTTGCTGATTGGGTGCGCCATGAGCAAAGGCGCCATCGCGAACGAGACTGAAAGGCTCGGCCATCTCGACGCGCAGCTCCCCCGCATCTTCCGGGATATCGAACGGCTGGTCCGGGGTCGCCGTTCGTAGCTGGATCTTGCTGAACGTACGTCCGAGCAGAAAGGTTCGGCCGACAAATCCATCGGTCCGCTTCCCCCAGCAAAGCGATCTGCGGAGTCGTGAAGCCCAACCCCAAAACCCGCTGCCAGAGTTCAGAAGCTCTCCTCGTAGACCCGCGACAGATCCCCGCCCCAGGCGCCGTGGTACTTGTCCAGCAGCACTTGCGCCGGAACCTTGCCCGTCGCCACCACGTCGTCCAGCGGCCCGAGGAACCCGGCCTCGTTGTCGCCGATCTCGTTGAGCTTGCCGCGCGCGTTCAGCCCGGCCCGCGCGATCGCCAGCACTTCGCCGGCGATGTCGCGCAGCGTGCCACCGCCGGGCAGCGGCGCATCCAGGCCCAGCTTCGGCACCGCCGTGCGCAGCGCCTCGCGCCCGGCCATGTCCCAGCCCTTCACCAGGTTCCATGCCGCGTCGAGCGCGACCTGATCGTAGAGCAGGCCGACCCACAGCGCGGGGAGGGCACAGATCCGGTTCCACGGGCCGCCATCGGCCCCGCGCATCTCGAGGAAGCTCTTGAGGCGCACTTCGGGGAAGGCGGTGGAAAGATGGTCGATCCAGTCGCTCTCCAGCGGCTTCTCGCCGGGCAGTGCCGGCAGTCGCCCATCGAGGAAGTCGCGGAAGCTCTGGCCCGCGGCGTCAATGTATTTGCCGTCGCGGAACACGAAGTACATCGGCACGTCGAGCATGTAGTCGACATAGCGCTCGTAGCCGAACCCGTCCTCGAACACGAAGCCCAGCATTCCGGTGCGGGCGGGGTCGGTGTCGGTCCAGATGTGGCTGCGATAGGAGAGGAAGCCGTTGGGCTTGCCTTCGGTGAACGGCGAATTGGCGAACAGCGCGGTCGCCAGCGGCTGGAGTGCAAGCGAGGTGCGGAACTTCTGCACCATGTCGGCCTCTGAGCCATAATCGAGGTTCACCTGGATCGTGCAGGTGCGCAGCATCATGTCGAGGCCCATGGAGCCCACCCGGGGCATGTGCCGCAGCATGATCTCGTAGCGGCCCTTGGGCATGATCGGCAGCTCGTCGCGGCGCTTGTCGGGCCACATGCCGAGGCCAAGATATCCCAGGCCCAGCTTGTCGCCGATCTGCTTGACCTGCTTGAGATGCCGTCCGGTCTCGGCGCAAGTCTGGTGCAGGGTCTCGAGCGGCGCGCCCGAAAGCTCCAGCTGGCCCGCCGGCTCGAGGCTGACCGTGCCGTCCGCCCCGCCCATGGCGATGACCCGGAGTCCCTCCGGCCCGTTCTCCTCGATCGGCTCCCATCCGAACTCGCGCAGGGCCAGCAGCAGGTCCTTGATCCCGCCGGGTTCGTCATAGGAGGGCGCGCCGAAATCGGCGGTGCGATAGACCAGCTTTTCGTGTTCGGTGCCGATCCGCCAGCGCTCGCGCGGCTTTTCCCCTGCGGCCATCGGCGCCACCAGCTGGTCGCGCGATTCGATGACCGGATCGTTCTCGTCGGAAGCCTGACGCGTACTCATCTGCGGCCCGTTAAGTCACGCGCCATGTTCGCGCCAGACTTATTTCCAGTCGCCCGCCACGCCCATCCACAGCGCCATGCCGGCAATCGCCGCCGTCTCGCCCCTCAGGATGCGCGGGCCCAACGAGATCGGCACCGCCTGCGGCAGGGCGCGAATCGCCGCCCGCTCGGCCTCGTCGAACCCGCCTTCCGGGCCCGTCAGCAGCGCGGCCGGGCCCAAATTCGCGGCAAATGCCTCGCCTGCCGGCTGGCCGCCCTGTTCGTCGGCGAAGAACAGCACGCGCCTGTCGCTCCACGCGCGCAGCAGCACCTCCAGCTTTACCGTGAGCTCCAGCTCCGGCAGCGCGGTCCGCGCGCACTGCTCGGCCGCCTCGACCACGATCGTGCGCGCGCGTTCCTCGTTGAGCTTGTCGGCCACGCAGCGCCGGGTCACCACCGGCTGGATCCGCCGCACTCCCAGCTCGGTCGCCTTCTCCAGCACGAGATCGAACCTGTCTTTCTTGAGCAGCGCCGGGATCAGCTCGAAATCGGGCACCTCCTCGCGCGGCCGGGAATGCACCTCGGGCACCACCACCACCTCGCGCTTGCCCGCCTCGCTGACCCGGCACGCCCACTCGCCGGTCAGGTCGTCGCACAGCACCACCGCGTCGCCCACCCCGATCCGCATCACCCGCGCCAGGTAGTGCGCCTGCGGCCCCTCGATCAGCACAGGTACCCCGTCGGTCAGCGGCACGTGCACGAACAGGCGCGGGGCGGAGCGGGGCGGCCATGCCGGCGACTTGGGCTGGTGGTGCAGCGACATCGCACCAGCCTAGCCGAAGCGAGGCCCGGCCGCTATGCCGCGGAAATGACCGCCGAGATCGTTCCGGACACCGAGCAGGTCCCCGACAGTGAGTATGGGGGCTTCATCGCGCGCCTGCCCCAGCTACCCCGTGATCTCGCCCAGCTTGCCCGGTTCGATCGGCCGATCGGCTGGTGGCTCCTGTTCTGGCCCTGCGCCTGGGGCGTGCTGCTCGGGGGCGGGGCAGGGCGGTGGGGCCTGATCGCCTGGCTCTTGCTCGGCTCCATCGCGATGAGGGGCGCCGGGTGCGTCTACAACGACCTCGTCGATGCCGATCTCGATCGCCAGGTGGCGCGCACCGCCGCGCGCCCTGTGGCAAGCGGCCGGGTTAGCGCGAAGCAGGCCTGGGCGTGGCTGCTGCTGCTGTGTTGCATTGGCCTTGCAGTGCTGTTGCAGTTGAGCCTGCCGGCGCAGCTGGTAGCCCTCGGCTCGATCCTCCCGGTGGCCGCCTATCCGTTCATGAAGCGGATCACCTGGTGGCCGCAGGCGTGGCTCGGCCTCGTGTTTTCGTGGGGCGCGCTCGTCGGCTGGGTCGAGGTGCGGACCGATCAACTCTTTGTTCTCGCAGCGCTTTATGCCGGGTCGATCGCCTGGGTGATCGGATACGATACGATCTACGCCCTGCAGGACCGCGAGGATGATGCGCTGGTCGGCATCCGCTCCAGCGCCCGCGCCATGGGCCGCCACGTCACCGGCGGCGTCGCAGCCTTCTATGTAGCCGCTATCATGATGTGGTCGTTGGCTTTTTACCTGCTGCGCCGCGATTGGGTCGCGCTTGTAGCGCTCGCCCCGCTGGCCCTCCACCTGCTCTGGCAAGTCGCCACCCTCGACGAGCGCGATGGCGACAACGCCCTCGCCCGCTTCCGCGCCAACCGCACCGCCGGACTGCTGATGGCGCTCGCCTGCTGGGTCGTCGGGAACGCCTAGAAGCTTGCAATTACATCATAAATCGCATCGAGCGCCGGTTCGTCGATGCAATAGGGCGGCATCACGTAGACCGTGTTCCCCAGCGGCCGCAGCAGTACCCCGGCTTCGCGCGCCGCCGCCATCAGCCGCGGCGCCACGTCGGCCAGGTAGCCCGCGGAGCCCGGGAACTCCGCCGCCGCGATCGTCCCGCAAACCCGGGCGTTATCGACGTTCTGCAGGGCATTGATGCGAGCCTTCTGGCGCTCAGCCAACAGCCCCACCCGCTCCAGCACCGGCTCTTCGCGCCAGATCCCGAGATTGGCGTTGGCCGCCGCGCAGGCAATCGGGTTCGCGGTATAGCTGGAGGAGTGGAAGAACATCTGCGCCCGGTCGGTCGAACGGTGCGCCTCGAACACCGCCTCGCTCGCCACCGTCACCGCCAGCGGGATCGCGCCACCGGTCAACCCCTTGGAAAGGCATAACAAATCCGGAACGACGCCGGCCTGCTCGCAGGCCAGCAGCGTGCCGGTGCGGCCCCACGCGGTCATCACCTCGTCGGCGATGAACAGCACCTCGTGCGCCGCGCAGATCCGCCGCATCTCGGCGAGCACCGCCGGCGGATAGACCAGCATGCCCCCCGCGCCGAGCACCAGCGGCTCGACGATGAACGCCGCCGCGCCCGCCTTGCAGGCCGCCTCAAGTGCATCGAAAGTCGCCTGTTCCCGGCCACTAGCGGGGAAGGGCACGGTCGTCACGTCGAACAGCAGCGGCGCATAGGCCTGGTTGAACACCCCCCGCGCGCCGACCGACATCGCCCCGATCGTATCGCCGTGGTAGGAATGTTCGAGAACGACGATCCCGGTCCGCGCGATGCCGCGCCCGGCCCTCGCCTGAGCCTGCCAGTACCCCAGCGCCATCTTCAGCGCCACCTCGACGCTGGTCGAGCCTGAATCCGAAAAGAACACCCGCGTCAGCGCCTCCGGCAACATCACGCGCAAGCCGGCGGCCAGCGTCTCGGCCGGCTCGTGAGTCCAGCCCGCAAAGATCAGCTGATCCAGCTTTTGCGCCTGCTCCGCGATCGCGGCCATGATCCGCGGATGGCAGTGCCCGTGCGTCGTCACCCACCACGATGAGATGGCATCGATCCACCGCTGTCCATCGGCGCCGTGGAGATAGGCGCCCTCGGCCCGCGCGATCAGCGGGATCGGCTCGGCCAGGCCATGCTGGGTGAACGGGTGCCAGACCGGAGAGCCGCTCATGCGAAGTCTTCGACGCGGAAATTGGCGGCAAAGGCCTGCGCCAGCGCCCCCCGGGTCACCTCGGGCAGCACCGGCAGGCGTCCCAGCCGGCGGACCTCGCCCATCGCGCAGATCGTCGCCTCGTTGTCCTCGTTCGCCTCGCCCACGAAGGCCACGCCCAGTACCTCTACGCCCCGCACGCGCAGGGCCTCGAGCGAGAGCAGCGAGTGGTTGATCGTCCCCAGCGTGGTCCGCGCGACGAGCACGACCGGCGCCCCCCATGCCGCGAACTGGTCGCCATAGAGCCGCTCGCGCGTCAGCGGCACCAGCACGCCGCCCGCGCCTTCGACGACCAGCCGCCCATCCACTACCGGCAGCGCCAGCCGCGCCGGGTCGATCGTCACCCCGTCGAGTTCGGCCGAACGATGCGGCGAGAGCGGCTGGCTCAGGCGGTAGGCCTCGGGCACGATCCGCTCCGCCGCGATGCCCGCCAGCCGTGCCACGGCCAGAGCGTCGCTCCCGTCATCCTCGTCCAGCCCCGATTGCACCGGCTTCCAATATCGCGCGCCCAGCGCGCCGACGAGCCCCGCGGCGAACACGGTCTTGCCGATCCCGGTATCCGTCCCGGTGACGACGATCGTCTGACTCATGGAGCGGCCCTCGTGAACAGGCAGGTGGCAACCTCGTAGGTCGCGGCTGCGCCTTCCGCCTCGAAATTCGCCATGACCTGCCGAAGCACGCGAGGCGGCAGTGGCCGATGATCGGCTGCGGCAGTCCCCGCGCCGATTGCCTTGAGCGAATGGAGAAATCCCCGCGCCGAGCCCTGGGGTTCGAGGTGCCGCGTGAGGACTATCTCGGAATTCGTTCCGGGAGGCGCCATCCGCGCCAGTTCGTCTGCACTGGCGAAGCGCGGCGTTCCGGCGCTCGCTCCGGCTGCCCGATGCGCGTTGTGCCACTCGGCAAACGTTCCGGCCGCCAGCGTGGTGAACGCCAGCGTGCCGCGCGGCGCCAGCCAGCCAGCGAGCCGCGCCAGCGCCCGCGGCAGGTCGTCGAACCACTGGAAAGTGAGGCTGGAAACGATCAGGTCGAACGGCGCTTCCACCGGCCGCTCGCCCTGCTCGCCGTCCAGCGCGCGGTAGGTCAGGGCGGGAGCCTCGCCGACCCGGGACTGGCAGCGCTCGACCATCGCGGGAGCGAGATCGGTGACGATGAGGCTAGCCCCGATCCCGCGCCGCACGAGCTCGGCAGTGAGAAATCCGGTGCCGCAACCTATCTCCAGCACCCGCGCGTCCGCCGCCAGTGACAGCGCGCTGACCCGCTCGACAAGTTCCAACGCAACCTTGTGCTGCACCCGCGCGTGACGGTCGTAATCCTGCGCCGCGGCGAAGGCCGCACCGATCCGGGCGCGCCGGGCAAGGTCGGCCGCGCCGCCGCTCATGCGAGGACTCCGACGGCTGACCGGATCGTCATGGCGCAGCGCTCGGGATGGGTGAGCGGTAGCAGGTGCCCGCCGTCCGTTACGGTTTCGCGCTGCGAGTCGGTCCGATCGGCGAAACACGCCGCGCGGTGGGCCTCGGTGAGGATCGGATCGGCCGCGCCATCCAGCAGTACGATCGGTCCGCGCCACGCCCCGCGACCGTCGCCGTTGCGCAGCAGGCCGAGGTCGGCGGCGAGCCGCGCGGCATCGGCGAGGGCAGGGGCGTCGGGGGCGCCACACCGCGCGCAGAATTCGCCGACCACCGCCGCCGCATCGCTGCCGAGCCGCGCCCGCATGCGGTCGAGCACCCGCGGCGCGACGCCGGCCGGAAACCCGTCCCGGGCGGCGAAGCAGTCGAACCCGTTGATGGCCACCAGCGCCTGCATGCCTTCAGGCGGATCGAGCAGCGCTCGCAGCACGCCGAGGCTATGCCCGACCACCACTTCTGCAGCCGCTCCCCGTGGAGTCGCGCCAAGATAGCCGCGCTCGTCGGCCACGCAATCCACCTCGCCGAGCAGCGGCCGCACCGCGTCCCACAGCGCCGCGTCGAAGGCCCAGCCATGCAGCAGGGCGACTCTCATCCCAGTGCGTCCAGCAGGGAATCGACATCGGCCTCGCTGTGGGGTGCGCGCAGCGCGATCCTCAGGCGGCTGGTTCCCGCCGGCACCGTCGGCGGGCGGATCGCCGCGGCCAGCATGCCGCGCTCCGCCAGCCGCTCGCTCAGCGCCAGCGCGTTCGCCTCACTGCCGACGATCGCCGGGACGATCTGGCTCGACGAGCCGGCGGTATCGAACCCGCGCGTCGCAAGGCCGGCTCGCAGTCGCTCGCCAAGGCGGGCGAGGTGGGCCCGCTGGGCATCCAATCCGGGGACGAGGTCCAGCGCCGCATCGATCGACCCGAGCACGGCTGGCGGCGGAGCGGTCGAGAAGATGAAGCCTGAGGCCGCGTTGACCAGCCAGTCCGCAAGCTGCTGCGACCCCGCGACATAGGCCCCGAAGCTGCCGAAGGCCTTGGAGAACGTGCCCATGACCACGCCCACGCCCTCGATCCCGGC
>Ga0068858_100007980_pt1 | contig 10203 bp, 9 predicted proteins | sample KBSSwiS12_FD_66589 | JGI IMG/M metagenome (GOLD analysis project Ga0068858, IMG submission 66589) | Switchgrass rhizosphere microbial communities from Kellogg Biological Station, Michigan, USA - KBS Switchgrass S1-2 | ecosystem: Host-associated > Plants > Roots > Rhizosphere > Soil ... | reverse complement strand
GCGAAACCCGTTCCAGCCGGCGGGTAACGATGCGCTTTTTCACCCGCGCCAGCATGTCGCCCAGCCGGGCGATGTCCAACAGCCCGGTTCCCGCATCCTGATAGGTGGCGCGCAGCAGCACATGATCGGGCTCATGCTCCCTGAGCACGTCGTAAATCAGGTCGGAGGAAAATGTCACTTGCCGGCCGCTCTTTTCCTTGCCCGGGAAACGGCGCTGGATCAGTCCGGCGATGATGGCGCAATTGCGGAAGGTGCGCTTGTAAAGATTGGATTCCGCCAGCCAGCTATCCAGGTCATCGCCCAGCATGTCCTGGTCGAACAATGCGTCCATATCGGCCATCCCCATATCCTTGGCGGCCCAAATGGCGAGCGCATATTCATTGGCGACAAAGCCCAGGGGATGAAAACGGGCGCGCTCCAGCCGCCGGGTCAGCAGCATGCCCAAGGTTTGGTGCGCCAGCCGGCCTTCGAAGGGATAGCAGACCAGATACTGGCGATTGCCGCGCGGGAAGGTTTCGACCAGAAGCTGGCCGGGCGCAGGGATCATGCTGCGCCATTCCTGGATCTTCAGCCATTCCTGCACCGGTTCGGGGAGCCCATGCCAGCTTTCCGGTGTGGAGACCATCTCGCGCACACGTTGAGCGAGAAAGGTGGAAAGCGGAAATTTGCCGCCATTGTAACTGGGGATTTGCGCTTGCGCGTCGCGCGTGCGCGTCACATAGGCGCCGGTTTCCCGCAACCCTTCAAAGCGCAACACATCGCCGGCAAAAACAAAGGTGTCGCCCACCGAAAGCTGCTCGATGAAATATTCCTCCAGCTCGCCCAGCTTGCGTCCGCCCGCGCCCGCCGGCTTGCCCTTGCTTTGCAGCCTTATCTCCACCATCGGGTCTTCCACAATCACCCCGGCATTCAGCCGGTATTCCTGGGCCAAACGGGGATGGGCCAGGCGATAGCGGCCGTCTTCCGTCGGCCTGAGCCGGGCATAGCGGTCATAGCTGCGCAAGGCATAACCGCCGGTGGCGACAAAATTCACCACCGCGTCGAAATCTTCCTTGGTGAGCTGGGCATAAGGCGAGGCGGCACGGATTTCCGCAAACAGGGCGGCGGGCGAAAAAGGGCCGGCGCAGGCGGTGCCCAAAACGTGTTGCGCCAACACATCCAGGGCGCCCACCTTCAGGCGTTCGCCGTCCAATTCCCCCGCCAGCACCGCATCGCGGGCGGCATTGCATTCCAGCACTTCGAAACGATTGGCCGGCACCAGCAGCGCGGCGCTGGGCTCATCCAGCCGGTGATTGGCGCGGCCGATGCGCTGCACCAGCCGCGCCGCGCCCTTGGGCGCGCCGATGCAAATCACCTTGTCCACCGCGCCCCAGTCGATGCCCAGATCCAAAGTGGAAGTGCAAACCACGGCGCGCAAATTGCCCTTGGCCATGGCCGCTTCCACCTTGCGCCGCTGCTCCAGGGCCAGCGAACCGTGATGCAGGGCAATGGGCAGGTTGGCGTCGTTTATCGCCCACAATTCCTGGAAAGTGCGCTCGGCCTGGCTTCTGGTGTTGACGAAAACCAGCGCGGTCTTGGAGGCCTGAATGGCCGCCATCACGTCCATCATGGCATGGCGCGCCAGATGTCCCGCCCAAGGCACATAGGAATCCGAGGCGCTGATCCCGATATCAGGCTTGGCGCCGCCCTGGGCGATCACGATTTCCGAGAGAGTCTCTCCCGTCATGGGTTGCGGCACCAGGAAGCGCTGCAACGGCGCGGGGTCCTTGACCGTTGCCGAAAGCCCCACGCGGCGGTGTTCCGGCGCAAGGGATTGAAGCCGCGCCAAACCCAGTGCGAGCAGGTCGCCGCGCTTGGAATTGTATAGCGCATGCAACTCGTCCAGCACCACGGTGCGCAGGCTTTCAAACATTTGCGGGGCGCGCGGATGCGCCAGCAAAAGACCAAGCTGTTCCGGCGTGGTAAGCAGGATATCGGGCGGGCTGTAACGCTGGCGCTGGCGGCGAGCGGCGGAGGTGTCGCCGGTGCGGGTTTCCACAGTCACCGGCAACTGCATTTCTTCGATCGGCAGATTGAGATTGCGCGCCACATCCACCGCCAGCGCTTTCAGCGGCGAGACATAGAGCGTGTGCAGCCCGCGCTTGCGGGCCCTTTTCGGCGTCTCGGATAGAGAGATCAAGCTGGGCAAAAAGCCGGCCAAGGTCTTGCCGCCGCCTGTCGGCGCCACCAGCAGCACGCTTTGGCCTTTCTGGGCATGGTCCAACAGCGCCAGCTGATGGGGACGCGCACGCCAGCCGCGGGCGGCGAACCAACTCTGAAATCCGGCGGGTAGCATGGCGAGAACAAACCATGTACCAACCTACTGAGGCAATAGAATAGGTCACCCCCCCGCGCGCGCGTCAGCGCGCTTGCATAGGGGGAGGTGGTCGTAGCATCGCTTGCGATGCGAAGACCGGAGGGGGCTACTTGTCGCCGAGAAGCCGCTTCAACTCGGCTTCCGGCGTGCCATAGAAGCTGCCGGCGATCTGTTCGATTCCCGCCCGGTTGACCAAGGTCAACTGTCCGCGCCGGGTGGTGACCAGACCGCGCCGTTCAAAGCCGTGAATGGCAACCGTGACCCCAGCGCGGCGCACCCCCAGCATCACCGCCAGGAATTCATGGGTCAGCGGCACGGCATCGGTGGTCAGCCGGTCATGCGCCATCAACAGCCAGCGCGCCAGCCGCTGCTCCAGCTTGGCGCGGCCATTGGCCAGGGCGGTATGCGCGGTCTGGATCATGAAACCTTGCGCCCATTTCAGCATCAGGCTGCGCAGGCCTTCGCTTTTGGCCATGGCGCTGCACAAAGCCTCGCGGGGGATTCGATGCCCGCCACCGCCGATTTGCATATAAGTGGAATGCTGGGCGCGATCATCCCCCATAATCAATGGCACGCCGGTCGTGCCCTCAAAGCCGATGACGCCGACCTCGATACGATGATCTTCGGCATCCACCGCCACAACGGACGCAACACCCATTTCTAGAAAATAGGCATGGGTGATCGGCTTGGTGGGAACTTCGATGACCTGCCGGTCCTTCAAAGTCACGGGTTCCAGATGCGGCCCGATCAGATCCCAATCTTCCAAAGCAATCTTATGCAAAAGCTGATTGCGGATTCCGGTGCGTGCATGCGCTTCTAACATCTCGCCAGCCCAACCAATGTGTGCGGAAGGAGCCCCCCACCGCTGCCGCGGCACGGGTTTGAATCGCGCGGGACGGCTTTGCCGAAAATAGCGCTAAGTCGCGGAAATCCTACGTTTTTTTCAGTACCAAAACGTACGGCTGATACCGCAAAAAGCCATAACATTGGACATCCTTTCCAATGCCCCTTCGGAAAAATACTCAGTACACAGATAATTTTGCCAACCGTGGCAGGAATACGGCGCCCCTCACATCGGGGCGTGGGAAGAAAACGAATGTACGAAGAGATGGGTTCCGTCTGTGGTGCAGTTTCGAACACCTGGGAAGCCCGGATCGAGCGGCGCAGTTTTCTAACGGAAAAAATCGATCACAGCCTGACGCGTGTTCCGGTCGCCTACCGCCGACATATGATCCTTGCCCGCAATCGTTACCGCGCGGCCGTCGGCAAATGTGGCGGCCAGCGGCTCGGCCCGGCCGGCGGTTTCATCCTCGCTGCCGTCGACCACCAACACCGGCCGTTGCAGCCTTGCCAGGGTTTCCGGCGGCAGGCGCGGCGACATCGCCCGCATGCAAGCCGCCAGCGCGATGCGGTCCTTGCCCGGCTGATCGGCAAAGGCGCGAAACATTTTCCCGCGCGGATCGGTGATACTGTCTTTGTCCGGTATCAGCAGCGCATCCGCCAAGGCGGCACGCGCCTGCGGCGAGGTGATGCGATCCTCAAGATAGGTTTCACCCACCCCCGCGATCGCCAATTTGCGCACCCGCTCCGGATGCGCCGCCAACAGCCGCAAGCCGATAAAGCCACCCATCGAATAGCCCAGCATCAATGCATCAGGAAGGCCGCAGGCTTCCATCACACAGATTACGTCTTGCGCCATCCGGTCATGACCATAGGCAGCCTCGTCATGCGGCTTGCCGCTGTCGCCATGGGCGCGGCAATCCATCGCCACAAGAGAAAAGCCCGCCGCGGTCAGACCGCCATACCAGCCGGTGGATTTCCAATTCTGCAGTCGGCTGGAGCCGAAGCCATGCACCAGCACAATGGCGGGGCCTTCGCCTTGACGTTCATAGGCCAGTTCGACGCCGTCGTCCGCGGTCACGAAATCGGGCATGACACCTTTTCCATACAACCAAACTCGCAAACGGCTGCGCCGGTGTCTATAACCACCGCATGCGGAAATGGCTGTTCATAGCTGCCCTGACGGGCGCCCTGGGCGTCGTGCTGGCGGCGTTCGGCGAGCATGCGCTCAGCGCGCGGCTTTCACCCGCCGCCATCGCCACTTTTGCCACCGGGGCGCGGTATCAGTTGATGCACGCTCTGGCGATGGGGCTCGCGGCGCTGGCGGCGCGCGGGCGAGCCAAGCCGCTGGCGGAAATTGCGGCCCTGCTGTTTCTGGCCGGAATTTTGTTGTTTTCCGGTTCGCTTTACGGTCTGGCGCTGGCGGGCATCCGGACCTTGGGGTTTATTACGCCTTTTGGCGGATTGGCATTGATCGCGGGCTGGATCGCTTTGGCCTTGGCCGCCCTCAAATTGGAGGAAACATGAAAACGACCCTGATGCTGCTGGCGATGCTGGCGACCGCGACACCAGCCTTCGCTCATGCCAGCTTGAAATCCTCCGAGCCCGCCGCCAACGCCAGTGTGAAGTCGCCCAATCTGATAAAGCTGACTTTCTCGGAAAGCTTGGAGCCGGCCTTCAGCGGCGCCGAGCTGGCCGACGCCTCCGGCAAAGCCATTCCCGTGTCAAAATCGGTGGGCGGCGCCAGCATCACGCTGTTGCCGATGGGACTGAAGCCGGGCGGCTATAAAGTCACCTGGCACAGCGTGGGCCATGACACCCATCGCATCAGCGGCAGCTTCAGCTTCAAGGTTCTTCCTTGAATGCATCGGTGATTTTGGCGGGCGCGCGCGGACTTTATTATGGCGCGTTGCTGTGTTTGTTCGGCGACCTCGCCTTCAGTCTTTTGCTGCGCGCCAAATTGCCCATCATCCTGCCGCCAAATAACAAAGTCTTTCGTTGGAGCGTGCTGGCGCTTGCCCTAGTGGCGGGTGGCGTCTGGCTGGCCGCGGCGGCAGGACAAATGGCGGGCGCGCTGAGTTGGGATGCGCTGACCGCAACCGTCACCGCCACCTTGTTCGGCCAGCTGTTTGTGGCGCGGGCAATCGCGCTGTTGGGACTGGCGGTCGCCTTTCTTCTGCGCCGGGGCACCAAGCTCGCGCTTGTGCTGGCCGCAACCGCACTGGTGCTGCCCGCCATGACCAGTCATGCGGCGGCTTCCAGCCCCGCTGGCTTCGCCATTCTGGGCGCAACCCTGGATGCGGTGCATTTGTTGACAGCAGGCTTCTGGATCGGCGGGCTGGTGGTGCTGGCGATGCTGTTTCGCCGCAAGGAACCCAACATGCTGCTGGCGCTGTCGCTGTTCTCCGAATGGGCGATGATCGCGGTGCTGCTGCTGGTGATGACGGGGCTGATCAATGCCGCCTCGATCCTGTTGGGCGACAAGGGCCCGCCTTCCCTGCTCTATCTTTTGGTGCTGGGCGCCAAGCTGGCCCTGGTTGCCGTGATGCTGGGTTTGGCGATTTTCAACCGCTTCCGCCTAATGCCGGTTGGCGATGACAGACGCATTGCCGGCAATGCCGCCTGGGAACTGAGATTGGGACTTATTGCCGTGTTGCTGGCGGGCGTGTTGGGTCAGTTGCAGCCGAACCTGTAGCGGCGGGGATGAAATCGCGCAATCCCTTCCGGTCCGGCGGACTCAGCGCTTTCAAGAATTTATCGCCCCATTTGGAAATATCGTTCCGCAACAACGCAGCATAGAGGTCGGCGTGACGCGCTTTGCGTTCCCGGAGCGGCATGGCCATCGCCCGGGCAATCGCCGCGCTTACCGCATCGGGATCATAAGGATTGACCAGAAGCGCATCGCGGAATTCATCGGCCGCGCCTGCGAAGCGCGACAGGATCAACACACCGGGATCTTCCGGATCCTGGGCGGCGACATATTCCTTGGCCACCAGATTCATGCCATCGCGCATCGGCGTCACCAGCCCGACATGGGCGGCGGCATAAAGCCCCGCCAGCACGGAGCGGCTGTAGGGCCGGTTGACATAGCGCACCGGCGCCCAGTTCGCCTCGCTGTAAGTGCCGTTGATGCGCCCCGCCGCGCTGTTCACCGCCGCTTCCATCTCGGCATATTCCTTGATGGTGCTGCGGCTCTTGGGCGTGATCTGCAGATACGTGATCTTGCCATGCCATTGCGGATGCGCCGCCAGGAAGCGCTCATAGGCTTCCAGCCGCAAGGTGATGCCCTTGGAATAATCCAACCGGTCCACGCCGATCATCAGCGACCCCGGCAAAGAGTCGATCACCTGCTGGACAAAAGGCGTCTTCAAGGCCCGCCGCGCCAGGCGGGTGAACTCCCGCGTCTCGATCCCCACCGGGAAGGTGCCGATGCGCATCGCCCGGTCGCCGGTCCCCAGCCTCAGCGAGATATGCGACGGCGTTCCCAACTCCTTGGCCAGATAGCGGCGAAATTGGCGGCATCGCCGTCGGTCTGAAATCCCACCAGGTCATAATCGCCCAACAATGGGATCAGCCGCTCATGATTGGGCATTGCGGTCAGGATTTCCGGCGGCGGCAAGGGAATATGCAGGAAAAAGCCGATGCGGTTGTTCAAGCCGCGTGACCTGAGCGCTTTGGCCAGCGGGATCAGGTGATAGTCATGCACCCAGACAATGTCGTCGGGCTCCAGCACCTTGGCCAGCTCGTCCGCGAAATGCTCATTGACCCGAAGATAGCCGGAAAGGTCGCGGCGGGTGAATTCCGCCAGGTCCAGCCGGTAATGGAAGATCGGCCACAGCACCCGGTTGGCGAAGCCGTTGTAATATTCGTCAAAATCCTCCGGCTTGAGATCGGTGACGATATAGCTGTTGCTGCGATGGGTGACGGTGCGGGTGCGGGGTTTTTCATGCACCTCGCCGCTCCATCCCAGCCAGACGCAAGGATGCTTGCGCAAAGTGGCCTTGAGCACCACCTCGAGCCCGCCGGGATGATTGCCGGAGCCGGGGATCGCCACCCGGTTAGAAATTATGAAGATGCGCGCCAATAACGGTCCTCCCAGCTTTGGCTCAGCCGCATGGCGCTGAGAATGACCCCGGCCATGGAATAGGTCTGAGGAAAATTGCCCCACAGCGCGCCCGTCTGCGGATGAATGTCTTCGGCCAGCAAGCCGTAGCTGTTGCGCAAGGCGAGCGCGTCCTGATAGCGCTCGCGCGCTTCTTCGCGCCGCCCCAAGGCCGCCAGCGCGTCGATCAGCCAGAAACGGCAGACCAGGAATTCGGTCTCCGGCAGGCCGAAATCATCCTCGGCGGCATAGCGCATCACATGCCGCCCACGCACCAGATCCTGTTCGATGGCCGCGACCGTGCTGGCGAACCGTGGATCATGGGCCTCGATCAATCCCAATTCGGGCAGCAGCAGCACGCTGGCGTCCATGTCGTCGACGCCCTCGGCGGCGGCAAAGGCCTGGCGCTTGGGATTCCACACCCGCTGCAACAGTGCCTCACCGATGGAATCGGCGATCCCGCTCCAATGCCGGGCGCGATCCGAAAGCCCAAGCCGCGCGGCGATGGCCGCGGTGCGGCTGACTCCGGCCCAACACATGGCGCCGGAATGGGTGTGCACGCGTTTCCTGCCGCGGAATTCCCAGATGCCGGCGTCAGGCTCCAGCGCCAGATCGACACAGCGTTGCGCCAGCTTTTCCAACAGGTGAAACAGGCTTTCGTCGCCGGGATAGGGCAGACGCCGGTCAAAGAACATCGGTGTCGCCGCCAGGATGACGCTGCCATAAGCGTCGTGCTGCACCTGTTCCACCGCCGCATTGCCGATACGCACCGGACCATGGCCTTCAAAGCCTTTGAGATCCGGCGCAATCCATTCGGTGAGGTCGTCGGAGGGCACGATGCCGTAGCAGGGCGCCAGATTTTCGGCATTACCCGCGATGGAAAGGATGTATGCGATATAATCTTCCATCGCCTTGGTGGCGCCGATGGCGTTCAAGGCCTTGACCACGAAATAGGCGTCCCGCAGCCAGCAATAGCGGTAATCCCAGTTGCGTCCGGAATGCGGCGCCTCGGGCAGCGAGGTGGTCAGCGCCGCCACAATGCCGCCGGTCTCTTCGAACGCCGTCAATTTGAGGGTGATGGCGGCGCGGATGCTGGCTTCCTGCCATTCATAGGCGATGGAAAGCCGCCGCACCCATTCGCGCCAATAAAGGCGGGTGCGCTCGCAGAAATCGCGCACGGTGGAGGAAATATCGCCCATGAAAGGCTCATCCGGGCCGAACACCAGATGTACCGGTTTGGTCAGGGCAAAAACCGTTTCCTTCTGCAGATAAGAAAGCGGCGCGTCGCTGGTCAGCCGCACCAGCGGCGGCTCGCCATAGGTGATATGGCTGGAGCCGGCCACCTGGCGCTTGACAGGATTGCCGTAAAATTGCGTGGGGCGCACCCGTATGGCGATGCGCGGCAATCCCGCGATGGGCTCGATGATGCGCATCAGTTGCGGCGGGCGCAGCAACCGGTCGTAATTGCGCAACCGCGGCGCGAAATCGGTGATCTTGACCTGCGCCCCGTCATCGGCGGTCAATATGGTGATGACGGTGGCGGTGTTGCGCTCATAGTAAGAGGAGGTTTGGACCACCCGGTCCAGCAGCACATCGCAAAAACCTTTTTCCTCATCTCCCGAAATCAACCGGCAGAACACCGGATCGCTGTCGAAGCGGGGAAAACACCACCACACCAACGCGCCCCGGTTGTTGACCAGGGCGGCGACGCGGCCATTTCCGACAACGGCAAGATCGACAGGGCCAGTCATCTTAAAAACCTCATCGGACTTCCATTTCGGAAACCCGCGAGAGCCACTGGCGCACCGCCCTGGGGGATTCAAAGACATGTTCGGCGCCGGGAAAATGCCGGCCGACCGAGAAACCATGTCCGCCCAGCCGGGGCAAAATGCGGAACACATCCAGGTCGGTGGTGTCGTCACCGCCGAAAACGATCTTGCGGCCCGCAAAGGGTTTTTGTTTGGCCAAGGCGCGCACCGCGGTACCTTTATCCACGCCGATCGGCCTGGCCTCGATCACCGCCTTGCCGTGCAGGATATGGACCTTTTCGGCTTCAAACAGGCGGGCGTGTTTTTCCATCGCCGAAACCAGAACCGGCTGTGCTTCCGGCGCCAGGCGATAATGCAAGGCCACCGCACAGCGCTTATCTTCCAGCAACAGGCCTGGAATATTCTGGGCAAGGCCGGCAAAGACCTCCACCACCTTTTCCGGCAAGGGCTGGCGCCGCGCCACCTGGCCGTCGGCGCCGCGAATCTCGCCGCCATGCGCGCCGATGGCGGCGGGACGGAAAGGGGCAAACAGCCGGTCGATGCTTTCCAAGGAACGGCCGCTGACAAAAGCAAAAGCTCCGGACAAACGGTGGGTCAACCGTTCCAGCGCATGCGCCAGCTCGCGTGGCACCTTCACCCGGTCCGGCGTGCGCGCCAGGTCCAGAAGGGTTCCGTCAATATCCAAGAAAAGGGCCGTGTTGTCACTGACCGGCGGCATCATCCAGGCTTCCTGCTAGCTTTCGCCCGATTTTTCAAAGGCGGAAATGAAATCGGCTTCGATCCAATGGGATCGAAACGCGCAGGAAGCTCAATAGGTTCCCTTTATGCACGGCTCGGGTAGCGCCCTTCGGGCACCCTCGCTTTATGCACGGCTCCGGTAGGCCTTCGGCACCGTCGCCGTGCGATTCCAATTAACTAGCGGCGCGGCCAGTGCAAATCATGGCCAGGAATTTATTTATTGAAACGGGACCAGGCAAAGGCTCCGCCCTCCATGCCGGCGTCATTGGAGACGATGGTCACATTGCGGGGAAGTTTGAAATTCACCCAGCGGGAATTGCCGCCGCCCAGATACAGATGATCATAGGCGAACACGGTTTGCAGCACGGTGATCAATTTCTTGACGCGGCGGCTCCAGT
>Ga0068858_100007972_pt1 | contig 10206 bp, 9 predicted proteins | sample KBSSwiS12_FD_66589 | JGI IMG/M metagenome (GOLD analysis project Ga0068858, IMG submission 66589) | Switchgrass rhizosphere microbial communities from Kellogg Biological Station, Michigan, USA - KBS Switchgrass S1-2 | ecosystem: Host-associated > Plants > Roots > Rhizosphere > Soil ... | reverse complement strand
GTCCTCGGTCGGGCCGATATTCCCGATATCGGCCCTCCCTCGATCCTTGCGCTGCTTGCTTACCGACCGCTCAGGACATCACGGCGACGTGGAATCAATCATCTGGCCGCGCACAGCCGTGGCTAGAGGATGCGGGCCCCCAGCGCCGACAGCACCAGCTCCACGGCCAGCGTGGCCGTGGCGTTGTGCTCGTCGAGCACCGGGTTGACCTCGACCACCTCGACCGACGAAACCTTGCCGCTGGTGGACAGCATCTCCATCGCCAGGTGCGCCTCGCGGTAGGTGATCCCTCCGCGCACCGGCGTGCCCACGCCCGGCGCCTGATCGGGGTCGAGCACGTCCATGTCCAGCGACACGTGCATGAAGGCGGCGCCGGAGGCGATCGAGATCGCCTCCTCCATCACGTCGCGCATGCCGTGGCGATCGATGTCCTCCATCGTGAACACCCGCACGCCCAGCTCGTGCAGCCGCGACCGCTCCCCGCCGTCGACGCTGCGGATGCCCACCAGCACGGTGTGCTCCTGCTTGATCATGGGCAGCGGCCAGGCCGACGCCTCGAAACGGGGATCGTCGGCCAGGCCCAGCGCCACCGCCATCGGCATGCCGTGCACGTTCCCGCTGGGGGAGGTGGTTGGCGTGTTGATGTCGGTGTGCGCGTCCAGCCACACCACGCCGCCCGGGGCCGCGTGCGCGCGCGCCAGTCCGCCCAGCGTGCCGATCGCGATCGAATGGTCGCCGCCCAGCACAAGCGGCATCTCGCCGTCGTTGACCGTCGCCGCCACGTGGTCTGCGAGCTCCTCGCAGGTGCGCTTGATGGCGCTCCAGTAGCGCGCGGACGGGTCGCCCTGGTCGAGCGCCTCCACCATGCCGGTGCGCACGTTGCCGTGGTCGTGGATGGGCAGGCCCATCTCCTCGATGCGCTCGCCCAGCTGTGCGTAGCGGATCGCCGACGGCCCCATGTCGACGCCGCGACGCCCCGAGCCGAGGTCCAGCGCCGCACCGATCACGCCGATCGGGCGCCTGTCACCTCGCGATGTCCCGCTCTCCGCCACGGCCGCGAACACTACCGAAGCGCGACCGCCGCGTCGTCGCCGCCCATCCCACCGTTGAGGAGGGCACAACGGCCCTAAAGGGTTAGACCGGAACGCCGATAAGGCTATCGACCCCGTTGTTGTCCAACGTTCCATGCTTCACCAGGAGGCGCCTTCACAATGATCGATCCGGCGAGCATTCGTACCGCGTCGTTCTCGCTCACCCCGACCGGCTACAACCCGGAGGAGGTCGATCGCTTCCTCGCGGAGCTGGCAGACGCGACACCCGGCTCGATCGACCTGGCCGAGCTGCGCAACGCATCATTTTCCCTGACGCCCACCGGGTACAACCCGGAAGAGGTTGATGAGTTCCTCGGGTCGATCGCGGACCAGCTGGCCGACGCCCCGGCGCCGCAGCCGGAGCCGTTCCAGCCTGAGGAGCAGCCCGTGGCCGAGCACGACGACCAGCATCGGCTCGAGCCGGCCGCGGAGGTTGAGCACGAACCCGTCGCCGAGGCCGAGGCCGAGGCCGAGCTCGAGACGGAGGCCGAGGCCGAGGTCGAAGACGACGCCGACGACGTGTATCAGCCCGTCGCGGAGGTCGAGGCGGACGAGCAGCCCGTCGCTGCCGAGCACGACGGCTGGCATCAGCCCGAGGTGGCCGTCGAGCCCGAGCCGGAGCCCGAGCTGGTGCTGGTTGAGAGCATCTCCGATGAGCCGGCCGGCGAGCCGCCGGTGGCGAGCCTGCCCGAGCCGGTCGTCGCCGAGCGTCCCCACGCCGACCTCGACAGCCTGTCCGCAGCCGTCGAGACGGCCGTCGAGTCGCTCGAGAGCTTCGTCAAGAACGAGCTCCACAACCTGCGCGAGGTAAGCGCGCTCGAGATCGACGACATCCTGGCCGAGCGGCAGCGGCTGATCGAAGATGCCACCAAGGTCGGCCGGCGTCACATCGACGAGGCCAGCGCCCACGCCGAGAAGATCGTGAACAAGGCACGCAAGGAGGGCGACCGCATGCGCCAGCAGGTCGAGCAGGAGCTGCGCGAGGAGCGCGAACGCTTCGAGCAGTCGCTCGCCGACCGCGATGCCCAGGCCCAGGCCCGCGTGACCGAGATCCTCGAGCAGGCGGAGGCCCGTCGGCATGAGGCCGACGAGCTGGTCGCCAGCGCTGCCCAGGCACAGGCTTCCATGCTGGCATCGTTCGAGCAGGCCCGCAGCTCGCTGATCCAGGCCGCGGAGCGGAACAGGATCTCCTCGACGCAGGTGCAGGCCGTGTCGTCTGACGAGGATGCCGATGAGCACGACACCTCGGCCGCGGCTTGATGCCCCGGTTGACCCGTTTCGTCTGAATCCGGCTGACTCCGGCGAGCCCGTCGGCCTGGATGACCTGATCGCATCCGGACCCGCGGTGCTGGTGCTGGTCGAGGGCAGCCGCGCCGACGACCCGCGCGCGGCGATGCTGCGCGAGCTCGGCGAGCGGATTGCGTCCTCGCCGGCGCGCCTGGTGCTGGTGTCGCCGGGCGACTCCGACCTCTGCCGGTCGCTGAGCGTGGTGCGCACCGCCGAGTGGCTGACCGACCCCAACGGCGATGCTTCGCGTGCTCTGGGCACGCTGTCCGACCGCCGCATGCGCAAGTCGCGGCGGCAGGACGGGCTGTTCGTCGTCGACCAGGACCGCGTGCTGCGGTTCGCCTTTCGGGTGCAGGAGAAGGACCAGTGGATCCCCGCGTCGTTCGTGTGGTCGCGGCTGTCGCGGCTGGGCAGCGCCGCACCGCCCCCTCCGCCTGTCGAGCGCACGGCCGACCCGGTTGCACCGGGCGAGGCCGAGCTCGACATCCTCGTCCGCGAGGTGGGCCGACGCATGGGCCTTTCCTCGAACGAGCTGACGCAGCTGGCCACCGCCAGCCGCTTCCGCGATCTCGGCATGAGCGTCGTGCCGGACGAGATCATCACCAAGATCGGCCCGCTCAGCGACGAGGAGTGGGCGATCGTGCGCGAGCACCCGCAGCGCTCCGCCGAGATGCTCGGCACCAGCCCGCTGTTCGACAACGTGCGCGCGATCGTGCAGGGCAGCCACGAGCACGTCGACGGCAGCGGCTATCCCAACGGGCTGCGGGGCGATGAGATCCCGCTGGGATCGCGCATCCTGCTCGCCGCCGAGGCCTACCTGGCGATGGTCTTCGGCCGCCGCTACCACGACCGCGAGCGACCCCTGAACCCGATCGCAGAGCTCGAGAAGGGCGTCGGCACCCGCTACGACGCAGGCGTCGTCGCGACGCTGGCGGCAGCGGTCGAGCACCTCGACCTGCGCCCCGACGCCCAGGCGGCCTGATCGGCCCCCCGGCGGGCCATGTTTGAAATCCGGCGCCGTGGAGTACGGAGTATGGATGGCACTGAAACCGTTCATCCTTCGCACCACGTCGCGCAGCGACCGATCCCGCTGGGTCCGGATCCGCAGCCACCGCTCGCGCCGCGTCCGTGAACATGAGGCACAGGCGGCCGACCGGCCGCCGATCCCACGGGGATAGGCATCGCGTCCGGCCGGAGTAGTCTCCAGCGATGCTCCGCCCGGAGTATCCGATCGAGACCGAGCGCCTGCTGCTGCGCCCCTACCGTGAGGACGACATCGACGTCCTGCACGACATCCAGTCGCACCCGGAGGTGGTGCGCTACCTGTACTGGGAGCCGCGAACGCGCGAGCAGGTGGAGAAGGTGATCCGCGAGTCGAGCGACCAGATCGACGGCGAGGGCGGCGGGCTGACGTTGGCCATCCAGCCGCGCGGCAGCGACTCCATGGTCGGAGACGTCGTCCTCATGTACCACAGCGAGGTGCACCGGCAGGGCGAGATCGGGTACGTGCTGCACCCCGACCACCAGGGCCACGGTTACGCGACCGAGGCCGCCCGCGAGATGCTACGGCTGGGGTTCGAGCAGCTCGGCCTGCATCGCATCGCCGGCCGCCTGGAGGCGCGCAACTCCGCCTCCGCAGCGGTGCTGGAGCGCCTGGGCATGCGTCTCGAGGGGCACCTGCGCGAGAACGAGTGGGTGAAGGGCGAGTGGCAGAGCGAGCTGGTCTACGCGATGCTGGCGACGGAGTGGGCGAGCCCGCAGTGACCGAGGCCGCCGGCGCGGCGCGTGCGGTGGCGGCGATCCTCCGCCACGCGGCGGCTGAGCGCGACGGGCTGGTATCGGTGCGCACCGACGGCGACGAGCTGGTGGTGGCGTCTCCGGGCGAGACGTCGCTGCTGATGGCACGGCTGCCGCTCCCAGGCGACGGTCTTGACGGCAGCTTCGCGCCCCCCACCGGCCACCCGCCACCGGACGCCGAAGCGCTGTCGCTGAGCGCGGCCCGTACGGGCCTGGCGGTACAGCTTGGACGGCGGCGCCTGACGCTGCGCCGGATCGCGGACGGCGCGGTCGAGGTGGAGTGGGTGTGGCCGGCGACCACGCCCGCCGTCGAGGCGGTGGTGTCGCGCGACCGGCTGCTCGAGGCGCTGCCCGCCGGCGAGGGCCGGATCACGTTCGTCGGCGCCGACCGGCAGCTGCTCCTGCAGGCCGGACGCGGCGAGTCGCGGGTGCCGTTGAAGAACCGCACGCGACGGCGCAAGGACATCGGCACGGCGGTCGCCTTCGACGAGCTGCGACGGCTGGTGGAGGCGGCCGGCGCCGATGTCACCATCGAGCTGGCCGACCTGCGGCCGCTCACGATCGTGAGCGGCAGCGTACGCGGCGTGGTCGTGCGCGGGATGCCGATGCGCTGGCAAGGCCAGGCAGCGGCCGCGACGAAGACCGCCGATCCGCCTCCGGCGCCCTCCGCGAAGTCGGCTCCAAAACGGCGGGATGCGGCCGCGGAGCGCGCCGCCGAACGGGCGGCGCGAAAGCGCGAGGCGGAGCGGCTGGCCGCCGCGCGCGCCCGCGACGTCAAGCAGGCGCAGCAGGCTCTGGGCCGCGCCGTCGTGCAGCTGGACGCCGCGTCCGAGGCCCTCGCCAAGCTGGACGACGCCGACCTCTCGGCCCGAGCCGATCAGCTGCGCGCCGCTCTGCGTGATCTGATGGCGCGCTGCGGCGACGCAAGGTGACCCGGCGGGCCGTGGTGACAGGCGTCTTTTCGTACACCGGCGGTGCGATCGCCCGGCAGCTGCTCGACCGCGGCGACGACGTCGTGTCGCTGTCGCGGCGGCCGGCGCCGGCGGGCCATCCGCTGGCGGGCGCCGTCGCGCGTGAGCCGCTCCAGTTCGACGACCCGGAGCAGCTGGTGCGCTCGCTGGAGGGCGCCGACGTGCTGTTCAACACCTATTGGATCCGCTTCCCGCGGAAAGGCGCGGACTTCGCTTCGGCGGTCGCGAACAGCCGGGCGCTGTTCGAGGCCGCGAGGCGGACCGGCGTCCGCAGGATCGTGCACCTGTCGGTCACGAACGCGGCCGCCGACTCGCCGTACGCCTACTTCCGCGGGAAGGCGGAGGTCGAGGCCGCGCTGGCGGAGACCACCTCAGACCATGCGGTGATCCGGCCCTCGCTGGTGTTCGGCGGCCGTGAGGAGATCCTGATCAACAACATCGCCTGGCTGCTGCGCAGACTGCCCGCCTATGCCGTCCCCGGCGACGGCAGCTATCGCGTCCAGCCCGTGTTCGTCGGCGACGTGGCCGGGCTCGCTATCGCGGCGGCGGAGGGAGCCGGCCCAACGCTGCAGGATGCTGTCGGCCCGGAGATCTATACCTTCGACGAGTTTCTCGACGCGCTCGCGCGGGCGCTGCACACGCGGTCGCGGCTGGTGCACCTCCCGCCCGCCGTCGTGGCGGCGCTGGGTCGCGCGATCGGCCCGCTCGTCCACGACGTCCTGATCACGCCGGAGGAGCTGGGCGCGCTCACCTCCGAGCTGCTCGTCTCCCACCGGCCCGCGACGTGCCCTACCAGCTTCGGCGAATGGCTTCCCGGGGCGGCGCCCTGGCTGGGGCGGCGCTACGCCAACGAGCTTCGCCGCAACTGGGCCGAGACCAGGTAGGTTGGCCCCGACGATGCCCACCCTGCTCCTGCTACGGCATTTGAAGTCCAGCTGGGACGACGAGTCGCTCGCCGACCACGACCGACCGCTCTCGACGCGCGGCGTCCGCGACGGCGGGCACGTGGCCGAGCATCTGCGCAGCCTGAACGCGCGCGTCGACCTCGTGCTGTGCTCGTCGGCGGTCCGCACCCGGCAGACGCTGGAGCTGATCCAGCCGGCGCTCGGCGACGCATCTGTCGAGATCGAGGAGCAGCTGTACGGAGCCTCGGCCGATACCCTGCTGGCCCGGCTGCACGGCGTCCCCGACTCGGTCGGCTCGGCGCTGATGATCGGCCACAACCCCGGCATGCAGGATCTGGCGCTGCGTCTGGCCGCGCCGGGGCCGATCCGCTCGGCGGTGGTGGCCAAGTTCCCGACCGGCGCGCTGGCCACGCTCACGCTGCCCGACCGCACCTGGCTGGATCTGCACCAGGGCACGGCGCGCCTGGTCGGCTACACCGTCCCCAGGGATCTCAGATAACAGCGAGCACCTCCCCGGCCGCCTCGGCCGGGGAGGTGTGTCGCGACTCGGGTACCGCTATTCGCCCGCGGTCTGGGGAATCATGCCCTCGTTCCCCTCGAGTGGGATGTCAACCGACGCCGCCCGGGTGGGCGCGCCGAGCCAGTAGAAGATGAATCCGGCGATCATGGTCACACCGATCGCGACCAGCGAGATCGTCTCGTACTTGAGCCGCGAGACGTTCGCCGGCAGGTCGGCGTTGTTCAGGAGCTGCCCGTCCAGGAAGCCGGGGAAGATGGCGACCAGAGACGCGAACACGGCCCAGGAGGTACACAGGATCGTGCACACCCAGACGCCCGGCATGCCTCCCGGCACACGGTAGGGCCGGTGCACATCCGGGTGCGTCCGGCGCAGGATGGCAAGGCACGGGAAGATCACGATGTAGGAGATCGTCGTGAACGTCAGCACCACACCGATCATCACGTTGAACGCGTCGGCGGTGCTGCCCGAGCTGAGGTTGATCGCGATCAGGAACACGATCGTCGAGAACACTCCCGAGAGGAAATTGACGTAGATCGGGGTGCCGTACCTCGCTGAGAACCGGCCCAGGATGCGCGGCCCGGCGCCGTCGTAGGAGGCCACGGCCTGACTGCGGTCGGAGCCCATGAGCCACGTGCACGCGCTCGAGACGACCGCGAGAATGAACCCGGCTGCGGCGAGCTTCGTGAGCACGTTTGCCGCTGAGCCGTAGACGCTGAACACGTGGTGGATGGCGTCCAGGAATGCGGATACGCCCTTGCCCTGGAGCTGGTCGGGTGGAACGACCGACATGATCGCCAGGATCGGCAGGCCGTACAGCAGCATCGACGTGATGCATGCTCGCAGCACCGTGTACGGCACGTCCTTCTGCGCGTCCTCCATCTCGTCGCCGGCCGCGTTGGGGAGCTCGAAACCGACGTAGTTGAAGAAGAGCAGCGGCGTCAGGGCGATGAAGGCCGTCCACGTCGGGGTGAATTTGCTCGCCGCCGGGAAATGCAGGCCGTGCTCGAAGGCGTAGATGATGGTCGTGATGGTGAACAGGCCGATCAGCAGGATCCGGCACCAGGCGCCCAGCGTCGGAATCCATTTGCCGACCCCGAACGACAGGATGGCGGACCACACGGAGAACCAGATGTAGGCGAACCCGATCAGGTACTCCCAGATGCTGCCGTTCGAGAAGTTCCAGAAGTAGTTCTGGATCGCCGAGACCGTCAACAACGCCAGCGTGGCACCGATCCAGATCGGGTTCGAGAACCAGTAGAAGATGGCGTTGATCGCGGCAACGAGGCGGCCCATCGCCATCCGCGTCCACACGTAGACGCCGCCCTCCTCCGTGAACGCCGCGCCGAGCTCCGCGGTGAGGAGTGCATAGGGGACGAAGAACACGAGGCCGAGCACGAGCAGCCACAGGAACCCCTGCGGGCCGTCCTGGGCGACCTGGCCAAGCGTGTCCACGCCAACGATGGTGCAAAGAAGGAAGAAGTAGATGTCGAAGCGGTTGAAGTGCTTCTGGAGCTTGGCCTTCTCCTCGAGCGCTGCCTGGGTCGTGTGATCGACGTACTGATCGGTCGTGGCCATCAGCTCGCCTCCTCCGCCTCGCGCCTCGAGTTCATTCGGTGCATCGGTTCCTCCTTGCTGACGCTGCCACTGGTCTACTCCCCGCCAGACGACGAATGTGGCGACGGTAACCAGCGGACGGAGGCAAGTCAAGGAAGTGGACTACGCAAATACCGGCGCCGATTCGAGAGCCCGGGCCTCACCGCTGACCGCTTCGCTCGAAGGAAGGCCGTAGACTCGACTGGTGATCATCTGTGAGCAGTGCGGCACCAGCTCCGAGGGCGCGAAGTTCTGCCCCGAGTGCGGTGCCGCGCTGAGGGTCGCCGAACGGCCGGTGGCGGAGGAGCGAAAGGTCGTCACGGCCCTCTTCTGCGACCTGGTCGGGTTCACCAGCCTGTCGGAGACGGCGGATCCGGAAGACGTGAACACGATGCTCGACGCCTATGCGGCGGTGGCGCGATCGCAGATCGAGAACCATGGCGGCATTGTTCAGAAGTTCATCGGCGATGCGGTGGTGGGCGTGTTCGGCGTACCGGCGGCACACGAGGACGAACATATGCTGATTGCAACCGCCGCCGCGATTGCCGAAGCCATGGGCGACCTCCCGGGTGCTGCGGAGGGCTATGCCGACGCGGCAGTCCGCTGGGAGCGGTTCGGGGTGGTACCCGAGCACGCGTTCGCCTTGCTGGGACACGGCCGCTGTCTCGTCAGCCTCGGTCGCCCGGGCGAGGCGGCACCCGCCCTCCGGCAAACACGTGGGCTGTTTCACGCACTCGGCGCAACGCCGGGGATCGCTGAGACAGACGGGCTGCTCGAGACCGCCACCGCGCTCAGCTCCTGACGCCGTTCGATGGCTCGGACGACGACGACGAACACCGGACCTGCAGCCGCCCCCGCAGCCGGCACGCCCCGCGGAGATCGGCCGCCGCGGATCGGTCTCGAGGACGCGGCGGTCGTCCTGTCGTGCGCGCTTGCGACCCTGTACCTCGAGTGGTCGATCATCTTCCAGCGCGGCGTGTACCAGACCGATGCGCTGATCCACGAATTCTGGATGCGGCGGTTTCAGGATGGCGGGCTGTTCCACGACCCGCTGACGACCGTGCTCGTGCGGTCCGGGTACATCCCACTCGGCGTTCAGGCGTTGTACTACGTCTTCAGCTACCTGGTGGATCCGGTTCGCCTGGGGGCGGTGGGAGCCGTCGTCGTGGCACCACTCGCCGCGTGGCTCGTCTTCCGGATCGTGCGCGAACACACCGACTGGCGACCGGCCGGCTGGCTGGGCGCCGCGCTATTCCTGTTTCCGTGGAACGTGCAGCGGTTCAACGGCATGCACGCGCGCGCGTTCGGGGAGCCGGTGGTGCTGTTGACGCTCTATCTGCTGCTGCGCCGCCGGCTGGGATGGGCTGCGCTGATACCACCGGCGGCGATAATGCTGTATCCGCCTGCGGCCACAGTCAGCCTGATCATGGTGCTGGTGGCGGCGGGACGGAGCCTGCTGCGCGACCGCCGCTCGCCCGCCCGGCGAGTCGCGGTGGCCGCCGGATCGACGGCTGCAACGGCGCTCGCGGCGATCGCTCCGGCGCTGGCGAACATCCAGCAAAGCGACCTGATCACGGAGTCGGCCGCGCGTCACTACGTCGAGTTCAGTGGCCGCGGGCAGATGCAGTTCTTCAGCGGGTCGTTTCTGGGGATGATGAAAGGGCCGTACTCCGGGTTCAACCTGGACACGTCCGGATGCGTGCTTTTGGCCGCGTTCCTCGCTGTGCTGCTGGTCCCGGGCAACGTGCGCCGGGTTCGAGCGGAGGTCTGGGTGTTGGCCGCCGGCTGCCTCTGCATGTTTGCCGCCAGCTACCAGGTGCTGTTCCGGCTGTACCTGCCGAACCGCTACGTGCATTCGATGGTCGCCTTCTTCAGCATCGTGATCGCTGTGTGCTGGCGCCCTACCTGGATGTTCATCGCTCGCCGGGTGGGGTCGCGGCCGTCGCTGATCGCGGCGCTGGCGGTGCCGGCGGCGATCGTCTGGTTCGCCTCATGCGTGGTGCCGCTCGGCCCGGAGCTGACCACTCACGGACTGGGCGCCC
>Ga0068858_100007964_pt1 | contig 10210 bp, 7 predicted proteins | sample KBSSwiS12_FD_66589 | JGI IMG/M metagenome (GOLD analysis project Ga0068858, IMG submission 66589) | Switchgrass rhizosphere microbial communities from Kellogg Biological Station, Michigan, USA - KBS Switchgrass S1-2 | ecosystem: Host-associated > Plants > Roots > Rhizosphere > Soil ... | reverse complement strand
CGGCTACCCGAGCGACGCCACCGAGAACGCGGTCCAGTCCAACATCACCGCGGCCGGCTACCGCTGACCCCCGCTCCGCCGCCGCCTCGGTGGCGGCGGAGCACTCCCCCCGGAACCCGATCGGCCCGGCCCGGCGACCCGGCCCGGCACCCGATCGGCCCGGCCCGGCGACCCGGCCCGGCACCCGATCGGCCCGGCGCCCGATCGGCCCGGCCCGGCGACCCGCCCCGGCGGCCCGGCCCGGCACCCGAACGGGCTGGGACCGGGGCCCGGCAGCTGATCGGGCCGGCTTGGCGACGCCGTCGTCACCGGCGCCGAGGCGGCGAGGCGCCGAGGTCAGCCCAGGTCGTCCAGGATCGCGGTGCAGCTGCGCAGCACCACCTCGGCGGCGCGGCGGCCGCCGGCGGTGGCCGCCGCGGTGGTCTGCTCGTGCCAGCGGGCCGCGGCGGACTCAGCGGCCGGCCACAGCTTCTCCGGCGGGGTGAGCGGGTCGAGTCCCAGGCGCTCGCAGTGCGCACCGCCGTCGCCACCGATCAGCCGGCGGGCCTCCAGGGCGAGCTCGCCGGGAAGCGCGACCCGGCCGGTGCGCAGCGCCGCGAGCAGGCGCACCTCCCGCAGCTCGTGCGCCCCGGCGAGCAGCAGCTCCAGCTCGGCGGCCAGGTGGCCGGTGGCCGGATGCGCCTCCGCGCGCAGCAGATGCTCGAGCGCGACCAGGGCCACCTGCGCCTTGAGGACGCCGCGCCGGGCGGTGAACAGATCGCTGATCGACGCCTGCAGCTCGGTCAGCCCGCTCTGCCGTACCAGCTGCTCGCCGAGCTGCGCCCGCGACCGGGCGGTGGTCCGGGCCAGCGTCACGGCCAGCCGGATGCCGCCGAGGCCGAGCCGGTCGAGCAGGGCCGCCCGCCGCCCGGCCGACACCGCCGGCGGGCCCGAAGCCCCGGCGAAGCGGTCGGCCGACAGCAGCTGTCGCTCGGCGTCGGGGCGGGGCAGCCCGGCGATCGCGGCGACGGTCGCGTACTCCTCCTCGCGCAGCGTCCGCCCCGCGTACGCGATCCGCCCGGAGACGGCCAGCACGTCCTGGCAGCCGGCCGCCAGGCGCGGGTCCGTTCGCCTGCGGCGGGCGATCCGCTTGGCGGTGAGCAGGGCGTCCGTCTTGCCGCCGGCCATCTCGTCGGCCCGGGCAAGCACCACCATCACCTGTACGGGGTGAACACCGGCCGCGAGCAGCGGCACCGGCTCGTCGTCACCGAGGTGCCCCACGAGCCGCAGGACCGCGTCGGCCTCGGCCGGCATCTCCTCGGCGGTCTCCAGCAACCGGGTGTGCCGCAGCGCCCGGCACGGCCACTCGACGACCACCGACCGAATCCCACCCTCCGGCGCGGCGGCACGATGCCCACCCTCCGGCACGGCGACACGGCGCCCACCCTCCGGCACGGCGACACGGCGCCCACTCTCGGGCGCGGCGGCACGGTGCCCCCGGCGGGCGTCGCGCACGAGCGGCGCCGTGAACGGCGGGGCCGCCTCCGGGAAGACCCGGGCCAGCGGTTGCGACCCGTCGTGGAACCACACCGCCTCCGCGCACAGCTCCCGGTCCGCCCTCACCGGCGCGACGTCCTCCCCGATCAGGGCATTGACCAGGGTGGACTTGCCGGACCCCGGGGCCCCCGTGACGGCCAGCCGGAGCGGTTCGCCGAGGCGCGCGCGATGGTGCCGCAGCCAGGTCTCGGCGCGGCCGTTGCCCCGGAACACCTGGGCGGCCCGGTCGAGCAGGTCACCCGCCCGCCGCTCCAGCTCGTCGCCACTCACGCAGCGCCCTCTTTCGGCATGCGCCGCCGCCCCTCACCCGCGGCGCCATGGTGGCCCGCGGCGCCGTGGTGGCCCGCGGCACCGTGGTCACCCGCGGCACCGTGGTCACCCGCGGCACCGTGGTCACCCGCGGCACCGTCGTCGCCCGCGGCACCGTCGTCGCCCGCAGCGCCCTCGTCGGCCGCGGCCGAGTGCCGCTCGGTGCGGGCGCTCATGCCGGCGCTTGCAGCAGGGCGAGCGACTGCTTCTGCAGGCCGGCCAGGCGGATCAGCTCCTGCTCGACGCGGCGGGCCCGGGTCTCGCGGGCGACCGCGTCCTGGTCGGCCGCGGCCTTGGCGGTACGCAGCGACTCGACGATCGCGTCCTGGAGGTCCTCGGTGACGGCCGTGAAGTGGTCGCGCAGGGCACGCTGGATCCGGCGTACGGAATCCTTCGCATCCTTCGCCATCCCGATGAAGATCTCGTCGACGTGCCGCTGGACCGCCGCGCGCGCCGTGGCCTGGCGCCGCTTGAGCAGCGACCGGCCCTCCTCCCGGATGCTCTTGCCGCCGAACAACGCGCCGCCGCTCAGCGAGATCGGGTTGATCAGCGACATCCCGGTGAGGCTGGTGGCGAGCCCGAACATCAGCACGCCGCCGTACGAGCCACGCAAACCGGTGAACACCTTCTGGCTGAGCGTGAACCGGTCGACCGGCGGGCTGTCCAGCCCGGTCACCCGGTTGGGCAGGTCGCCGGGCACGGCCGGCACCCAGGACGGCAGCACCTGGCCCAGCTCCGGCGGGAACTCGGCGGCCACCGCGCGCGCCAGCCAGGCGGCCCGCTCGCCCAGCCAGTCGAGGCTGGTCCGCCCGGTCTCCACCAAGGCCTCGCGCAGCCACGGCTCGAAGTCGTCCCAGACGCGCAGCGGGTCGGACTCGGTGAAGACCTCGTCCGAGCGGGCGATCACCGCCCGGGTGCGCTCGCGCAGGTCGTGCTCGATGTCGGACATCAGGTCGCCGACCTCGTCGGCCAGCCGGCTCTGCCAGCGGGTCGTGCACTTGCGCAGCTCGTCCATCCGGCGTTGCGCCTCGTGCAGCCGGGTCGCGGCGTCCGAGCTGCCGGTCTCCGCCCGCTGCCGGGAGAGGCTCTCCCGCAGCGGGGCGGCCAGTTCGTCGGTGACCGTCCGGCCGAGCAGGCCCACCGCGGCCGGGGAGAGCCGGCCCGGCTTGGCCGCCAGCAGGGCCTGGAGGTGGGCGATGAGCTGGGGAAAGCCGGATTCTCCGTTCAGCGCGCCGTCGCCGGTCCGGGTGGCGTGCACCCGCAGCGCCGCCGACGTCGGCAGCATCGTGGCCCGCACGCCCGCCTGCACCAGCCGCATCCGGTTGGCCTCGAGGTCGCGCCGCCAGTCCGGGGCGTAGTCGGTCTTGGTGACCGCCACGACCAGGCCGGGCAGCAGCAGGGCGAGCTCGGCCAGCAGGGCGATCTCGGCGCCGGTCAGCTCGCGCCCCGCCTCGCAGGCGAACAGCAGCACGTCGGCGCGCCCGGCGGTGACCAGCTCGCGGGCCCGGTCGAGCGCGGCCGTCCCGCCGGCCGGCAGCCCGGGCAGCGGCGGCGTGTCGATCAGCTGGAGCCCGGCGGCGAGCAGCGACCGGGGCAGGCCCACGTCGGCGTGCATCCGCTCGATCGACCCGGCCGGCTGGCCGGCCAGGGTCTCGGTCAGCGCGTCGCCCAGCCGGTCCGGCGCGAGGGCGAGACGGTCCTGCGGGCCCGCGTCGGCCGGCCACCCGGCGTCGGCCGCCGCGCGCCGGATCAGCTCCGCGGTCGGCTGCGCGGCGTGCCGCACGACGATCGGCACCGCGGTGCCCCGGTCGTCCCCGGTCACGCAGACCGGCGCGTTGATCAGCGCGTTGATAAGCTGGCTCTTGCCCTGCCGGGCGGCCCCGACGACGAGCACCCGCAGGCTCGGGTCGAGCAGCTGGGTGCGGCGTTGCCACAGCCGGGCCGCGAGATCGGGGCGGCCGTGCTCGGAGCAGCTCCGGATCGTCGCGTCCAGCACATCGAGCCACAGCGGCGCCGGCCCGGGCGTTGTGGCCAGGGCGCCGAGTTCCGTCCGGCCCGGCCGGACGGGGGAGGCCGGACCCGCATAGGCCGTGGGTCCGGTCTCCCAGCTCTCCATCGTGACGCTCGTCCTTCTTCTGGTCGGGTGGGGGCTCAGAAGTGCAGCCCGGTGAGCCCGCCGAGCAGGTCGTGGCCCGGCTCCGGGGCCGGCTCGGCCGCCGCCGGGTGGGTCACGCCGCCGAGCAGCCCGGTCACGCTCGGGACGTGGTGGTCGAGCACGCCGGTCGCGCCGTCCACGGTGCCGTCGGGCAGCAGGCCGGCGGTCGCGTGGTGCACGCCGGCGAGGTCCCCGGCCAGCGAAGAGGTTGCCTCGTGCACCCCGGGGACGTCAAGGCCGCCGGCATCGATCCCGAGCGATCCGGTCAGGCCGGTCGTCGCGTTGACCGTGGCGTCCAGGGTGCCGGTGACCGCGGCGTGCGAGATCACGTTGTCCGTACTGTACGTGACATCGGCGGCGGTATGCCCCACTGTCGTGTCCACCGTGGTGTTCACCACGGCGTCGATGCCGGCCGCGGGGTCGTGGGACAGGTCGAGCCCACCGGTGAGGCTCACTCCGGTGGTCACCACCCCGGAGACGAGGTGGTCGGCGGTCATGGCACCCGCGGCCGCGAGGTTCAGGTCGCTGGTCGCGTGCGAGTACACCCCGTCGCCGACCTGCGCGGTGATCGTCTGGAGCTGGGCGACCGCGCCGACGACGTCGAGGTGCGCCACCCCGGTCGTCACGTCGTCCACCGGGGACAGTCCGGCGGCGACCGGACTGGTGCCGAGCGGCGCGTAGTCGAGCACCAGCGGCAGGACGTCCTGCACGTCGGTGGCGGTGATGTCGCCGAGGCCGGCCGCCTCCAGCGTGCCGTGCGGGTCCAGCTCGAAGGCCGAGCGGGCGCCCGGGTCGTAGATCAGGTTGAGGACGAAGTCCTGCAACGTCGGGGAAAACTCCATCGGTGACGCACTCCTCACGGGGTCGTGGTGTGCCACCAAGCTAGGTGCGGCCGGCGGAGCGGGCATCGGGGCGCGTCCCCCTCTTCCGGGCGGTGCGTGGCCGGGCCGGGGTTAGGGGATTAGGGGATCGGTCGCCGCGAATTTTGGGGGAAGACCCCCGATGCCCGATCTGGTACGAACATGGGGTCCCGAATCCGGAGAATGAGGAGTTTCCCCTTGCCGTACCTGCTGGGCCTCGACGTCGGATCCGCCACCACCTGGGCGGCGATCTGCCGGCGCGCACCGGGGCCGGACGGATGGGGGCCGCCCGAACCGGTCGCCACGGACTCGCCGCCGGCCGTGCCGGGACTGTTCCGGCGGTGCGGCGACAACGTGCCGGTCTACTGCGACAACCTGCTCATCACGCCGCAGGCGCTGGTGGTCGAGCAGGCCCGGGCCGCGGCCGACCAGATCTGGGCGCGCGAGGGCGAGGGGCCGGAGCGGATCGCGGTGGCCCATCCCAGTGCGTGGGGGCCGGCCCGGGCGGGCATGCTGCGTACCGCGTTCGCCGATGCCGGGATGAGCGACGTCGTGCTGGTCGGCCGGGCCGCGGCGGTGGTGCGGCGGGTGGCCGCCGGGCGCCCGGTGGTCGCCGGCCGGCCGGTGCTGGTCTGCCGGATCGGTCGCGCCTCCGTCGAGGTCGCCCTGGTCGTCCCGCACGAGGCGGGGCGGCTCGAGGTGCTCGGCGTGTCCACGGCGGACGATTTCGGCGGTGACGACCTGGCCGAGAGCGGGGCGCCCGTGATGGCCGCGGTGCTCGACGTGGTCCGCCGCGCCGCCGGGGCGTGCCGGGTCGAGCTGGGCGAGCTGGCCGCGGTGCTGCCGGCCGGGGGCGGCGCCGCACATCCGCTGGTCACCGCGGCGCTGGCCGACGCGATCCCGGCGCCGGTGCTCCGGGAGGACCACCCGTGGCTCACCGTCGCCCGGGGAACGGCGCTGTCGCTGCGCCCCGCCGCTCCCCCGGTCCCCGCCGCCGAGGCCCTCGTCCTGCCCACCGAGCTGCTGCCGATCACCGACAGCCGGCTGGGTCTTTCCGAGCTCGGGCCCGGCGACATTCCCGCCCGGCCGCCGGTGCAGGTCTCCGCGCCCCTGGTGGGCGACCGGTGACCGCCGCCGGACTGCTGGATGAGGTGCGGGCCGATCCGGCCGCGCCGCTGCGCGCCGCCGTGTGCGCCCCGGGCGGCTACGGCAAGAGCGCCCTCCTGGCCGAGCTGGAGCGGGTGGACGACCGGCTCGTGCTGATCGACGACGCCCATCGGCTCGGCGACGCGCGGCTGGCCGAGCTGCGCGAGCAGGCCGAGCGCCCGGACGCCCGGATGGTGGTGGCCTACCGCCCCTGGCCGCGCCCGGCCGGCCTGGTCGCACTCGCCGAGGTGCTGCGCCGGCGGCATCCGCCGATCATGCTCGCCGCGCTCACCGCCGCCGAGATCGAGGAGCGGGTCGGCGCGCCGCTCGCGGGGTACGTGGCAGCGCTCAGCGCGGGTGTGCCGCGCTACGTGGCCCGGCTGGCCGACGCGCTCGCCGGCCGGCCCGGCGAGGTGCCCGCCCGGGTGCCCGCCGCCGCCCTCGCGCCGTTCGCGCTCGAACTCGGCGAGCTCGACGCCGACCTGCGCACCCTGCTGCTCGCCGTGGAGGCGGGCGCCGGGCGGTCCTTCGACCTGATCGCCAGGCTGCTCGGCCGGGACCCGCGGCAGGTGGCCGAGCTGGTCGCCGCCGGTCAGGCCACCGGGATGCTCGGCCCGGACGGCACGATGGCGCCGCTCGCCCGGCACGCGCTGGCCGCGCTCGGCCCGATCGCCGAGCGGATCGACGTGCGGCAGCGGCTGGCCGACCTCCAGCTGGCCCGCGGCGGCCCGGTGCTGCCGCTGGTGCGCCACCTGCTGCCCGAGGGCGGCGACGCGCGGCCCGGTCCGGAGCTCGGCCCGGCCTTCGAGGCCGCCGGGGAGGAGGCACTGGGCGACGACCCGGCGCTGGCCGCCCGGCTGTTCGCCGCCGCCGCGGACGCCGGCCGGCCCGCGGCGGCCCGGCACGCACTGGCCACCGCGCTCGCCGGCGACCTCGATCTCGCCGCCCGGCTCGCCGACCGCGCGGTCACCGGCGGCTCCCCCGCCCAACGCGCCGAATCCGCCTACGTCTCGGCGGTCGCGATGGCCCATCGCGGCCGGCTGGAGAGCGCCGCCGAGCTGCTCCGCTGGGCCGGCCCGGGGCCGGCCGCCGGCTTCCGGGCGGCCGCACTGACCGGCGCCGGCCGCGGCGACGAGGCCGGCGAAGCGCTCGCCGGCCTGGACGCCGGCGACGACGGGCCGCCGACCCTGCTGCGGGCCTCCGCGGCGTTGCTGGCCCGGGGCGTCCGGGAGTCGGTCGCCGGTTCGCCCACCGCCGCGCTGTCCACCCTGGTCCAGGCCGCCACGCTGCTCGAGCCCGCCGGGGCGGCGGTGCTGCTGCCGGACAGCCCCGCGGCGCTGGCCGCGATCGTCGCCCTGCACTCCGCCGACCTGGACACCGCCGACGCCACGCTCGACCGGGCGATCCGCTCCGCCGCGGGCGGGCCGTCGCTGGCGGCGCGCCACCTGCTGCTGCGGGCCTGGAGCCGGATGCTGCGCGGCCACCTCGGCGCGGCCGGCCGGCTGCTCGCCGAGGCGCCCCGCCCCGACGGTCCCGCCGCGCCCGGCCGCGACCCGCTGTTCGCCACCGCGCTGCGGGTGGCCCTGGCCCGCCGGGACAGCGACCCGGTGGGACTGCGCGCCGTCTGGCCGGATGCCTGTCAGGTTCTGATCAGTCAGCCCGCCGACCTGTTCACGCTGCTGCCGCTCGGCGAGCTGACGGTGGCCGCGGCCCGGCTCGGCGAGCACCGCCGGGTCGCCGCTCACCTGGCCGACGCGGACCGCCTGCTGGCCCGGCTGGGCGACCCACCCCTGTGGAGCGTGCCGCTGCACTGGAGCCGGCTGCACGCCGCGATCCTGGCCGGGGAGACGGCCGAGGCCGAGCGGCACGCCGCCGCCCTGGACCGGCTCGCCGGCGGCCGGCCGTACGCCGAGGCGCTGGCCGCCGCCGCGCGCGGCTGGATCGCCGTGATCACCGACCGGATCGACCCCGGCCAGATCGAGGCCGCCGCCCGCGACCTGGCCGCGACCGGCCTCGCCTGGGACGGCGCCCGCCTCGCCGGGCAGGCCGCGATCCGCACCGGCGATCGCAAGGCGATGACCTGGCTGCTCGACTGCGCCCGGGCGCTGCAGGGCGGCCCCGCGGCCGGGGATCGCGAGGCGGAGAGCGCCGCCGCCGAGCCGGCCGCGCCGCTGCTCAGCGACCGGGAACGGCAGGTGGCCGCGCTGGTGGTCGCCGGGCTGACCTACAAGCAGATCGCCGAGCGGCTCTTCCTCTCGGCCAAGACGGTCGAGCACCACGTCGCCCGGATCCGGCAGCGCCTCGGCTGCGCCGACCGGCCGGAGTTGCTGGCCCGGCTGCGCGAGCTGCTGGCCGACCAGGCCGAGGGGGTCCCGGCGTGACCGTCTGCACCGAGCGGCACCTCCGTGGGTTGCCCGCTCAGGCCGCAGGCGAGGGCCAGAAGGGCATGCCGAAGGGGGGCACAGCATGAAACGCCGTGGTGGACGCCGCCTCGACCCGCGGCTCGGCGCCGGACTGATCCTGCTCGCTGTGCTCTGGGCGGCCGCGGCGGCGCCGGCCGTCCTCGGCGCGACCGACCGGGTGCGCGACCGCACCACGGCCGACCGGCTCGGCCGGGCGGTGGACACGGCCGTCGTGGCGGCGCAGGACGAACGCCGGCTGTCGCTGGCCTTCCTGGCCGGCGGCGACGCCGCCGGGCTGGGCGCGGCCCGCAACCGCACCGACCGGGCGCGGGACGAGCTGAGCACCCTCACCGGCCGATGGGTCTACACCGGGTCGGCAGCCGGGCTGGTCTCCGGGCTGGACCGGCTCGGCGGCGTGCGCTCCCAGGTGGACGGCCGGGCGGTCGGACGGTCCACGGTGCTGTCCGCCTACGGCTCGGTCATCGAGGCCGGCGTCGGCCTGCCCTGGCTGCCGGCCGGCCCGCTCGGCCGGGCGCGGGAGGCGCTGGCCGAGGAGGACGCGCTGCTCCGGGCCGCGCTGAGCACCACGGCCGGGGTCACCGACGCCGAGCGGGTCCGGGTCGGCGAGCTGGCCGGCGAGCGTCACACCGGGCCGCCCGAGGCCGGCGACGGGCGGCTCGCCACGGTCGAGGCGCGGGTGATCCTGGGCCGGGCCCGGGTCAGCCCGGCCGAGTGGGCGGCGGCGGCCGACCCGGTCAACGCCGGGTTGCGCGCGGCCGAGACCCGCGCCGCCCGCGACGCGGTGACCGCGGCCACCCCGGGGGCGATCCGCGCGACGGTCTACGCCGGACTGGTCGCCGGGGTCGGTCTGGTCGCCCTGATCGGCGTCCTCGTCCTGGCCCGCCGGCCGGCCGTGGGGAAGGGAGCCGCGCCGGCCCGGTCCGAACCCGAGCCCACCCTCGAGCCGCTGCTGCTCGACCTGCACCGGCGCAGCCAGCGGCTGCTGCACCGGCTGCTGCGGCTGCTCGACGGCCTGGAGCGCCGCCAGTCCGACGAGGAGGCGCTCGGCCAGCTGTTCCGCGCCGACCACCTGGTCACTCGGGTGCGGCGCAACGTGGAGAAGGCGGTCACGCTGGCCGGCGGGGCGCCCGCGCGGCAGTGGCGCCGGCCGGTGCCGCTGGGCGAGGTGGTGCGCGGCGCGGCCGCCGAGGTCGAGGACTACGTACGGGTCTCCACCGCCCAGATCGAGCCGGCGGCGATCTCCGGCGACGCGGTCCTCGAGATCACCCATCTGCTGGCCGAGCTGATCGACAACGCGGTCGCATACTCGCCGGCCGAGACCCGGGTGCGGGCCGGCGGACGCTGGGCGGAGGACGGGTACACGGTGACCGTGGCCGACGCCGGGCCCGGCATGAGCGACCTGGATCTGGAGCAGGCCCGTCAGGCGATGTCCACCCCGCGGCCGCCCGAGGGCGGGATGTGGCTGGGCTTCTACGCCGTGGGCCGGTTCGCCGCCCGGTGGAATGCCGGGGTCCGGCTGCTGCGCGGCCCGGCCGGCGGGCTGGTCGCCGAGGTCTGCCTGCCGGCCGGGCTGGTGTCCCGCCCGGCGCCGGAGGGATCCCGCCCGGACGGGCCGCCGATCAACCGGGTGGACCGGATGCGAGCGCGGGCCGGGAAGGTGAGCGATCCGGCCGGAACATCCGTAGATCTTTCCAACGTGGGCAGTCCGCGGGCCGGTGGAACGGAGGCGCAGTGAACGACTGGATCATCGGTGCGACGGGTGCCGGTCCGCTCCTCGACCA
>Ga0068858_100007958_pt1 | contig 10216 bp, 7 predicted proteins | sample KBSSwiS12_FD_66589 | JGI IMG/M metagenome (GOLD analysis project Ga0068858, IMG submission 66589) | Switchgrass rhizosphere microbial communities from Kellogg Biological Station, Michigan, USA - KBS Switchgrass S1-2 | ecosystem: Host-associated > Plants > Roots > Rhizosphere > Soil ... | reverse complement strand
ATCGGACGCACGATGGCGGACGCGGGCCAGCGGCCCGTCCCCCGGCTCGTCGCCCAACAGGTCTCCACGTCTCTCGACGACTATGCGCACCAGACCCAGGGCATCACACCAGAGGACCTCAGGACCACCCTCGTCCTGTGCTGGCTCTATCCCAGCGGGCAGTTCCTGGTCATGTCCGTGGGTGACAGCGGGGCCGCCACGCTGGACCCGGAACAGGCCGGCTGGATGCCGCTGTTCCCCGGCGGCGGCTTTGTGAACCAGGTGAACGACAGCCTGCCCAGTCAGCAGCCCGAGATCGCCTCCGCGCAGGGCCAGCTCCAGCCGGGCGGCGCGTTGCTGCTGGCCACGGACGGGCTCCTGCTCCCGCTGGGCGCCGCCGAGGTCAACGGCCATCTGGCCGAGTGCTGGCGGGAGCCGCCCGAGCTGCTGGACTTCGTCCGCGACCTGGACTTCCGTCGCCGCGGCGAGAGCGACGACCGGACCGCCCTGTGCGCCTGGTTCCGCCCGGAGACCTGATGCGACCGCAGGACCTGGCCGAGTTGGGGGACCTCGGAGAGCAGGTCGGCGACAGCGGCCGGATGGGCTCCGTGTTCCGGCTCACGACGGGCGAGCTCTTCAAGAGGTACGAGACCCCCCTGCTCGACGGCGGTCACCTGGACGCCCTGATCGACTGGCGCCTGAAGCTCGCACCGGCCGACCGGCGCTGGATCGACGACCGCTGCGCGTGGCCCCGTACCCGGGTCGTGTCCGATGCCGAGACCGTCGGCTTCACCATGGCGTGCGCGCCGGACCGCTACTGGTTCACCGCCCTCGACACGACGGTCACCCGCGAGCTGCAGCACCTGATGTTCCCCGAGCGGGCGAGCCGCCTCGGCCTGACACCACCCACCCGGTACGAGCGGCTGCGCCTCGTACACGCGCTCGCCGCCATCTTCGCTTTCTTCGACCGGCACAAGATGGTGTACGCCGACCTCAGTGAGAAGAACCTGTTGTGGTCGCTGACCCCACAGCCAAGCGTCTACCTGCTCGACATCGACAACATCAGCATGCCCAGCGCCGGGTTCCGACCGGCGTCGCAGGCGACCGCCCGCAACTGGCGGGATCCACGCCTGGACGACCCGGCCATATCGGCCGACGTCGACTCCGACCGCTGGGCACTCGGAACCTTCTTCTACCGGATCTTCTATGCGTTGGAGGGCGATCAGGACTGGAAGGACGACCACCGGCTCATCCGCGCGGACTTTCCGTCGCTGCCCGCGCTGGAGCGGCTGCTGGCCGAGGCCCGGGGGAGCACGCTGCCGCGCCCGCGCGCCTCGGCGTGGGCGCTCGAGCTCGAGGCCGCGGCCACCGCCCTCGCACCCGGGATCCGGGCAACCGGGCTGCCGCCCCCGTCTCCGGCCATCCCGCCGCCGGCCAGGCCAGCACCGCCGGCCCCAACCGCGGCCACCCCACCACGGCGCTGGCCGCCGCCCGGACCGACCAGCCCACCACCGACCACCCCACCACCGGTCACACCGAGGCGCGGCACCCCGGGACCGGCCACCCCGGGACCGGCCGCCCCCGCACGACGCTCGAGGCGCCCGGCGGAACCGCCCTGGGCGCCGCCCCGGCCGACCACGGCGCCGCCGGCCGATCCGGACGGTGACGCGCCGGCGCCGCCGGCCACGCACGAGCGGCCGCCGGTCGCGCGCCGCCCGCCCGGGCCCCTCCGCCCGCCGACCGCGCCGCCGCGCCGCCCGAGCTCGCCGGATCGGCCGGTCGGTCCGCGGCGCCGGTGGAGCCGCTGGCAGGTGGCTCTGCTGATCACCGCGGCGCTCCTCATGGCCAGCGGGGGCATCGGCGGCGTTCTCGCGGTCGTGTCCAACCACCACCATCGTCACCAGTCCGCGGGCAGCCTTGGCACCTGGCTGGCGACGGCGCAACGCGGGCCGGTGCGTCTCGCGGTCGTGACCTATGTGACCACGAGCGCGCCCTTCGACTGGGACGACCACAAATCGGTGCCCCTCGGCGAGGCGGCCCTGCGTCTCAGTCTGTACAACGGCTCCGCCCAACCGGTCGCGGCGTCGGGTCTGTCCGGTGGGCCGGCGCTGCTGACGACGTCCTCCCCCTCCGGCGTGACGTTGCCCAATCAGCCGACCAGGCTCGACGCCGCCGGCGGCCAGGCGGTCTACGCCTATCCCCTGGCCAACCCTGACCGGGGCATCTCCCACCTGTACGGCGTGCTGGTGGGCACCTTCACCGCGCCCAGCGGAGGCGTCGGCGCGGGCTGGGCGGCGGGCACGATCCCCGCGGGCGGCTCGTTCAGCCCCGACACGCCCGGCACCGGCCTCGCGCTTTTCCTCGTCCCGCCGCTCGGGACCAGGACCACGCTGCTGCAGCGTCACAAGCCCGGCGACCTCGGCGTTCTCGGCGTCGCCTTCCTCGCGTCCGACCACACAGTGCTCGGGTTCACCCCGACCAGCGCCTGGGGTGCGTCGGACCCGGCCAGGACGTACAGGTGAGACCCGCAGGTGACCTCGCACCGGCCGCGCCGCGCCGACCCCGTTGACCGACCCGAACCGAAGAGGCCGCAGCATGCTGCTCAAGACACTGCTAGTCCCGGACGGTCCCCGTTCCGGCGGCGTCTACTGGCTGCGGCGTCTCGTGGCGTTGGCCGTTCTCGGTGCGGTCGTCGCCGCGGCGAGCTGGGGCCTACGCGCGCACTACGGACAGCACGACGCCGGGCCGTCGGCGCCGCAGGTCGTAAGCGCGACGGCGACACCCACCCCCACCCCCACGGCCGGTCCGACGCCGGCAGGCTAGCGGGCGAGGTTCGTGAGAACCCGGGCCTGCGACCGCTGGGGCCGCACGAGCGTCGCCGTGTGCGGCGGTAGGACCTCACCGCGCCGGCCGCCGAACGACATGAGCTCGTTGCGGGCCTCGACCGAGAAGAACAGGTGCGTCGCATCCTGGTCCACCAGGGCCTTGACCAGCTGGTCCAGCTGCCGGGCCGGGATCCCGCGCGCGGCCTGCGCGAGCACGACGCTGAACGCCAGCTCACGCCCGTAGGTCAGGTATGGCACGACGGGGGCCAGCGGATGGAGCTTGCCGGCGACGACCAGCTCGAAGTCGTCGACGAGGAGCAGGGTCGCCGGTCCGGCGGAGACGAAGGCGTCGTCGCCCGCGTGCGCCGCCGCCGCCGTCCGCCGGGCCGTCAGCTCGGCCACCAGCTCCGCCAGCAGCGCGGTCAGCTGGTCCGGGGTGTGCGCGCCGGTGAAGGCCACGTTGTGCTTGCCGAGCGCGCGGGCGAGGTCACGCCGGTAGTCGACGACGAACAGCCGCGCCGCCGTCCCGCCCACGTCACCCACGACCTCCCTGGCCAGCCGGGCGAGCAGACTGGTGCGGCCGTTGCCGACGTCGCCGACGACGTGCAGATGCTCGCCCGCCCGAGGGTCGTACCCGACCCCGCGGGGCCCCTGCTCGACGACGCCGAGGCAGGCCATCCCCTGGGCGGCGACGTCACGCAGCTTGTCCTCCCACGCGGCCCGGTCGAGGTCGCCGAGCATGACGAGGGGCGCGGCGGTCTCGCCGGGCCAGCGCCGCGTGGCCTGGTTGGCGAGCCGCGCGGCCAGATCGGCGAGCCCGTCCGGGTCACCGGTCGGCGCGGCCAGCTGCACCGGCGCCCCGCCGGTCGCGAGGCCCCGGCCGGGTTCGCCGCGCGGCACGGCCGTGGCCGCGGCCCGGCCGAGCAGCGACTCCTGCGGCTCGTTGAGGCGCAGCTCCACACGGGTGCTGATGCTCTCCAGGTGGGCCGGACGCAGCTCCCACCGGTTGTTCGCGATCGCGACATGGACGCCGAACGACGGTCCGTCGGTCAGCAGCCGGGCGAGTGTCTCCTCAAGGTCGGCGAACCGCTGGCGCAGCGCCAGGTAGCCGTCCAGCAGCAGGACGACGTGGCCGCGGTCGAAACCAGGCCGGCCGGCCCGCACCTGAGCCAACCAGCTCCCCATCGACTCGACGCCGCAGGCCCGGAACTGCCGGGCCCGGTCGTCAAGCAGGCCGGCGAGCTCCGCGAAGATCCGCCGGACCCGGTCGGGTTCGGCGGCGAGCGCCACGCCGGCGACGTTCGGCATCCCGAGCAGCGGTCCGAGCGCGCCCGAGCTGAGGTCGACGCCGTAGAACTGCAGCAACCGGGGCGAGTACCGGTCCGCCGCGGCCGCCACGATCGTGCGCAGCGCGGTGCTCTTGCCCGACTGGGGCGAGCCGACGACGACGAGGTGCCCGTCCAGCACGGCCGGGTCGTAGACCATGGGCGGCTGCTCCCGCCGCGCGGGCACGTCGAGCAGGCCGATCGGCAGCGGCAGCCCCGCATCGCCGGCGTCGTCCCCGGCCGACCGCAGCCGGGCGTCGCCGAGCATCAGCGGCGCGTCGCCGGAGGCCAGCGGCAGCGGCTCCAGCCACAGCGGGGCGTTGCGGTCCTTGGCGGTGCTCAGCCACGCGACGGCCCGGGCCAGGTCCGTCTCCTGCTCCTGCGCCCCGTCCGTGCTCGCCGGACGCCCGGCGGCCGGCGCGCCGAAGTCGGTGACCAGCGGGCCGGCGCCGGCGGAGCCGACCGGCGCGACGTTGACCCGGGCCGCCTTGAACCGGCTGAAGTGCTCGCCCGACCGGAAGTAGCCCTGGCCGGGCAGCGTCGGCAGCTCGTAGGCGAGCCGGTTGCCGATCGCGGCGACGCTTTCCTCGGCGGTGAAGGTACGCAGGGACAGCCGGTAGCTGAGGTAGGACTCGAGGCCGCGGATCCGGCCGGCGTCGAGTCGCTGCGTCGCCAGCATCATGTGCATGCCCAGACTGCGGCCGGTTCGGCCCAGCGTCAGAAAGACCTCGAGGAAGTCGGGCCGGGCCTCCAGTAGCTCGCCGAACTCGTCGACGACCAGCACCAGGTACGGCATCGGCGGCAGGTCCGGTGCCGTCGTCGCGCGCAGAGCCCGGTACTCGGCGATCTTCTGGATGTCGCGCCCGGCCAGCCGCAGCAGCGCCTGGCGGCGCAGCAGCTCGCCGGTGATGGCGGCCTTCATCCGGTCGACGAGGGAGAGGTCGGTTTCTAGGTTCGTGATGAGGCCCGCGCAGTGCGGCACGTCAGCGAGCAGGTCGAAGGTCGCGCCGCCCTTGAAGTCCGAGAAGACCAGGGCCAGGTCGTCGGGTGACTGGCGCAGCACCAGCGCGGTGACCGCGGCGCGCAACAGCTCGCTCTTGCCCGAGCCGGTCGCTCCCACGATCAGGCCATGCGGGCCGTGGCCGCCGACGGCCGACTCCTTGAGGTCGAGCTCGAACGGCCGCCCGTCCGACAGGCTGCCCAGCGGAACCCGCAGCAGCTCGTCGTCCGCGAGCGGGGCCCAGCTCGGCGGCCCGGTCAGTTCGTCGCCGAGCTCCAGCAGGTCGAACAACCGGTCGCTGACGACGCGGCTGAGCCGACTTGCCTCGCCCACCAGCCGGCATGGGGCGATCGACCGAGCCAGTGCGTCCGCGTCGCGGCGGTCCAGCAGCCGTGGCACGATCTCACTCGACACGCCATGCTGACCCAGCCGGTTGACCACGCCGCGGCCGTCGTCGAACACCTGGACGCAGACGGTCGCCTCTTCGGGACGGGCCGTGAAGTCGCGGCACAGCGCCACGACGGAAACCGACAGCTCCGCCGCATGCCTCAGCGCCTCCCACAGCAGCGTCAGCTCCTGCAGGGCGGTGAGCGGGTTGAACTCGTCGACGACCAGCACCAGGTGCGCGACCTCTCCCCGCGGACCGTGCCGCTGGTCCTGTTCCTGCAGCATCCGCAGGCGTGGCTGCACGACCTCCGTCAGCAGCCGCAGCGCGTCGGCCTCGGTAGCCGCCAGCAGCGACGCCCCCCGGCGGCCGCCGCCCGACCCCGACACCGAGGCATGCGGGAGCCATTTCAGGCCGTCCCAGTCGTCGGCCGACGACGGCGGGGAGACCACCAGGAGCTGGACCTCGTCCGGTCCACAGCACACGCCGAGTTCCATGAGCATCGCGCGGACCAGGCCCAGCGCCGCCGCCCGGTCGCCGCTGACCGCGACGACGGCATGCTCCCGCAGCGACAGGACGGTGGGGGCGTCGGCCAGCGTGGCCCCCAGCTCGGCCAGCTCGTGGGCCGCCGCCAGAAGCTCGGCGGCCGGCGCGGCGTCCAGGTAGACGCGGTCACGGGTGTGCTCGACGGTGATGCCGAGCGCGGCGTCGCCGGTTCCCACAACCACGTCGAGGAAGTCGTCGTCGCCGAGGCGGCGCTCCCACAGCCGGGGCCCGGTCGCGAACGTGCCGAGGTCGGCCAGGTCGGGATGTACCGCGGCGACCGCGGCGCGGGCCGCCCGCTGGGCGTCGGTGATCTGCCGCCGCAGCCGCGCCAGCGCCTCGCGGTACCGGGTCTCCCGGCGCGTCAGCCGCTCCGCGTGCTGGCGCCGGCTGGTCCGGGCCATCACCATCGGTGCCGCCAGCGAGCCGACGAGCGCGATCCCGCCGACGATGAGCAGCCCCTTGCTGCCGGACGTGAAGCCGAACAGCACCATGCCGCCGCTGGACAGCAGCGGGAGCAGCAGCTGGACGAGCGGCGGGCGGGGTGGTTCCTCCTGGGTGGGCGGCTCCGGGATGGTGAACGCCGTGCGCGCCGGGGCGGGCGGCCAGACGCGCGCCGGGCGGTGGACCAGTCGGGCCATAGGTACGTCTCCCCCGTAAGTGGCCTGTGCCCCGCGCGCTCGGCCCCCGACCGCGCGGAGACGGGGGCGGATGCGGTGACCGCGCGCGGGGCCGGCGCGACCACCACGGAAAAGCCGGGTCGGCCCAGCGCCAGGCCCGGTCAGCTCAGCAGGACGCCGCGAGCTGGGTGTGGACCGCCTGCCCGAGCTCGACCGCGGACGGTGCCTGGAGGCGCAGGGGCTTCGGCAGAGCGGTGAGCGCGAGGTCCTCGGTGTGCTCGTTGCGAGTGGCGCTGACGACGATGTCGCCCCGGGGCGACCGGCCGGCCATCACTGCCCGGGCCCGCTTGCCGAAGGCGTCCAGGTCGGAGCCGAGCCCGGCCGCCTCAGCGAGGTGGTGGGGTCGGGCTTGGGACGCCTGCGCAAAGGTGACGTCGCGGACGAGGTGTCCGGCCGCCAGCATGGCGTCGATCACCGCGACGCCGAGCGCCTCGTCCGCCAGGTCAGGCGGGTGGACATGGCAGCGCCCCGAGTCCACCACCATCCTGGCGGCGGCGGTGGACTGCGCCGACAGCCCAATCACCAGCACGTCCGGCAGGAAATACAACGTGATGGAGCCGCTTTGGTGCGGCAGCTGGGCGAGCTCGTCGAGACTCATAGCACGATCAACCGTATCAGCAGGGAATCACCGTCGTCGTAGGTGGTGACCAGGCGTTCCAGGGCTTGCACCTGAAAGGGCTCGAGGCCCGTTCGTGGCAGGCCGATGAGTAACTCGCGCTGCTCCAGGAGCTCGGGACGGACCGCGACGCCGGCCCAGGACCCGCCGTTGTAGTCCTGCAAGGTTTGCGCGTAGCCGTCCAGTGGGCGGGAGAAACCACTGGGAGTCGCGTACGAAGCGGATGCCGGGTCAATGGTTTTGATGCTCGTCGCCGTGCCGTCGGCGAAGTCGAACGCATCGATCTTCGGATGGTTCGGCGCCAATGGCAGAAACTCGGCGTCGGGACGGGTACGTGCCAGCTGGTCCTTGATGACGGACTCCGCGGTACGGCCGCGCGGGAACGGCTTCTGGTCCCAGAGATCTCCCGGTACCGCGGCGCGGCCCGCGTCGTCGAGCGTCATAGTGCGTGGCCCCAGAATGTCCGACTTCCCGAGCGCCTGCTCGGTCGGGGACAGCGGGCCCGTCTTGTCGCCGAGCCTCCTGAACGACCCGATCGCCGCGCCGCCGGCGCCGCCGATGAGGACCGCTCCCGGGTTGACCTCGCCGTTGGTCAGGTATTCCTGGCTGGCCTCGACACCGGACCCCTCCAGCCACCCGGCGCCCATCTTTGCGGCAAGGGTGGCTGGCTTCGACAGATCTTCCGTGGCTTTGGCGAGCAGACCGTCGATCTTCGGGTCGAGAAAGCCGAGCGTGCCGCCCAGCAGACCCGCGATCCCGAGTTCCTTGTAGTTCAGGTCCAGCGGGCTCTGGCCGAGATAGGCGTTGCCCAACTCCTGGCCGATGAGATCCGCCGCGATTCCCTTGCCGAAGTTCCAGGCGAACGTCGGCCCGAGCGCGCGAAGCGCCGCGAGCGCCACGGACAGGACACGCTCCAGCGTCAGGGCGCCTTCAGCGACGTCCGCGACCGCGAGGCCCAGCTCGACGGACAGCACCTCGGCCGCCGCCGCGTCGGACCCGCCGAACGTGACGAACGTCAGCGCCAGGCCGACCCCGGCCGTGGCGCCCGCCTCGATCAACGCCGCGTTGTACTTACGCTGCCCCTTCTCCAGGGCGTCGGCGTAGTCGCGCAGCTTCGTGCCCACGTCGCCCAGGTGCACGGCGAGGTCGTCCATACCGGTTTTCAGGTCACGCCAGAGCGCGTCGAAGGCGTCGCGGCCCGGGCCGCTCCAGGTCGAGGTCGCGCCCGCCGGGCCCTGGAGGGTCTCGGCCGCTGTGCGGACCGCGTCCCCCAACGCGATCCAGGCAGCCGCGCCGACCCGGATCGCGCCCGGATCGCCCTCCGGGTATTTGGGCAGCAGCGACTGCAGAAAGTCGGGAAGCACCATGACGGCTATTCCGCTACGACTGTCGACGCGGCCTCGACCTCGTCGTAGGTGGTCGCGGTCGCCCGTAGTGCACGCGCCAGGGTGTCGAGAACTGAAACCAGGTTACCCACCTGGGTGTCCGCCTCGGTGTACGCCTGGACATAGCTGGACGCCCCGTCACCCATAACCGCACGGTGCTCGAGCGACAGGGCGCTCGCTGTGAAGCTCCCGTGCGCGGTGTCGAGCGTTGTCTCTGTTCCGCCGAAGACCGTGGCCAGGGCCCGGACGTCATCGGAGTTGAACGACACCCCCGACACGAGGTCAGCCCTGCTGGAAAATCGAGGTGTTGGCGGTCTCGCCGGCCTCGTAGTTGCTCGCCGCCTTGTTCATCGCGGTGGCGATCTCGGTCAGCGCGGTGTGCAGCTGCGTCGCGTTGGTGTTCCACTGCTGGTAGAGTGCGTCGAGCGCGGACTTGGCGTTCCCGGTCCAATCACCCAGGGCGTCGAGGTTTCCCCGCAGTGTCGTCAGCTGCGTCTCGATCTCGCTCGCGACACCGTTCACCTGACCGGCGACCGTGGTGAGATGCGCCCAGTCAACCGTCACGTTCGTGGCCATGACTTCCCCCGTCGTGGTCAACCAGCAGAAACAGGCTCGCCGGCCGGTCGTCCGCCCGGCAGCTTCTGAAACCCTAGCAGACCATCGCCAACGCGCCGGCAAAAACCTAAAGCGTGTCAGGCCGGGTGAGAAAGGGAGCGCTCCGCCCTTTCGCCCACCAATTCCACAGATCCAAGTCGCTTCCTGGAAGTCGGCGAGCTCAAGCCGCGGCGCTCCGTCACCTACTCGTATTCGGTCGTCATGCGTCGCGGCTCCCGCTGGGCGCAGACGGGTGCCCGGCACGCGCCGGCCGTCCGCTGACGTCGGCTGCGCGGTCAGGAGAGCCGAGTCGCATGGGACAGTGGAGACGGCGGAAGGGTAAGAGCGGATCGTCCGCCGCCCTGACTTGCGTTCGGAATTGAACTGACCTGTGTGGTTACCCTGCCGAGACGGCCGCTGCCAGGGTCGAGCCATACCCCGTCGACATCCCCGTTGGTCGGCACGAGGGATGCCGCGAAGACCGGGGGAGCCGGTGGAATTGTGGCCAGGAACTCGCGGTGGGTCGTGAGGGCATTGCGCCGGTCCTGCTCTGAGAGTCACGCGGACGGCGCGCCTGGATCGCTATGGATATCGATCACGACAGCGCCTGCTCATAGCAGGTGCGCAGCACGGTTCGGGTCAGCTCGGTCGACACCTCGATTTGGTCAGCTTTCTGAATGGTGAGTGCCTCGTCCGGCACGAGCAGCAGCCACCGGGCTCCGAGCACGACGACGCCGCTGTCGTCGCGGCGCGCTGCTTCGTCCGGACGAGCGTCGTCGCGGTGGAGACGCCGACCGACGCTCTCGCCGCTCAGGGACCCGCTCGCCGCTCAGGGGCGGGCGCTGCTGCGCGTGTGCCAGCAGGTAGGCGAACCGCTCGACTGG
>Ga0068858_100007956_pt1 | contig 10217 bp, 8 predicted proteins | sample KBSSwiS12_FD_66589 | JGI IMG/M metagenome (GOLD analysis project Ga0068858, IMG submission 66589) | Switchgrass rhizosphere microbial communities from Kellogg Biological Station, Michigan, USA - KBS Switchgrass S1-2 | ecosystem: Host-associated > Plants > Roots > Rhizosphere > Soil ... | reverse complement strand
CGAACCGCCGCTGAGCTGGGTCATCTACTCGCACATGGCGGCGGCGATCTCGACACCAATCGTTTCACGGTACGAGCCAAACGTGAAGCTGGTTCCGGCCTACTAGGGTTTGTATGTCCGCTCAAAGGCTGACGGCGAGCTTTCAGCCTTTGAGCTTTGCACCGCAAGCCCGACCTGCTTGCGTGGGCGGATTCGACGGAGTCGACGTCATCGACTAGGAGAATGAATGGCCGACAGGTACGACGTGGCCGTGCTCGGCGCTGGAGTGGCCGGCCTTACCGCTGCACTGTGGTCTGCGCGGCAGAACCTTCGCACGGTCGTGATCGACTCAATGGGGCCCGGTGGCCAGCTGATGAACGCGGGCGAGTTGAACTCCCACGCGGGATTACCATCTGGCGTCCACGGGCCGGACTTCATCGGTCGCTTGACCGAGCAAGTCGTCGAGCGTCCCGTCTCGATGGAGTTCGCTACGGTCGAGAAGATCGGCCGTGATCCTGACGGCTTCGTCGTTGAAAGTGACGCCGGCCCATTCGCGTCCAAGGCGGTTATCGTGGCGACTGGCGCGCTCGCGCGCCGGCTCGGTGTCGAAGGAGAGGACCTCTACGAAGGGCGTGGCGTCAGTCATTGCGCGGTCTGCGACGGTCCGGGTTTCGCTGGGCGCGACGTCGTGGTTGTCGGAGGTGGAGATTCAGCGCTCGAGGCGGCCGCTTACCTCGCCACGTTGTGCCCGAGTGTCGTTCTCGTGCATCGCGGGGGAAAACTGGGTGGTCTGGCGGAGTTGAGGTCGACGGTCGAGGACAGCTCGGTGCAGGTGATGCTCGACGCGCAGGTCGTGACGATTGTCGGGGACCGCACAGTCACCGGGGTCCGCATCCGCAGCCGCGGCGTGGAACACGACCTGCAAGTCGCCGGTGTGTTTGTCGAGATAGGTAGCGATCCGGACGGGCAGATCGCTGCAGGTCTTGCTGAAATAGACGCCTCTGGGGCCATCGTGGTCGATGAGAACGGGATGACGTCGACTCCGGGGCTCTTCGCTGCCGGCGCGGTACGTTCCCGGCATCGGGGTCAGCTCGCGTCGGCCGTCGGCGAAGGTGTCGATGTGGCCCTCGCCGCCGGCGAATGGCTCGCGGCGAGATGACCGGTTACAGCTCGCCGCCTGACGTTGCTGTTCGGCGGGTCGCTGCGGTCAGAGATTCGGCGCCGCCAGACTTCAGCCGCTGACGTCGGCGCTGACGCGATCGAAGTCAAGCTGGAAGAGACGGATCGCATTGCCGCGCAGAATGCGGTACGTGGTATCGGCATCCACGCCGGCGAATTGCTGCTCGAGATGTCTAAACGTATGTGGGTACGTGCTGTCAGTATGCGGGAAGTCGACCTCGAACATCAGGTTGTCAATACCGATCTCATGCGCATTCTCAATTGCATGACGGTCAGCGAAGATGCAGCCAAAGACATTGCGCCGTATGTAGGTGGAGGGTGTTTCCGGCAGCGGCACCTCGTCGCGAGCCCAAATGTGGTGCCGGTAGGCGTAGTCCATTCGTTCGATCGCGTACGGCAACCAGCCCGCCTGCCCCTCGGAGTAGGCGAGCTTGAGCGCCGGGAACCGATCCAGGACGCCGGAGAAGACAAAGTCGGCGATCGAAACGTAGGAGTTGAAGAACGCGACGGTGGCCGAGATAACCTCCGACGCGCCGGGTGGCATCGGCATCATCATCGAGGACGAGCCGATGTGCATGCAGATCACCGTTCCGGTCTCTTCGCACGCCACGAAGAACGGATCCCAGTTGCCGTCGTGGATAGACGGGAATCCAAGGTTTCCGATGATCTCGCTGAAGGCTACCGCCCGAACACCTCGGGCTGCGTTGCGCCGCACCTCGTCCGCAGCAAGCTGCGCGTCCCAAAGCGGGACGACCTGTAGCGGGATGAGCCGGCCGCCGGAGTCACCGCACCATTCTTCGACGATGTAATTGTTGTACGCCTGCACACACGCGACTCCGAATGCGCGGTCGTCGGTTGTTTGCTCGCTCAGCGCCTGCCCGCAGAACCGGGGAAATGTCGGGAACGCCAGCGAAGCCTCCACGTGCTGGTCGGTCATGAGTGCCAGGCGCGCGCTCGGGTCATAGCATGCGGGGTGCATTTCGTCGTAGGTGACGGGTTCGTTGCCGCGCGTCTCGTCCGTGGTCTCGACGTCTCTCAAGATGACGATCGGACGGCGAAGCACGTAGGCCGACTTTCCGAAGAGCCAGACGTCGCCCGGGATGCCATCCGGGTCCTCGACCAGGCCACTCATTAGCTTTGACTCCCGGCTGATCAACCGTCGCTCGACCCGCGGTGCGCGGTCGCGGTACTTCGCGGGCAGCCAACGATCGAACAACGTCGGCGACTCTGTGACGTGGTCGTCCACGCTGATGATCATCGGGATGGCGGCATTAGTCATAAGTCTCCTCAAGGGAGAGTCGATCATCCATTCAATTGCTGAGACCGACAGCCAACAAGCTATTGCAGGATCGAACACCAGGTGAGCGCGGCATCCCGCCGGAAGGCGCGCCGAGTCCGATCATCGGTCTGATGATCGGGTCCGACATCGCCACCATACCGCCGCTCTATGCTTCGGTCCATGAGGAATGCTGAAGTACGGCCGGCTCAGCGCCGTGCGCATGAGCGAAGTGACGTCGACGAGGAAGTCCTCCAACTCGTCGACGGTCTGACCGCCACCATTATCGCCATCGCCCGCCTTTGGCGACGCGGTATCACGCGGGAGTTCAACCCCACCGAACTCATATTGCTCGGAGCTATCAGGCGCAATGGGCCGATCTCCTTGGCCGAACTTGCCGTACTGGAGGGTGTGTCAGCACCTACTGTAAGCCGGGTAGTGCGTTCGCTCGAGGTTCGATGCCTGGTCGAGCGGCTTGGCACCTCGGATCGCCGGGTGTCCCTTGTGCGGCTAACTCATCGCGGCGCCAAGATCCAGGTCGGCCTGTTCGCCGACATCAACGCCGAGCTTGCCGACCGCCTTGAAAATCTGTCGGTCGAGCAGCGCACACTCCTGGAGCAAGCGGTCCCTATCCTCGATCTGCTACTAGCTACCGGGGATGAACGCGAACGCTGAGTTGACTGCTCAAGACCACTAAAGAGCCGACCATGGAGCAACCATGGAGCATACGTGTCGGCCTTGAGGCCATGCCCTGGCGCCGGGGGTAGGGAGGTGGTGGAGCCTGCAGCCTCCCTACCCTCGGCGAAATCGTCAGCTACTCCGTGGAAAGTTGTAGACCTTGCGGGCGTTCAACTCCGCGATCTTGCGCGCTTCCTCGTCTGGCACATCGGCCAAAGCGTCCTCAAGCATCTTCCGACTGTGAGGCCAATTGCTATCCGAATGCGGGTAATCACTCTCGAAGAGGATGTTGTCTATTCCGATTTGGTGCCGCATCGCGATGCCGACTTCGTCGGAAATAAAGCATCCGAAGATGTGCTTGCTGAATATCTCAGATGGAGGAGTCTCGCGGTCAATGTCGTTGTACCAGCGGTGCCGATCCCAAACGTAATCCATACGCTCAAGCATGTACGGAATCCACCCTATGCCACCTTCGGACAGCGCGAAACGCAGGCCCGGAAACTTATGGAAAGTCGGTGACGTAACCAGCTGCGCCATGGCAAATGCCGAGTTCAAGCCCATGACTGAAATGCGGTTGATGTTGTTGGTGCCTTCATGGCCGCCCTCCGGAGGTATCATGTCCGAAGCACCAGACCCTCCAAAGTGGACCGAGATGGCTAGATCGGTCTCCTGGGTGGCAGCGAACAACGGGTCCCAATGGTCGGTGTGGAAGGACGGAAAGCCCCGCATGTGGGGAAGTTCTAGGAAGCCGTAGGTACGGGCGCCTTTCTCGGCCGTCCGATAAACCTCCTTCACGGCCTCCTCCATGTTCCAATACGGGACCAAGACGAGCGGTATCTGACGCTCTGGAGCGTAGGCACACCACTCATCGAGTATCCAGTCGTTATATGCCTTCAAGCAGGCGAGTCCGAGTTCTTTGTCTGTTGACTCTTCGAAGACGCGACCGGCGAAGCCAGGCATATTTGGAAAGCACAGCTGCGCCCAGACACCGTCTAGATCCATATCTTTGATGCGCTCGCCGATGTCGTGGCACCCCTGCCGCATGTCATCGTAGGTGCGGGGATCGAGACCGAACTCCTGTGGCGGCTTGCCAGCCACCGCGTTCAAGGCAAAGTTGCCTGCTTTTTTGCCCTCGTAGTACCACCAGTCGTTCCCATCCTTTTCCCGGACAATGTGCGGGATCGCGTCTCCGAACTTGGCCGGCACACGGTCGAGCCAGACCCGAGGATGCTCGATCACATGGTCATCGACGGAGATGACCTGTGTGTCGCTTGGCAATGGCATGGCTAAATCCTCCTCGCCACGGCTCGAACCGTGGCATCGTCATATTGGGGCGGCGGCGGTCGATCACAGACCCATTCCATCCATTGCCCCGTCCTGTCTCAGGCCAGTCTGTAACGACGCATGGGTGCAACACGCCGCATTTGGGCCGTCAGTTGTGCATCCTTCCTACGAGTCCATTCGACTACGACACCTTCGCGTATCAATCGTCTATTGATTCGCCGTCGTTCCCACCATGTGAAGCTGCCCCCTGGAACACCTGCATCACAGTCGACTCCCTCAAGGCCCGCCGGGAAGCGCATCAGGTCCACACCAGTGACGTCCGGCCGCCGTGCTCACCTCGAAAACGTCTCACACTGAAAGTATCTGTGCAACCCACAGACGACGGTCGCGCCGCTGTCCGCGATCGTGGGTTCAGAGCTTGTCTGCCTTGCCCCGCCCCGGCTCGTACAGTGGTGGTGGCGCTTCGGGCCGACCACGTTACAATCCGTCTCTTTTGTGGGAGGGTGGCTTACGGAAGCCTTGGCACGGTCGCACTGCTCTTGTCATCATTGAGTCATTGTCCGAAGCGAACAAGACTTGGGCGGAGGTTGCATCATGGAAATGAACGACATGATCCTGGTGAGCACGGACGACCACATCATCGAACCGCCAGACATGTTCGATGGTCGGCTGCCGGCGAAGTACGCCGATCGCGCGCCACGCGTCGTCGGTGACTCGAAGCTCGGATTCAACTGGGAGTTCGACGGCACACCGGCCAAGCAACTGGCCCTTGCCGCCACGGCGGGGCGCGGGCGCGGGGGAGCATCCCAGGATCTGCACGACGAGCCGACGAGCTTCGCGGAGATTCGTCCTGGGACCTACAACGTGCACGAGCGAGTGAAGGACATGGACGCCAACGGTGTTCTTGGGTCGCTTAACTTCCCGTCCTTTCCGCGCTTTTCGGGGGCGATGTTCGCTGAGGTGGCCAAGAAGGACTCCGACCTCGCCCTGGCGGTGACGCAGGCCTACAACGACTGGCACATCGATGAGTGGTGTGGCGCCTACCCCGAGCGTTTCATCCCCTGTGCAATCGGTCCGATCTGGAATGCTGACCTGCTGGCAGCCGAGATGCATCGAGTTGCGGCCAAGGGTGTCCACGCCGTGTCGTTCTCGATGAATCCCTTCGGCCTGGGGCTGCCGTCGCTTCATGAGCCGTTCTGGGACCCATTCTGGCAGGCATGTGAGGAAAACCAGATTGTGGTCTGCATGCACATCGGCTCTGGGGCGGCAATGATCCAGACCTCACCGGACGCGCCAATGCTCACGCGAGTCACATGCTCGGGGATCAACATCTATCCCACGGCTGCCGACCTTATCTGGTCTCCGATGATGACCAAGTTTCCTGGCCTGAAGTTCGCTTTGTCCGAAGGAGGGATCGGCTGGATCCCTTACTTCCTTGAGCGTGCGGATTACACCTACCACCACCACGTCGCTGACCTGCCCGACCACCCGTTCCACGGGGTCCTGCCGAGTGAGCGGTTCAACGAGCGCGTCATTACCTGCTTCATCAACGACGAACACGGCGTCGAGAACCTCGACGTCATGAATGTCGACAACGTCACCTGGGAGTGCGATTACCCGCACCCCGACAGCGAGTGGCCCTTCTCGCCCGAGGACTCTTGGAAGTACATCCGCCGCCTTCCGGAGGAGATCATTGCCAAGATCACCCACCTGAACGCCATGCGGCTCTTCAACTACTCGCCATTCACTCGCATGGCGCGAGAGGACTGCACCGTTGGGGCGCTACGGGCCAAGGACCCCAATCGCGACGTAAGCTATGTGCCAGGCAAGCAGTACGAACTCGGACTCGTCACCCAGGCAAGTATGGGTGAAAGGGTGTCGAGCAAGTAGGCCGCCGAGGCTCAGCGCAAGGCAGTCACGCAGCAGAAGTCCTGATGGTGAAGGTACCTCACGTGCTCGGCGGCGCGGTGGCGGCCAACCAACCGCTCGTGGACGATGTTCGCTCCGACGCCGACGCCGACGCCGACGCCGACGCCGACGCCGACGCCGACGCCGACGCCGACGCCCCCGGCCCAAATCGCGCCGGCCTGGTTCGGGACACAGAGCGAACGACCCGGCATTCCCCTCAGGCCAATCCACGGAATCAAATTTCGTTTATCAGTGCTCCGAATTCAGGCGGCGCGATCGACTTAGCCCCGGGACGTCAGGTTCTCAATCTTCGGCGACGACGCCGATTCCGATCGCAGCGGCCTTGAAACCACGAGCCAGCTCGTACCTTCATATGGAGAACAAATGAAACTAAGGCGGTTTCTAAGTCTCACGTGCCGACGAGTGCAATGAATAACGTGCAGCGTCAGAACAGCGTCGAGGCTCTTGAGCCCCGCAGCCGGCCCCGGCATCGACCGCCGGCCTCTGTAAGCGTTTCCGAGCGAGCCAATAGATTCCACGCTTTCGATAACCAGACGTTGGGTTACCAAGGGGCGCGTGGTTTGCTACGCTGCGCCGTGACGCCGACCACAGTTGATCGTCACCGCGTTCCCGGAGGGCCGATGCCTACCTGGTCTGCCGCCCGGACGATGAGGGCTGGCGGCGAGGGCCGCGGCGTGCACGTAGACCAACAAATCATGAAGGGACTTCGATGACTCAAGGGCTGGCGGTCGGAGCGCCTTTCGCTGACCCCGAGACAACGGAGCCCGCCGTCCGCCTGCGTCAGGTCGTTAAGCGGTACGGAGGAACGACGGCTTTGAAGGGCATCGACCTAGATGTCCGTGCCGGCACTATCCACGCGTTGGTTGGCGAGAACGGCGCTGGCAAATCAACGTGTCTGGGCGCGATCGCCGGACGCGTGCAGCCCGATGACGGCCGCCTAGCCATCTTCGGACAGGACGTGGGCGCGATCTCACCACGACGGGCTCGGGGCCTCGGCGTTGTGACGGTCTACCAGGAGCTCACCATGATCCCGAGGCTGAGCGCGCAGGCAAACGTCTTCCTCGGGCAGACCAAGGCCCGGTGGGGCTGGCTCCGGGACCGAGAGATGCGCACGCGCTACGCCAAGTTGTGCGAGGAACTTGACGTCGCGTGCTATCCCGACGTTGAAGCTGGGACGCTTTCGGTAGCGGATCAGCAGCTGCTCGAGATCATGCGCGCGCTGATCGCCGACGCTCGGATCATCCTCCTGGATGAGCCCACGGCATCGCTGGCGCCTCACGAGCGCAACGTCCTCCTCAACGTCATGAGGGGATTACGCGACCGGGGCATTACGGTGCTCTTCGTCAGTCACAATCTCGACGAAGTGCTACAAGTGTCGGACGTGATCACGGTATTTCGGGAAGGCTCCATCGTGCTGCAGACCCGACCCGCCGAGACGACGAAGAAGTCGATTATCGAAGGGATGCTTGGACGGCCGCTAAGCGATTCGGCCATCCAGCGCCGTGCTCGACCGCAGTCCGACGTCAGCCGTATCCGCGTGGAAGGTCTCACGGTTGCCAATGGCGTCACGGATATCTCGTTTGATCTGGCGCCGGGTGAGATCCTAGGGCTGGGCGGGCTTGTGGGTTCCGGACGTACGACCGTGCTCCAGGCGCTTGCCGGAGCCGTGAGAGCAAATTCGGGCGAGATGTGGATCGACGGCGAGAGTGTGCGGTGGCCGCGAACCCCGCGTCAGGCCCGCTCACTGGGCTTCGCCCTACTGCCTGAGGACCGCAAGACGCAGGGGCTCAACCTCGTGCGCAGCGGTGCGGACAACATCTTGATTAGCGACCTCAAAGCGGTTTCCCAACGCGGCTTCCTCAATGAACGACGCATGACTACGGCCAGTGAGCGGGCCGCGACGGGGTTCGGCATAAAGGCTGCGACACTCAAGAAGCCGGCCGGCACCTTGTCCGGCGGCAATCAGCAGAAACTGCTTCTCGCCCGATGGGGACACTCCGTGCCGAGGATCCTGCTGGCGGACGAGCCGACCAGGGGAATCGACGTTGGCGCGAAGCAAGAAATCCTTGAGCACTTGAACCGTCTGGCCGGCCAAGGATTATCAATAATTGTCGTATCGTCCGAACTGGAGGAAGTCGTCGAGATCAGTCACAGGGTATTGGTCCTGGTCGAGGGGCGTGCCGTCGGCCTGCTGGATAACGCCGATGGCTCGTTGAACGAACACGAGGTGCTCCAGACCATCTTCGATTCCGAATCCGGAGGATATTCCAGTGAGCACCACCCATCCCTCTGACGCCTCGCCCGCCGCTCCCGAATCGATGGAGAGCGCTGCACCCGCGGCCACAGGAGCATTCCGCATTCCCGGAGTACGCCTGATCTTCAGATACGGAATCGTCTGGGCAGCGATACTCGCGGTCGTCGTGGCTAGCTTCATCTCGGACAGTTTCCTCACCAAGACCAACTTGCAAGACGCGCTGACACAAAACGCCGCTCTGGCGCTCGTCGCCCTCGGCCTCACTTTTGTGATGATCGGCGGCGCCTTCGACCTGTCCTCGGGGCCCCTGGTCGGTGCCTGCACCGTGGTCGCCGCGACTCTGGCAAACCACACGTCGACCGTCGTGACCGTTCTAGTCACCATCGGCATCGGGGCAGCCGCGGGCGCTCTGAACGGGTTCCTGATCACCGTATGCCGCATTAACGCCTTCGTTGCCACGCTGGCCACCGGGTCCATGTTCACGGGCGCCGCGTTGCAATACACGGGAGCGAAAACCGTTTATATCGATAACTCGTCGCTCAACGGTTTGGCCCTCAACACCTTCCTCGGCGTCCGCATCACCGTGCTCATCGTGATCGTCCTCTACATCATCGGGGCCATCATCCTGGCCAAGTCGGTGTTCGGGCGCACCCTCTACGCAGTGGGCGGCAATGAGGTATCGGCCCGGCTGGCCGGACTCCGAGTGCATCTGATCAGATTCCTGACCTTCGTCATCGTTGGCGGCGCTTGCGGCGCCGGCGGGGTGATATTCGCTGCCCGCTTCACGAGTGGCAACTCCGCTACCGGCTCATCGATCACGTTGGACGCGATCACGGTCGTCATCATCGGCGGCACGTCCCTATTCGGTGGTTCGGGCGCGGTCTGGCGAACTGCAGTGGGCGTAGTCCTGCTGGCGACAATCACCAATGTTTTCGACCTTCTCGCTATCAACAGTGCCTGGCAGTTCATCACCAAGGGCGCTCTGCTGATCGCCGCGGTGGGACTCGATTACGTCACGACTCACCGACAAAAATCATGACGCCCATAACAAATCTTGATCGCTTCTAACGTCGGCGAGCCCCCGCATTTCGATCTCGCCGTTGAGGGTCACATTGCAGCGGGTCGGACGCGAGTATCGCCAGGTCGATCGATCTGGGAGTGGCCGGACGCCCGTGTGTTGATCCAGGTTGAGTGAGAGTCCTTTGCCCACAATGTGGGCGGGGAGGAAGGATCGAGAGCGGGAGAACGCCACTCTCAAGCGGCTCCTGGCCGAAGCGGAGCTGGAGAAGGCCGCATTGAAGGAGATCGCCCGGGAAACTTTTGCGTGCCGCACGACGACGACAGCACCGTCTACCTGGTCGCCATCACCAGAACTATCGAGAATTCATTGCGTGCAGCTCAGACCTGCGGTCAGTGCTGGGCGACCCCGCCATCGACCACCTGCACCGTTGCAGTTATGAAGCTGGACTCGTCGGAGCAGAGAAACGCAGCGGCGTAGCCAACCTCTTCAGGCTGTCCGATGCGACGCATGTGCCCCAGCGTGGCGAGATCTGTGGGCGTCTCCGCACCGGCGCCATGCTTAGCGTTCGCCAGCTTCAACATGGGCGTGTCGATCGAACCGGGGCAGACCACGTTGCA
>Ga0068858_100007949_pt1 | contig 10221 bp, 9 predicted proteins | sample KBSSwiS12_FD_66589 | JGI IMG/M metagenome (GOLD analysis project Ga0068858, IMG submission 66589) | Switchgrass rhizosphere microbial communities from Kellogg Biological Station, Michigan, USA - KBS Switchgrass S1-2 | ecosystem: Host-associated > Plants > Roots > Rhizosphere > Soil ... | reverse complement strand
GCCATCCGCCTCGGCAGCCTGCATCCTACGCGTGACATGAATTACGTCGGCAATACCGTGGAAGGTTTCCTCGCCGCCGCTTCCCATCCCGCCGCCGTCGGCCGCACCATCAATCTCGGCTCGAATCGCGAAATCTCCGTCGGCGACCTCGCGCAGATGATCATCGATCTCACCGGTTCCAAGGCCACGATCGAAAGCGAGGCCGCCCGTCTCCGCCCCGAGAAGAGCGAAGTCGAGCGCCTGCTCGCCGACAATCGCCTCGCCAAAGAAATCCTCGAATGGGAACCCGCGGTTTCGCTCGAGGATGGCTTGACCAGGACCATCGCGTGGCTGCGCGACAATCTGCATCGCTATCGCCCGGATACCTATGCGATTTGAGCCCGGCGCACCGGTCGAGGCGGGGTTCGTGCCCCTCTGCGTTCCCGAGATTCGCGGGAACGAATGGACCTACGTGAAGGAATGCCTCGACTCCGGTTGGGTGTCTTCCGTCGGTTCCTACGTCGATCGCTTCGAGCGCATGGTTGCCGACTATGTCGGCGCCAAATATGCGGTCGCCGCGGTCAATGGCACCGCCGCGCTCCACATCGCGCTGCTCGTCGCCGGAGTGCAGCCCGAGGATGAAGTCCTCGTCTCCGCGCTCACCTTCATCGCCTCGGCCAACTCCATTCGCTACGCCGGTGCCTGGCCGGTCTTCATCGACGCCGAGCCGGAGTACTGGCAGTTCGACGTGCAAAACGCGACCGCCTTCCTCGAGCAGGAGTGCCACCTGCAGGATGGAGCGTTGCGCAACAAAGCGACCGGCCGCCGCGTCAAGGCCATCATGGCCGTGGACATCCTCGGCCATCCCGCGGATCGCGATGCCATTCGTGCTCTGGCCCAGCGCTTCGGGCTCGAGGTCATCGAGGACGCCACCGAGAGCCTTGGCGCCGACTATCGCGAAAAAAAGGTCGGTTCCGGCAGCGCCGCTGCCTGCTTCAGTTTCAACGGCAACAAGATACTCACCACCGGCGGCGGCGGCATGTTTGTCACCGACAATGAGCAGTGGATGACTCGCGCCCGTTATTTGACCACCCAGGCCAAGGACGACCCGCTCGAGTACATCCACGGCGAGATCGGCTATAACTACCGGCTCACTAATGTCCAGGCCGCCATCGGCTGCGCGCAGATGGAACTCCTGGACGAGTACGTCGCCGCCAAGCGCCGCATCGCCGCCCGCTACCTCGAGGCCTTCCGCGACATTCCGGGCCTTGCGCCCATGCCGGAAGCCGCCTGGGCCCGCAGCACATCCTGGATGTTCACCACTCTGGTCGAGCCGCCCTTCTCCCTCTCATCGCGCGAGTTACTGCGCCATTTGCAGACGCAAAAGATCCAGGCCCGCCCCCTCTGGCAGCCCCTCCACCTTTCGCCCGCTCATCTACCCACCCGCGCGCATTGCCCGGTAGCGGAATCGCTCCACGCCCGCGCACTCTCTTTGCCGTGTTCCGTGGGCCTGCGTCCCGCGGACCAGGAACGCGTCATCGCCGCCGTCCTCGCGGCCAAATAAGCCAGTTCATGAGTTCGTCAAATGCATCTCCGCGCATCGTCCGCCTCAAGGACCGCGCCATCGGACCCGGTCAGCCGGTTTTCGTCATCGCGGAAGCCGGCGTGAATCATAATGGCGATCTGGCGATGGCCCGTCGGCTGGTTGACGCCGCCGTCGAGGCCGGTGCTGATGCAGTGAAGTTCCAGGCGTTCAAGGCCGAGGACGTCGTGAGCGTGGGCGCTGCCAAGGCGGAGTACCAAGTCGCCACCTCCGGCGGTGGTGAATCGCAACTCGACATGGTGCGCAAGCTCGAGCTCTCCGGCGCGGCTTTCCGCGAACTGCAGGCGTACTGCACCCAGCGCGGCATCCTCTTCCTCGCCACGCCCTTCGATTTCGGTAGCGCCGATCTGCTCGCGGACATGAATGTCCCGCTCTTCAAGATCTCCTCGGGCGAAGTGACCAACCTGCCCTTCCTCGAGTACGTCGCCCGCAAGGGCAAGCCGCTCATCGTTTCCACCGGCATGTGTTTCCTCGGCGAGGTCGATGAAGCGGTGCGCTTGCTCCAGGGCGCGGGCTGTGAGGATCTCGTCCTCCTCCATTGCACGTCGAATTATCCCACGCGTCCCGAAGACGTGAACCTGCGCGCCATGCAAACGCTCGGTGCCGCCTTCGGCTTCCCCGTTGGTTATTCCGATCACACCATCGGCATCGCCGTCCCTCAGGCGGCCGTCGCGCTTGGCGCCTGCGTCATCGAAAAGCATTTCACCCTCGATCGCACTCTGCCGGGTCCCGATCACCCGGCGTCGCTTGAGCCTCACGAGTTGACTGCCATGGTGCGCGGCATTCGTGTCGTCGAGGCCGCCCTCGGCGATCCCATCAAACGGCGCGTCGCCAGCGAAGATGCCGTCGCGCAAGTGGCCCGCCGCAGCCTCGTCGCCAGCCGCGATCTCCCCGCCGGCACCGTTTTGACCCGCGACCTCATCGCCATCAAGCGCCCCGGTACCGGACTCCAGCCCGAACTTCTCGGCCACCTCGTCGGCCGCAAATTGCGCGTCCCCGTCGCCTTCGATCAATTGTTCGAACTGGGCTTCCTCGAATAGTCACCGCCATCGAAATGCCCGGCTCCCCGGATATCGTCGCCTTGATTCCCGCCCGCGGCGGATCGAAAGGCATCCCTCGGAAAAACGTCCTTCCTGTCGGGGGTAAACCGCTCATCGCCTGGACGATCGAGGCCGCCTTGCAAAGCTCCAGCCTCACGCGGGTGATCGTCTCGACCGACAACGAAGAGATCGCCGACGTGGCGCAGCAGCACGGCGCGGAAGTCCCATTCATGCGCCCCGCCGAATTCGCGACCGACGCCGCGGGCAGCCTCGGCGTGGCCTTGCACGCGCTCGATTGGCTGGCCGCCCACGGCGGCGAGCCCGACTACCTGCTGCTCCTCCAGCCCACCAGCCCGCTGCGGACCAGCGCAGACATCGACGGTGCCGCCCGCCTCGCTGCCGAGCGCGATGCCGATGCTGTGCTCGGCATCTGCGAAGCCGCACCGCACCCCTGGCTCGCCTGTCAGCTTACCGCGGATGGCCAGCTTGGTGCCTTCTTCTGCACAACGGATGAGCATCTCCCCCGGCAGCAATATCCGCCGGCCTACGTGCTCAACGGCGCCCTCTATCTCAATCGGCCAGCCTCCCTCCGCGGCACGCGCAGTTTCCAGCCCCCCGGCGCGCTCGGCTTTATCATGCCGATCGAACGCTCGCAGGACATTGACAGCCCTTGGGAAATGCGGATGGTCGATCTGCTTTTGCGTTCCGTGGAGAATTGAAATCCCCCCCAGTTTGAACAAGACAACCGCATCAACTGAAGTGCTGGGAGGCGAATTTGCCATCGAGCCCGCATCCTTGTTCGAATGCCCCTCTGCCACCGGGTTGCCCCTCCCGCCCGACTCTCCCGCCACGGGTCGCGGCGCGTTGCTGCTCATGGCCAGGGCGCTCCTGGGCCTCGGCTGCCGGGCGGTCCTTCTCCCGGCCTTTGTTTGCGAAAGTGTAGTCGCGCCTTTCGTGCAGCAGGGGTTCGACATTCACTTTTTTCCGGTCGGCCTCGACTTGCAGATCGACCTCGACGCCGTCGCCAGCCAGCTCGGCGGCGCTGCCATGGTGGCGCTGCTCTTCGTCAACTATTTCGGCTTCGCTCCCGGTTCTGTCGCCCGCCGGCGCTTGCGCGAAATTGCCCGCCGTCATGTCGTCATCGAGGATTGTACGCACGGCTCCCTCCTTGAGAGCCCTCGTCCTGTCGTCGGTTCCATCGGGCAATTGGTCTTCTCCAGCCTGCGCAAATATCTCCCGTTGCCGGATGGCTGCATCGTCCTGAACAGGGGAGACATTCCCCTGCCTGAGGCCGGTCCGGCGGTTCGGCAGCCTGCGGCCCTGCGTTCGGTCGCCGCGCTTTTGAAAGGTACGTTCTTGGAGAACGGCGGGAAAGATCCCGACATGGAGCAGTCTTACGTGAAGCTGTTCGCTTCCGCGGAAGAGGTGATTGCGAAGCAAAAGGGTAGTGCGTCGTGCTCTCCATTTTCCCGCCAGCTCGTCGGCCGCCTCAACCTGCGCCTCTCCCTCGTGCGACGGCGCGCCAATTTCCGCTATCTCTGCGAAGCTTTTGCCCGCGATCGCCGTCTGCGCCGTCTGGCCGAGCCTTTGATCGGGCGATTGCCCGCCGGCGTTTCCCCGTTCTCGTTCCCGATCCTGGTCAAGGACGGGCGCCGCGATCACTTGCAAGCGGCGCTCCGCAAACTGCGCCTTTTTTGCGCGGTGCATTGGCGGCTCCCCGGCGGGATCAACGCCCGGAAATTCTCCGAGACGCAGGAATTGTCCTCGCGCATCCTTAGCCTGCCGGTCGATCAACGGTATGGCCCCGCACAGATGGCCGAAATCATCCGCCGCCTCTCCCAGGCTGCCTGACTCGTGGAAGGCCGGCGATTCCCCGCCTGCGGGGATTGGCTGGAAGGTTCCGCCCTCGCGGTAGTTTGATTTGCGAGTGGTGCTGTTCGTGATCTGCCAATTAATTGTTTAACATGACCGAAACAAAAAGCTGGGACCCCATCTGGGAGGAAATCTTTCAGCGCCAGGAGTGGGGCAAATATCCTCCGGAGCACGTCATCCGGTTCGTAGCGCGTCGCTTTTATAAGGCTCCCGATCGCGCCGCGGTGCGTCTTCTGGATCTCGGTTGCGGCACCGGCGCCTGCACTTGGTACATGGCCCGCGAAGGCTTCGCTGTCTCTGGCATCGATGGTTCGCCCAGCGGCCTGCGCAAGGCCACGGCCTGCCTCGCGCAGGAAGGGCACAGTGCCGATCTCCGCACGGGCGATTTTGTGCAGTTGCCCTGGCCCGACGATTATTTCGACGGCGTCATCGACAATGCCGCCCTCTACTCCAACCGCTTCGCGGAATGCCAGCGCGTTTGCGATGAGGTCCTTCGAGTGCTCAAGCCCGGTGGCTACTTTCAATCCGCCAATTTCTCCGACTGCACCTGGGGTTACGGCCTGGGAGAGCAGGTCGAGGAAAATGGCTTCATTAATATCCCCGAGGGCCCGTTGCAGGGGCGCGGATTCGCGCTCTTCTTCGGCCAGGCGCAACTCGAGGAACTCTTCCGGCGGTTTACGAGTGTTTCCATGGAGAAGACCTCCTGGACGGCGGACTCGCTGCAAAAACTCGTCGAGCTTTGGATCGTCGAAGCCCGCAAGCCCCAACCGTGATTCCCGTTCCGGTTAACGTCCTTAGGTCGCCGCTCCTCCCTGCGCGATGAATCGCTTCGCCAAAACCATCGGCGTCTGCACTTTCGCCCGGTCGGAATACAGCTGCATCTTGCCCGTCCTTTGGGCAATCACTGGGGACCCCTCGCTAGAGCTGCAATTGATCGTCGGCGGCTCCCACCTCACCGCCGGACGCAGCGTCGAGCAGATCGAGAAGGATGGGTTCCCCATCAGCGAACGCATCGATTTTGCGATTACGTCCGATTCGCCGGAGGCCATCGTCAAAGGCAATGCCGTGGCCGCATCGGCGCTGGCCGCGGCCTTCGCGCGGAAACGGCCCGACCTCCTCCTGCTCGTTGGCGACCGCTTCGAGCTGCTCGCCGCCGCCTCTGCCGCGACCGCTTTCAATATCCCCATCGCCCATGTTTCCGGCGGGGAGATCACGGAAGGCGCCATTGACGACGTCATCCGCCACGCCGTCACCAAGATGAGCCATCTCCATTTCGTGGCCAGCGGCGAGCAGTTCGACATGCTCCGCGCACTGGGCGAATCGCCCTCGCGCATTCATGTCACCGGCGACCCGGCGCTCGACTCGCTCCATCGCCTGGAGTTGCTCACCCGCGAAGAACTCGCCGGCCAGCTCGGTATCGCCCTCACGCCGCCGGTCACCGTGCTCACTCATCACCCCAGCACACGCGATCCGGGCGCCGCGATCGTTGAGCTCGAGAGCATTCTCACCGTGCTGAAAGAAACTCCCGGCACGGTCATCGCCACGGCGCCGAATAGCGATGCCGGCCACCAGGCGCTACGCGAGCGTCTCCAGAAGTTTGTCACCGAGCATCCCGCTTGCGTCCTGCACGAGTGTCTCGGCCAGCTCCGCTTCTATTCTCTGCTCCGCCACGCTGACTTGATGATTGGCAATTCCTCCAGCGGCATCTGGGAGGCCCCTTCCTTCGAGCTTCCCGCGGTCAATGTGGGCGATCGCCAGCGCGGCCGCATGCGCGCGGAGAACACGATCGATACCAGCGGCGACGTCGCGGAGATCCGCGCCGCGGTGGCTCGCGCGCTCGATCCCGCATGGAGGGCACGGTTCAAAGGCCGGCCCAATCCGTACGGCGACGGCCACTCCGCCGCTCGCATCGTGCAGGTTTTGAAATCAACCGCCTTGGGGCCCGAACTCCTGATCAAGCAAAGTCCGCTGCGAATCTCCGCCGCAAGAAAGAGCGAATGAGCAAAGTGGCATTGCAGCGTTGTGATCTCGTCAACCAGGCTGGCTGGCGCGAGGCGTTGGCGGAACTGGCTCCGCATGACGACATCTATTTCTCTCCTGACTATCTGGCCGCTTACGAAGCGCGGGCCGATGGCAAGGTGCAGTGCGTCATCGCGCGCGGTGGCGACTCCATCATGCTCTTGCCCTATCTGGTGTATCCCATTCCCGGGCATCGGGAGCTGTTCGATATCCAGGGCGCCTACGGCTACGGCGGCCCGCTCATCAAGAATCCCAACCCCGAATTCTTGGCTGCTGCCTGGGATCTCATTCGGGAGTGCTGGCGGGAGCAGTCGGTCGTGGCCGCATTCATTCGCAGCCATCCCATGTTCGGCAACGAGATCTTTTTTGATCCGCCGTGGGATGTGATCTTCGATCGTCCCACGATGTCGGTGGACTTGAGCGGCGGCCTGGAGGCTGCCTTTGCCGGCGCCCATCAACGCAATCACCGCCGCGACGCCGCCCAGGCCCGTCGCAGCGGACTCGTCACGGCCTTGCTCCCCTGCACGCCTGACTCTCTCGACCAGTTCGCCCGCATGTATTGGGATACGATGACCAGGCTCGAGGCGGGGTCCGATTACTTTTTCTCCCGCATTTATTTCAAGACGCTCGCCGAACGATTCGCCCACGACATCTCCATCGCCGAGGTGCGCGATACCAAGGACAACGAGACCTTGAGCGCCGCGCTCATTTTTTGGGGTCCGCGCTGGGCGCATTATCATCTCGCCGCCCGCAGCGTCACCGAGGGCAATCGCAATACCTCACACCTGCTCCTGCACTCCGTCGCCGAGGAAGCGGTGCGGCGCGGTCTCGTGGGATTACATCTCGGTGGCGGCCGCACCCCGGCGCCGGATGACAGCCTGTTCGCCTTCAAGAAGCGGATTGGCAACATCGAGCAACGCTTTCACACCGCGCGCCTTGTCGTTGATCCCGCTCGCTACAACACCCTCGTCAGTGAATGGTGCGCCCAGCACCCGGATTCGAAACCGATCTGGTTTCTTTCCTACCGGCAGACCTCTTGAATCCCGCATCCATGAACGGCAAAGAAGGCCTGGAAGGGTTCCTCGCCAAAAGCTTTGAAACGCACTTTACCCGCCCGCCCGAAGGCGTGGTGCGGCGTGCGCTCGAGCTTTATGAGCAGGAAAAAGAGTTGATCGCCACCGACTTCCACAGCCGCTACCCGGCCACCGCTGACCGGAGCGACTTCGACGAGGTCGTTGCGGAGGTCATCGAGATAGACGCCCGCGTCCAGGCGACGCTGTTCTACCGCATTGCGCGCGGGCTCTTTCTCCGCGACGCGACCCACGCCTTCCTGCCCTATCTCGCCTATCTCATGCGCGCCAAGACCGGGGCCGAGATTTATTACAGCGCGGACATCGGCCCGCGCCTCAACGTCGAACACGGGATGGGCATCGTCATCGGGCCACGGCACCGGATAGGCGCCGATTTTACGATCTATCAGGGCGTCACGCTCGGCCAGCGCCGGGTCAACTCTCCGGATGAGAGAATGGTCATCGGCGATCATTGCACGATTTTCTCCGGCGCGAAGTTGTTCGGGACGATTACCCTCGGCGATCATGTGCGTGTGGCTGCGAATGCCGTGCTGCTCACTGACGCGGAGTCGCATTCGACGTACGCCGGCGTGCCTGCCGTGAAAGTGAAAGACCACCGGAAATGAACGCCGCGACGATTTTACGCAAAGTATGGAGTGGCCTCGGCGGCAAGCCCGCCCGGCCCGATGGCTTCGGTGAAATGGCGGATCGCTTCCTCCGGCGAGTCCGCGAATTCAGCACGCCCTTCCCGCCGGTGTCCCGCCCGGGCAAGGTCGCCGTCTTGGTCACGCCCTGGATGTGCACGCCCGTGCCTTTCTTCAGCCTGGAGTGTGCGTGGATGCTCCGGCGCGAGGGCTTCGACGTCACCCTTCTGTGGGACCGCAGCGACGTCTTTTTCAATGCGGTTCGCGCCCGGGAGATCGCGGCCATCGAGCGGGTCCTCAAAGGACTCCCCGCCGGGTTCGGTTACGTGGATGTCTCCGCGATCACCGCGCCTTCCGCCCCGCGCACCGAGGCCCTTGACGTGCTGCTTTATGAAAACGCCGTCCGTCAGATTCGCAGCGAAGGCGGCGCTCCCGCCTTTCTCGCGGCCAATCCCGAGCGCGCCGTGGAAATGTACGCGCATGCCGGCCGGGTTCGAAAACTCCTGGAGGGCGGAGGCTATTCGTGGGTGCTCATCCCGGGCGGAGTCTGGGCCGCCAGCGGGTTGTACGTGGAGATCGCGGAGAATTTGGGCGTTTCCTACACGAGCTTCGATTGCGGGCCCGGCGCGATGTACCTCGCGCACGATGGTGTGGCGGCGCACTTGGGCGATGTGCCCGGCGCCTTCCGAGAAATCAAGGAACGCCTCGACCGCACGCCGGCTGAACGCGCGGAAGTGATCCGTCTCGCGAACGAGAACCTGCAAGTGCGCATGGAAGGCCGGGACGAGTTCCGGCTCCAGCCGCAACCCGCTTCTGCTTCCGTTCAGCATCGCTGCGACATCCTCGTGCCGCTCAACTACCGCGCCGACACCGCGGCCCTCTGCCGGCAGAAGGTTTTTCCGTCCATCACCGCCTGGCTTGAAGCGCTCCTCCGCTGGCTGGAGACGCGCCCTGGCGTTTACCTTTCCATTCGCCAGCATCCCTGCGAGCGGATCGAGGAGTTCAAGGGTCACGACAATTGGGAACAGTTGATCGCGCGTTTTCCGGCTGTCCGCGACCAGGTCACGCTCGTCCTCGCCGAGGACACCGTGAACACCTACGACCTCCTCCGCTGTGCTTCGGTGGTCCTTCCCTATACCTCGCGCGTCGGCATCGAGGCGGCCTTGCTCGGCAAGCCCGCCATTCTCTCGACGCATTGCTATTACGAATCCTGCGGCATTACGTGGAATGCTTCTTCGCCCGAGGAGTACTTTTCCCTCATCGACCGGGCGCTCGCGGGAAAATTGCAGGTCACTCCCGAGCAACGCGACTCCGCGGCCCTCGCCTATCATATCATCGAGCGCTGCCTCGAGTTGCGCACCGATTTCACGCCGACCCCGGCGGAGTTTGCCCGCTGGGTCGAAGTCCCGCCCGCGGAACTCTGGAGCCAGCCCGCTCTGCTGACCGTGCGCGAGGCCCTGGTCGGCCGCCGGCGGCTCCCGCTCCTCCGCTACGAGAGCCTTCTGGAAACCAAATAGCGTTCATGCCCCGGCCTTCAGCCTATGACTGTGTGCAGCGCGTGAAGCGCTGGTGGAACCGTCGGTACGAGCTGCGTCGCGCCAACGATTACCGCCGCGAGCACGTCGGCGCAGGCAGTTTGATCGATGAAACCGTGCACGTGCTCGGCTGGCGGCAAGTGCGCATCGGCCATCACACGATCATCGCCGAGGGCACATGGATCAATGTCAACCAACGCGACCAATCCGAGCCGGCGGTGATCATCGGCAACAACTGTTTCCTCGGCCGCCGCAATTTTCTTACCGCCGGTGTTACCATCACCATCGGCGACTACTGCCTCACCGGGCCGGACTGCCATTTCCTCGGCGCGGATCACGATTCCAGTTCCCCCTTCACTCCTTTTTCGATCAGCGGTGTTCCGGCAAATGGAGTGATCGAAGTGGGCACGAATTGCTGGTTCGGCAGCTCGGTCATCGTCCTGAAAAACGTGCGCATCG
>Ga0068858_100007946_pt1 | contig 10223 bp, 10 predicted proteins | sample KBSSwiS12_FD_66589 | JGI IMG/M metagenome (GOLD analysis project Ga0068858, IMG submission 66589) | Switchgrass rhizosphere microbial communities from Kellogg Biological Station, Michigan, USA - KBS Switchgrass S1-2 | ecosystem: Host-associated > Plants > Roots > Rhizosphere > Soil ... | reverse complement strand
GCATGCGGACGATCTGGCCGCGGCCGCATGTTTCGTCATGGAAAATTATGCGGGCGGCAAGCCCTTGGGCAATTTGCTCAATGTGGGCGCCGGCGTGGATTTGCCGGTGGCCGAACTGGCGGAGCTGGTCGCGCGCATCGTCGATTACAACGGGGAAATTCGTTTTGATCCCAAGCGGCCCGACGGCACGCCGCGCAAACTGCTGGATGTTTCGCGCATCCATTCGCTCGGCTGGCGCCCGCGGATTTCGCTGGAAGACGGGATCGCATCGACATACGAATGGTACTGCGCGAATGCGGCTCAGAGTGTGGCAGGATGAAGTTTCATGCCTGATGCCCAGCGCCGCGAGCGCCTCCTTCGCGTTTTGAAAACCGTGACCACCCAGCCGTTGCCGGCCGACGACGAAGAGTCGTTGTTCGAGAGCGGTCTGCTGGATTCCTTCGCTCTGCCGGATTTGGTGAGCGCGCTGGAGCAGGAGTTTTCGATTAAAGTGCCCGACCGGGATCTCAACCCGCGCAAGTTCGATTCGATTTCCCGTATCGACACCTACCTGCAAGACCGCGCGAGTTGAGCAGAGACGCCATGCCCGCATTTCTACACGGCTTCGGAATGCACGTGCCGGAGCGCGTGGTGACCAATGCGGAAATGGCCTTGCGCGTGGAGCGTACGGCGGAGTGGATCGAAGGCGCCTGCGGCATTCGGGAGCGCCGCTGGGCGGCGGTTAAAGCAAGCGTCGCCGATCTGGCCATAGCGTCCGCACACGATTGTTTGGCGCGGACCGGCGTTGCAGCGTCTTCTTTAGGCCTGATCATCGTGGCCAGCGGCAGCGCCCGGCCGGGATTTCCGGGACCTGCGGCGGAAGTGGCCGTGCGATTGGGCCTCGAAAGCACGCCCGCCATCGATCTCCCCATGGCCAGCGCGGGAAGCCTGTTCGGGATGGCGATGGCGGCGCAGATGGCCGAACACTTTGGCGACGTACTGGTGATCGGCGCGGAAAAAATGTCGGCGGTGATTGAATCCGCCGTGCTGGATCCCAACACCGCGATTCTTTTCGGTGATGGCGCGGGCGCGGTACTGGTGAGTGCGCGCCCGGGGCCATGGGAGATTCTCGATGCGGTGCTGCATAGCGATGGGCAGTATCGCGACGCGCTGGCGTTCGATTGGTCCGCGCCGCTGCGTATGGACGGGCTGTCGGTGATTCTGCAGGCTGCGCGCAAGTTGCCCTCCGCGATCAACGAAGTGCTGACGCGGCAGAAGATGGCGGTGGGAGATGTCACGCAGTTCCTCCTGCATCAGGCGAATCAGAATCTGCTGGTGCGTGTGGCGAAGTCGCTAGGAGTCCCGGCCGAACGCGTCTACTCCAACGTCGCTCGCTACGGAAACACGTCGTCGGCTTCAATGCTGATTGCGGCGGCTGAATGGTCGCAGGCGAATCCGGCGCCGGGTCCGGTAGTATTCTCCGCCTTTGGAGCGGGATTCCATTGGGGCGCGCTGCTGGCGCGCAGCGTTTAATCTTCGGCGGCTTTTGCGCGCCGCTCGGGAGTGCTGGATTGCGCCACCAGGTTGGTCGCCCGCAGCAGCGATTCAAACGTGCCGGCATCGCTCCACCAGCCATCGACGAACGAATAGGTCATGCTGCCTTCGCGAATATAGGCGTTATTGACGTCGGTGATCTCCAGTTCACCGCGACCGCTAGGCACTAAATGTTTGACCTTTTCGAATACGCTGCCGTCATACATATAAATGCCGGTGACAGCGTAGTTTGACTTGGGCTTTTTCGGTTTCTCTTCAATGCTGATGATACGCAGCCCGTCCATCTCGGCCACTCCAAAGCGCTCCGCGTCAGGCACTTCCTTCAGCAGAATGCGCGCGCCGGTGGGCTGCTTCTCAAACGCCCTCGCCATTTCTGCGATGGGCTTTTCCAGAATGTTATCGCCCAGGATCACGCAGATTTTGTCGCCATCGGCAAAGTGTTCGGCGAGCGCGAGCGCATCGGCGATTCCGCCTTCGCCTTCCTGGTAGGCGTAGTTCAAATGCTTGAGTCCGAACTCCTTGCCGTTGGCCAGCAAGCGCAGGAAATCTCCCGAGTTGCGGCCGCCTGTGACCAGGAGGATATCTTCTATCCCGGCGTCCACCAGGGTCTGGATCGGATAGTAGATCATCGGCTTGTCATAAATCGGCAGCAGATGTTTGTTGGTGATTTTTGTGAGCGGGAACAGGCGGCTTCCGGTGCCCCCCGCCAATACGATGCCTTTCACGTGAGATGCCCCTTTCCTCTAAGTAGTCTTGGCCTGGGCCACGGCGTGAATTTCCTGCAGACTCCATACGCGCACGGGATCGCGCCGCCGGGAGACGATTGCTTCTACAGAGGCGCGCGCGCCGCTCATAGTGGTGATACACGGGATACGGTGGGTCACCGCATTTTTGCGAATCGCTTTTTCGTCGCTGAAAGCGTGAGCTCCGCTGGTGGCGGTGTAAATGATCAGATCGATCGAGCCGGCCTTCAGAAGATCCACCGCGTTGGGGCGGCCTTCGTTCACCTTGAACACGGTCTTCGAAGGCACTCCTGAGGCCCGAATCTCTTCGGCAGTGCCTCGTGTTGCGGCCACTTCAAAACCGAGCTCATGGAATCGCTTGGCCAGCGCGATGGCGACGGGTTTATCGCGATCGTTCACGCTGATAAACACGCGGCCCTTGTCGGGCAGCGGCGTCCCGGCGCTCAACTGGGCTTTGGCGAAGGCTTCGCCGAAGTTTTCCCCCACTCCCATCACTTCGCCGGTGGAGCGCATCTCGGGACCGAGCGTAGGGTCCACGCCAGGAAATTTATTGAACGGGAATACCGGCGACTTCACGAAATACTGCGGGACACTGAGAACGCCCGTGGCATCCGTGAAATCGGCAATCGTCTTGCCGAGCATCACGCCGACTGCGATTTTCGGCAGCGCCACTCCGGTGGCCTTGCTGACGTAAGGCACCGTTCGCGAGGCCCGCGGGTTTACTTCGAGCACATAGACTTTGCCGTCCTTGACGGCATACTGCACGTTCATCAGTCCGATGACGGTCAGCGCGCGGGCTAGCTTTTCGGTATAGGTCTTGATGGTCGCCAGCGTTTCCGGGGAGAGCGAAGGCGGCGGCAGGACGCAACTGGAATCGCCCGAGTGCACGCCGGCTTCTTCGATATGTTCCATGATGCCGGCGATCAAGACGGCGCCGGTAGTGTCGGCGATCGCATCCACGTCCACTTCGGTGGCATCTTCTAAGAAGCGGTCGATCAGGACCGGACGGCTCTGCGAGAACGAGACCGCCTCCTGCATGTAGCGGCGGACGGTGTCTTCGTCGTAGGCGATGACCATGGCGCGGCCGCCGAGCACGTAGCTGGGGCGCACCAGAACCGGGAAGCCGATGGAGCGGGCGACTGCGCAGGCCTCTTCCACATTGGTGGCGGAACCGTTGGCGGGAGACGGAATCTTCAGGTCATCGAGCAGCTTGCCAAACAGCTTGCGGTCTTCAGCCAGGTCGATGTTGGTCGGATCTGTGCCGATGATCGGAATGCCCGCGGCCTTGAGCGGCAAAGCCAGGGTGAGCGGCGTCTGCCCGCCGAACTGAACGATCACTCCGTCGGGCTTCTCGGTGTCGCAAATATTCAACACTTCTTCGAGCGTGAGCGGCTCGAAGTAGAGGCGGTCACTGGTGTCGTAATCGGTCGAGACCGTCTCCGGGTTGCAGTTGACCATGATCGATTCGACGCCGAATTCCTGCAGCGCGAAAGACGCGTGGCAGCAGCAATAGTCGAACTCGATGCCCTGGCCGATGCGGTTGGGACCGCTACCCAGGATCATGACCTTCTTGCGCGAAGACACATTCGCTTCACACTCGGACTCGTAGCTCGAATAGAGGTACGGTGTGAAGCTTTCAAACTCGGCAGCGCAGGTATCGACACGATTGAATACGGCCGTGACGCCGAGCGCCTTACGGTGTGCCCGCACTTCGAGCGGCGGAACGCCCCAGGCCCTCGCCAGGAAGCTATCGGAGATCCCGTCGCGTTTGGCCAGCAGTAGTTGCTCGCGCGTCGTTGCCGCGAACGATCCTTTGGCCAATTCTTTTTCGAGATCCACCATCTCGCGCACCTGGCGCAGGAACCAGGGATCGATGGCGGTCAGTTCGTGGACCTGCGCTTCGGTGTAGCCCTTTTCGAACGCGAAGCGGATGTAGCCCAGGCGATCCGGATTGGGAGTGATTAAGCGGGCTTCGATCAAGTGTTCCAGAAACACGGTGGCGCCATCGGCCTTGCCGGTTTCGAGGCTCCGCATACCTTTGCCGAGGGCCTGTTTGAAGGTGCGCCCGATGGCCATCACTTCGCCCACGCTTTTCATCTGCGTGCCGAGGACCGGCTCGGCACCCGGAAACTTTTCGAACTGCCAGCGCGGAATTTTTGCGACTACATAATCGATCGTCGGCTCAAAACACGCCGGCGTCAGGCGCGTGATGTCGTTCTTGATTTCATCCAGTCGATAACCCACCGCGAGTTTAGCGGCGATCTTGGCGATGGGGAATCCGGTGGCTTTGGACGCCAGCGCCGAGCTGCGCGAGACGCGCGGGTTCATCTCGACGATCACCATGCGCCCGGTCTTGGGATCGATGGCGAATTGGACGTTAGAGCCGCCGGTATCAACGCCGATTTCCCGCAGGCAAGCCAGCGCCGCGTCACGCATCATCTGATATTCGCGATCGGTGAGCGTCTGCGCTGGCGCGACGGTAATGGAATCGCCGGTGTGTACGCCCATGGGATCGAAGTTCTCAATGGAGCACACGATGATGGCGTTGTCGGCCTGATCGCGCATCACTTCGAGCTCGAATTCCTTCCAGCCGAGGACGCTCTCTTCGACCAGGACTTCATGCACCGGCGAGAGATCGATGCCGCGCTCCAGAATTTCTTCGGCTTCCTCGCGGTTGTAGGCGATGCCGCCGCCCGCGCCGCCCATGGTGAAGCTGGGCCGCAAGATCACCGGGTAGCCGATGCGCGCCGCGAATTCCAGACCTTTGTCGATCGAATTCACGAGTTGCGATTGCGGCAGCTCAAGGCCGATCTTCTTCATGGCGTCCTTGAAGAGCAGCCGGTCTTCGGCCTTCTTGATGGAATCGATTTTCGCGCCGATCAGTTCCACGCCGTATTTGTCGAGCACGCCAGCCTCGGCCAGCGCGACGGCAAGATTCAAGCCAGTCTGCCCGCCGACGGTCGAGAGCAGCGCATCGGGACGCTCGCGGCGGATCACCTCGGTGGCGTATTCGACGCTGAGCGGTTCTACATACGTGCGGTCCGCCAGGTTCGGATCCGTCATGATGGTGGCCGGATTCGAATTGATCAGCACCACTTCGTAGCCATCGGCCTTCAGCGCTTTGCACGCCTGCGCGCCCGAGTAATCGAATTCACAAGCCTGTCCGATGATGATGGGACCGCTGCCCACGATCAGAACGCGATGGATGTCGTTGCGGCGCGGCATCAGCTACCCTGATCCATCAGCTTCACGAAATCGTCAAACAGATAATGCGAATCGTGCGGGCCCGGAGCGGCCTCCGGATGATATTGCACGCAGAACACGGGATGGCTGCGATGCCGGAATCCCTCAAGCGTCTCGTCGTTCAGATTCATGTGCGTAATTTCGAGCTCGTTGAGATTCAGCGAATTCGCGTCCACGGCGAATCCGTGGTTGTGCGAAGTGATTTCCACTCGGTTCGTAATCCGATTCAGCACCGGATGATTCGCGCCGCGGTGGCCGAACTTGAGTTTATAGGTTTTGCCTCCCAGCGCGAGTCCCAGGATCTGGTGGCCGAGACAGATGCCGAAGATCGGCGTTTTGCCAACCAGCTTGCGAATTTGCTGCGCCTGGTAGTCGAGCGGCTCGGGATCGCCGGGTCCGTTCGAAAGAAACACGCCGTCGGGTTTCAAGTCCAGAACGTCTTCTGCGGTCGTGCCTGCAGGAACCACCGTGACGCAGCAACCCGAGTGCACCAGGCGGCGCAAAATATTGCGCTTGATCCCGAAATCGTAGGCGACGACGTGGTGCCGCATCGTCGCGTCGGCTGCTTCGCGGTCCGACGGCGAGGCGCGGATGATTCCGTGATTCCAATCGTAACTTTGCGCGGTGGAAACGCGCGTAGCGAGATCGAGTCCCGCCATCGAGGGAGAATTGCGGGCGCGCTCGACCAGCGCTTGAGAATCCGGTCTGGCCGTAGGTCCCGCCCACAACACTCCACGCATCACGCCGCGCGAGCGCAGATGGCGCACCAGGCGGCGCGTGTCGATCTCCGAAATCACCGGCACGCCGCTATTGGTGAGAAACTGTTGCGCGGTTTCGTCCGCTCGCCAGTTGCTTGAAAGCGGCGAGAATTCGCGCACGACCAGTCCTTCTATATGCGGCTTGGCGGATTCATTGTCGCCCTCATTCGAGCCGTAGTTGCCGATCTGCGGATACGTGAGCACCACGATCTGGCCGGAATAAGACGGATCGGTGAAGACTTCCTGATAGCCCGTGATGGCGGTATTGAAAACCACCTCACCCGTCCGCTCGACGGGCGCACCAAAACTACTGCCCTCGAAGACCGTGCCGTCTTCCAGGGCGAGGACTGCTGGGTTCAATTGGGCTTAATCCTCCAGGATTCGGGGGTAACTTCTATTGGAACACATTGAGAACTGCCGGTCCACCAATGCGGACAGAATCATCAAGCTTGCTCGGTTTCCAGGTAATCGCAATTGTCATTTTTGAACGAGTTCAAGATTTCTCTTGACAAGGCACAGAGTCTCGACTAATCTATTATTGAACATGTTCAATATCGAACGCGTTCAAAAAGAGGATGCGATGTACATTGTTTTCTCGTATTTGGCCTATCTGGCGATCAGCTTGGGCGTGACCATCTGGGTTGCCGGGACGCTGCACAAGAACGGCCGTGTTTTCCTGGTGAATGCTTTTCAGGGGAATACGGAGCTCGCCGATTCGATTAATCATCTGCTCGTGGTTGGTTTCTATCTGGTGAATTTGGGCTACGTGGCTTTGGCCCTGCGGACGTATGCCATGGTGGACACGCCGCGCCAGGTGATCGAGCTGCTGAGCGACAAGGTTGGAATGATCCTGGTGGTGCTCGGTGTCATGCATTTCCTGAACCTATACGTATTCAACCGGCTGCGCAGGCGCGGCCAGGAACCGCTGATGCCTCCGCCCTTGCCACCGGATGTGCGCTTCGTCGCGGGGTCCTAGCTAACGGGGTCCGATGACTTCATTGTTTGTCGTATACGACTCGCGCTGCGGCATCTGCACTCAGCTCAAGGCTTGGCTGAGCCGGCAGTCCGCTTATGTCGCGCTTCACTTCGTGGCGATGGGCTCTGAAGAAGCAAGCGCTCGTTTCCCGATGCTGCGTCCGGTGAGCGAGGAACTAGTGGTGGTTGCCGACACCGGAGAAGCGTGGATAGGGGATCGTGCCTGGATCATTTGTTTGTGGGCGCTGCGCGAGTATCGGAGCTGGGCACAGAAGTTATCGACCCCTTCGATGATGCCGCTCGCGAGGCAGGCGTTCCTGGTGCTCTCGAGCCATCGCTTCGCGCTGTCGCGACTGCTGGGCTTGCGGAGCGAAGAAGATATAAGACGATATCTCACGGAGACAGTGATTCCACCATGTCAAATTCAGCCTTGAAACCCGCCGTTCCGAAATCCGTTGCGCGCCCCAAGAGCGAAGCGACGCGGAAGCAGATTTTATCCGCGGCGCTGGAGCTATTCCGCAAACAGGGGTTCGAGGCGGCGACCATGCGCGAAATCGCGCGTAGCGCGGGTGTCGCTACAGGAGCGGCGTACTACTATTTCGATTCGAAGGACGCGATTGTACTCGCGTTTTACGATCAGGCGCAGCGGGATATGGCGCCGCTGTTGGAGCAGACGCTGCTGGAAACCAGGGATCTAGAGGAGTGTCTTCGCCGGATCATAAAAATCAAATTGGAGTATTTTCATCCTAGCCGCGCGTTCCTAGGGGCGCTTTCGGCGCACTCCGATCCGCAGCACCCGCTGTCGCCGTTCAGTGAGCAATCACGTGCGATTCGTGAAGCCGATATCGAATTCTTTGCGAGAGCGATAGAGGGCAGCCGCTCGCGGTTATCCGATGACCTGAAGCCGTACCTGCCGCGGCTGTTGTGGATGTACCAAATGGGGCTGATTTTGTTTTGGATTTATGACCGATCGGAAGGCCAGGTCAACACTCATGCGTTACTCGATAAAAGCTTGCGCGTGGTGGTGCGGTTGATAAAGCTTTCCGGAATGCCGCTGATGCGGCCGTTGCGCCGAATGGTGACTGACCTGATGGATACCGCGATGGGGGAATCCGCTGCGGGCGAAACCGCCTAGGTAGACTATGCATCGCAGGATCGTGATTCCGGGAGGCAGCGGCCGAGTGGGTCTGGTGCTGGCGCGCTACTTCCACGCCAACGGGGATGTGGTCACTGTTCTCTCACGAAAGCCACGAGTTGGAGCGTGGCATGTGATCGAGTGGAATGGCCGGGATTTGGGCCCTTGGGCTGAAGCCCTCGACGGCGCGGACGCGGTCATCAATCTTACAGGCCGCAATGTGGATTGCCGCTATACCGCAGCGAATCGGCGCGAGATTATGGACTCTCGCGTGTTTCCAACGCAGGTGATTGGCCGAGCGATCGCCCAAGCGACGCATCCGCCGCGGCTGTGGATGAACGCTTCGACGGCGACGATTTACCGGCACGCGCTGGATCGGGACATGGACGAGGCGACCGGGGAATTGGGAGGAAATGAAAAAGACGCGCCGGCCACCTGGCGCTTCAGCATTGAGGTCGCCAAGGCATGGGAGCGCGCATTTTTCGAAGCGGCCACACCGGAAACACGGAAGATCGCGCTACGCAGTGCGATCGCGATGAGTCCGGATCGTGGCGGAGTGCTTGATATCCTGCTGCGGCTCGTGCGCTGTGGGTTCGGCGGCGCTACTGGAAGCGGCGAGCAGTATATTTCATGGGTCCACGAGCAGGATTTCATTCGCGCACTTGAATTTCTGATTGAGCATCGCGAGTTGGATGGATGCATCAACATCGCTGCTCCGCACCCGTTGCCCAATGGTGAGTTCATGGAGGAGTTGCGTCGAGCGGCCGGAGTGCGCATCGGGCTGCCCGCATCGAGGTGGATGCTTGAGATCGGCGCGTTTTTCCTGCGCACGGAAACGGAATTGATACTCAAGAGCCGCCGGGTGGTTGCGCGCCGCCTGATGGAGGCCGGTTTCGAATTTGCGTTTCCGGAATGGCGGCCGGCGGTACAAGATCTGGTTGCGCGATGGCGTGGGCGGTAGTGTCTGAATGAAAGTGAGGCGTCGATGGGTTACGGTGGAATTATATTGGAGCTCTTTACAATAGTCGCTTTTATGGTCTCTCTTGTGGTTTGCTACGGAGTGATACTGGTGAAGAACTGGAAGCGGGATATAGATCATCAAATTCCCATACTCAAAGCGTTTCTGTACGCTATAGGGTGGACTCCGGTGGCTTTAGTTTGTATCTGGCTGACGTTCAATATGATGGGCTAGATCCACCCTGTACACTAGTAGCATCCCCGTCCGATGATCACCGAGGCAGCCACAGTCACATTCGATGAATTGGAACTCGACTGCGGAGTCACGCTTGCGCCGGTCGATTGTGCCTATGAAACCTACGGCACGCTGAACGCCGCCAAGAGCAACGCCATCCTGGTCACACACGCGTTTTCCGGCGATGCCCACGCGGCGGGCGAGGGCGGCTGGTGGTCGAATATGATCGGTCCCGGCAAGGGTTTCGACACCGATCAATATTTCGTCATCTGCGCCAATGTGCTGGGCGGCTGCAAGGGAACCACCGGGCCGGGTTCCGTGAATCCGGCCACCGGCTGCCCGTGGAGCATGGCGTTTCCGGTGATCACTGTCACCGATATGGTGCGCCTGCAAAAGAAGCTGATAGACCATATGGGTATTCGCCGGCTGCTGGCGGTGGCGGGCGGCTCCATGGGTGGGATGCAGGCGCTCGAGTGGGCCGTCTCCTATCCGGATCACGTCCTGGCGACACTGCCCATCGCCACCACCGCTCGCCACAGCGCCCAGCAGATCGCTTTCAATGAAGTCGGGCGGCAGGCTATCATGGCCGATCCCGACTGGAACAGCGGAAATTATTATGACCGGCGTCCTCCGGCGCGCGGCCT
>Ga0068858_100007945_pt1 | contig 10224 bp, 10 predicted proteins | sample KBSSwiS12_FD_66589 | JGI IMG/M metagenome (GOLD analysis project Ga0068858, IMG submission 66589) | Switchgrass rhizosphere microbial communities from Kellogg Biological Station, Michigan, USA - KBS Switchgrass S1-2 | ecosystem: Host-associated > Plants > Roots > Rhizosphere > Soil ... | reverse complement strand
CCTACGTTCTAACAGAGACATAATGGTTATGTATGTATTATATTTGATTTTACGTCAAATACACACTATACATTGTGCGACGTTTAATCAATATATCATTCTGCTCTGCTATCGCTTTGATTCCGCCGCCCGCCGGCTTTCATTTTTATAATTTGTTTTAAAATTTTGTTAATCCCTGCCCGTTTGTTAAATATTAAAAAAGCGCCCATCCAGGCGCGGCTTGTTTGTCTATATTGTCCACTAACCTTGTTCGTATTTTGTATGTTATTTATAATTGGTTTTCTATATGTGCGGCCCAGAGTCTATCTTGGATTTCTCTTCTACTTGCTTCAAGTTGAGGTATAACATCTGTCACGTCATTAGTTAGAAAGACGGTCGCGTCTTTGCCTTCAACATTCTCGCCATGATCAATCTCAACCGGTATACCAAGGCCACTTCTATATTCGGCGGCTTTTCTATAATTAGTGCCTCTAGAAATACCAAAAGTAGAAGCAAGTTTTGAAAAACTTGAGAGAGCAAAAGCATCTGGATCGCCAACAACGAGCTCAATAACTTCATTAATTAGGTCGTCATCTATAACTTCACCGACTTTTGCGTTTAACGCGTCACTAACTTTTTGACCAATTTTTCGAATTAGTCTATTTGGCTTTGGGATTGGATCTGACTCCGTTGTCATATTATTCAGCTAAAGCGTAGGTAGCTTTGGCGACGCGCTTGAACTGTGGCTTGCCTTGCAGGTTCAGAAGAATAGTAGTTTCTTTAACGTAGCGGTTCTTTAGAACGCGCTTAACGATTTCATCGCGGTGAAGAGGCTCGCCTGCCTTCTTAAGGACTTCGGTGATAATGTCGGCAACAGTTCCCTTTTTATAGCCCCATTCTTTCAAAGCGTAGATACCGCGGCCAATTAACACGAAGCGGTCGTCTTTGATAAGTTCGTTGTGAATAGCTTGAGTGGTAACATCTTTGCGCTTGAAGGCTGAGTCCTTGATGGATTTAGCGATGTCGTTAAAGTGCATGTGTTTGCCGCTTTCAAACAAGATAACGTAGATTTTGTCGCGGATATTCTTTGGGTTGACCATAGGCCATTTAGTGAGGCCCCAGCGGCCATTTAGGTTGGCTACCAACTTGCTTACGCTTGCTAGTGCCTTAACATGGGCTACATTACTGTCTTTGACAGCTTCGGCAATAGCTTCAGGGGTAGTAGGAGCGGCAATTTTCTTGATAGCTTCTACAACAGCACCGACCTGCTCCTTGATGGCTTTTTCATTGTGTTCAGATGCAATACCAACAGAGTGATAGAAACTGTCGTTTTCGTCAATTACTGCTAGTTTTGGGCATAGCATAGCGATAAATGAAACACGGGCTTGGTCTAGCTTGTTGTTGTCTTTAGAAAGTTTAGCGCTTAGATCGCTAACACGGGCTACTTTGCCCATTGAAAGAAGTTCTTGGACCATTGTTTCCTGCATAGCAAGAATGTGTGGCATATCGCCCTTGCCTGCGCTGCCCTGGAGTTTTGTAACAGCAGCTTTTTCAAGCTGGCGGACGCGTTCACGGGTGATGCCGAGCAATTCTCCTATCTGTTCCAAGGTCTCACGGCGGTCAAAGAGGCCAAAACGGCGGGAAACGATTTCACGTTCCCTTTCGCGCTCAATAGTGCCAAGTACGTCTTTAACAACAGATTCGATCTGGAAAGTTGTAGGAGTTGTATCTGCCATCTCTAGTTCTCTCTTTCTTAACAATATATACGGTGCTAACACCTTTTATATCAATATTTTAACAGTTTAATTTTTAAATGTCAAACATTCTTGTCAACTAATAATATTGTAGCATTAAATGGCGCTCTTAGCACAAACGGTTTGTGGCAATATCTAATCAAAATGTATTCGCAATCTGTGCGAATTGTGGATAAGTACTTTTTTTCTTTGCTGGTTATTTCTTTGCTGTGCGGCGCTTGGTGAATTTTCTTTTGGCAGGAGCTTCATCGAGGATTTTTTTGGCATCGGCCTCTGTTAACTGAGTTGGATCCACATCTTTCGCGATGCGCGCATTCTTCTTGCCATCTGTTACATATGGACCATAAGGACCCTTTAGAATCTTGATTTTACCGAAGTCGGCAACGTTCCGTTCAGCAATTTGAACCAGCTTTTCAGCGAAGAGTTCACGGGCTTCGGCCTCGGTTATTGTCAGTGGATCGTGTTCTTTTAATGACACAAAAACCTTATCTACCTGTATATATGGGCCAAAACGGCCGATATTGCCTAAAATATCCTTGCCATCCTCGGTTTTACCGACAACTTTTGGCAGGTCGAACATCGGTAGAGCTTGTTCTAGCGTGACATTATCCATGGTTGTTTCTTTAGGAAGCGGCGCGAAAGCCGGTTTCTCTTCTTCGGATGTCTCACCCTTTTGCAGCATAGGACCATAGCGGCCAAAACGGACCACGATTGGCTTACCGGTTTTAGGGTCGGCACCTAGGGTACGAGATTGTGAGGTTTCTTCGCGGGTAACATCGGCGGATGCCTTGATTAGCGGCTTGAAATCGCCGTTATAGAACTCGCTAATCATTTTATTCCAGGTGGTTTTACCTTCGGCAATATCGTCAAATTCTTTTTCGGCCTTTACGGTAAAGTCATAATCGACAATCGGTCCAAAATACTTGGTTAGGAAGTCGGTGGTTACTTCGGCCACGGCAGTAGGCATCAATTTGCCCTTGTCAGCGCCATAGCGTTCTTTAATAGTTTCTTCTTTGATTTCTGAACCTGTTAATACGGCGCTTCGGACATCACGTTCGTTGCCTTCAAGATCCTGTTTCTCGACATAACCCCTGTCCTGCACGGTTGATATAGTCGGTGCGTAAGTACTAGGGCGGCCAATCCCCATCTCTTCCAAGGCTTTTACCAGGCTAGCTTCAGAATAACGGGCTGGGGCCCGGCTAAAGGTCTCTGTGGCTGTAATACGCTCGTTCTGGAGGGTTTGTCCTTCTTTAAGGTCTGGTAGCAAGCTGTCATCTTTACCGCCGCCGTACACACGTAGAAAACCGTCAAACACCAGGACTTCGCCTTTGGCTATAAACATCTCTGGGCGGGTACTAATTACAATGTTGACATCTGTTTTATCTGTCACAGCTGGCGACATCTGGCTGCTTAGGGTTCGTTGCCATATAAGTTTATAAAGTTTCTCTTGCTGGCTGTCTTCTCCGGCAGATTCAGTGTTGAAGTCGGTTGGGCGGATGGCTTCGTGGGCCTCTTGGGCGCTGGAATCTTTGGTCTTAAATTGTCTTAGGGTGTGATATTTGTCACCAAATTGCTTCTTTATATAGGCTTGGGCGGCATTTATAGCCTGGCCAGACAAAATGGTGCTATCGGTACGCATATAAGTGATGCGGCCGCTTTCGTACAAGCGCTGGGCCACGGACATGGTTTGGCGGACTGTAAAGCCCAGGCGGCGGGCGGCTTCTTGCTGCAGGGTTGAAGTGGTAAACGGTGCTCCGGGGTTACGACTGCCAGGCTTTTTGGTAACGCTTTTTACGGTGTAGGTGGCGCCAATGTTATCATTCAGAAACTTCTTAGATTCTTCGATGGTGGTTGGTTTAGTGTTTAGCTCGGCTGAAAGTGAATCCTTGCCACTTAAGAAATCGCCAATGATTTTATAACTACTCTCGGCCTCGTGGGCAGCTATTTCTCGTTCACGCTCAACGATTAAGCGGACCGCAACGGATTGGACTCGGCCAGCGGATAGGCCGGCCCGGACTTTTTTCCATAGAACTGGTGATAATTCGTAACCTACTAAACGGTCAAGCACGCGGCGGGCCTGCTGGGCATCCACCAGATGTAAATCCACTGTCCGAGGGTTTTCGATGGCGGCTAGGATGGCTGGCTTGGTAATTTCATGGAAAACGATCCGCTTGGTTTTCTTGGTGTCCAGGCCCAATGCTACGGCCAAGTGCCAGGCTATAGCTTCACCTTCGCGGTCTTCATCAGTTGCGAGCCAGACTTCTGCCCCTTTGGCTAATTTTTTAAGCTCGGCTACAACCTTCTTTTTCTCGGGGCTAACTTCATAAGTTGGGGCAAAATCATTGGCTTTATCGATACTTAAGCCCTTTTTTGGCAAATCACGAATGTGGCCAAAACTGCTTTTGACGGTGTAATCCTTGCCTAAGTACTGTTCAATTGTCTTAGCCTTTGCGGGGCTTTCTACTATAACTAAGTTCTTACTCATGTTTCTTCAGTCTATCAAACTTATGTTTAAAGTCATGCCGGAATTGGCACATAGCTCTCTACCCTACTGTAAATTTGGTAGCATTGCAACTACTCATTCATGTATTTGCCGATTTTGTAGGCCGCCCAAAGGCCAATAAGTGGACCTATAAGGCCTCCTAATGACAGACTCCATACACCGAGCCCGCCATCTAGCTTTGCCCCTATCAAACCGCCAATTACCCCGCCAATAGTAATACCTATATAGATAAGCGTTTTCATGCTGATGCTATTGTAGCACTAGCTATTTGGACTTACGCTCTAGCTTTCGTGTTAACTAGCTGTAGTGCTAGGGGGCTTAGGGCAACTAGGGCTTCACCGTCCGTGACTCCCTCAAGATAGCTTTTCCAGGCTGATTCCGTTTGAGCAACTTGGTCTAATTGTGATTTTCTGAAACTGGCTATAACCAAATCGTGCACGTTAGGAGTAAAATCCAGCACCAAAACTTCTCTGGTTTCTTCAGCCTGATCAACTAGGAGTGCCATAGTATCTTGGCTGGATGAAGAGTTACATGGGTAGAGCCATCGCTAGTACGGTCATGGGTTCTAACTTCATCGGCTGCAAAAAATATTGCGGGCATACCTTCCAATTCCCTGAATTTGTTATATGTCTCCGTCTTTCCAAATCTTTGCATAGTTGCCTTGGCAATACTATCTGTCGTAAGACGGTAGCGAGGGTTCGTGTGAAGATAAGGCCATATCGGCGCGATAGTTTCATCTGTGCTTGTCACAAGCCAGCTTCCTACCCGGACTAGATATGACTTATTCGAAAAATCTGCCGGAACCCCTGGGTCGATTTCTGTGCCAGCACTGCTATTAGAGGTTACTTTTCCAGGTGAATTTGGGGTTAAGTGCCATAGCGCATTGCCTTTGTAGTGTTCGTGTTGGAGCCAAGCGAGCGCGCGCTGATCCCTAGCACCTTTTGCGCCCTTTGGTATGCCACTGTTGTTATTACCTGGTTGCCTTCTTGACATGCTACGAACTAAATTACTATAGATACATCAGAAAGCAAAGCATAGGCAGTTAGAGTGACCAGTGGTTGGCGCCGATGGGACGGACAAGGCCGGTGATTTCCAGCATTGTTAGGGATTGGTTAAACCTGCTGGCTTCTAGCTCGCTTTTGGTTAGGAGTTCGGAGCCGTCGCTTATACCGGAATGCAAAAGATCTATAATTAGTTGTTCTTCTGGAGTGCTGCCGTGGATTTTTTTAGCTTTGGCGGCTGAATCTTTCCACTTTAGGGCGTTAAAGATGTCTTCTACCGAAGTTACAGGGATAGCACCGGCTTTTATAAGGTTGTTGCAGCCTTCACTTAATGGGCTGGTTATATTTCCGGGCACTGCAAAGACTGGAATCCCCATTTCCAGCGCGTGGCTTGCGGTGTTTAAGGTGCCGCTACGGGCTGCTGCCTCAGTTACTAACACTCCATCGCTCAAAGCCGCCACGATGCGGTTTCGTTTTAGAAAATCATAAGGGTGTGGTTTGTAGCTGGCCTCATTTTCACTCATTATCACTCCACCGGTTTTTACAACTTGTCTGGCAAGATTTACATTCGTACTAGGGTAAATTTGCTGTAAGCCGGATGCTAGCACTGCAATAGTCTGGCCACCCGCGTCAATACATGCTTGGTGGGCTGCCGAGTCGGCGCCAAGAGCCAGTCCACTTATAATCACTACCCCTTTTGCGGCCAGTTTTGAAGCAATATCCTGGGTTACGCCTCTTCCATATGGAGTAAGCTTACGTGTACCAATAATCGCGATCCTGGGACGTTTAAGTAATTCTTCCAGATTTTCACCCAAAACATGCAACTGCTCGGGTGGCTGTGGTAAGCGCTGAAGGAGCTCGGGCATATCTGTTGAGGTAAGCGTAAGCATATTGACAAGTGGTAGATTATATATTTAAGTATTGACATAATGTCATAAGTTTGCTAAAATGGCAATCCGTGAGTCTCTTTATGAGATTCTTGTACCTTATACCCCTATTTAACGTCCTACGAAGCTTTATGTTTCGTTAGGAATCGTTAGCTGCTTTAGAATATGTTATTTAAGTTGTTACCCTCCACTTATCTAACCAGTGAGCGTTTATGCGCGTCACAGTTATTCTAGAGCGGACTAACCCCTTTAACCCCGCTTTCCTCCCTCGCATTTTTTGAGGCTAAGAGTGATTGTCGGAAAACCACGAGTGGGCCCCACACCTTCTCTGGTCTTTGAACGCATTTACGAGAGCGTTTCAAGGCTAGAGATGGTGTGGGGAGGCCTTCAAGGTGGGTTGAAGGGCGTTTTTAGGGCTCGACTTGTTCGAGCCTAAAAAGAACCTGTAGCGGTGCCCACCCCCTCTACAGGTTCTTTTTAGTTGCAATGTATACTTACGAATATGGAGTATGACCCCGAACTTGAGTGTTTTCTTGTGTCTGATGACGATGAGCTTATTCTTGACGGTACATTCCCTATTGATATTGGCCGTGGTGTGGAACTTCTTGTATTTTTAAGAACTCGACAAAAGATGATTAGAGAGCGGATGGAAAGAATGGGAGAAGAGCGGCCACAAGAGGGCACCTTAGACTTCAAGCTATGGGCGGCTGACCGGCAGCATTTGCCTATTGTGGAGGAGAATAGCCGTGGTTGATCCCGTTATGGGTCAATTAGCGGTTGACGGCGTTGTGCAGATGCGGCCTGACTCGAGTGAACAAAGTTAGATAAACGTGCGGGTGTCGGGGGTTAGATGGTCGGAGTAGATAAACTCGGTTATTAGGGCGTTAGTTTCGGCGTAGAGGGCTTTAAACTCACCCTGTTCGGCTTTAGAGAAGTTCTTCAGAACATAGGCGGCTGCATCTTCCTTGTCGCTATGCTCGCCCGCTATGCCTATGCGCAGGCGTGAGTAATCTTCACCAATTGCGGCTGAGACTGATTTAATGCCGTTGTTGCCAGCGTCACTTCCGCCGGTTCGGATTCGTAATGAGCCGAACGGCAGTGCTAATTCGTCGTGTACTACCAGGACGTCTTTATTTTCTACTTTATAAAACTGCTTTACGGCCTGGACGGAGTCGCCGCTGAGGTTCATTAGGGTTGTCGGTTTAATAAAAACTACCCGTTTTTCACCTACTCTTACCTCGCTCACAAAGCTTTTCAGAGACTTCTTCTCTTTCCATTCTCCGCTGGCCAGTTTAACAGCGTGATCCAGACATAAAAAGCCGGCATTATGGCGGGTATTTTTATATTTTTTGCCGACATTGCCAAGGCCGACCACCAGCTTGGTTTTTTCATTGCCAACGCTGAAATAGCTCATAGTTATTGGTGTAGATTTACGTTCAAACATTCCCATATCAAATAAGTATTAAGGAGTGGACAAAAAGTAGCAAGGGGAAACTATTTTTCAGCAGGTTTTTTACGATCTGGTAGCTGGTCGGGGCGGAGATTTTTCTTCCAGTTGATGCCGTCTTTTTTCTCGCGTGGTTCGTGCTGGTCAATGTACCAGAACTTTACCGGCGTACCCTCAAAACCGAAGGTTTCACGGAAGGTGCGTTCCAGGTGGCGGCGGTACGACCAATGTAAAAACTTCAGTTGTGAGCCGAAAACCTTGAAGTTCGGGCTGTCATTGCCCTCTTCTTGGACGATATACCGTAGTTTTGGCTGGCGGTTTTTCAGGCCGGCCGGTGGATGACGGTCAGTGGTTTTGTGAAGCCAGCCGTTTAGCTCGGTAGTTTTAACCCGTTTATGGCGGGTATTGGAAATTTCCACCACCATTTCAAAGATTTTGGCGACATTCTGCCCTGTTACCGCGCTCGTTACGATCATTGGTGCCCACGGCACGAATTCAAACTCGGCTTTAACGGTTGGCATCATTTTGTCATGGGTGTAAGCGTCTTTATCTTCAATACTGTCCCATTTGCTGATGATAATAATTAACCCCTTGCCTGCTTCTTTGATCATGCCGGCGATTTTTTGGTCTAGCTGGACGCTTAGATCGTTGGCGTCAATCAGAAGCAAACAGATGTCAGACTGCTCAATGGCACTTAAACTTCTTATGACGCTGAACTTTTCAACACCTACTTCAATTTTGCCGTTTCTGCGGATGCCGGCAGTGTCCATGAGTTCAATTTCTTTGCCCATGAACTTAACAGCCGTACGGTTAATATCGCGGGTGGTGCCTGCCCTGTCGGCTACAATTGCCTGCTGCTTCTTAGCTAAAGTGTTAAAAAGCTGGGATTTACCAACGTTTGGGCGGCCTAAAATAGCTAAGCTAATACGGTCCTCGGCCACTGTTATAGTAGCTTTCGGCAGCTTGCTGCTGACATATTCAAATAGTTCTTCTATGCCGGCAGACTGGGTGGCGCTAGTTATAAAAATATCTTTAATGCCCAGGCGTCTATAGGGCTCCATAACATTGCTGTCATCGATATGGCGGCCAAGTTTGTCGCCTTTGTTTACTACTAAAATTACAGGTTTGCGGGTCTTTAGCGCCATCTTAGCGACGCGGCGGTCTTCTTCGGTTAGGGTGACATGTGATTCGATAACCACCAGAATTAAATCGGCGCTGTCGGCGGCCTGGGCAATCTGCTCCTGGATAGTAAACTCAAACTCGTCAGCGGCCTTTTGCTTAAGGCCGGCGGTGTCGACAATCCAGAAGTCCTTATCGTAAAAGCTCACTTTGCCATACAAACTGTCGCGGGTGGTGCCGGCTTCGTCGGCCACAATTGCTTCGCGCCGGCCCAGGGCCGCGTTGAACAAGCTGGACTTGCCAACATTTGCCCGGCCAATGATTGCTACAATAGGAACTTTCACACTCATGTTGTATTCATTATAACAGATAACGCCTCTTGACAAAAGGGCTATAATAATTCGAAGTTGTGTTTAGACTTTTTCGAACTGGCCAGTTTTTATTTCTTTTAGGGTATATTCACCAAAAGTGATGCGATGGAGGGTTTTAACGGTATAACCTAGGGTGCTGAAGGTGCGGCGGATCTGACGGTTGCGGCCTTCATGCAGCGTTACGATCCAGTCTTTAGTATTTTCCGCGAAGCAATTGTCGTGGAGTTTATGGGCTTCTCCTGCCTCGTGATCTGGCGTGTGTACCTCTAGACGGAATTTGCTTAGGGTTTTGTCGCCGATATCGACGCCTTTTTTGGTTATGGCATCAAAATCAGGGCCCTTTAGGGGGTGGGCTAAGTGAACGAGATAAATTTTATCTTTAACAAATTTTGGGTGGGTTAGTTCGTGCGCCAGCTGGCCGTCGTCTGTCATAACCAAAAGGCCACTAGAGTCTTTATCGAGGCGGCCAACGGGCTTTAAGCCCTTATATTCATCTGGCAATAACTCGTAGACTGTTTTGCTGCCCTGGCCATCTCTGGATACCACGAAACCTACTGGTTTGTTTAATATGACAGTAGTTAATTCAGCCGGCAGGAAAATACGCTTTTTGTCTATAACTACCCTGTCGTTTGCTGTCGCGTGGTCACTAAGCTGGGCTGGTAGGTCATTAATGAATACCTTGTTTCCTTGAACTAGCCTGTCAGCTGCCCGGCGAGAAATACCTGTGGCGGCGGCAATATATCTGTTGATTCGCATTTACAAGGAGATTAGGTTGGGGTCGTCGGCTGCTGTTTCGGTAGGTGCACTAGGTGCGGTGCTGGTTGCCTTCTGGTCTTCGGCGGCGGCAAGTGCATCTAGATCGGGTTTCGCGTTGAGATCGCTGATAGGCTGCAGGCTTTTCTTGCCGGTTATATCCTGAGTGTCAGCTGCCGTTTCGGGAGCTTGGGCTGAAGGTGTTACTTCAGTACCTGGCACCTGGCTGGCGAATTCGTTTATTTGACTGTCTACTACCGATTTTTCGTCGGAAGAAGTTTGGGCGTTTTCTACAGTTTCGAGTGTTGAAGTGTCTGCTATTGGCACATCTGAGGCTGCTGGTGCAGGTACTGTGGTTGGGTCTGGAGCTGGAACAACTGGCGTGCTTGCAGTTGTATCTGTGGCCGGGC
>Ga0068858_100007939_pt1 | contig 10226 bp, 9 predicted proteins | sample KBSSwiS12_FD_66589 | JGI IMG/M metagenome (GOLD analysis project Ga0068858, IMG submission 66589) | Switchgrass rhizosphere microbial communities from Kellogg Biological Station, Michigan, USA - KBS Switchgrass S1-2 | ecosystem: Host-associated > Plants > Roots > Rhizosphere > Soil ... | reverse complement strand
CTCGGCACCGAGGTGAAGGCGATCCGCGAAGGCCGCGTGAACCTTCGCGACAGCTTCGCGCGTGTCGAGGACGGTGAGGCGTTCATCTACAACGTCCACATCAGTCCCTACAGCCATCGCGGGTACGCGGACCACGAGCCGCTGCGCCGGCGCAAGCTGCTGCTGCACCGCTCGGAGATCCGCAAGCTGATTGGCAAGACCGTCGAAAAAGGGATGACCCTCGTGCCGACGCGTCTCTACTTCAAGGACGGCCGCGTGAAGGTCGCGGTCAGCATCGCCAAGGGCAAGAAGGACTACGACAAGCGCGAGACGATCAAGAAGCGCGAGACGGATCGGGAGACGCGGGCAGCGGTCAAATCACGCGGCAGGTAGAATAGGCCCATGCCCGTTCCTCTTCTCGACCTCGACGCTCAGTACCGGCCGCTGCGCGATGAGCTGCTGGCCGCCGTCACCCGTGTGTGCGACAGCCAGCGCTACATCATGGGCCCCGAGATCGATGGTCTCGAGCGCGAGTTGAGCGTCCTGCTCGGCGTGAAGCACGCGATCGCCGTTTCGTCGGGCACCGACGCCCTGTTGCTCGCGCTCATGGCGCTCGGCATCAAGGCCGGCGACGAGGTGATCACGACGACCTTTTCGTTCTTCGCGACGGCCGGCGCGATCGTTCGCCTCGGCGCCACGCCCGTGCTCGTGGACATCGATCCCGAGACGTTCAACATCGACCCTGAGCAGACCGCCGCCGCCATCACGCCTCGGACCAAAGCCATCATGCCGGTGCATCTCTTCGGGTTGAGCGCCGACATGGATCCGCTCATGGCGGCCGCCAATCGCGCCGGCGTCCCGGTTATCGAGGACGCCGCGCAGGCAATCGGATCCACCTACAAGTCGCGGCCTCTCGGCACGATCGGCGCGTTCGGCTGCTTCTCGTTCTTTCCGAGCAAGAACCTCGGCGCCTTTGGTGACGCGGGTCTGCTCACGACCGAAGACGACGACCTCGCCGACCGCGCGAAGCTGCTGCGTACGCACGGCATGAAGCCGAAGTACTACCATCACGTGGTCGGTGCGAATTTCCGCATGGACGCGATGCAGGCTGCCGTGCTCCGCGTGAAGGCGCCGCACCTTTCGGGCTGGACGCAGGGGCGTCGCGCCAACGCCACGCGCTATCGCGCGCTCTTCCACGCCGCGGGTCTCGACGAGGCTGTCCGCCTGCCGATCGAGCCGCCCGATCGCTCGCACATCTTCAACCAGTTCGTGATTCGCACGGCCGATCGCGATGGCCTCAAGCGTCACCTCGACCAGCAGGGCATCGGGAACGAGATCTACTATCCCGTGCCGTTCCACCTCCAGCCGTGTTTCGCGAATCTCGGATACCGGCAGGGCGCGTTCCCCCATGCCGAACGCGCGTCTCTGGAGAGCCTCGCGATTCCGGTCTACGGCGAACTGACACTGAGTCAGCAGGAGACCGTCGTGTCGGCCATCGGGCAGTTCATCCAGCAACGCGTTCCGGCGAGCGCGAGGCAATGACGACGCGGCCCGGTCCGACCCGGTCCAATACGACGCAGATTCTGGCCGGCCTCGTGCTCGGCATTCTCGTCGGCTATCTCTGGCCGTCGTCGGACGCCAACGGGGTGCACGTCGCCGGATTCGCCGAGCAGGTGAAGCCGCTGGCCGACATCTTCCTGCGCATGATCAAGATGATCATCGCGCCGCTGTTGTTCTCCACGCTCGTCGTGGGAATCGCCGGCACCGGCGACATGAAGACCATGGGGCGGATCGGGCTGAAGGCGATCATCTATTTCGAAATCGCCACGACGATCGCGTTGTTTCTCGGCCTCGGCCTCGTCAACATCTTCAAGCCAGGCATCGGCGAGAGCTCGCTGTTGTCCGGCGCGGACACCAAGGTCGCCGCCGCGATGGTCCAGAATCAGCAGCACGCCTGGGACATCCTGCTGCACATGTTTCCGACGTCGGTGATCGATTCGATGGCGCGCGGCGACATCCTGCAAGTTGTGATCTTCTCGATGTTCTTCGGCATCGCCGTCGCCGCGATCGGCGCCAAGGGACAACCGGTGCTCGACCTGATGGAGAGCACGGCGCAGGCGATGTTCAAGTTCACCGGCTACGTGATGGCGTTCGCGCCGGTCGGCGTCTTTGCGGCAATTGCCGCGACCGTCGGCAGCAAGGGGCTCGGCATCCTGTGGACGCTCGGCAAGCTTGTCGGGCTGATGTACTTCGGCCTCGTGATCTTCGCGTTGATCGTGCTCGGCATCGTCTCGTATCTGATCCGCGTGCCGTTCCTCACGTTCGTGAAGGCGATCCGCGAGCCGATGCTGATTGCGTTCACCACCGCCAGCTCGGAGGCCGCGCTGCCCAAGGCGCTCGAGATCATGGAGCGCTTCGGCGTCCCCAAGAACATCGTCGGCTTCGTGCTGCCGACCGGCTACAGCTTCAACCTGGATGGCTCGACGCTGTACCTGTCGCTGTGCAGCGTGTTCGTGGCGCAGATGGCCGGCGTGCACATGACGCTCGGCCAGCAGCTGATCATGATGCTGACGCTCATGCTGACGAGCAAAGGCGTGGCCGGCGTCCCCCGCGCGGCGCTGGTGGTCCTCGCCGCGACGCTCGCGACCTTCAACCTGCCGCTCGAAGGCGCCGCCATCCTCCTGGCTATCGATCAGATCATGGACATGGGCCGCACGGCGGTGAACGTAATGGGCAACTGCATCGCCACCGCCGTCGTCGCTCGCTGGGAAGGCGTGTTCGACGACGAGCGGATGCGTGCGTTCGCCGGCGGCGTGGAATCCAGGGCCGCCTGATGCGAATCGCCGTCGTTGGCGCGAGAGGGCAGCTCGGAGCCGCGCTGATTCACGAATTCGCCGGGGCTCATGAGATCGCCGCGTTTGGCCGCGCGGAGCTCGACATCAGTGACGAAGCGGCGGTTGACGCGCTGCTGTCTCCCGTCAAACCGGAGCTCATTCTCAACGCGGCGGCGTTCACGGACGTCGACGCCTGCGAGGACCGTCCGATCGAGGCGCTGGGGAGTAACGCGTTTGGCGTCCGCGCGCTCGCGCGCCTGGCACAGACCTGCGGCGCGACCCTGGTGCACTACAGCACCGATTTCGTGTTCGACGGCAACGCGTCGACGCCTTATACGGAAGAAGACTCGCCAGGTCCGCGCAGCGTCTACGCGGCGTCGAAGCTGCTGGGTGAATGGTTCGCGCTGGATGCGCCTTGCGCGTACGTCCTGCGCGTAGAAAGCCTTTTTGGACAGGCGCCCGGTGCTCCAGCGCCGAAGGGGAGTGCCGGCACCATCATGAACACGCTCAAGGCGGGCGGATCGCCCAAAGTGTTCGAGGACCGGACGATTACGCCGTCGTACATCCCCGACATCACGCGTGCGACGCGCCAGCTGCTGGAGATGAAGGCGCCTGGCGGCCTGTATCACTGCGTCAACACGGGGCAGTGCACGTGGCTGGAGTTCGCTCGCGAGATGGCCCGTCTCCTCGGCCTCGAGCCGCGAGTGACTCCGGTGCGCATGGCGGACATGAAGCTTCGCGCGTCGCGGCCGATCTTCTGTGCGCTGTCGAACGCCAAGCTGCGCAGCCTGGGCATCGAGATGCCGACGTGGCAGGAGTCGCTGAAGAAATACCTACAGGGTCTCGGTCACGAGGTCGCGCACGAGATCGCCGACCGCCAGTGACGAAGTCAGCCCCGGCGAGTCCATGCCGGAGGCCTGAATCACCGCAGGGTTCTCGAGGTCGCGCCGGATCATGAAGTCCGCGAATGATTCAGAAGGCGGATGCAGCTTCGCTCGGATGCCGCTTCCCGACAGCCTGAGGTCGTCGACCGTGACGCCATCGATCAGATGCCGCGCCGATTCGGCGAACGACTCGAGCGGCTCGCGGTCGTTCTCGTAGTCGTCCTTCCGATCCTGGTACCGGATCGTCGGTCCCAGCCACACCTGGCCGCCTGTCGTTTTCGTGAAATGCACGCCGAGTCCGTGACCTGAGCTGTGCGGCACCGGGTAGACGAGACCGTTGACGAGCGTCCGCCTGGCCGGCGTGAATTCCGCGTACTCGCCGCGGCACGGATAAATCGTGAACGTTTCGCCCCCGAGCGTGCGCGACACATCGTCGGCGTACAAACCCGCGGCGTTGACGACGACCCGGGCGAGGATTGATTCCCGCTCCGTGGTCAGGACGATGCCGTCGGCGTGGCGATCGGCGCCGAGCAGCTTCGTCCCAGGCAGAAACACGACGCCGGCGTCGGATGCTGTACGGAGGAGCGCCTTCACATACTCCTCGGCGTTCACGATGCCGGTGTCAGGTGACCACAGGGCGAACGCCGCGTTCACCGCGGGCTCGCGCGACACGATGAAGGCGCGGTCGACAATCTCGAGGCCGGTGGCTCCGTTCTGCGCGCCGCGCCGCTGAAGCGCTTCGAGCTCGCTCACTTCATGCGCGTCGTGGGCGACAATCAGCTTCCCGGTCTTTTCGTGCGGCACCGCGTAGCGCGCGCAGAACTCGTACAGCAAATGACGGCCACGGACGCAGAGCTGCGCTTTCAGTGTGCCGGAGGGATAGTACAGGCCGGCGTGAATGACCCCGCTGTTGTGAGTGCTCGTATCCATCCCGGGTCGCGGGTGCCGTTCGAGCACGCACACTGACGCGCCCGTCACCGCGATCGCGCGCGCCGACGCGAGACCCGTGACCCCTGCCCCAATCACGGCGACGTCGATGCGCTCCACGGGATCAGATTCGGTAGCCGATCGCGGCGTAGTCGAGGTATGTGAAGAGCAGGCTGTTGAGGATCGCGGCGTTTGCGTTGATGGTGTGGGCGATCTGCACCATCGCCTTCGACGAGGGATCGGAGGAGGCGAGCACTTCGGCCGGGAGATCCACCGCTTTCATCTTGACGTGATCGGGGACCGGCGCACTGTACTGAATCTCGACGCGTTCGAAGCCGCTCGCGCGGAGAAGGTACTGCAATGTTTCAGGATGCACCGGACGAACGTGCGTGAAGTCGCGGATGTAGCTGCTGAAGAAGGCCAGCCAGCAGGCCGGATTGATCGTCTCGAGGACGATGGGCGAGCGGGGCTGAAGCTTGCGTGCAGCGACATCCAGCAGCCGCATCAGGTACGACGGCTCGAGGTGTTCCAGGACCTGCGTCGCGATGAGGCCGTCGAGCGATTCGTCCGGCAGGGACGACAGATAACCCAGCGCATCCGCGGATGCCGCGTCGAGGCCGCGTTCGCGGGCGACGGCCACCATGTCCGCGTTGAGATCGATCCCGCGCGCGCCGATCCCCGCCGCCTTGAACGCGGACAGCATTTCCCCTCGTCCGCACCCGGCGTCGAGGACGTGAGTCCGGCCGTGGAAGAGCGGCACGTACGCACGCAGCCGCTCTTCGATGACGGCGTCGCTCCCGCGAAACGCGTCCTCGAATCCGACGTACTTGTAGTCGTCGAGCGTCGAGGTCGACGCCAGGATCTGCGGGTTCGCGGCGGCAGGCTGAGCATTCGGCGCCGGAGGAGCAGCAGCGGTGGATCGCTTCAGCATTTCGACTGCGCGCTGAAGGACGCCGATGTGCGTGCGCAGCTCGCCGAGCGACTGGATCTCGTGCGCGACTTGATCGAGTCGCGTGGTCGCAACAGTGGCCAGCTCGCGATCCTTGGTCTCGACGAAGGCGGTGATTTGCTGGAGGAACTGCATCAGCGCGGTTCCCAAACGCTCGCGCTGCTCGGGTCCGACCGAAGGAAGACGGCTGACGCTCACGACGGTTCCGTCGAGCGCGGTCAGCGCCGCGTTGTACCGCGCGTCGGCTTCACGCCGCTCACGAACGCGCGCTTCGAGATCGTCCGATGTCACCTGGCTCCCCTCACGAGTCGACGCACACCTGCCTCCGAATCCACCGACGCGTTGAAACTGTCGTGTGTGCGCCGAGCGCGCCGCCTGAACGGCCGCGGCATTCTCGACAGTTGGGACATGTTAGTATCTTGAAGCACCATGTCCAAGCGAGCCATCATTACCGGAATCACCGGGCAGGACGGGTCGTACCTCGCGGAATTCCTGCTCTCGAAGGGGTACGAGGTCGTCGGAACAGTACGCCGTTCGAGCGCGCCGAACTATTGGCGCATTCAGCATATCCTCGATCGCATCACGATCAAGCCGGCCGATCTGCTGGATCAACTGTCGATCATCCGGCTGGTCGATGAAGTTCGTCCGAACGAGCTCTACAACCTCGCGGCGATGTCGTTCGTCCCGGCGTCCTGGGATCAGCCGATGCTCACCGGCGAGTACAACGCCCAGGGCGTGACCCGCGTCCTCGAAGCGATTCGTCAGGTCGATCCGTCGATCAAGATCTACCAGGCGTCATCGAGCGAGATGTTCGGCAAGGTACGTGAGATTCCCCAGACCGAACTGACACCGTTCTACCCGCGCAGCCCCTACGGCGTCTCGAAAGTCTTCGCGCACTACATCACGGTCAACTATCGCGAAAGCTACGATCTCTTCGCGGTCTCGGGCATGCTCTTCAACCACGAATCGCCCAGACGCGGTCTCGAGTTCGTGACGCGGAAAGTCACCGACGGCGTGGCGCGCATCAAGCTCGGTCTGACCGATACGCTGTCGCTCGGCAATCTCGACGCGCAGCGCGATTGGGGCTTCGCCGGCGACTACGTCGAGGCCATGTGGATGATGCTGCAGCAGAGCCACGCGGACGATTACGTCATCGCCACCGGCATCTGCCACTCGGTCCGGGAGCTTGTTGAAACGGCTTTCGGTCACGTCGGGCTCGACTGGAACAAGCACGTCAAGCTCGATCCAAAGCTGGTGCGGCCGGCGGAGGTCGAGCACTTGATTGGCGACAACTCGAAGGCGCGGCGCGCGCTCGGGTGGACGCCAACCGTGGATTTTGCGGCGCTCGTGAAGATGATGGTCGACGCCGATCTCAACCGGGTGAGGAACGAGCCGCAGTCCGCCCAACGCCTTTCGGCATTCTGATTTCTTCTCTATCCGCGCAATGAACCTTCCGAACACTGAATCGACTCTCGAGCGCATTCGCGCCCGTAAAGCCCGTGTGGGCGTCATCGGTCTGGGCTACGTGGGCCTGCCTCTCAGCGTCGAATTCGCTCATGCGGGGTTCGACGTCACCGGCTTCGACGTCGATCCGTCGAAGATCGAGCAGATCAACGCCGGCAAGAGCTACATCCCGGACGTGTCCGAAGCGGACCTGTCTGCGTGCGTGAAGGCGGGAAAGCTCAGGGCCACGACCGATATGCGCCTGCTCGGTGAGATGGACGCGATCGATATCTGCGTCCCCACGCCGCTGCGCAAGACGAAAGATCCGGACCTGTCGTACGTCGTGCACGCCGTCGAAGCGGTTGCGGCGTCGATGAAGAGGGGACAACTCGTCATCCTCGAATCGACGACGTATCCCGGCACGACCGACGAGGTCGTGCAGCCGATGCTCGTCGCCAAGGGACTCAAGCCGGACGTGGATTTCTTCCTCGCCTTTTCACCCGAGCGCGTCGATCCGGGAAATCCTCAGTTCAACACGAAGAACATCCCAAAAATTGTCGGCGGCGTCGGGCCTGCGAGCACGGAAGTGGCCGCCGCTCTGTACGGCGCCACCGTCGAGCGCGTCATCCAGGTCAGCTCGACGCGCGTGGCGGAGATGGTCAAACTGCTCGAGAACACGTTCCGGGCCGTGAACATCGGGCTCGTGAACGAGATCGCGTTGATGTGCCACAAGATGAACATCGACGTGTGGGAAGTGATCGACGCCGCCAAGACCAAGCCGTTCGGCTTCATGCCGTTCTATCCAGGCCCTGGCCTGGGCGGGCACTGCATTCCCATCGACCCGTTCTATCTCTCGTGGAAGGCCCGTCAGAGCGGGTTCGAATGCCGTTTCATCGAGCTGGCCGGCCACGTCAACGGTGCGATGCCGGAGTATGTCGTTCAGCTCATCGGCGAAGCGTTGAACTCCACGCGTAAGGCATTGAACGGGTCGCGTATCCACTTGTTCGGGATGGCCTACAAGCCGAACGTCGGCGACGTCCGCGAATCGCCCGCGCTGGACATTCTCGAGCTGCTGACGCGTCAGGGCGCCGTCGTGACGTACACCGATCCGTACATCGCGACGCTCGCGCACGGCAGCCAGACGCTGCATTCGGTGCCGGAGAATGAAGCGCTCGTGCAGAGCGCTGACTGCTACGTCATTTGCACCAACCACGACGCGTTCGACTACGACACCATCGTCAAGCGGGCGCCGCTGATCGTGGACACGCGTAATGCGTTGAGAAGTTACACGGGGTCATCTATCTTCCGCCTGTAGTGACGCACAAACCAACCGTTCTCGGCGTGGTGACGGCGCGGGCAGGATCGAAGGGCATTCCCGGTAAGAACACGAAGCGACTCGCGGGAAAGCCGCTGATCGCGTACACCATCGAAGCCGCGCTTGCGTCCGGCGCGTTCGATCGCCTCATCCTCTCCACCGACGATCAAGATGCCGCGCGGATCGCGCGGGAACTGGGCGTCGAGGTGCCGTTCACGCGCCCGGCGGCGCTGTGCAGCGACGCTGCGCCGCATCTTCCCGTGATGCAGCACGCCGTCGCCTGGATGCGGGACGAGCAGCGCTACGAACCCGACTGGGTGATGATCCTCATGCCGACGTCGCCCCTCCGCCGGCCCGTGCACATCGTCGAGTCCATCTCGCTGGCCATCGAATCGGGAGCCGACTCGGTCGTCAGCGTCGACGAAATGCCGGCGCATTTCCACCCGATGCGTGCGGTCACGATCGACGGCGACGGGTGGGCGAGACTGCTGATCGAGAACCGGCCGATCAGGCAGCGGCCGGTGCGGCGCCAGGACCTGCCGAAGGCGTGGGTGTTCAACGGCGCGATCTATCTCTTCAAGGCCGCGCTCCTGGAGGCGGAAGAACCCAGCTTGTACGGAGACCGGGTGGCGGCGTACCCTATGGCGTTGCCGTACGGGCTGAACATCGACGACGACCGGGACTGGGCCGAGGCCGAGCGAATTCTCTCGACACTCGCTTGACACCGGTTTCCCGGCGGGCAACAATTGCGTTGTTCAGTTTGTGAACGTGAGGCTGTTCAGGTTATGAACAGCCTCGGTTGCTCGCACGAACTCTCGTATCCCGCTGCCTCGACCCGGCACCATGCGACCCGGGTCCCGACCTCCCTCTCGATTTCGCATACAGGACCCGCCGCTCGGCTCTTCCTGTAAGTGACGGGGCGGGAGCCTGTCCCAAACGCCCTTGCAGAGCCATACGGACTTGTTCCGCCTCGACGGCGCCGTGGCCATCGTGACTGGTGGCCTTGGACGCCTGGGCTCTCAGTACGCTCGAGCGCTCACGGATGCTGGAGCGTCGGTCGCCTTGTTCGACGTGACGGCGAATCGGAGCGCGCTGCTCACGTCGCTTGCCGACGCGGGAGCCCCGATTTCGACCCACCTCGTCGACGCCACGTCACGCGCCGCGGTCGATGACGCGATCGACCAGGTCGTCGCGCGCTTCGGGACGCCGTCGATCCTCGTGAACAACGCCGGGCTGGGATCCTCGCCCGCCGACGCGGCGCTGGAAACCGGACGGTTCGAGCAGTATCCCGAGTCGGCCTGGGACGCGATGCTCGAGTCGCATCTCAAGAGCGCGCTCGTCGTGTCGCAGTCCTTCATCACGCGGTTCCGCAGCGCGCAATCCGACGCGGGCAGCATCATCAACGTGTCGTCGACGTACGGGATCGTCTCTCCCGATCAGTCGGTGTACGACTATCGCCGCCGCGACGGCGCGGAGTTCTACAAGCCGATCGGCTACAGCGTCGCGAAGTCCGGAATGCTGAACTTCACCCGCTGGCTCGCGGAGTACTGCGCGCCGTTCGGCGTGCGAGTCAACACGCTGGTGCCGGGCGGCGTCAGGGAAGCGGCGCACGCGCCCGAGTTCGTCGCCGAGTACGTCAAGCGCACGCCGCTCGGCCGCATGGCAAACGACGACGACTACAACGGCGCGGTCGTGTTTCTCGCCTCGCGCGCGTCGGCGTACATGACCGGCGCGACGCTGGTCGTCGATGGCGGATGGACGGCACGGTGACAGACGAAGGGCTTAGGGCTAAGGGCGATGGGTGAAAAGGATCATTCAGACAGGCAGCTGACCGGTGACGCCGCGCTTTCGTACGCGCCGATGTCCGCGATCGACGCGCTTCGGCGCGCGTCGGC
>Ga0068858_100007935_pt1 | contig 10228 bp, 8 predicted proteins | sample KBSSwiS12_FD_66589 | JGI IMG/M metagenome (GOLD analysis project Ga0068858, IMG submission 66589) | Switchgrass rhizosphere microbial communities from Kellogg Biological Station, Michigan, USA - KBS Switchgrass S1-2 | ecosystem: Host-associated > Plants > Roots > Rhizosphere > Soil ... | reverse complement strand
GTGTTTGCCTTTACCAGTCGTCGTGGCGTCCGGGATGTTGTAAATCTTCAACCAGTAGACGCGGCCTTTGTTGGTAAAAATGAGCAGATAGGCGTGGGTGGAGGCGATGATCAAGTGCTCGACCACATCCTCGGCACGCGTAGACATGCCGATGCGGCCTTTGCCGCCGCGAGTCTGCCGGCGATAGGTATCGACAGCCGTGCGCTTGAGGTATCCGCCGCGCGTCACGGTGACGGCGACGTCTTCCACTTGCACCAGGTCTTCTAGCCGGATCTCGCCGGTGTCTTCGACGATCTGGGTGCGGCGGTCATCGCCGAAGTCCTTCTGAACTTCTTTGAGTTCCTTGACCACCACGGCGCGCAGAACCTTTTCTGAACCAAGGATGTCCAGATACTCGGCAATCTGTTTCTGGATGTCGGCGAGCTCGTCGATGATTTTCTGCTGCTCCATGCCGGTGAGGCGTTGGAGCTGCAATTCGATAATGGCTTGAGCCTGGCGCTCACTGAAGCGCGGGCCGCGCGGGTCGGCGTCGACCATCTTCGCGTAGGCGGCGGCTTCGGCGGGCGTGATGAAGTTCATCAACGCTTCGCGGGCTTCGCGCGGAGTCTTGGCGGCGCGAATCAAGGCGATCACGGCGTCCAGATTATTCAGGGCCCGCTGGAATCCGAGCAAGATGTGCTCGCGGTCGCGGGCTTTGCGCAGGAGGTAATCGGTCCGACGGCGAATGATGTCGATGCGATGCTCGATGAAGCGCTTGAGGGCATCGAGCAATCCGAGCTCGCGCGGCTGGCCGTTGACGATGGCCAGCAGGATCACGCCGAAGTTCACCTGCATCTGCGTTTGCTTGTACAGGTTGTTGAGCACTACTTCGGCTTGCTCGCCGCGCTTGAGCTCGAACACGATTCGCATGCCGTCGCGGTCGCTCTCGTCACGGATTTCCGAGATGCCTTCGAGTTTCTTTTCGTTGACCAGGCCGGCGGAGTACTCGATCAGGCGGGCTTTGTTGACCTGGTAGGGAAGCTCGGTGACGATGATGGCTTCGCGGTCCTTGCCCATCTTTTCCGTCGCGGCTTTGGCGCGCACCTTGATGGAACCGCGGCCGGTCTTGAAGTAATCGTAGATGCCTTCGCGGCCGAGGATGATGCCGCCGGTGGGGAAATCGGGGCCCTGCACCATTTCGATTAGTTTCGGGAGTTGGATGGCAGGGTTCTGCACCAACGCAATGCAGGCTTCGACGATCTCGCGCAGATTGTGGGGCGGGATCTTGCTCGCCATACCGACAGCGATGCCTTCGCTGCCGTTTACCAGCAGGTTAGGGATGCGCGTCGGCAGGACTTCGGGTTCGAATTCACTCTCGTCGTAGTTGGGCTTAAAGTCGACGGTTTCCTTGTCGATATCTTCAAGCAGAGCGGCGGAAATGCGCGCGAGCCGAGCTTCGGTGTACCGCATGGCCGCGGGCGGATCGCCATCGACGGAACCGAAGTTGCCTTGGCCGTCGATCAGCGGGTAGCGCATCGAGAAATCCTGCGCCATGCGGACCAAGGCGTCGTAGATCGAGGCGTCGCCGTGCGGGTGCAGCTTACCCATGACGTCGCCGACCACGCGCGCGGATTTTTTGGTGGGCCGGTTATGGTGCAGGCCCATCTCCTGCATCATATAAAGGATGCGGCGGTGTACCGGCTTGAGGCCGTCGCGCACATCGGGGAGGGCGCGGCCGACGATCACGCTCATGGCGTAATCGAGGTACGAGCGGCGCATCTCGTCTTCGATGTTTATGGGGATGTGGCTCTTGTTGTTACCGCCATCGCCGCCGAGCGGGATCTGCCCGCCGGGGGGCCCTTGCGGGGGCCCTGGAGGCGGCGTAGCGGGGTCCTGAGGATCTGCCAAGTAATGCTCCTTCGGGGGATGCGGCGGGGGCCGCTAAACCTTTATTTTAGCATGAGGTAGGAGATAAATGCGCGTGTCAGCCGGCGCTTTTTGCCCGACCTGTCAAAATTACCAAACGAACCCAGCGGTGCCCTCCCAGTGAACTGCTGTACTACCAAACGAACCCAAGCCAAACCGGCGTTTGCCGGATAGGAGAGTCCGCTTCAAAAGATAACTCAAGGATTGGTGGCCGAGTCGCGGGGAAGAAGAACAAGTGATTGAGAAATGAGGAGAAAGCCGCCATAGAATTCGGGGAAGCGCATTGATCACCGTGTAGCCCAGACTGGATCGACTAACGCTTGACGCTTCGGCCTTGCAATCCGAAGTGAGCCGCCGCGGCGAGGAGGTGGCGGTCGTTAGTCCAGATCTGATGGAACCCAGCCTGCACAGCCGAAACGATGTGGATGGCATCCCCGGCGCGAAGCGGCGTCGATTTGGGGAGACTTCTAGTGAGGAGTTCCACCTGGCGAAGGATGTGATCCGATACTGGAACCAAGCGCCATCTTTCGTTCGCGAGGTCGTCCAGAAAAAAATCCGCCAACTTCGTCGCGGCTTTTGGTTCGAGCGTTCCTTCGCGCACTTTGCGGTGAAGCGCACAAGAAAGTTCGGCGATGCAGAGCGACGATGTGTTTACGTTGTCTGCGGAGCCTGCCAACTCCCGCACAGCTGCGGAATCGTCCTCGTTGAGATAGCACTTGCCGACGTAGGCAGTATCAAAGTACAGGCCTGTCAGAGACGATCCTCCTCCAGGATCTTTCCGATGTCGTTGGTGCGCTGCAGCTTGCGGATGAATGCGTCGCGATTCGGCAACTTGTTAGTCGGACGCCGCGCTGTAATCGGGCGCAATTCAGCCACTGGGACGCCTCGCGATTCGATCACATAGGTCTGGCCCTGGGCTACACTCTTAATCAGCGCGCTGGTCTTGAGATGCAGGTCGCGGACGCTGGCACGTTCCATGTGTCCCATTGTGACACATTTGTGTACTGCTGTAGAATAGTGCCCTATGCTGACTCGGCTCCTCCTGTTTATAAGCCTCACGGCTTCGGCCTTCGCGCAAGGTAGTCCCGATTGGACCAAGCCCTTTCCGCCGTTCAAGATTCTGGGCAACATCTATTGGGTTGGGACGTGGGATTTGTCCACCTACCTGATCACCACGCCGCAGGGCAATATCCTGATCAATAGCGGGCTCGCGGAAACGGTGCCGCTGATCAAGTCGGGCGTCGAGAAACTGGGTTTCAAGATGTCCGACACCAAGCTGCTGCTGGCCACGCATGGGCATTTCGATCACGTGGCGGGGTTGGCGGATTTGCAGAAGATGACGGGAGCGAAAGTCGTCATGTCGGAAGAAGACGTCGAGCTGCTCGAATCCGGCGGCAAGAAAGACTTTCGCTTTGGCGAGGAAATGCGCGCGCGTTTCACGCCCGTCAAAGTCGACCGGAAGCTGAAAGACGGGGACAAGATTGAGTTGGGCGGGACCGTGATCACGGCGCATCACCATCCGGGCCACACCAAGGGCGCCACCAGCTTCACTTTGGACGTGCGCGAGGCGGGCAAAACCTACCATGTGGGGATCATGAACATGGCGTCCATCAACCCTGGGGTAAAGATGAGCGGGATGCCGACGTTTCCCGGAATCGCCCAAGCGTATGCGCAGACTTTCCACGATCAGAAAGAGATCAAGATCGATGTGTTTCTGGCGTCGCATGCCGCCCAATTCGGGCTGCATGACAAATACAAGCCGGGCGACGCTTACAATCCCGAACGGTTCGTCGATCCCAAGGGTTACCATGCGGCGGTCGAGAAACTGGAGAAGACCTACCAGGATCAGTTAGCGGCGGAGCGGAAAGCGAAGTGATCTATGCCCGTGGGTAGGTTACTACTGGGTTTAGTCTTGGCCACGGCGGTTCTGCCAGCGGAATCCATCAATCCGGCGACGATTCCGCAGATCGCGCCCATGACGGCGCAGGAAAAAAAGAATCTGGATATAGCGCTGAACTGGTGGCGCGAGACCGTTCAATCGACACATTTTGAGTTAATGCACAAGTACCGGAGTGAAAGATTCGTTGAGCACGATCCCAATTGGAGGATGGTGCTGTCTGGCCGTGCGCTCGAGGGACCGATCCCTAAGATACTGACGAACCCGCCGGTGGTTGCCGGCGCGAAGGGCGATTTCGTGTGGCTCGTCTGGGAACATGAGGCCAAAGACCCGCGCAATCCCGCCAATACCTATCACTTCAATTCCTTTGATGTGCTGCGCCTCGAAAACGGCAAGATTCAGGAGCACTGGGATAGCGCGCAACGGACTCCCCGGTCGCCTGTTGTCACTTATGGCGTTTCCCCGAAGGCGCCGATGGCGTGGAATACCGGCAAGCTGTCGGTCGAAGAGAAGAAGACTTTGGCGATGGCCACCGAAGAGTTGAAGGATATGCTGCAGTACGGGCATCTGGAACTCGCCGACAAAACCATGGACCCGGGCTATATCCAGCACAACCCGCGAGTGCCGCAAGGCCGCGATGGCTTCAAAGAGTTCATGAGCAGGGTACCGGGTCGCACGCCCGAAGAGATCAAGCCGGAGTGGAAGAACCCGCCGGTTCTTACGCTGATCAACGGCCCATACTCCTTCATGATGTGGGATCGCAAGAGCAAGGACCCCGCCGACCCGAGTAAGGAATATGTCTGGAATCACTTCGACGTGGTGCGCATCGAGAACGGGCTGATCAAGGAACACTGGGATGAGGCCGTGCTCGAGCCGGTTACTCCCCGATGATCTTCACCAGGGCCCGTTTCTTGCGGCGGCCGTCAAACTCTCCGTAAAAAATCTGCTCCCAAGGGCCGAAGTCGAGCTTGCCCTGGGTCACGGCGACGACGACCTCGCGTCCCATAATCTGGCGTTTCATGTGGGCGTCGGCGTTATCCTCGCCGGTGCGGTTGTGCTGATACTGCGAGACGGGCTCATGGGGCGCAAGCGCCTCCAGCCACTTGTCGTAGTCCTTATGTAGCCCGCTTTCGTCGTCGTTGATGAAAACCGAGGCAGTAATATGCATTGCGTTAACCAGTACTAAGCCCTCCCGGATGCCGCTTTCCCTAAGGCATTCTGTCACTTGGCCCGTAATATTGACGAAGCTGCGCCGGGTAGGGACCTCGAACCATAGCTCCTTACGGAAAGTTTTCATCGTGAACCTCCGATTACAGGGTATGGCAATTCTGGAAACAGATTTTGGCCGGGCTGAGTCGAATGACCGAAGCCCAAAGTGCTCCCCCGCACGCCCTTCCGATTTGTTACACTCGGCGGATATGCTTACCACCGGAGCTAACGGATGAAGCGGCGGATCGCCGCGGGCTGCATCCTGACGGGGGCCGTGTTCGCCCTAAGCAGTTGCGCAACAACGGCGCCTCCGAAGCAATTCAGGACCTTCTTCGTGCCTCCGGCGCCGCCGGGCGCATCTTACGCCAGCCCGGTGATCATTGAGGCTCCGAATTTAGTCCTCGATCCGTATGGCAACGAAACTCCCAACCTGGCCTCTTCCCTCCCTTCTTTTTCCCGCCCCTCAGACGTCGATTTCCTGATCAAGAAAGCCGACGACCGGTTTGTAGCCGGGAAACGGGCGGTCCAAGAAGGGCGCACCGAAGATGCGCGCCGAGAGTTCGACAAGGTACTGGAAGTTCTGCTGACCGCCTCGGATAAGCTCCCCGAACGCGGCCGGCTGGAGCAGCATATCGAGGAACTGATCGAGCAGATTTACCGTTACGACGTGGATCAACTGGATGCCACGCAGCCGGATGAAGTAGTGCGCTTCGAGAAGTCCAACATCGAAGAAATTCTGCAGATGACGTTCCCGATTGACCCCAGCCTGCGGCATAAGGTGCAGGAGCAGATTCGGGTGACGGCGTCGCAGCTCCCGCTGGAACAGAACGACGCAGTGGTGAGCTATATCAATTACTTTTCTTCGCCGCGCGGCAAGAAGATCCTGGCCTACGGGTTGCGCCGTTCGGGCCGCTACAAGCCCATGATCGAGAAGATCCTGCGCGAAGAAGGCGTCCCGGAGGAACTGATTTTCCTGGCGCAGGCCGAATCCGGCTTCGTTCCACGTGCGCTGTCACGCGCCATGTGCGTTGGGGTATGGCAATTCGCACTCTTCCGCGGCAAGGAATACGGCTTGAACAAGACGGCTGCCACCGATGACCGCATGGACCCGGAGCTGGCCACGCGCGCCGCGGCCCGGCATCTGCATGACCTCTACAATCATTTCGGCGACTGGAACTTGGCCATGGCGGCCTATAACTGCGGTCCCGGATGCGTGGATCGTGCGATCCAGCGAACCGGTTTCGCCGATTACTGGCAACTGCGCCGGCTGAACGTATTGCCCAAAGAGACCGCCAACTATGTGCCCGCGATCCTGGCGATGACCATCATCAGCAAGAACGCCAAGGATTACGGGCTGGACGATCTCGATATGGAGCAGCCGATCGAGTACGACACCCTCGAGTTGCAATCGCCGACGCACATGGCCTTGATCGCGGATGCCATGGATCGCCCGCTGGCCGAACTGAAGGAACTGAACCCCGCGGTACTGCGGTCGGTGGCACCGGCCGGGACTGCGTTGCATGTTCCAAAAGGCATGGTGCCGATGGTGCAGGCGGCGTTCGAAGCGGTGCCCGCCAACCGCCGCGATGCCTGGCGCATTCATAAGGTGGATGGGGAAGAAACTTTCGTATCGCTGGCCAGGCGCTATAACACGACTCCGGCGCTAGTGAGCTCCGTCAACCACGACACGCTGCCTGCGGCGGGTTCTCTGGTGGTGATTCCGGCGTCCTACCCTGGTGATCGCATCCCGGTTCGTACGGCCGTTAGAGCGCGCACAGGATCCGGAACGCCGGCCAGACGGCCCACAGCCAGCTCATCGCGCGTCAAGCCCGGAACCCGGGCTGCGGCGCCGCGGGCGAAGACTCCGACCAAGGCATCGACTGCGCCTCCCGCGAAGACCCCGACTAAAGCCTCTGCGCCGAAGGGCGTCGCCGGGCGCGCGGGCTAGCAGCCGTCATTAAGCAGCCAACTTCAAGCAGCCAGCGCCGCCGCATGACGGCATTTTAATCGCGGCGTGCGCGAGTTCATTCATCGAACAACCACTTTTCACTTGCCTTCGCTTGAAAAAGCGATATTCTGGTTTCTGATTCCGCCGATCCGATTCGGCGAATGAGGAGACCGCTGCCATGATAGAGTACCGGCTTTCGCCCGAAGACGATGAACTCGACGATCTGGATGAGGGCGCCGAACTCAGTTTAGACGACGATTTGGGAGACTACGGTCTCGATGATGACGACGAGGAACTGGCGGTACCGGTGTTTACGCCGCGTGCGCCCTCGCCCGCAGCGATCATTGTGGAAACCACGGTGGTCGAAGTCGAGGAAGTTCCGCGAGCCGCAGCAGCAGAAGCGCCTCCGGCCCGCAAGCCGGTAAAGAAAGCTGCGGCACCTGCCAAGAAAGCTGCCGCTCCGGTGAAAAAAGCGGCGGCGCCGGCCAAGAAAGCCGCCCCGAAAAAGAAGGCTGCACCTAAGAAAAAGGCCGCTGCCAAGAAGGCGGTGAAGAAGGCTGCCGCGAAAAAGAAGGCCGCTCCTAAGAAGACCGCTAAGAAAGCTGTGAAGAAGGCTGCCAAGAAAACGGCGCCCAAGAAAGCGGCGAAAAAAGCCGTGAAGAAGGCCGCCAAGCAATCCAAGCCCAAGAAATCCGCCAAGAAAACGGGCGGGAAGAAAAAGGGCTCGAAGAAAAAGAAGTAGCGGTCCCTGGTTCGCAGACGGGCGAACGGGCCCTTCCCTGCGTCCTACTTCGCAACAGCAGCGCGGCAGCGCTCGTACAGTTGCAGCAGCGCGTCCACCTGTTCGTCCGGCGTCTTGGGGGCTTTGCCGCCGAAGCCGGCTCCGCCCGAACCTTTGCCGTAGCCAGTGGTCCCGGCAATGAATTTCATCAATTCGAGGGCGACTTCTTCTTTAGTCGCTTTCGCGCCGGAGGCCGCAGCCGCAGTGGTATCTTTTTCGTCCGTCATATAATCTCTAAGGGTACTGCATTTGAACTCCCGCCCGCGCGCTATTTGCGAGTCACGGACGGAGAACTTGCGGCTGCATGCCGGTTGATGCGCGCCGTCTGATCCGCAAGATGCGCGGCGGAGCGCAGGCGCACTTGATCGAAGCGGCCGACGGCCACTGTTACGTGGTCAAGTTTCTCAACAATCCGCAGCACCGGCGGATCCTGGTCAACGAATGGATCGCGTCGGTCTTCCTGCGCTACCTCGGCATTTCGACCCCGGAGGCGGCGGTGATCCGCGTCACGCAGGAGTTCCTGGACCAGAACCCGGAGGTGCACTTTCAACTGGGAACGCGGCGCGAGCCGGTCGAATTGGGTTGGCACTTCGGCTCGCGATTCCCTGGCGACCCGGCGCGGCTGGTGGTCTACGACTTCTTGCCCGATACGCTGCTGGCGCAGGTGGAGAATCGCGCGGAGTTCCTGGGGATGCTGGTCTTCGATCAATGGATGGGCAACGCCGACTCGCGCCAGGCCATCTTCTTCCGTGCGCGCCTTCGTGAATGGCTGCCGGCGCATGAGGCGCATCCGCTACGGCTGGGGTTTGTGGCCCAAATGGTCGACCACGGATTCGCGTTCGATGGTCCGCACTGGCGCTTTAGCGATTCTCCGATCCAAGGTCTGTATTTCCATCCAGGGGTCTACCAGAGCGTGCGCGGTCTGGATGATTTTCAGCCCTGGCTCGACCGCATCGTGCATTTTCCGGAGGCTGTGGTGGACCAGGCGCTCAAGCAAATCCCACCGGCCTGGGTGGTTGGAGACGAAGACGCCCTCAATCAGCTGTGCGAGGGTCTGCTGCGGCGGCGGAAGCGGGTGGTGGACCTGATCCAGGCCTGCCGCCAGGGCCGGGTACCCCTGTTCCCAGGGTGGCATTGACGAGCGCGGTATCGTAGAAGCATATATGGGGGTGGCCGTTATTCAAAATCGGAGCGCCGAATTTAAGGAAGCGCTGCTCAATCGGGTGCTGGTGGCCGACGGGGCCATGGGCACCTCGCTCTACGGTAAGGGGATTTTTCTCAACCGGTGTTATGACGAGCTGAACCTTTCGCTGCCGGCGCTGATTCGGGACGTGCACCAGGAATACCTGCGCGCGGGCGCGGAGATCATCGAAACCAACACGTTTGGGGCAAATAGGAAGCGGCTGGCGGCGTTCGGATTCGCGGAAAAGCTGCGGCAGATCAATCAGGCTGGGGTGCGGATCGCGAAAGAGGTCGCACGTGATCAGGCCTTTGTCGCGGGAGCGATCGGTCCGCTGGGGGTTCGCCTGGAGCCGCTGGGTCCGGTCAGCTTTGCCGAGGCGCGCGATCTTTATGGCGAGCAGGTGTCGGCCCTGGTCGAAGCTGGCGCGGACCTGCTTATTTTCGAGACGTTCCGCGACCTGGACGAACTGCGCGAGGCGGTGCTGGCGGCGCGCGAGGTGGCGGGCCGCGACATCCCGGTGATTGCTCAATTCGCGATTGAGGACGACGGGAATTTGGAGGATGGCACCTCGGCCGCGAACCTGGCACTGGCGCTATCGCAGTGGCCGGTGGACGTGATCGGGCTTAATTGCTCGTCGGGTCCGCGGGTGCTGCTCGAAGCGATCGAGACCATGGCGCCGCTGACCACCAAGCCACTCAGCGTGATGCCGAATGCCGGCCTGCCGGTTACGGTGGAGGGGCGCAATCTGTACTTGTGCTCGCCCGAATATATGGCTCAGTACGCCCGGCGCTTTATCGGAGCCGGCGCGAAGATCGTGGGCGGGTGCTGCGGGACCACGCCGGCGCACATCAAGGAAATCCGCAATGAGGCGCGCAGCCTCCAGCCCGGGCGCCACGCGCACAGCGTGCAGGTGGAAGAGCCGAAGCTTGCGCCGAACGCGCAGCCGGTGGTTCCGAAGGCGGACCGCAGCGGGCTCGGCGCGAAACTGGCGGAAGGCAAGTTCGTCAGCTTTGTCGAGATTCTTCCGCCTAAGGGTGTCGACGCCACCAAGGAAATCGCCGGGGCAAAGCTGTGCAAGGACGCTGGGATCGACTGCATCAATGTGCCGGACGGGCCGCGCGCCAGTGCACGGCTTAGCGCGCAGATGACTTGCCAGTTGATTCAGCAGCACGCCGGGATCGAAACGGTGCTGCATTTCTGCTGCCGTGACCGGAACATCCTTAGCATCCAGAGTGAACTGCTGGGATCGCACGCCGCGGGAGTGCGCAATTTGATCTGCATCACCGGCGATCCGCCGCGCATGGG
>Ga0068858_100007931_pt1 | contig 10232 bp, 4 predicted proteins | sample KBSSwiS12_FD_66589 | JGI IMG/M metagenome (GOLD analysis project Ga0068858, IMG submission 66589) | Switchgrass rhizosphere microbial communities from Kellogg Biological Station, Michigan, USA - KBS Switchgrass S1-2 | ecosystem: Host-associated > Plants > Roots > Rhizosphere > Soil ... | reverse complement strand
GCCACTGGTTCGACTTTGTCGGGCCGCTGGATAGGAGCCAGAGTGGCAACCGTGATTTGACAGCGTCGAACTAGCGCGCCGCGGGGCCACCAGCGAAGACTTCGATCACGTAGCCGCTCACATCGCGAATCTGCTCGGGCGTGAACGCCGTGCCGAACGGTGGCATGCTGTTGCGGCCGGCCGTCACCGTTTGAATCGCCGCCGCGAGATCCCTGACGCCGCCGAGCGGCGCGCCGCCATGATCGCCCTTGCCGTCGGTACCGTGGCAGAACACGCATGCCCGCTCGTACAGCCGCTGGCCGGCGGCGACATTCACGTTCACGACACGATCCGCCGCACGCGCCGGGACCGCGACCGCCGGCGTCGACTCCGCCGGTGGTGCCGGTGCTGCCGCCTGTCGCGGCACTGCCCTGCCCGGTTCAACCGGCGGCAGTGTCCCGTCGAGACTGAACAGCCACACGCTGTCGCCGCGCGCGGATCCGATCAGGGCACTGCCGGCCGAGAACGCGAGCACGTACTGCTTGCCCCGGTGCTCGAACGTGCTCACCGGTGCATGCATGCCGGCGCCGGTCTGAAACTCCCACAGCTGTCTGCCGGTGACCGAATCGAGTGCGGTGAGGCGGCCGTCGTTGCGACCGACGAACAGCAGTCCGCCGCCGGTTGCGAGCGTGCCGCTGTAGCACTGCTCGGGCCACAGGTACCGCCACGCGAGCTTGTTGGTGGTCACATCCAGGGCGGCGATGATTCCCGTGCGTGCGATGCGCGTGAACGTCGTGGCACCGCCAAGGTAACTGACACCGCCCGCCGGGGACACGAACGTCGGATCCGCGCCGCCGGTGTAGCCGTTGACCACCGAGGAGGCACACACGAACAACCGCTGTTGCGCGGGATCGTAGGCGCTCGGCGGCCAGCTGGCTCCGCCCCAGATTCCGGGCGCGACGATCGTCGCCGCCTTGCCGGCGAACGGCGTGAAGATGCGGCCGTCGTTGACGAGCGCATGTCCCTCCGGCGCAATCTCGATCAGTTGCGGCACCACGGCATCGCCGCGGGGAAACGGCTGCGTCGCGGCGGTCGCCTGACGCGGCTCCTGCGGCACCGCCCGCTCGTCGATCCCGACGAGAGGCTTACCGGTCTGCCGGTCGAGGATATAGGCCCAACCGGTCTTCCCGACTTCGGCGATCGCCTTGCGCATGCGACCGCCAACGTTCAGATCCATGAGAACGACGGGATTGACCGCGTCGTAATCCCAGATGTCGTGATGCACCTGCTGAAAGTGCCAGCGGTATCTTCCGGTTGCGGCTTCGATTGCCAGCATCGACGCCGCATACAGGTTGTCGCCGGCGCGGAAGGCGCCGTTGTAATCCGGAGCGGCATTGCCGGTGGAGAAATAGAGGAGGCCGAGCTCGGGATCGACAGCCGGCGTCTGCCAGATCGCTGCGCCGCCGTACTTCCACGCGTCGTTGTCCTTCGGCCACGTCTCGTGACCCGGCTCGCCGGGACCCGGGATCGTGTAGAAGGTCCAGATCAGACGGCCGTCCTTCGCATCGTACGCCTTGATGCGGCTGCGCGTGCCGCGATCGCCGCCGGCGAACCCGATGATGACCATGCCTGCGCCGGGCGAAGTCGTCCCTCGACCCGGCTCAGGGCGAGTCGAAGGGCCGTTGAAGTACAGGGGCGCTGCGGTGATCGAGAAGTTCTCCTGCCAGCGCTCGGCCTGAATCTGCCACGCGACTTTACCGGTCGCGCGATCGAGCGCCACGAGCTGGCCGTCGAGCCGTCCGACAAACACCTTGTCTTCGCTGATCGCGACACCCTTGTTGTTCCAGCCGCAGCAGACCGACGTGATGTTCGCGTCGAGGTTCGCGGTGTACTGCCAGAGGATCTCGCCGGTGTCGATCGACAGCGCGAACACGTCGTCGGCGCCCGTGCTCACGTAGGCGACGCCGTCGTAGACGATCGGCTGCGCGAAGCCCGAGTACTGCGGTGCGGTGCCCGAGCCGCGCAGACGCGCGCGCCACACACCCTTGAGCTGCGCGACGTTGGTGCGGTTGATCGCTTTGAGCGGCGAATAGCGCTGGTTGAACAGGTTGCCGCCGTTGGTGGGCCAGCCGGTCGTCGGCGGCGCCGTCAATCGCACGGCGGAGAAGTCGTGCTCGCTGCCGCGCATGATTTGTACGGAGGCGGACGTCACGAGCAGCGCGGCGACGGCCGCGACCAGCGCCGTGGAAAATGACACACGCATGATCGGCCCCTTGCGCAACCCACGCAGCAGCCCGCGTGGTTCCCGTAGAGGATAGCGCAAGGCGATTGTCAACCACCGAGCCCACCGAAATCACCGAGAAAGACGGACTCGGCGGGCTCGGTGAACTCGGTGTGATGTTCCCGAATCAGCAAGTACCCCGCATCAGGCCTTTCTGGTGTGAAGCCCGAATGCGGCGCCCTGCGGATCCATCGCGGTCAGGACCCAATCACCGCCCGGCACTTCCATCGGGCCATTCAGGATCTTGCCGCCGTTCGCCGTGACGCGCTCGGCGGCGGCTTGTATGTCGGGAACGCGGAAATAGATCATCCAGTTCGGCGGCACGTTCGCCATCGCGGGCGGCTTGTTCATCATGCCGCCGATCATCCCGTGGGGGCGGTTGAACATCTGGTACTTGCCCATTGGCCCCATGTCCATCGCCTCGCTCGGCTGCCAGCCGAACACCTCTTCGTAAAACTTCATCGCCGCCGGTGCGTCGGTCGTCATCAGCTCGTGCCACGACGCCTCGCCGACTTCCGGCGCCGCCTCCGGCCGTTGCTCCGCCTGGGCCGGCTCGTAGATATAGAACGCGGCGCCCTGCGGGTCGGTCATCATCTGCATGCGACCGACGTTGGGTACCTCGATCACCTCCGTGTGCGCGCTGCCACCGAGCCGCTTGATGTGGGACGCCGCCTCCTCGAGCTTCGGCACGCCAACATACATCGCCCAGAACGGCGGCGCCTTCACCTCGTCCGGCTTGGTCATGACACCGCCGACGGGAACGTCGGCGCTGCGATTGAACATCGTGTAGGGCCGACCCGCTCCGTCGAACGGCGCCGTCTTCCAACCCACCACCGTTCCGTAGAACGCTTCGGCCGCCTTCATGTCGGTGGTCATCAACTCGTACCAGAGCGGTCGTCCCAGCAAGGTCGTCGTGGCAACAGTCATCGCACACCTCCGGATCGTCACGAAACACACCGTGGACCTCGAGTGCAAGGGCTCGAGGATCAAAGACCAAATAGTTTGCCATGGACGGATGACTTCCTGGCAACATGACTCAGGTGCGCGCAGATTTGGATGGGACCGATGACGTGAGCGGGCTCAGGTGGCTCGGATCTCAGCTCTGGACCCACAGCTTGAGCTACACTCAGGTTCGATGAAAAACCACGCGGCAACGCTCGCAATCGCGCTCGTGCTGACAGCGGGTCCAGCGGGAGCGCAGTGGCGGAACCTTCCGAAGGATGGGGTTCCCCTTGGACCGGACGGCAAGCCGAACCTGTCTGCCGCAACGCCGAGGACGGCATCGGGACGGCCCGATCTCTCCGGCATCTACACCCCGAGCTTTCGACACTTCCAGAACCTGGCCGCGGACCTCGGGCTCGAGAACGTGCCGATGACCGACGAAGCGCGGAAGATCCACGCGGCGCGTGCCACCGGCCTGCTCGGCCTCGAAGAGCCGGACGCACACTGCCTGCCTCAGGGCGTCCCCAAGATCAACATGGCGCCAGTACCGTTCAAGATCGTCCAGACCGACAAGCTCGTCGTCCTGGTGTACGAAGCCTTCAACCTGTGGCGTCAGGTGTTTCTCGACGGGCGCGAATGGGCGGACGATTTGAACCCGAGTTGGCTGGGCTACTCAAAGGGCCGGTGGGAAGGCGACACGCTGGTGGTCGAGACGCGCGGGCTGAACGGCAGGCAGTGGCTCGATCACGGCGGGCTCCCGGCGAGCGACAAGCTGACGGTGACCGAGCGATTCAGCCGCCCGAACGTCGGGCAGCTGGACATCGCGATCACCATCAACGACCCGACTTACTACACCAGGCCGTGGACGGCGACTACAAACGCACGTCTCATGCCGGACACCGAGCTCTTCGAGTTCATCTGCAACGAGAACGAGAAGTCCACGCCGCACATGGGCCCTCAGAGTAAGAGCCCGTTGCGAAATTAGGAATTGTGAATTCGGCCCTATTTCCCGATCACCAGGTGAGTTCGGCGCTGATGCGGACCAACCGTCCGGTCAGGATCGAATTCGCCTGCAGCCACGTCCCGCCGGGACCGGCGTACGTGTTGTTGTAGGTCAGCACCGGGTTGCTGTTCAGCGTGTTGTAGAGATCGAGCGACACCATCGTGCGACTGCCGCCGAACCGAAGCATCTTCGCGAAGCGGAAATCGAGCTGGTTCACTCTGTCGCCATACATGGCGCCGGGCTCGACCAGGTTTATCGTCACGTTCGTCACGTTCCCCGACGGCGCCCGCCCGAGCGATCGGGCGATGTCCGCCGCGGGAACAGCGAAGTTGGCGGCCAGCAGCGCCCCGGGCTTGCTTTGGAAGATGGCGCTCACCTGAGCGTCAATCTTCTGGATGGTGTAGGTCCCCAGCCCGCGGAGCTGCGTCAGCCACCCGTAGGCGACGTGACAATACGGACTCGTCATGCTGACCGTCGAACCCACGAGACCGGCGCCGATCCCGGTATTGACTTCAGGCAGATTGGCGCGAACATCGCACGCGTCGGCGACGTTCTGTCCCGTGCTGGTGCCGCCCTGGAACGTGAAGCCGCCCTGCGTCCGGAGGTTCACGGTCAGGTCGAGGCCGTTGAAGTACTGATACTCCTTGCCGTACTTGCTCGCGAGCGTCTGCAGGTTGTTGACCTGGCCAGACACCGAGGGATTGACGTCGTAGAGCCCCGAGATCGTGTACCCGCCCCCGTTGGGCAGTCGTGGATCCTGCGGGGCGACGATGCTGTAAGTCCCCAGGTCGGATGGCTTCACCGACAGGTTGTCGTTCAAGGTGAAGTTGTCGAACGTGCGCCGGTAGTAGCCCACTTCGACCGACATCCGCGGGAGCAGTTGTTGCTGGACCGAGAGGCCGAAGCTCCAATCGCCCGAACGCACACCCCATCCCGAGAGGAGATCCGGATCGTAGTTGCCGGTCAGGACCGGCTGTCCGAACGCCAGATTTGAGATCTGTCCGCAGAAGTCGCCGCCGGTCGGCCGGGCGTCGTTGGCCTGCGGATTCAGCAGATCGCAGTCCGGCTGGAAATTCCCATTGGCGTCGGTCCACGTGCGCGTGACGCCGGGCACTCCGAACGGACCGGTGCTGGTCGGAATGCGCGTCGTCGGATTGGTATTGGCGTAATTGAGCTGCACGCCCACGCCTTCGAGGTAGCGGCCGAAATTCACCTTCACCGCCGTCCTGCCGTTGCCGAAGACGTCGTACGCCGCTCCCATTCTCGGCGTGATGTCTTTGTAGCTGTTGATGCCCTTGGTTTCGGGGAAGTTGAAGGCCACGGGCAGGAATCGGTCGGGCCCGATGCTTTGTGCGGGGAACCAGCTGCTGGCGACGTCCCACCTGAGAGCCCCCTGCAGCGTCAACCGCTTCATCGTCCACTGCTCTTGAGCAAACAGCGCGTGCCAGCCGGCGCGTGCGTTGTTGATCCACGGCGAAATGGTCTCGGTGAGCTGGTTCGGCACGCCGTTGCTGAAGCGATACCAGAGGTCCTGCGAGTTTGTCGACCAGGTCCGATCGTCGGTCATGAGGGTGCCCTGATACCCGACCTTCATGCTGTGCGCCCCCGTCACGTACGACGCCGTCGCTTTCCACGTGTACGACCCGGTGAGGTTCGCGCCATAGTCCTGAGACCGATAGACGATGCCCGGACGATTGCCATTCGCCAGGCAGCCGGCCGCACACTGTTCGGTGACCTTGATCAGATCGTGTGTCGGATTCGGGGTGCGTTCGAAGTTGCCCCACCCGTAGTACGTGCCCCCGAAGCCTGCCTCCAACAGCAGCCGGTTGGTGAGCGGCGATGTCCACGTCACTTGAGGGACTCGAAGAGGTAGCGTCGGGTTCGGGCCATTCGCCTCGGGCGACACGACCGGAGGAGTGGTGATCCCGATCGTATTTCCCTCGCACTTCCGGCACACCCACTGCTCGTCCCAGAAGGCGCCGATCTTGTTGCGCTGGGTCACCTGCCACGTCAGGCGTCCGCTGACGTTGTCCCATGTGCGATCAGAGAATCCCTGCTGGCTCAGATCCGGTGCGTAGAGCCATTTGTTGGGGTCGCCGGCGTTCAGGTTGACGAACTGGTTCACGTTCGCTCGCGTGCTGCCCTGCGTCCGTGCGGTGACGAAGTACCAGACGCGATCCTTCTTGATCGGGCCGCCCGCGGCCGCGTTCAGGTCGTACACCTTGGTCAACGGCGTCGGCACGATACCGGTTCCCGCGGTATTGTCGGCCTGAAGGTTCTTGCCGCTGCCGCTGTAGAACAAGGACCCGTGAAGCGCATTGCCTCCGGTCTTCGGAACGATGTTCATCACCAGCCCTGCGGTTTCCGATTCACCGAGTCCTCCCGAGGTCGTGAACGAGATCTCCTGCGAGTTGCCGACGTCCACGGAGTAGCCAGGCGGCTGATTGCCGCCCGGCGGGTTCCCGACGTTGAGCCCATCGACCGTCATGCGGCCTTCGTTGTTGCGGCCGCCATGAATCGGGAACTGCGTGGTGGACGTTCCAGTGGCGACGTCGTTCGTGTTGGTGACGACGCCAGGCACGACCACGACGATGGCGTTGTAACTGCGAACAGTCGGGATGGCCTTGAGAACCTCGTTGCCGACCACGGTCTGGCGCCTCGCACTCTGGACGTCCACGATCGGGGTCTCGCCTGTGACGGTGATCGTCTCCGCAAGGCTGCCGATCTTCAGCTCCACGTTGATCGTCGCGGTGAAGGAGCCGGTCAGCTCGATGCCTTCACGCTTGAACGAGCTGAATCCGGTCAGCGTAAAGGTCGCCGTGTAGGTGCCGGGCCGCAGATCCTCGATACGATACTGGCCCGTTCCGTCGGAGACCGCCGTACGGACTTTCTCGATGAGCGCGGGGCTCGTGGCCTCAACGGTCACCCCGGGGAGAATGGCCCCCGACGTGTCCCGGACAACGCCCGTGATCACAGCCTGGGCGAATGCAGCGGCTGGTACGAGCGCGATCCACGCCGACACGAATACGATCTTCACGGCTTTCGGCAACATGCCCCCTCCAATTTCGTCAGCTCATTTCACACCACCGCGTCTCGTCGGATGCAGAACCGGCGGAACGCGGGGACTCTTCGACCCTCGAGTCCGTCTGCCGTGGGTCAGTCGGTTGAGCACGCCTCGAGGCGTGGCTTCGATGAATCAACCTGCACGCTGAGTTCGATGAATCGCGCCGCGCGATATGAAGTTTCGCGTCCCGAGCAAAGAGATTCCGAGCCGGACCACCGGCCAGTGACAACCTCCGCGGAAACCTACGGTGGGGGCGCGAGCCCTGATTATGTCTGCGACCTACGCGATGTCAAGCAGAGATGTACACTGTTCCGGTGACCGCGAGCCCGCGATCCAATGAAATGACCGGGCGGCCCGGCCACGTCCGGGATTTTGAATCCGGATCCTGCTGCCGCCGTTTCTCCTATAATCCGTCCCGTGCCGTAACCGACTGCGCTCGCCCCCGGCCACTACCAGCCTCAGAAGGCATGGACTTATGAGTAGATTTTCTGGCGGGATGAGGACGTCACGGGTTTCAGCGTGGATCGGTGCGTTCGCGCTGCTGTGCGCGGTCCTGATACGCATCGCACAGGCGGCGCCGCAAGGAACGCCGTCCCCTGCCGCATCGGATTCGCTCCCCGCGACCGTCGAATTCAATCGCGACATCCGCCCGATCCTGTCGGACAAATGCTTCCAATGCCATGGACCGGCATCGCAGATGGCGACGCTGCGGTTCGATCTCGAAGACGGCGCCAAGCACGCGTTGAGCGGCGGCCGGTTCGCGATCGTGCCTGGTAATCCAGCCGGCAGCCAGATGATCAACCGCATCACCGCCGCCAATCCCGCCGTCCGGATGCCGCGGGGCCAGGGCGGCACGTCGGCGGGCGAACCGCTCACCGGCCGGCAGATCGCGCTGCTGACGCGGTGGATCGAGCAGGGAGCGACGTGGCAGAAACACTGGTCGTTCATTCCGCCGCAGCGTCCGGATCTGCCGACGGGATTGAAAAATGCGAAGTGGGTGCGTAATCCGATCGATGCGTTCGTCCTGCAGCGGCTGGAACGCGAAGGGCTGAGGCCGTCGACGGAGGCGGACCGGGCAACGCTGCTGCGACGGGTATCCCTCGATTTGACGGGGCTGCCGCCGGCGCCTGCCGAACTGGATGCCTTCGTTGCGGACAGGTCGCCGAACGCGTACGAGAAGGTCGTGGATCGTCTGCTGCGGTCGCCACGATACGGGGAGCGGATGGCATTCCCGTGGCTGGACGCGGCACGCTATGCCGACAGTAACGGCTACCAGACCGACGGCGAGCGCTTCATGTGGCGGTGGCGCGATTGGGTCATCAACGCCTTCAATCGCAACATGCCGTACGACCAGTTCACCATCGAGCAACTCGCGGGCGACCTGCTGCCGAATGCCACGCTGGATCAGAAGATCGCCACGGGGTTCAATCGCAATCATCGCGGCAACTCAGAAGGCGGCATCGTCCCCGAAGAGTACGCCGTGGAATACGTCGTCGACCGCGTCGACACGACCTCCACGGTGTTTCTGGGTCTGACACTGGGTTGCGCGCGCTGCCACAACCACAGGTTCGACCCGGTCACGCAGAAAGAGTTCTATCAGCTGTTTGCGTACTTCAACAATGTGCCCGAGCACGGAAAGTTCCGGCGCGTCGGCAATTCGGCGCCGTATCTCGCCGCGCCGCTCCCGGAGCAACAGGCGCAATTGAAGCGGCTCGACGATGAGATCGCGGCCGCCGATGCGGCGTATGCGAAGCTGCAACCGGATCTGGCGCGAGCGCAGCGCGAATGGGAACGGTCGCTCGACCCGTCCGTCCCCGTGATGTGGGCGCCCGCCCGCGCGCTGGTTGCGCACTTCTCGTTCGACACGGACCTCGCGCCCCAGCTTGCCGTCCTGCAGGACGCGAAGGGTTCGCGTTCTCCAGTCTATTCGCCTCGCAGCGCCGGAAACGTGACCGCTCCGGCCCGGATTGCTCCGAGCCTTGCGCCCGGGCGAATAGGACAGGCGGCGAGCTTCGACGGCAAGAGCTTCATTCAGTTCGACGGCGATATCTCGGGGTTCGACAGCTACGGATCCGGAAGGGGCGCGCTCGGTGCGAACGACCCGACCGTCACCTACGACGACGCCTACACGATGGCGGCCTGGATCTACGCGACGGCGCCGAGCGGCGCGATTGTGACCAGGGACGAAGACGTCTTCGAGCCCAACGGACACGGGCTGAACTTGAGAGACGGACGGATCGAATACGACCTCGTCACCAAGTGGGTGGACGAAGGCATCCGCCTGCGGACCCAGAAGGCCGTCAGCCTGAACCAGTGGCATCACGTAGCGCTGACCTACGATGGCTCGCGCTGGGCGAGCGGCGTCAAGATCTACGTCGACGGCGAAGATCAGGAGCTGGAGATCTTCATCGACGACTTCAACAGCCAGGGCTCCGTGAAGCGGGAGCCGCTCCGGATCGGCGCCGGCGGCGGGCCGGAAAACCGGTTCCACGGCAGTATCGACGATGTCCGGATCTACAAGCGGGCGTTGTCGCCGGCGGAGGCCGGGATCCTCGCCGACCTCACGGCTGTCACGGCCATCGCCGCCCTACCGGAGGACAAGCGGACGAGGGCGCAAGCCGACAAGATTCGCGACTACTTCCTCGAGCACGCGCTGCCGGCCCATATCGCGGACGCCCGCACACGGTTGACGGATGCCCAGGCGAAGCGAGATGCGTTCTATCAAAGCCTTCCGACTGTGATGGTGATGGAGGACATGCCGACGCCGCGCAAGACTTTCATGCTCGACAAGGGACTCTATGACAAGCCGCAGGAAGAGGTTACAGCGGCCACACCCATCAGCCTGCCGGCGCTTCCAACTGATGCGCCACGCAACCGCTTGGCCCTGGCCGAGTGGCTGGTGTCGAAAGATCAGTCGCTGACTCCGCGCGTGGTGGTGAACCGGTTCTGGCAACAGTTCTTCG
>Ga0068858_100007930_pt1 | contig 10233 bp, 10 predicted proteins | sample KBSSwiS12_FD_66589 | JGI IMG/M metagenome (GOLD analysis project Ga0068858, IMG submission 66589) | Switchgrass rhizosphere microbial communities from Kellogg Biological Station, Michigan, USA - KBS Switchgrass S1-2 | ecosystem: Host-associated > Plants > Roots > Rhizosphere > Soil ... | reverse complement strand
AGGATCCTGGCCGGTTCGATTCCGGGCTCGGACTATTACATTGTTGGCGGCATTACCGAGCTCAACTTCAATATCCGCAGCGAAAATGCCAATGGCAGCGGCGGCTCAAGCCGCACCAACGGCACCACCGGCACGGCGGGCGGCAATCTGTATGTAATGAATGTCGGCATGGATTTGCGGCTGGTCAACACCAACACGCTGGAGGTGGCCGACGTGATCTCCTATCAAAAGCAAATTATCGGCCGACAGGTTTCCGCCGGCGTGTTCGATTTTCTGGGCACAAATTTCTTTGACATCAGCGCGGGCGAAAGCGCATTGGAGCCGATCCAGCTCGCCGTCCGCTCGGTGATCGAACGCGCCACTTTGGAAATGATCACCCGCATTTATCGCGCGCCGGGCTCGGCCTGCGCCATTCCGCTGGGCACCAATGACGATCCCTTGCGCGAATCCGGCGAGTATAACCAGCAGATGGCCTATACCGGCTATCCCCAGCCTTATGAGCTTCAGTCTAGTGCGCCGCCGCCAGCCTATTACGCGCCGCCGCCAAATCAGGCCAGCTATGGCGATGCCGGCCGCGGCAGCCCTTATCGCGGCTATTACGATACCGAACCGGGATACCTCAATCTTCGCGGCAGTTTTTGATTCATACCCAGGAGTCTTGTTATGAAAAAGATGCTTCTCTCCGCTTCCCTTCTGGCCTTGGCCGTCCCTTCGGCTTTTGCCCAGACCAATGGCCCTTGGATCGACACGCCGCCCCCTCCCGGCACCCAGAGCTGGATTCAGAATCATCAGACCAACGACAGCAACACCATGCGGTCGGACCTGAATGTCGTGGTGGATACCGTCGGTGAAGACGTGGTCGGCCATGGCGCGGCGGCCGGTAACCTGCTGGACGTCACCACCATGAACAACACCCATGTCAGCACCAACCAGAATGTCGGATTCGCCACCACGATCAACTCCAACATCAACATGAATGTGAACAAGGTGTGGGGCAACGTGGCCATCCAGAACCAGGTGATTTGCAACGGCGTCAGCGTCTCCAGCGACCCGGTTTTCACCTCGGTGAATTCCAACCAGGAATGCCACTCCGCCGATCCTTATTCTCAGATCAACACCAACATCTCCAATGTCGCGGGCAATGCGGTGGTCCAGGGTTCGGTGTTCGGCAACAGTCTGGAGGCCGACTCCAATGCCCTGAACATGCCGATCAACAATCGTCAGATCAACACATCCTCCAACATTTCCAATATCACCGGCAATGCCGTCAATGTCGGCGGCAGCGTGGGCTTTTCCTCCAGCGCCATCGGCAATAGCGGGCAAGTCATCCATTACGGCACGCCGTAAGTGGTCAGCCAATCAGTCAGCCTGGAATCCTTCGGGGCAAACTAGGATTCCAGGGGTACTGGGGGACGGGAGCAATTCATGCTCCTGTCCCTCTTTTTTTGCCTTTTTCGCAAGGAGGAGGTATTGGGCGCTTATGTCCGCTTTGCCTATCGACCTGGAGGCTTTTGACGCCGCGCCTGTGGCGCGTGAGCCTTTTGCCTTCGCCATGGTGCCGCGTTTCGTCCGTCACGAGGCCATGGCGGCGATCAATGCGGATTATCCGCTGGTCAACCATCCCGGCAGCTTTCCGTTGCCGACTTTGAAATATGGGCCCGCCTTCAAGGCTTTCATCGACGCCCTTCAAGGGCCGGAATTCACCCGCGCGGTGGAGAAGAAGCTAGGCGTGGACCTGAAAGGCCGCCCAACCATGGTGACGGCGCGAGGGGTATCGGCGGCGCGTGACGGGCAGATCCACACTGACTCCCGCACCAAGATCATCACGGTCCTGATCTATATGAACAATGCCTGGGAGGCGAAAACCGGGCGGCTGCGCCTGTTGCGCTCGCCTGACAATCTGGAAGATGTGATCGCGGAAGTGCCGCCCGATGAAGGCACGATGCTAATCTTCAAGAATGAGCCCAATGCCTGGCATGGCTTTCATGCTTTTGAAGGTCCACGCCGGGTGATTCAGTTGAACTGGGTGACGGATATGAGCGTGGTCAGGCGCGAGCAGTTCCGCCATCGCGTCAGCGCGTTCTTCAAAAGGCTGCGTGGGAAGAACGCAAGCGCTGCGCCCGAACGGATGTAAAATCTCGAGCCCGGCAGCGGCCCATAGCGACAGCGTATGGGCGCCGGGCGACTTCGCCGGCCCGGCATCGCGGCGCGCCGAAGCGCGCCACTGCGGCGTTCGTCGCTTTCGCAGGTCCACTGGACCTACTCACGCGCTTCGCGCGCCCCACTCCTCACCCTGAGCTGCGACGGATGGGGGTCAAGGGTAATCGTGCCAGTTTCCGCGCCCATCGCGGATGCGATGACCGGTGGCGGTCCGTTCGACATTGGTGGATTCCAACGGCACCTTGCCGAAGCCGCCGGGAATATCGAGCATATAAGTGGGCATCGCCAAACCTGACAGGTCTGCGCGAAGCTGGCGCACCAGCGCCAGCCCCTCCTCGATACTCAGCCGGAAATGCGACGTGCCCGGCGCCAAATCAGGATGATGCAGATAATAGGGCTTGATGCGGTTTTCCACGAAAGCACGCATCAATTCGGCGAGCGTATCCGCAGTATCATTCACGCCTTTCAACAACACCGACTGGCTGACCAAAGGAATCCCGCCATCCGCCAATCGAGCGATGGCTATTTTTGCCAGGTGCGCGAATTCAGCGGCATGATTGGCATGCACCGCGACATAGCTGGTCGCGCCGGGCGCATGCAGCGCCGCCACCAGATCATCCGTCACCCGTTCCGGATCGGTCACCGGCACGCGGGTGTGCCAGCGGATCACTTTGACATGGGAGATCGCCGCCAGCCGGGTGGTGATCTCCGCCACGCGGCGCGGGCTTAAGATAAAAGGATCGCCGCCTGTCAGGATCACTTCCCAAATTTCGGAATGGGCGGCGACGTAGGCCAGGGCGTTCTCGAAGTCTTCCTTCGAAAGCGCATTTTCTTTTCCGGGCCCGATCATCTCGCGGCGGAAACAAAAGCGGCAATAGACCGGACAGGCCGCAACCACCTTGAACAGCACCCGGTCGGGATGACGATGCACAATCCCGGGCACAGGTGAATGCGCCGCGTCGCCGATGGGATCGGCGCGTTCTTCCGGCAGGATGGTCAGTTCTTCCAGACTGGGCAGGAACTGGCGCGCGATCGGATCATGGGGATCGGCGGGGTCCACCAAGGACAACAAATGCGGCGACACCGCCACCGCATATCTGCGGGCAACCTGTTCAAGTTTTGTTGGCGCGATCTGTTCCAGATCGCGCGGGGCGAGACTCATCTCTTATGCGCCTTGAAGTTAGGCAGGAACACCGTTAGCAGCCCGATCGCCGGCAGATAGGCACAGAGCTTGTAGACATAGCCAAGGGAGGTGGCGTCCGCCAATGCTCCCAATACCGCCGCGCCAATGGCGCTTAAGCCAAAAGACAGGCCGAAGAACAGACCTGAGATCATGCCCACGCGTCCGGGCAAGAGTTCCTGGGCATAGACAACAATGGCGGGGAACGCGGACGCCATGATCAGCCCAATGATCACCGACAGAATGCCGGTCCAGAAAAGATCGGCATAGGGCAGCATCAAAGTGAAAGGCAGCATGCCCAGAATCGAAAACCAGATCACATATTTGCGGCCGATCTTGTCTCCCAAGGGGCCACCCACCAGGGTGCCTACCGCCACCGCGGCCAAGAAATAGAACAGATGCACCTGCGCGTTCTGCACCGAAACGCCAAAGGTGTGGATCAGATAGAAAGTGTAATAGCTGCCGATGCTGGAGAGATAAAAGAATTTCGAGAAAATCAGCGCCAGCAGCACCATCAAGGACCAAAATACTTTCTTGCGCGACAATTCCGGATGCTTGATGTGGTGGTGGCTTTTGATGCGGGCCAAACCGTGGTGTTTGTACCAGGTGCCGACCTGGAACAGGACCACGATACCCAGCAGCGCCGCGCCCGCATACCAAATGATGCTGCGCTGGCCATAGGTCGCCACCAGCACCGCCGCCGTCAGCGGGCTGATCGCACCGCCGGTATTGCCGCCCACCTGGAACACCGATTGCGCCAAGCCATAGCGCCCGCCCGAAGCCATGCGCGCCACCCGGCTGGCTTCAGGGTGAAACACCGCCGAACCCAAACCCACCAGAACCGCCGCGAACAGGACAATCAGATAGCTGGGCGCCATTGACAGCACCACCAACCCGACCAAGGTCGACACCATGCCGAGCGCCAGTGAATAGGGCATGGGCTTGATATCGGCATAATAGCCCACCGCCGGCTGCAGCAGCGAAGCGGTGAATTGGAACGCCAGGGTCACCAAGCCGATCTGGGCGAAGCTGAGATTGAACTGGGTTTTCAAGTTGGGATAGATCGCCGGGATCAGCGACTGCATCATGTCGTTGAGCAGATGTCCCAGCCCGATCGCCCCCAGCACCGCAAAACTGGTGTCATGAACGATTTTGGCGTCGATTTTTTGGGCGGTGGTCATGACGCGGGGAACCCTACGCTATGGCGTATTTTTGACCAGCTTTTTCCCCGCAACGCCGCCATGCAGCGTCAACTGGTCCCTCAGTTGCGTCATTTCGGACACGGCGGCATGCTGGCGGAAAAAAGGGAGCCAGAAAATGGTCAGGGGCATGATCACACGTTTGGGCGCACTGATGCTGGCGCTTTCTTTCTCCCCCGCCATGGCGGAGCCGGGCTGGACCCTGGCGGACACCTATCCCGATACCGGCGGCCGGGCGCCCGTCGCCCATGGCGGCAAAGTGTTGCCGCCCGGCAGTTCGCCGCTAAGCGTGTTGGCGGGCTGTTCGGGCGATATCGATAAAATCTGCAAGGGACGATCCGGGCTTTATGCGGCGCGCGCCTGTCTTTTGGAAAACCGCGCCAAACTTTCCTCCCGCTGCATCGCCGATGTGAAGGCGCTGCAACCATCCAGTGTGCCCGCCTGCGGTCATTCCCCGGTTTGCGACAACCGCCTGGGTCCCAGCCGGGAGCAGCTCAAGCGCGTGTTGTGGAAACAGACCATGGGCTATCGTTTCGATTATCCCTTCGACCTGCCCATGGGCGGCGGCGGCGCCACAGGCGTGGCCATCGACTCCCGCGGCAATATCTGGGTGTTGCAACGCACCGCGCCCGGGCAGCCGCAATTGTTCGCGTTCGATCGCAATTTTCACCTGATCCGCACCGTGCCCAATTCGGTCATCGGTCAATTGGAAAAGGGTCACGGCATCAAGGTGGACGCCCAGGACAATGTCTGGATCAGCGACGCCAATGGCGGCATCGTGCTCAAGCTCAGTCCGGAAGGGAAACTGCTCCAGACTTTCGGCGCCCGCGGCAAGCGCGGCGATTGGGACGGGGGCCGGCGATTGTTATGGCAGCCGCTGGACGTGGCTTTCGCGCCCAATGGTGACATCTACATCGCCCAAGGCCATGCCAACGAAAGTCCCAATGATGCGGAAGCTGCGCCGGACAATAGCGTCGGCGCGGCAAGGATTCTTCATCTGGATAAAAACGGCAAATTCCTGGGTCAATGGTACGGCAACCAGATCGGCCCGGGAAAATTCAGCATGGCCCATGGCGTGGCGGTGGATCCCCGCAATGGCGATGTCTGGATCGGCGACCGCGAGGAATACCGGCTGGTGGTTTATTCCAGCGACGGCAAGTTCAAAAAGACCATTTCCATGCGAAATTTGATGTGCGCCGTGGCTTTCGACCCGCATGGCGATTTGTGGGTGTCCACGGGACGCGACGGCCAGCTTCTGAAACTGGATCGCGATGGGCATGTGCTGGGCGCTGTGGGCAATGGATCCGGCATCGGCACCGGCCAGTTTATCGAAGCCACCTATATGGCCTGGGACAAGGATGGAAATCTCTATTCCGGCGATACCAGTGTTGGGCGCGTCACGCGCATGGTGGCGCCGCATTAGCACAGGTCCGCCTCCCCCTTGGGTGCACAGCACGCCCATAAGGGGAAGGTGGTTTCAGCGAGCGAAGGGGAGCGGAGCGACCGAGTGGGTGAGGCTGGCGGCCAAGCCAGCCGAACGAAACCGGAGGGGGTAAATAAATTAAAGCATCAATGGCGTCCACAGCACCGTGTCGATATTCGGCGCACCCGTCGCCAGCATCACCAATCGGTCAAAACCCAGCGCCACACCGCTGGCTGCCGGCATGCTGGACAGCGCCGCCAGGAAATCCTCATCCAGGGGATAGCGCGTGCCATAGACCTGCTGCTTCTTGGCCATGGCGCTTTCAAAGCGCGCGCGCTGCTGGACGGGATCGGTGAGTTCGCCAAAGCCATTGGCCAGTTCCACGCCACACGCATAAAGCTCGAAGCGTTCCGCGATCCGGCCATCATGCGAACTGACTCGCGCCAGCGCCGCCTCGCACACCGGATATTCGTACAGCACACAAGGACGATCCAATCCCAGCCGCGGCTCGATCCGAAGGGTGAGGATTTTGCTGAACATGTCGGACCAATCGTCATCGTCCGACACATCGACTCCCCCGCGCCGCGCCCGCGACCGCAACGCCGCCGCATCGCCTTTACCCGCCGGTGACAAGGTGGCCATAAGATCAATGCCCGCGAAATGGGTGAAGGCTTGCGCCACCGTCAGCCGGTCGGCCTGGCTCCGCGGATCGCATTGCGCGCCGCGATAAGAGAAGCGGTCTGTCTCCATCACGTCCGCCGCCAGCTTCACCATCGCCAGGCTGTCAGTGATCACCGTCTGGTAATCCTCCGCCGCGCGATACCATTCCAGCATGGTAAATTCCGGCGCATGCAGGGGTGCGCGCTCCCGGTTGCGAAACACCCGCGCGAAGTCGAAGATTTTGGTCTCCCCCGCCGCCAGCAGTTTTTTGGCGGCGAATTCCGGCGAGGTGTGCAGGTATAAAGTCTTGCCGCCCTCGCCCCCGATCAGGGTGGTTTCAAAGGCGTGCAGATGGGTCTCATTGCCCGGAGAGGCCACCAGGGCCCCGCACTCCACCTCGGTAAAGCCCTGACCCTCAAAATGGGTGCGGATGGCCTGTTTCAGCCGCCCCCGCTTGAGCAGCAAGGGCCGCCGGTCGGCATGGTTTTGGGGCGTCCACCAGGGCATTTGCGGTCCTCAAGCCTCCCTGCTATAGCCCCCGGCAATCCCGCCCTAAAAAGCTGAATTTCGAGAGGTTTTCCGTGGTTTCGGTTATCGCCAGCTCTGTGCGCAAAGGCAATGTCCTGGAGAAGGACGGCAAGCTCTATCTCGTAATCGGCGCCGAGAATATCCATCCCGGCAAGGGCACCCCCGTCACCCATCTGGAAATGCGCCGCATCAGCGACGGGGTGAAGACGGTGGAACGGTTGCGCACCACCGATAGCGTCGAGAAGGCCTTTGTCGAGCACCAGACCTTCAACTATCTGTACCAGGATGGCGAACAGTACATCTTCATGCAGCCCCAGACCTTTGACCAGCTGCATGTCTCCAGCGACGTGGTGGGCGACAAGATCCCTTATCTGACTGAGAATATGGAAGTGCAGTTGCAGCTGTTCGAAGGCAACGCCATTTCCATCGAAATTCCCCAGCGCGCGACCTTTGAGATTGTCGATACCGAACCGGTGGTGAAGGGCCAGACGGCTTCCGGTTCCTTCAAACCGGCGCTGCTGTCCAATGGCGTCAAGACCATGGTGCCCACCCATATCACCGCCGGCACCCGCGTGGTGGTGACGACGGAAGACGGCTCTTACGTGGAACGAGCCAAGGACTGACTTGCCAGCTTCGGCATCAGACGTGGCAAAGCTTCAGGGCACCTGGAAACAGGTAGCGTTTGAGGAAGACGGCAATCCGGACGCCCCCGACAGCTATGGCGACACATCCGGGTTCCTGACCACCTTTCGTGGCAATCATTTTTCCGTGCGCGCCAATACCGGGCGGCTGCTGCTGGAAGGGACATTTGCGCTGGACGCTTCCCGCACGCCTAAGACAATTGACTGGACCGACAGCATCGGCGCCGATGCGGGTAAGACGCTGCCCGCCATCTACGAACTGGAAGGCGACCATTTTGTCTTCGTCGCAGCCGGCGAGCATGCGTCCAGACCGGCGGAATTTCGGACCGCGCCAGGATTGACGATGCGAAGCTTCCTGCGCCTGCGGTGAGCTTCAGGCGTTCCGGAAATTGATCTCGACCAGCACGCCTTCGGGGTCGGGCACGAAGAGTTGCGATAACCGCCCGCCCGGCACCTGCCGTTCCTTGAAGGTGACGCCGGCTTTTTTGAGCCGCTCGCGCATGGCCTGAAAATCATTGCCCCGGAAGGCGACATGGTCGAAGGAGCCGGTGCCATCCTCGGCCTTGGGGATCACAATGTCCCGGCCCCAGGCCCCGGCGCTGTCGGAGGCCTCTACCAGATGCACTACCGGTACCCCACCCAGATAGAGCCAATGGCCCCGGAAGGGGAAATTGGGCCTTTCGCCGTCCTCTAGGCCCATCAGCTCGACATAGAAGTCGCGGGTCCGCTGCAACTGCGCACAACGGATGGTGACGTGTTCCAGGGCCTGAATGGTCAAATTTTTCGCTTCCCTAGGGTAACCGGCACGCTAGTCCAGTCGAATTTGGAACTCCACCTTTAACGCGCCGGGGGGAGCGTGATAGCGTACTTACTCCAATTCCTTTGGCGCCCATTCGAGGACAACACCATGAAAAAACAACTCGTGCTTGGCCTTCTGGCGGCTTTCGCAGCCAGCCCTGCTTTGGCCGCCCTCAAGGTCGGCGATACCGCACCCGATTTCAGCGCCGCCGGCAGCCTGGGCGGCAAGGATTTCAACTTCAATCTCAAGACCGCGCTCAAGAAGGGCCCGGTCGTGGTCTATTTCTACCCATCCGCCTATACCGGCGGCTGCGATCTGGAAGCCCATACCTTCGCCGAAGAGTCCGACAAGTTCGCCAAGATCGGCGCGCAGATCCTGGGAGTATCGGCCGACAGTCTGGACCGGCTGAAGGTGTTCAGCGCCGACCCCAATTTCTGCGCCGGCAAGTTTCCCATCGCCTCCGACGCCGATACCAAGATCGCTCAGTCCTATGCGCTGAATGTGGGCGCGGCCAGGGACGACGCCAAGGACGTGCGCGGCGAGTTGATTGGCCATGCGTTCATCGAACGCGTCACCTATGTGATCGGCAAGAACGGCAAGATCCTGGCCACCCTGTCGTCCAAGGACGACAAGCTGACGCCCGACCAGCATGTCAGCAAGTCGCTGGAAATCGTGACTGCCGCCAAGTAGGGCCGACCCTCAAATTCGGCAAAAAAGCCCGGTGCGCTCGCACCGGGCTTTTTTGTGCCTGCCGCTCAGGGAATGGGCATGCCTTAAACTGGCGCAATGATGCCGGCCCAGGGTGATGCCGTCCCGCACTGAAGGCAAAAAATCCAGCCTTTCCAATGGCTTATTGTTGCTGAAATGCCACGGACCCGTGGCAATGATACGTCTTTGTGACAATCTGCAATATTGGTTTATTTCGATCGGTTCGGTCCAAGAACCGTTAAGGCGCTGTCGGGCAAAGTCGGGCAGCAGAAAACAAAAAGCGTCGGGGTTTTAAGTTTGCTGAAGCAACGCCATTTGCTCCTGAGCTTGGCTATTGCCGGGATCGTAGCGCCGCTGGCGCTATCGGCGCCGGCCCAAGCTGCCAGCGATGGCTCTGCCAGCGATAAGTCTGGCAGCCCCGCGTCGGGCATCGCCCAGGACATCATCAGCTATTTTGGCTTCGGACCGGATCAGGCCAACAATCCCACCGATCCGCAAGCCGTTATCGAGCGCCCCAGGGTGGAACTCACGCCACGGGAGATCACGCCCGTATTGGCCGATATGGAAGCCCGTCCGCCGCAATTGCCGGTGGTGACAGCCGTCTCTGCGCCATCGGTCGAGACACCGCTGCACCGTCTGTTCTGTGTGGAATATGCCCGCATGCGTTCGGGGCTGGCGGTGTTCGGCGACGCCAAGACCTGGTGGGCGCGGGCCAAGAATCTTTACACCCGCGTTTCCCATCCGGTGGAAGAAGCGGTGATGGTGTTTTCCGGCTCCAAGCGGCTGAAGCGCGGCCATGTCGCGGTAGTGACCCATATCGTTTCGCCCCGCGAAATCATTGTCGATCAGGCCAATTGGCAGAACAGGGGCGAGATCGACCACGCCACCCCGGTGCTGGACGTGAGCCGTAACAATGACTGGAGCCTGGTGCGGGT
>Ga0068858_100007927_pt1 | contig 10236 bp, 10 predicted proteins | sample KBSSwiS12_FD_66589 | JGI IMG/M metagenome (GOLD analysis project Ga0068858, IMG submission 66589) | Switchgrass rhizosphere microbial communities from Kellogg Biological Station, Michigan, USA - KBS Switchgrass S1-2 | ecosystem: Host-associated > Plants > Roots > Rhizosphere > Soil ... | reverse complement strand
GATCGCCTCGATTCACGAGAAGCGCGACGAATTGCGCAAGGAAATCATGCAGCACGCGGCGCTCGACCGCGAGCCGCGCCTCCGCCGCGTCCGCAAGACATGACCGACCATGTGCTCGACCGCCCGGTATGGCACGCCCTGACCGGGACGCAGCGGACCTGCGCGGTCGGTGCGCTGCCGGCGCTGCGGTTCGCGCCCGATCTCGGCCTTTTCGCGGCGGCGGTGGATGACAGCGCCACGTCGCTCGAAGCGCTTACCGCCCTGTGCCCGGCCGGCAGCATGATCGGGCTGGTCGAGACGAATGACTGGCCGGTGCCACCGGGGTTGACCCTCCATCGCCGCGCCTTGTGCCATCAGATGCTCGCCGAGAAGCCGGCACCACCGTCAAAGACCAGCTTCGAGATTGTCGACCTCGGCGATGGCGATGCGCCCGAGATGCTGGCGCTCGCCACGCTGACAGAGCCCGGCCCGTTCTTCAGCCGCACCCACCAGCTCGGTAATTTCATCGGCGTGCGGATCGACGGCCAGCTCGCCGCGATGGCCGGCGAACGCCTGCATATCGGGCGTTATCGCGAGGTCAGCGGCGTCTGCACCCATCCGGACTTTCGCGGTCGCGGGCTGGCTGGCGCGCTGATGCCGATCGTCGCGGCGCGCATGGTCGAACGCGGCGAAACCCCGTTCCTCCACAGCTATGCCGACAATCACGCCGCTATCTCGCTGTACGAGCGGCTCGGCTTTCGCCTGCGCCGCCCGGTGACCTTTACGGTGCTGTCCCGCGACTAGCCCGCCAGCGCGGCCTTGACCGCCGCCACCGCGTCCGCCGCCCTGGCACCATCCGGGCCGCCACCCTGCGCCATGTCGGGCCGGCCGCCGCCACCCTGCCCGCCCAGCGCCGCCACCGCGACACGCAGCAGATCGACCGCGTTGCGCGTGCCGGTCAGGTCATCGGTCACGCCGACCGCGACCGAAGCGCGGCCGTCATTGGTCGCGACGACCATCGCCACGCCCGAACCGATCCGCTGCTTGATCTCGTCGACGGTACCGCGCAGCGCCTTGGGGTCGAGCCCGTCGACCACCTGCGCCAGGAAGGCAGCACCGCCGACCTGCTCCGGTCCCGCCGCCTCGGCCGAACCGCCGCCACCCAGGGCCAGCGCCTTTTTCGCCTCGGCCAGTTCGCGCTCGAGCCGGCGCCGCTCTTCGACCAGCGCCGCGACGCGCGCCGGCACCTCGTCGGGTGACGACTTCAGCACCGCCGCCGCCTCGCGCAATTTCTCGTCGCGCGCCGACAGCCAGGCGCGCGCCGCCTCGCCGGTCAGTGCCTCGACGCGCCGCACGCCCGACGACACCGCGCTTTCGCCGATGAACTTGAACAGCCCGATATCGCCCGTCGCATTGACGTGCGTGCCGCCGCACAGTTCGAGCGAATAGACCTCGTCGCCGGTCCGGCCCATCGACACGACGCGCACCTCGTCGCCATATTTCTCGCCGAACAGCGCCATCGCGCCTTCCTCGATCGCCTCGTCAGGCGTCATCAGCCGCGTCTGCACCGGGTTGTTCTGGCGAATATAGGCATTCACGTCGGCCTCGACCGCCGCCAACGCGGCGGGATCGACCGCGGTCGGCTGCGAGAAATCGAAGCGCAGGCGGTCGGGCGCGACCAGGCTGCCCTTCTGCGCGACATGGCCGCCGAGCCGCTCGCGCAGGGCAGCGTGCAGCAGGTGCGTCGCCGAGTGGTTGGCGCGGATCGCGTCGCGGCGCGCCTGATCCACCGTCAGATGCACCGCATCGCCGACCGCGATCTCACCCGCCTCGATCCTCGTGCGATGCGCCCAGATGCGGCCGAGATGCTTCTGCGTATCCTCGACCGCGCCGCGCAGGCCCTTGTCGTTGGCGACGATCCCGGCGTCACCGACCTGTCCGCCGCTCTCGCCATAGAAGGGCGTCTGGTTGACCACGATATCGACCGTCTCGCCGGCGCCGGCGCGCTCGACGCGCTGCCCGTCGCGGACCAGCGCGATGACCGCGCCCTCGCCTTCTTCCGATGCGTAACCGATGAATTCGGTGCCGCCGGATTCCTCGGCGATGTCGAACCACAAATCGTCCGATGTCTGTTGGCCCGATCCCTTCCAGGCCGCGCGCGCGGCACGCTTCTGCTCGGCCATCGCCGTCTCGAAGCCGGTGCGATCGACCGCCAGGCCCTGAGTGCGCAAGGCGTCCTCGGTCAGGTCATAGGGAAAACCGAAGGTGTCGTAGAGCTTGAACGCCGTCTCGCCGGCCAGCGTGTCGCCGGGCCCCATGCCCGCGGTCGCCTCGTCCAGCAGCTTGAGCCCCTTGTCCAGGGTCTGGCGAAAGCGCGTTTCTTCCTGTTGCAGCGTTGCCTCGATCAGCGGCTGGGCGCGCAGTAGCTCGGGATAGGCCGCACCCATCTCGGTGACCAGCGCGGGCACCAGCCGGTGCATCAACGGCTCCTTGGCGCCGAGGATATGGGCGTGGCGCATCGCGCGCCGCATGATCCGGCGCAGCACATAGCCGCGTCCCTCATTGGCCGGCAGCACGCCATCGGCGACGAGGAAGCCCGAGGTGCGCAGATGGTCGGCGATCACGCGGTGGCTGGCGGTGTTGTCGCCGTCGGTCGCGGTATGGGTCAACGCGCCGGAAGCGGCGATCAGCGCCTTGAAGGTATCGGTATCGTAATTGTCGTGCACGCCCTGCATCACCGCCGCGATGCGTTCGAGCCCCATGCCGGTATCGATCGACTTTTTGGGCAGTTCGCCGACGATTTCGTTGGCGAGCTGCTCATATTGCATGAACACCAGGTTCCAGATCTCGACGAAGCGGTCGCCATCCTCGTCCGGCGAGCCCGGCGGCCCTCCGGGGATATGGTCGCCATGGTCGTAGAAGATTTCCGAGCACGGCCCGCACGGGCCATTGTCGCCCATCGCCCAGAAATTGTCCTTGGTCGGGATGCGGATGATGCGGTGCTCGGGCAGGCCGGCGATCTTCCTCCACAGGTCGAACGCCTCGTCATCGGTGTGATAGACGGTGGCGGTCAGCTTGTTCGGGTCGATGCCGAAATCGCGCGTCAGCAGTGTCCAGGCATGTACGATCGCCTGTTCCTTGAAATAATCGCCGAACGAGAAATTGCCGAGCATTTCGAAGAAGGTGTGGTGCCGTGCGGTGTAGCCGACATTGTCGAGATCATTGTGCTTGCCACCGGCGCGAACGCATTTCTGACTCGACGTCGCCCGCACATAGGGTCGCGATTCAAGGCCGGTAAAAACATTCTTGAACGGCACCATACCGGCGTTGACGAACATCAGCGTCGGGTCGTTCTGCGGCACCAGCGGCGCCGAGGCGATGCGCGCATGCCCCTCGCCTTCGAAATAGTCGAGGAACGCGCGGCGGATGTCGTTGGTCGATGTCATGCATGTCGCTTAGGCGACGGCGCCATCAGGCTCAAGCCATCTGGGCGCGATCGAGATATCCGAAGGCGGCGGCCCTCACCCGACGCGCCAGCGCCGCCGCGTCGCGCTCGCCGCGCATCGCCGCCGCGTCGATCATGCCGGTGACGATCCCGATCAGGTCATCGGCGGCAACCACCGGTTGGGCCAGGCGCCGCATCCCCGGGCGCCCCAGCGCGCCAATCACCGCATCGCGCAGCGCGCTGGCCACGGTATCGCCGCCATCGCGGGCGAGGCGCTCTTCCTCCAGATCGATCACGCGCGCCAGAACCGGGCGACGCAACTGGTGGCGGACGGCGGCATCGATCAGCCGGATCAGCGCCTCGCGGCTGCCGGCATCGAGCCGGGCCGCGGTGATGTCGCCGCGCAATGCCGCGGTTTCGCGCCGTGCCAGCGCGGCCATGATCGCGTCCTTGCCCGGGAAATATTGGTAGAGCGAGCCGATGCTGACCCCGGCACGCGCCGCCACAGCATTGGTATTATAGCCCGACAGGCCGCGTTCCTCGATCAGCGTCGCGGCCGCCTCGATGATCTGCTCGATCGTTACCCGTGCCCGTGGCTGGACCGGCTGTTTGCGCAAGGCCGACATCATGGCGTCAGATTGGTCCGAAATGGTCCCATTGGTCAATGAGCGAACACTCGCTTTGGGTAGCTCAACCGCGCGCTGGTGCGACCACCCGCAACGCGCCGGGCTGGATGCTGAACTCCAGCGGCATGTCGAGTTCGACCACCTCGCCATCCAGCGCGATCTCGCGGTCGCTCGATCCGTCATCGACGCTGAAACACCGTGCCTCGCCGATCGCGGCAAAGTCGCGCGTCGCATCGGCGCGGCCGATCAGCGTCCGCAACACCATGCCGATCAGCGCCCCGCCGGTGCGCGCAGAGACGGCGAAAAGCGACATGACGCCAGCATCGAGCGCCTCGCGTTGCCCGACCTTGCCCGCCTCCATCGCATAGCGGTTGTTGCCGACGAACAGCATCGGCGTGACCACGTGGCGATGGCCTTCGGGCAGGTCGAGATGGAGCCGGTGCTGCGGCAAGCGGCGCAATGCCTCGCGCGTCGCGGTGATATTGGCGAGCCATTTCGGCAGGCCATGCTTTTCCTGATGCGCGTCGCGCTCGCGCACCAGCAACGGGTAGAAGCCGACCGAGGCGTTGTTGACGAACACCCGGCCATTGACTCGCGCCAGATCGATTCGCCGCGTCGGCCGCGCCACGATCAGCCTGGCCGCCTCTTTGAGGTCGACCGGAATGCCGAGTTCCTTGGCAAGGTGGTTGTGCGTGCCAAGCGGGAGAATGCCCAGCGTCGCGTCGCCATGATCGACCAGCGCCTGCGCCGCGGAGCCCAGCGTGCCGTCGCCACCGCCGACGACGACCAGCGGCTCGCCAGCCCTGGCCTTCACAGCCTCCTGCAATTCCCCGCCTTGCAGCAGCGTAAGGTCGATCGCGGCGCCGGCTTCGGCAAAGGCCTGTTCAAGCTCATCGCGCAACTTGTCGCCCCTGGCCGCCGCCGTACCGCCTGCCGCGTTGACGAGGACAGGAATGCGATCGCTCATCCGAACGGCGCGTCGAGCGATGTGGGCGGCTCAGAGAACCAGCGCGGGCCGGCGTCGGTCATGTGGAAACAATCCTCCAGCCGCACGCCGAACTTGCCCGGCAGATACAGGCCCGGCTCATCGGAAAAACACATGCCCGGCGCCAACGGTGTCGCCTCGCCATGCACGAGATTGACCGGTTCATGGCCGTCGAGCCCAATGCCGTGGCCGGTACGGTGTGACAGGCCGGGCAGCCTGTAGCCCGGCCCATAACCCTGCGACGCGTAGAAACCGCGCACCGCGTCATCGACGGTGCCGGCGGGCACGCCGACCTTCGCCGCGGCAAAGGCGACCCGTTGCCCCCGCGCCACCTGGTCCCACACCTTGCGTTGCTCGGCGCTCGCCGCGCCGTGGACGAAGGTGCGCGACACATCGGACTGATAGCCCCGCACCGTACAGCCACAGTCCATCAGCACGATCTGCCCCTCGGCGACTCGCTGCGGCTCGCGGCTGCCATGCGGCAGCGCCGCGGCCGGCCCGATCAGCACCAGCGCAAACTCCGGAGAGCCGCCCAGCTTCTCGGTCGCCGCGTTCATCAGGGCCGCCACATCCGACGGTACCATGCCGGCCTCGATGCGCGGCCAGGTCCAGCGATAGGCCGCGATCGTCACGTCGGTCGCCATCCGCATCAGCGCGATCTCGGGCGCGGTCTTGATCATCCGGCAGCCGCGGATCACCGGATTGGCCGAGACGATCTTCGCGCCGGGCAGCGCCCGCGCCAGGCCATTGACCGCGAAATAGCGCACCGTCTCCTCGATGCCGACCGGCCGCGCGGCGAGCCTGCGCTCCTTCAGGAAGCCGGCGACCAGCCGAAGCGGGTCCTCATTCTCCTGCCACACCCGCACCTCGGCTGGGACGCCGAGCGTCTGGCGCACCGAGGGCTCCTCGAAGAACGGCGTGACGATGCACGGTTCGCCCTCGACCGGCAGCACGGCGGCCGTCAGCCGCTCGCTGCGATGCCAGTCGACGCCGGTGAAGTAGACCATCGAAGAGCCCGGCTCGATCAGCACCGCGCCGATGCCATGCGCCTTCATCAGGGCCTGCGCCCGCGCGATCCGTGCGCCGCGCTCGGCGGCACTGATCGGCGCCGCGTCGCGTGTCATGTCCGACAGCGCCGACAGGTCGGGTTCGGCAGCGCGCAGGATCGTCGCGCTGCCGAGCAGCGGCAGCACCGCGCCGGCGGCGATCATCTCGCGCCGGCTCAGCCGCATTTATTGGTCATCCGCAAATGAGTGATGATCGGCGCGGGAAGACCATCAGAACCGGTCGACTGATCATAGCGCTGTTCGCCAGCCACAACGGGCATGGCCCCGCAACGCTTCGCGGCCGGGGCGGCGGCTTGTGACAACGCGAGGATCATCAGGTTCATATCACTCTTCCCCGCTATCGTTCGCCGGACATAAGGCGCTTGACCAACCAGCCGCAATCCCCTTGGCTAGGCGCCGTCGAACCCCGGGGGGAATTTATGGCCAAGCGGCTGACGCTCTTCATCCTGGTCGCGCTGGTGCTGGGCATCGCCGTCGGCTGGGGGATCAACGCGCGGATCGACGACGGCACACCGGCTGCGGCCGCGCAGTTGAAGTCCATCGCGACGTTTTTCTCGGCCGTGACCACGGCGTTCCTGCAACTGATCAAGATGATCATCGCCCCGCTGGTCTTCTCGACGCTGGTGGTCGGCATCGCGCATATGGGCGACACCGGCGCCCTCGGTCGCGTCGGCATCAAGGCGCTGGCGTGGTTCCTGTTCGCCAGCCTGATGTCGCTGACGCTCGGTCTGATCCTCGTCAACCTCCTGCAGCCGGGCGTCGGCCTCAATCTGCCGATCCCGCCCGTCACCGCCGATGCCGGCGTCGATGCGGCGGCGTTCGACCTGATCAAGTTCGTCAAGCACGTCTTCCCCTCCTCGATCGTCGATGTGATGGCGACCAACGAAATCCTGCCGATCGTGATCTTCTCGGTGTTTTTCGGGGTGGCGATCACCGCGGTCGGTGATGTGGCAAAGCCGATCGTGCGCGGTCTGGAGGCACTCGTCGCGGTGATGCTGCAAGTCACCGATTATGTGATGCGCCTGGCGCCGGTCGCGGTGTTCTTCGCCGTCAGCGCCACGCTGATCGAGCATGGCCCGCACGTCATTCTCAGGCTCGCCTACTTCATGGGTAGCGTCTATCTCGGGCTTGGGCTGCTCTGGGGCCTGTTGTTCGGCCTGGCTTTCCTGATCATCGGCCCGCGCATCGTCACGCTGATCCGCTATATCCGCGAGCCGGCGTTGGTCGCCTTCTCGACGGCATCGTCGGAGGCCGCTTTCCCGCGCACGCTGGAAGCGCTCGACCGCTTCGGCGTCCCGCCGCGCATTTCGGCCTTTGTTCTGCCGCTGGGCTATTCGTTCAATCTCGATGGCTCGATGATGTACATGACCTTCGCGTCACTGTTCATCGCCCAGGCCTATGGCATCCATCTGCCGATCGCGACGCAGATCGGCATGCTGCTGATGCTGATGCTGACCTCAAAGGGTATCGCGGGCGTGCCCCGCGCCAGCCTGGTGGTGATCGCCGCCAACCTTTCGCACTTCGGCATCCCCGAGGCCGGCTTGCTGCTCGTCCTGGCGATCGACAATTTCCTCGACATGGGCCGCTCCGCCACCAACGTGCTCGGCAACGCCATCGCGGCGAGCGTCGTGGCGAAATGGGAAGGCGGGTTCGAAACGCCGCAACCGCCCGAGATCGAACCGCCGCACGCGCCCAGCCACGGGCTCAGCGGTCACGCATAGGCATAGGGCCCGCCCTTGTTCAGCGCGGTCCGGTACGCCGGCCGCGCATGGACCTTGGCGAGCCAGGCGATCGTCGCCGGCCGTGTGTCGTCGAGCCCGGCGCGGCTGCGTGCCGCCTCCAGCGGGAAGCTCATCATCACATCGGCGGCGGTCATATCGTCGCCAGCGAACCACGGGCGCTGCGCCAGCTCGCTTTCGACATAATCGAGATGCACGTCGATCATCGGCTGGATGCGCTTCTGCGCCGCCTTGCCCATCAGCGGCACGCGGCCGAGCACCAGCTTGATCAGCAGCGGCGGCATCATCGACCCTTCGGCATAATGCAGCCAGAAGCGATAGCGCAGCGCATCGTCGCGGTGCGCCGGCGGGCCGAGCCGGCCATCGGCCTTTTCGACGAGATATTCGACGATCGCGCCGGTTTCGGCGATGACGCGGCCATCGTCGCTGTCCTCGATCACCGGCGACTTGCCGAGCGGGTGGACGCGCTTCAGCTCGGGCGGTGCCAGCATGGTCTTTTTGTCGCGCTCGTAGCGCTTGATCTCATAGGGCAGGCCGAGTTCCTCCAGCATCCACAGGATGCGCTGCGACCGGCTGTTCTCGAGATGATGGACGATGATCGTCATGGCCGGCTCCTCATGCTGCCCGCGCCGACCATAGCCATGCCGCCGCCGGGAAATCCACCACACCATCGCGCAGATGCCGCCTCACCATTTCGGTCAGCCGCGCGATCATCGGCCCGCGCTCTTCGGGCGATGCCGCACGCAACAAGGGTGCCGACGGGCCGATGCGGGTGAAGAAGTTCACCGCGTCGCCGACCGGATCGTCGCCAGCGCCGACGCGGTAGCCGAACGCGACCGCCTCACGGTGAAGCGCGCCCCACCCCGCCGCCGTCAGCGTCGCGGTGACGAAATCGGGATCGGCGAAGCCGAACGGACCGGGCGCATATGCCGCCGCCGGTTGTGGCTCGCGCCCGGTGGCGGCGACCATCGGGTCGGCGGCGAAGCGGTTGCGGGTGACGCTGTCGAAGCAGGAGAAGACCAGCGCGCCGCCCGGCACGGCCAGCCGCCGCAACGCCGCCATCCCCGCGACGGGATCGTCGAAGAACATCACGCCGTGGCGCGACACCAGCAGGTCGGCCGTGCCATCCAGATCCGGCACCGCGGTAGCGTCGGCGACGCGGAAGGACAGATTGTCACACCCGCCGGCGCGAGATCGCGCGGTATCGACCAGCGCGGGAGAGAGATCGATGCCGGTCACCGTCAACACCGGCCGTGCTCTGGCCAGGGCAATGCTCGTCCCGCCGGCACCGCAGCCGATATCGATCGCCCTGCCCTGTGCCGGCGCGGCGGCGAGGATCGCGGCGTCGAGATGCGGCGTCATCGCGGCGAAACCGCGATCGGTGCGCTGCCACTCTTCCGCCCATGTTTCGCCGACCGTGCCGGCCCAGTCGTGCGCGAGGGTCATACTTTTCCCGGGCGGCGCGGCCGCTGCTTGGCTGAGATCGATTTGATGATGCTCGTGCCGGCCTCGCCCGCCGGCATCGGCCGATCGGCCCGTGCCAGCGCGGCGCTGATCAACGCCTCCACCGCAGGCTCGGCCAGTGTCTCCGGCCCTTCGAGCAGCACGTGACGCACCTGGTTGCCCTCGCCCGACAGGCGGCCGGTCGGATCGGGGAGCGTCACCCCATAATAAAAGAACAGGCGCACGACGCGCGGATAGAGCGCCAGCGACAGGACGATGTCCTTTTGCCGCTCGCTCGAACCATAGCCGATCGCGAGCGCCTGGTAATTGTCATAGACCAGCTCGAACGCACTCGGCAGCCGCGCGCGGAGCGCAGCGCGGCAGGCATAAGCGCGCGTCGCGATCTCAGGCGTGAAACGATCGATGAACGCGCGGATGCGGCTTTCGGTGTCGTCGCTGCCGGTCATCGCTCCTCCCACAGGCAGAGCATAGGCCTTGCCGTGTCGACGTCAAAGCGATCCGGTCACGACGGGTCGAGGGCACAAAATGAAAGGCCCGCCGACGCGGGCGGGCCTTTCCGGGCTTTGCGACGGATAACACACCGCCAGTTGAAATCGTTGAATCGAAAATGCCTGTGACCACGCTTTGGTTCCGGCCCCGTCAAAGCGGGGCCGGATCGGCTGATCAGATATCGTCGTCGGGCTCGGGGCCGGCCATCATCTCTTCGGCGACCTTGTCGGTGTGGCGACGGATCGCCGCCTCCAGCCGGTCGGCCATGTCGCTGTTTTCCTTGAGGAACGCCTTGGCGTTCTCGCGGCCCTGGCCGATGCGCACGCTGTCATAGGAGAACCAGGCGCCCGATTTCTCGACCAGCCCGGCCTTGACGCCGAGATCGAGGATCTCGCCGATCTTCGACACGCCCTGGCCGTACATGATGTCGAACTCGACCTGC
>Ga0068858_100007926_pt1 | contig 10236 bp, 9 predicted proteins | sample KBSSwiS12_FD_66589 | JGI IMG/M metagenome (GOLD analysis project Ga0068858, IMG submission 66589) | Switchgrass rhizosphere microbial communities from Kellogg Biological Station, Michigan, USA - KBS Switchgrass S1-2 | ecosystem: Host-associated > Plants > Roots > Rhizosphere > Soil ... | reverse complement strand
CACGTCTGCTTCTGCCTGCAGGATATTCGGAGTCACGCCATTATCTTGAATCGATTTCCCGTCCGGCGAATAATACTTGGCCACGGAAAGAATCACCGCACTGCCGTCGTTGAGCGTCACCGCGCGGCGCACCGCCGCATCGCCGTAGGTGCGCTCGCCCACAATTTTCGCGCGCTTCGAATTCAGCAGCGCCGCCGCCGCAATCTCCCCGCCGCCCGCCGTCGAACGGTTGACGATCACCGCCAGCGGCAGCTTGGTCACGGCCTTCGACGATTGCGCCGTGAAATCCTGGCGCGCCGATTTTTGGCCCAGCGTATAAGTGATCAGCCCGCTTTCCTGAAACAGATTCGCCAGCGCGATGCCTTCTTCATCCGGACCCGTCGAGCAGTGCCGCAGATCCAGCACCAGCTTCTTCGCGCCTTGCTTTTCGAGCGCCGCAATTTGCGCCGCCACTTCCCGCACGCGGCCGGGCATCAGACCCTGCACCTGGATTACGCCGGTCTGCCCATCCATTTTTCCAGTCACCGCCGGATAGGTGATCGCGGACCGCACCACGCTGATCTTTTTCGCTTCCGTCTGCTGCACGCGCAGGACGGCGAACTCGACTGCCGTGCCCGCGTCGCCTTGCAGCAACTGCTCGGCGAACGCCAGCGGCATGTCGCGCGTAGAAACATTGTTGATGGATTCGATCACATCGCCGGTGCTGAATCCGGCCTTAGCCGCCGGGGAACCGGGGATGGCATCTTCGACCGCCATATAGCCGAAGCGCTTGGCCAGAATCAGTCCGACATCGGCTTTCTTGGTGTCCTTGACCTTCAAATATTGCTTGTACTGATCGGCGTTTAAATAGCTGGCGTGCGGATCGAGTGATTCCAGCATGCCATTGATGGCGCCGACGGTCACCGCCTTCATGTCCGGCTCTTCCACGTAATCCGCCTTGATGCGCGACAGCACTTCGCTATAGACGCCCAAGTTGGTGTAGGGTGAATCGGGCGAGGCGCTTCGGCCCACCGCTCCAAATAACAGCAGCGCGACGATTGCGGATGAAAAAGCTACAACGATAAATTGCAAGCGGCGAGGCATATAAAGTGGACCGCCTTTCTACCTACCAGCATACCAGACCTCGTATGATGGTCATTCCTATGGAGATTTACTTACTTCGCCACGGCATCGCCGAAGACCGCTCTGCTACGGGCCGCGACGCTGACCGCCGCTTGACCGACGAGGGCCGGGCTAAATTGCGCCGGGTGCTGGAGCGCGCGCACCAGGCTGGCGTGCGGCCGTCGCTGATTCTGTCGAGTCCTTTGCGACGAGCGTTAGAAACCGCCGAGATCGCCGCGCACGAGCTGGGCTACGAAGGAAAAATCGTGCGCATCCCGGCTCTTACCCCGGACTCGTCTCCGCAGCAAGTCTGGGACGCCATCCGCGAACACCGCAGCGAATCCGCGGTGCTGTTAGCGGGTCACGAACCGTTGTTTTCTTCCACGGTTGCGTATTTATTAGGGAGCACGCGCGAGATGGTTCACTTCCGCAAAGGGGCGCTGGTGCGGATCGACGTGGAAAGCACCGGTCCAACGCCGGCCGGCATTCTGGAGTGGTTACTGACGGCGAAGCTGGCGTAGTCACCTGTTTCCCGCGTGATAATCTGAGGTTTCCATGCCGGAAACCAAACAGCCCGCCGGACCCGCCTTCACACGTCTCGTTGAAATCATGGCGCGCCTGCGGGCACCTGGCGGCTGCCCGTGGGATCGCGAACAGAATTTCGAAACTATCAAGCCGTATCTGCTGGAAGAAACCTATGAAGTGATGGACGCCATCGACGCGCGGGATTGGGAAGGCCTTGCCGACGAGCTTGGCGACTTGCTGCTGCAAGCCGTGTTCTTCGCGCAAATGGCGTCTGAAGAAGGGCGCTTCGATATCGCCGATTCGCTGCTTGCTATTAACAGCAAGCTGGTGCGCCGCCACCCGCACGTCTTCGCCGATGGCGACGCCAAGACTTCCGATGACGTGCTGCGCCGCTGGGACGAAATCAAAGCGGTCGAGAAGGAGAGTAAGGGCCTGGCGCGTCCGCAGGGGCTGCTGGCAGGGGTTCCGCGCTCGCTCCCGGCTTTAGTTGAGGCCCAGAAGATCGCTTCGAAAGCTGCCGGAGCGGGTTTCGATTGGGAAAACGTGGAACAGGTTTTCGACAAGCTGAAAGAAGAACTCGCCGAGATCGACGCTGCGCGCGCCTCCGGCGATCCTGCGGAAATCGAAGACGAAATCGGCGATTTGCTATTTGTCGTAGTGAACATCGCGCGCTTTCTGAAAGTCGACCCCGAGCAAGCGCTCCGCAAAACCAATGCCAAATTCCGCCGCCGCTTCTCGCATGTCGAAGAAGGTTTGGCCGCCCACGGCAAAACGCCGCAGCAAGCCAGTATCGATGAAATGGAAGCGCTGTGGCAGGCAGCGAAACTCAACGAAGCCCAAAACAACCCAGTATGATCACCGTCCGCGCGCTCTCCGGCCGCCACGAGTTCGCCGACGCTGTCAACCTCCAGCGCATGATCTGGGGTTGGGAAGATCTGGACATCTTGCCCGTGCGCTTCTTTGTAGTCGCGAACGACATCGGCGGCCAAGTCCTGGGAGCCTTCGACGACAACTTCCTGTGCGGCTTCTGTGTCGCCATCCCTGGTGTGCGCGCGGGCCAAAGCGCTTACTTGCATAGCCACATGTTGGGCGTGTTGCCGGAATACCGCGACTCCGGCGCCGGACGAATGCTGAAACTAGCCCAGCGCGAAGACGCCCTGGCGCGCGGTTTCGATCTGGTTGAGTGGACTTTCGATCCGCTCGAAATCAAGAACGCCTATTTCAATGTGGAGAAGCTCGGAGCTATCATCCGCCGCTATCTGCCGAATCACTACGGCATCACGACTAGCCGCCTGCAAGGCGGATTGCCTACTGACCGCTGCGTCGCCGAATGGCATCTCAACCGCCCGCGGCAGGAGGCGATCACGCTCGCGCGCATTCCCGTACCCACCGGACTCGACCGCCTCCGCCGCAGCGATCCCTCTGAAGTGATCGAGATCCAGCAGCGCGTGGCCCGTCTGTTCCAACAGAATCTGGAAGCGGGCCTCGCCGTCACCGGCTTCGAGCGCTCCGCCGAGTTCGGCACGTATCTTTTCTCATCATGGCCTTCCGACTAGACCGCATCGTACTCCGCCAGATCCGCATGCCGCTGGTGCATTTCTTCGAAACCAGCTTCAGCCGCACCTATGAGCGCGCCATTGTTCTGGTGGAAGTGATTTCCGACGGTCTGTCGGGGTGGGGCGAAGTCACCGCCGGCGAAAACCCTTTCTACAACGAAGAGTGGACGGCATCCATCTGGCCGCTGCTCCGGGATTACGTGGCCCCGCGCGTCCTTCATCGCGATTTCGAAAGCGCTGCCCAAGTTTACGACCGCACCGCGCATATCCGCGGCCACTTCATGGCGCGCGGCGGACTCGAAGCGGCCGTGTGGGATCTGGAAGCCCGGCGGGCTGGTGTGGCGCTCGCCAAACACATCGGCGGAGGCGCGCGCACCCAAATCCCCTGCGGCGTGTCGATCGGAATTCAGGATTCCGTGCCTCAGCTGATCGATAAAATCCAGACCGAGCTCGACGCCGGTTATCAGCGCATCAAAATCAAGATCAAGCCCGGCTGGGATATCGACGTTGTGCACCAGGTGCGGAACCAGTTCCCGAATATCCTGTTGATGGCCGACGCGAATTCCGCCTATTCGCTGGCCGACACTGAACACCTAAAACAGCTCGATGAGTTTAACCTGATGATGATCGAGCAGCCGCTGGCGCACGACGATATTCTCGACCACGCCATCCTGCAAGCTCAGATCCAGACGCCCATTTGCCTGGACGAATGCATCCGCACGCCGCATCATGCCGAACAAGCCATCGCGCTCCAAGCCTGCCGTATTCTCAACATCAAGCTGGGCCGCGTTGGCGGCTTCCACGCGGCCAAGCAAGTGCATGATTTCGCCCACGCCCACGGGATTCCGGTGTGGTGCGGCGGCATGCTCGAATCGGGCATCGGGCGCGCGCACAACATTGCGCTGTCGACGCTGCCCGGCTTCACGCTGCCCGGCGACGTCTCCGCGAGCAAGCGCTATTGGAAGCGCGACGTGATCACGCCTGCGGTTGAGATTTCGTCCGCTGGCGCCATCACTGTTCCTTCAGCGCCCGGCTTCGGTTACGATCTGGATTTCGATTACCTCAAAAGCATCACTGTTCGGGAGGAAGTCCTCTCTTGAAGTCCGGCGGCTTCCTGTCGCTGCTACGCTCCAATCGTAACTATCGCTTCGCTTGGACCGGACAAGTGGTCAGCGAAGCCGGTGACAACTTCAACAACGTCGCGGTCTTCAGCCTGGCGCTGGCCAACACCGGTTCAGGATTCGTTGTCGCCGCGATTCTGTTGTCGCGTGCCATTTCCATGCTGCCCGCGGGGCCCATTGCCGGCGTCCTGCTCGATCGCATGGATCGCCGCCGCATTATGATCCTGAGCGATCTGGTTCGCGGCGCGGTCGCGCTGGCATTTATCTTCGCGATCCCGCGCGGACGGACGTGGCTGCTGTACCTACTGAGCGGCCTGCTGATGTTCGCATCGCCGTTCTTCACGAGTGGCCGTGCGGCGATTCTGCCTTCGATTGCCACGCGCGACGAACTGCATACTGCGAATTCGCTTACGCAACTCACGCAGTGGACCGCGCTCGCCATCGGTTCCTTTCTCGGAGGCGTCGCCGTCATTGGCGGTTATCATTTGGCGTTCGCGTTCAATGCTTTCTCATTCGTGTTTTCCGCCGCGTGCATCTGGCAGCTTCGTGTCCCCGGGGGGTTTCGAGTCGCTCGGGAGTCTCTCACCGAAGACCGTATTGTGCGCCCCTGGCATGAATACGTTGAAGGTTTGCGCTACCTGCGTGCGACGCCGTTGATCTTTGGAATCGGATTGATCAATGTCGGCTGGGCCAGCGGCGGCGGGGCGGGACAAATCCTGCTCAGCTTGTTCGGCGACGTGGTCTTCCGGCGCGGCTCGGTCGGCATTGGAGCCATCTGGGGCTCGGCGGGCGTCGGCCTCATCATCGGGGCTATCATCGCGCACCGCATCTTTCCACGGCTCAGTTTTAAGGCGTACAAAATCACGGTGTCGCTTTGTTACATCGTTCACGGGGTGTTCTATTTGCTGTTCAGTTTGTCGCCTTCCTTCGTTGCCGCTATCGTCTTTATAGGCGCGTCGCGAGTGGCCGTCGGTGTCAGCTCAGTGTGCAATTCATCGCAACTGCTGCGACATGTCAGCCACGAATATCGCGGCCGCGTTTTCTCCACCGTTGAAACCTGGACCTGGATGACCATGATGGTTTCAATGAGCGTCGCGGGTTTCGCCTCCGATCACGTGAGCCCGCGCGTCATCGGAACGGTGGCCGCGCTTTTCAGCATGTCGACGGCTTTCTGGTGGGGTTGGGCCAACTACGCCGGGAAGTTACCGGAACCGGCGCTGGCCGGAGGCGCGGCCGATGAAGTGGAAGTGCACGGCGACCCAGCGGCGTAGTACGAGGCCGCTTGCTTTGACTGCAGGGAGTGGACTTTACTTCAGTAATGCAATCTTTTCGGTGAGCTGCAAAGCCCGCGCGAGATCCAGGGCCGTCTTACCGTTTTTATCGCGCACGGTTTTATCGGCTCCGGCCTCGAGTAGCACCCGCACGACCTCAGGATCGAGGGTCACCATCAGCGCGGTCTGGCCCTCCACGTTGCGCCGGTTGAGGTTCGCGCCCGCTTGGATCAAAACCTTGGCGCTGGCGGCATCTGGAACCTCATGCAGCGGCGTGTTGGCGTAGATATTGTCTTGCGCGTTCACGTCCGCTCCCGCCTGAATGAGCAAACGCGCGACCTCCGCTGGATTCTCGCCAGGCCGGCCGACGGCGCTTTGCCCCAGTGTGTTGAGCGCCGTACGGCCCGCTGAATCGCGCTGATTTACATCGGGATGATGCTTCAGGAGTTCCTCCACCACCTGCGGATAAGCGGCGGCCGACGCAGCCTCCAGCGCCGAAAAGTTCTTGGGAAGATTCGGATTCGCCCCGGCTGCGAGTAGCGCGCGAACCTTGGCGACATCGCCGAGCTCGGCGGCGCGCACCAGATCTGCCTCCAGCGCCGTCTGCGCATAAACCGACATCGCCATCGCCGCCAACCATACCACCCGCGTCACGAACGCAGCTTAGCACCTTCATAATGAAGAAATGGATTCTCTCGATGGACGCGTGATTCTGGTCACCGGCAGCGCCAAGCGCATCGGACGCGGGATCGCCTTGCGCTTGGCCCAGTCCGGGGCGCGCGTGGCGATTCATTACAGCGGTTCGGCGGATGCGGCCCGCGCGACGGCCGCCGAATGCGGCAACGCACCCACTTTTCAGGCAAATCTGGAGCACGTTTCTGAAATCGAGCGATTGTTCGCCGAAGTCGAGCAGCACTTCGGGCGCATCGACGGCTTGGTCAACAACGCCGCGCGCTTCACGCGTATCGATCCGCTCAAAATCACCGAAGCCGATTGGGATGCGATCCACGACGTCAACCTGAAAGGCACTTTCTTCTGCTGCCAGCAGGCCGCTCGGCGCATGCTCGCGGGCGAGGGCGGACGGATCGTCAATATTAGTTCGCTCGGTGGCCTGCGTCCTTGGGGGGACCACGCGCATTACTGCGCTTCGAAAGCCGGCGTCATCATGCTGACGCGAGCGCTGGCGAAAGCCTTCGCGCCGAAGGTTACCGTCAATTCAGTAGCGCCCGGGGTGATTCCGTTCGGCGAATACGACGAGCGCATTGAACGTTTGATTTGCAAAACTCCCGCGCAGCGCGCCGGCACGGCGGAGGAAATCGCCGACGCGGTCATCTATTTTCTGAGCGCGACCAACTTCATTACCGGGCAAGTGCTGGCGGTCGACGGCGGACTTAGTCAGAAATAGAAGTTGGCCCGTTTCGTGCATACACAGGGTTATGCACGAATTACATCGAAAAGCCGCCGAACAGCATGAATTAGCGGCGCGGGCGCATCGCACCGCCGCCGAGCACAACGAAAAAGGCGAGAATCCGACAGGAAACTGGCATAACGAACGGGCGCTCGAACACTCGGATCGAGCCTACGAACTGGCTAAAGAAGCGCATACGAAGTCTGGAAAGATCGAGACGCTGTAATATGTCGACGCGCTATAACAACGGATCGCACTATGAAAATCACCAGCGGGCGGCGGAGCTGCACGACGGCGCCGCGCACGCGCATCGCAGCGCGGCGGAGCAGCGCGGCAAGCAGGATCATTTGACGGGACAGGAGCAATCGCGGCAGGCGCTCGAGCACTCGCGGATCGCCTATGAGCGCTCGACGCAAATTCATCAGGCGGAATCAGCGGAGGCGGTTCCTCCGCCAGCCGAGGACTAACGCGGGGTTCGTGACCGCCCTTGGGCACCTGACCAAATATCGTTACTGAACGGGGCCTACTCCGCGGCGAATCGGCTCAAAATGAGGGAGAAATTGGTGCGACTCGTGCATTAAAACGGGTCATGCGCGAGCCAACTGACGATTTCGCTAATTACGATGTGGTTACAGAAGTGCGGCGCGAAGCGGCCCTACTGAAGACCGGGGCGCTGCAAAACGCGATCTTCAATAGCGCCAATTTCTCCAGCATCGCTACTGACGAAAAAGGCGTCATCCAGCTATTCAACGTCGGCGCCGAGCGCATGTTGGGCTACATGGCGATGGAGGTGGTGGACAAAATCACGCCAGCCGACATCTCCGATCCGCAGGAAGTAATCGCGCGCGCCAAGGCGCTTAGCCTGGAGTTGGCGACTCCCATCACGCCGGGATTCGAGGCGCTGGTTTTCAAAGCCTCGCGTGGCATTGAAGACATTTATGAGCTGACCTACATACGCAAGGACGGCAGCCGCTTTCCGGCGGTGGTCTCTGTCACGGCGCTGCGTGACGATCGGGGCGGGATCATTGGCTACCTGCTGATCGGCACCGACAATACGGCGCGCAAGCAGGCGGAAGAAGCGCTGCTGAAAGCGGGCGCCTTGCAAAGCGCGATCTTCAATAGCGAAAATTTTTCGAGCATCGCTACCGACGAGAAGGGCGTCATTCAGCTTTTCAACGTCGGCGCCGAGCGCATGCTGGGCTACACGGCAAGTGAGGTCGTGGATAAAATCACTCCGGCCGATATTTCCGATCCACAGGAAGTGATCGCGCGCGCGAAAGCGCTGAGCCACGAGTTGGCCGCGCCAATCACGCCGGGCTTCGAAGCGCTGGCGTTCAAGGCCTCGCGCGGTATCGAAGACATTTATGAGTTGACATACATTCGTAAAGACGGCAGCCGTTTTCCGGCGGTGGTGTCAGTCACGGCTCTGCGCGATGCACACGGCGGGATTATCGGCTACCTCTTGATCGGCACCGACAACACGGCGCGCAAACAAGTGGAGGCTGAGCAGAAGCTGCTCGATCAGCGCTTGCGGGACCAGCAGTTCTACACGCGCTCTTTGATCGAGTCGAATATTGACGCGTTGATGACCACCGATCCCGCCGGCATCATTACCGATGTGAACAAGCAAATGGAACTGCTCACCGGGTGCACGCGCGATGAGCTGATTGGGGCGCCATTCAAGAACTACTTCACGGATCCCGAGCGCGCTGAGGCCGGTATCAAGCGGGTGCTGAGCGGGAGCAAAGTCACCGATTACGAACTCACGGCGCGGGCACGTGACGGCAAGGAAACCGTGGTGTCCTACAACGCCACCACCTTTCATGACCGCGACCGCAAGCTGCAAGGCGTGTTCGCGGCGGCCCGCGACGTTACCGAGCGTAAACGCTTCGAGCGGACTCTGCAGGAAAACAATATCGAACTGGAGCGCGCCAAAGCGGCGTCCGAGAAAGCCAACCTCGCGAAATCGGATTTTCTTTCGAGCATGAGCCATGAGCTGCGGTCGCCGCTGAACGCCATCCTAGGCTTCGCGCAGCTCATCAGTTCGGAATCGCCACCGCCGACGGCTTCGCAGATGGCCAGCATCGACCAGATTCTTCATGCGGGCTGGTATTTGCTGGAGTTGATCAACGAAATTCTGGATCTGGCGCAAATCGAGTCCGGCAAGCTGGCGCTGTCTCTGGAACCGACTTCGCTCGCCGAAGTGATGGCGGAGTGTGAGGCCATGATTGAGCCGCAAGGGCAAAAGCGCGGCATCAGTATGACGTTTCCCGTCTTCGACACCCCGTGTTTCGTCGACGCCGACCGCACTCGTGTGAAACAGGTGCTGATCAACTTGCTCTCGAATGCGATCAAGTACAACCAGCCCAACGGAACGGTGTCCGTCGACTGCGCCATGAGGACGCCGGACCGTATCCGCATCAGCGTCCGGGATAGCGGGGCGGGACTGCCTCCCGATATGCTGCGACAGTTGTTCCAGCCCTTCAATCGTCTGGGGCAGGAGAATAGCGCGGAGGAAGGCACCGGCATCGGCCTGGTGATGAGCAAGCGGCTGGTCGAAATGATGGGTGGCTTGATTGGCGTCGAGAGCACCGTCGGCGCGGGCAGCGTTTTCTGGTTCGAGCTAAACGCGGCGGACGCGCCACGTCTGGCGCTGGATCAGACGGCGTCCACGCAGGTCGCGGAAACGCTGGTGACGCAGGGGGCGCCGCTGCGGACGCTGCTCTACGTGGAGGACAATCCCGCGAACTTGATGTTGATCGAACAACTGATCGCGCGCCGCCCGGATATGCGTCTACTAAGCGCACGCGACGCGACGCTGGGTATCAGCCTGGCGCGCGAGAAGCAGCCGGAAGTGATTCTGATGGACATCAATCTTCCGGGTATCAGCGGCATCGAGGCGCTCAAGATCCTGCGCGGCGATCCGGCGACGGCGCACATTCCGGTGGTGGCGCTGAGCGCCAACGCCATGCCGCGGGATGTCGAGAAAGGCTTGCAGGCGGGCTTCTTCCGCTATCTCACCAAACCGATTAAGGTCAACGAGTTCATGGAGACGTTGGAAGTCGCACTGGAATACGCGGCGCTGGCGGTCGGTCCCACCAGATAATGGTCAGCGCAAGCGATATTCTGAACGCGAAAATTCTGGTAGTCGACGACAAGCCGGCCAACGTGCAGCTGATTGAGCGCATGCTGCAGGGCGCTGGCTATACTTCCGTCGAAGCGACCACGGACCCTTGCGCGGTGTGCGATCTGCA
>Ga0068858_100007924_pt1 | contig 10238 bp, 12 predicted proteins | sample KBSSwiS12_FD_66589 | JGI IMG/M metagenome (GOLD analysis project Ga0068858, IMG submission 66589) | Switchgrass rhizosphere microbial communities from Kellogg Biological Station, Michigan, USA - KBS Switchgrass S1-2 | ecosystem: Host-associated > Plants > Roots > Rhizosphere > Soil ... | reverse complement strand
CTGCTGCCCGACCAGGTGCCGTGGACCCCGGGCAAGTCGACGCCGCCGGGCGGCGAGTCCGCGGGCATCTACGGCAATCCCGGCAAGCCCGGCATGTACATCGTTCGTTTCAAGCAGCCGGCCGACTACAAGGTGGCGCCGCACCGCCATCCGGAGGAGCGCGTGTACACCGTGATGTCGGGCACGTTCTACATCGGCTTCGGCGACGAGTTCGACCCGGAGCGGCTGAAGGCCTATCCCGCCGGCTCGGTGTTCGTGGTCCCCGCGAACGCGAGCCACTTCCACTGGATGCGCTCGGGAGAATCGGTGGTGCAGATCTCCGGCGTCGGTCCCTCGGGCATCGACTACGTCGACCCGCACGACGATCCGCGCAAGCACTAGAGGCGCTTCACGAAGACGATGTCGGCGTGTCCCCGGGGCTGGCCCTCGATGACGGCGCGCCGCGCGTAGCCCATCCGCTCGTAGAAGCCCGGCGCCTGGAAGTCGTGGGTCGCGAGGACGACCTGCTCGCAGCGCCGGCGCACGGCTTCCGCTTCCGCTGCCAGCAGCAGCGCGCGGCCGTAGCCGCGGCCGCGCAGCGACTCGTGCACCCAGACGTTGGTGAGGACGCAGCACCCGCCCCACGTGTGGCCGCTGAAGCCGGCGACGACGTCACCCGCGTCGTCCACGATGCGCCCCGCGATCAGCCGTCCATCGACGTACCCGGTCGCGCGAGCGTTGAACTCGTAGATGCGCTCGACGAGGAATGCGTCGAGCCGGGCGGACTCGCCCTGGTCGCAGAGCTCGATCGACGGTTTCACGCCGCATGGGACCGCGCGGCGACTGCAAACCTGTCGGGCCGCGGCGGATGCCGCGGCCCGCTCCCGCCTAGCCCGCGCGCGCCCCGAACTCCGGGCCGTCGAAGGGCCGCACCTCGCACTCGACGTTCCACTCGTCGCCGTGCACCTCGAGGAAACGCCTGGTGAGCTCGATGGCGTGCTCCATCGACCTCGCCTCGAGGATCGCGTAGCCGCCGATCACCTCTTTCGACTCGGTGAAAGGGCCGTCCTTCACCGAGAGCTTGCCGAAGGTGGAGCGCACACGCTTGCCTTCGGCGGTGGGGCGAAGCCCGCCGGTCGAGACGAGGCTGCCGTCCTTCGTCATCTCGGCCATGAGCTTGCCCATCTCGTTCATCAGGCGCTCGCTCGGTTTCTGGCCGGTGTTTTCCTGGATACGGATCATCGAAAGGAATTTCATGGTGTCTTTCCTGATTAGTGTTGGTCCGGGATTTCCGGCTCGACCAGTTTCTTGAGGAGGTCCAGCGACTCGCTCCACCCGAGGTAGCAGGCCTCGGCGGGGATCGCGTCGGGCACGCCTTCCTGCACGATGTGGATCTCGGCGCCGACCAACACCTTCTTGATGTCGATGGTGACCTTCATCGTGCCGGGAGGGCCCGCGTCGAACACGTCGGTGTGGACGATGCGCTTGCCCGGGATGAGCTCCAGGTAGTCGCCGCCGAACGAGTGGCTCGATCCGGTGGTGAAGTTGGTGAACGACATCTTGTACTTCCCGCCCACCCGCGCGTCGATCGAGTGGACCTTGGCGGTGAATCCGTTCGGCGGCAGCCACTTCACCATCGCCTCGGGATCGATGAAGGCCTTGTAGAGGCGCTCGGGGGTGGTCTTGAAGACGCGGTGCAGCTTGATGGTGCTGGGCATTGTCGGGCTCCTTTGAGTTCGAGGATAACGGGTCTTTCATATCCACGACGAACCAGGAGCGCGGAAATCGACACGCCTACGAAAATTTTTCTGCGGCCGGCGGCTGGATGCGCCGCATCACCGCGCCCACGATCATGCCCACGCCGACCACGAGTGCCGCGAACTTCACGAACCCGCCCAGGAAGGGCACGCGCACCAGGAGGGCGAGGACGATCATCGCGAGCGCAGCCGCACCGACACGCCATGCCGTTTCCGTCGCGGTGGCCGCGTTGAAGCGATCGAGCAGCAGGCCGCCCAGCACCACGCCCAGCCACACGTAGCCGAACATCAGCAGGCCCGCGTAAAGCACCAGCGTGAGCAGCCCGATCGGGATGCCGATGATGGTGATGCACAGCAGCACGGCCGCCACGGGAATCGCGGTGAGCGCGAGGAAGCCGATCAACGGCGTGTGCCAGGGACGCTCGGTGAGCTCCTGCGCCAGCCGTGCCGAGGGACCCGGCAGCGCGCCCGCGAGGAGCGCCGCGAGGATCACGAGCCCGGCGGACCACACCCATCCATGCGTGAAGCGATAGCCGACCGACACGTCGTCGGCGGAGTCGACGCGATGATGGCGGCGTTCGGTATGAGTCACGCCGCCCACGACCACGGCGGCCGGATCCTGCTTGAGCTCGCCGCCACGGAATTTGAGCTTGCCCTCGATCCGCGCATTGGGTCCGAGGATGAGCGAGCCGGCGCCAACGAACGCATCGCCGCCAACGGGTGCGTCGATGGTGACCTGGCCGCCGCCCACGTGAAGATCGTTGCCGATCGCGCCGTTCACCTTGACCTCGCCACCGGCGAGCATCGCCTCGCCCGAGATCGGGGCGCTTTCGGTGATCGCGATCTTGCCGCCGGCCGCCCTCAGCGAGCCGGCGATCGGCGCCTCGATGGTGACCTCTCCGCCCGCCGCATTCAGCGAGCCGGTCGTGGGTTCGGTCACGTCGACGCTGCCGCCGATCCGCACCGATCCACCGAGGGAGACGTCCTGGGCCGCCACGCTGGCCGCGGCCAGCATGCCGAACAGGAAGCCTGCGAATCGGGTGCCGAGGTTCATCAAGCGAAGGCGCGGGTGCTGGCGACGGTGACGGCGACCTGGGCGGCGATGGCAAAGAACAGGCCGACGGTGACGAGTGCGAAGTAGGCGGTGATCATTTGGGGCTCCGGGGTGGGGTTCACGTCGTTGCGATGGAGCCACTCTAGGGACGGCGCCCCGGGCCGGAAACCGGAAAGCGACGAAATGCAGGAATCCCGGGGCGGAATGCCGCCGGGATCAGTGGAACGCCAGCCGGTCCTGCCGGATGAAGCCTTCCCAGGGGGTGCCGGCCGCCGACCTGGCGTGCCACCACTCGGTCGCGGTCTTCTCGACCATCACCGCGGTGCCCGGATCGAGCTGGACCACGATCGACGACCCCAGGTTGGGCTGGGACCGGACGTTGGTCTTGCCACCGGTAGAGAGCGCCCGGGCCTTGAGCCAGCCTTCGGGCGCCGCCGGTGCTGCGGTTGCGGCCGGGGCGGGGGCCGGCGCCGCGGCGACCACCGCCGGCCTGGCGGGGGGCGGGGGCGGAGTCTTCGCGGCAGGGGGCGGCGCCGGCTTGGTGGCCGGTGTCGCCTTGGCCACTTTCGTATCCGCAGGCGCCTCGTACGCCGAGACGTCGCCGCACGCCACGAACACGTCGTCCAGCGATCGCGTGTACGGCGTGATGTCGAACTCCACCTTCGCGCTCTTCTGCGACCAGCCCGCCGGCAGCGCCACTTCCTCGATCACGCGGATGGAGACGCACTCGCGCAGCGGGAAGGCGCGGAAGCCCTTCGAGAGCATGTCGCCCAGCTCGTTGGGATCCCAATTCGCCAGCAAATCCTCCTGCACCAGCTTCTCGCTGCCGGGGGTGTCCGGGCGCGTGCACACGAGTCGCGGATCCTTGTTCTGCCGCAACCCCTTCTTGTCCTCGGGGCCGATCTGGTTGGTGAGCTCGATCGCCAGCACGCGCGTGCCCTTCAGGCACGACAGATAGGCACGCGAGTAGACCTTGTTTGCGCCGACCGGCGTCTCGACGGGCTGGCGCATGACGGAGAACCGGATGTTGCCCAGCACCGGGTGGCCCGCATCCCGCGTCTCCCACTCGAGCTTCGAGGCCGCGGCGCGCTGCTTGCCGAGCGCGGCCGACGGGTTCACGTCCTGGGCGTTGGCGCCGGCGATGCAGCATGCGAAACAGGCGGCGAGGAGGCGACAGTTTTTGTTCATGGTTCGCGAATCATAACGGCGTAGGATCGTTACCCCCAAGCTCGGGGAGGAGACAACCATGACAAATCGCACGGCAGTCGCTCGTACGCTCGCTTGCTGCGTCGCCGCTGGTGCACTCTCGCTCGCGACCGGCGCGCTCGCCCAACAAAAGCAGAAGGTGTCGTACAAGGTCGGCGCGGAAAATTCGAAGTACACGCAGCGCCACGTCCTCGAAGGCGGCGACGAGGCCGGCCACACCATCGTCGCGTTCGAGATCTACCGCAAGTTCGGCGCCGACGGGCCCTCGATCGCCGGCGGCAAGCTGAGCGAGACGTGGAGCCGGGGCTACGGCGACTACATCGACAACAACGGCATCAGCACCAACTACACCACCTACGTGCTCGAAAACGGCGACAAGTTCTTCGCGCTCACCCGCACCATGGGGCAGGCCGACGCCGGCGGCAAGCGCACCACGGTGGCGGTGGGAGAGATCCGCGGCGGCACCGGCAAGCTCGCCGGCATGAAGGGGATGGTGCGTTCGAAGGGCATCTCGGACGGGAAGGCCGGCTACAACGAGCAGTCGTCGGAGATCGAGTACTGGCTTCCCAAGTAAACTCCCGGCCATGAAGACATTTCTGGGCGTGATCGCCCTCGCGGCGGCCTGCGTCGTTCCGGCGCACGCCCAGGATTTCTCCAAGGTCGAGATCAAGACCACCCGGCTCGGCGACACTCTTTACATGCTGCGCGGTGCCGGCGGGAACATCGCCGTGTCCGCGGGCGAGGACACGGTCTTCATCGTCGACGACCAGTTCGCCCCGCTCACGCCCAAGATCGCGGCGGCGATCCGCGAGATCTCGCCCAAGCCGGTGCAGTTCGTGCTCAACACGCACTGGCACGGCGACCACACCGGCGGCAACGAGAACCTCGGCAAGGCGGGCGCGATCATCTTCGCGCACGAGAACGTGCGCAAGCGCCTGTCCACCGACCAGTTCATCGACATGATCAAGTCGAAGGAGAAGCCGGTCGCGAAGGTGGGCCTGCCCGTCGTGACGTTCACCAGCGGCCTCACCTTCCACGTGAACGGCGAGCAGATCCGCGTGGTCCACGCCCCGCGCGCGCACACCGACGGCGACGCGATCGTGCACTTCGACGGCAGCGACGTCGTGCACATGGGCGACACGTTCTGGAACGGCCTCTATCCCTTCATCGACTACTCGAGCGGCGGGTCCATCACCGGCACCATCGCCGCGTGCGACCGCGTGCTCGCGATCACCACCGACAAGACCAAGTTCATCCCCGGCCACGGGCCGCTCGGTACGCGCGCCGAGCTCCAGTCCTACCGCGACATGCTGGTCGCCATCTCCGGCCGCGTGCAGCAGGCGTTGGTCGAGGGCAAGACCGACGAGGAGATCGTGAAGCTCGCGCCCTCGAAGGAATTCGACGACAAGTTCGGCAAGGGTTATCTCAACGGCGACAAGTTCGTCGCCTCCATCGCCACTGGCATGAGGAACTCCGGATCATGAAAAAGATACGCGTATTCGCCCTGGCACTCGGCCTCGCCTCACTTTCCATCGTCGGCCTCACCGTCGCCCAGGTGGGCTTCCCGCCGCCGCCGCCCAAGGTGAGCCCCGCGGCGGGCGTCATCGACATGCACGTGCACCCGGATCCGGATGTGTTTGGGCGCGCCCTCAACGACATCGAGCTCGCCATGGTGGCGCGCCGCAAGGGCATGCGCGGCATCGTCCTCAAGAACCACGTCGTGCCGACGGCGGACCGCGCCGCCATCGCGATGCAGCAGGTGCCGGGTGTTGAGATCTGGGGCGGCATCGTGCTCAACAACGCGGTGGGCGGCATCAACCCCGCGGCGGTCGAGTGGATGCACCGCATGTCGGGCGGCCGCGGCAAGATGGTGTGGCTGCCGACGTTCGACTCCGACAAGCACGTGAAGACGCTGGTGGACAAGAACAAGTCGGGCATCGTCGTCGCCCCCGGCGGAAAGACCACGCCGGAGATGGACGAGGTCCTGAAGATCATCGCGCGCGAGAACCTCGTGCTCGCCACCGGCCACGTCCACGCCGAGGAGGTGCTGGCGGTGACGAAGCGCGCGAAGGAGCTCGGCGTGAAGAACATCCTCGTGACCCATGGGCTCACCAACATCCCGGGCCTCACCATGGCGCAGGCGAAGGAAGTGGCCGCCATGGGCGCGATGATCGAGATCTGCTACCTGCAGTTCCTGACCGGGCCCAACGCGCAGTACGCGTGGATGAAGCATTGGGAGCAGGTGGGAACGGACAAGGTCGTCGAGGCGGTGAGGGAGATCGGCGCCGACAACCTGGTGCTCTCCACGGACCTCGGCCAGCAGGGAATGATGATGCCGCCCGACGGCATCGAGAACGCCATCGGTGCGCTCAAGGCCGCCGGCATCTCGCAGGGCGACATCGACAAGATGATGAAGAAGAACCCGGCGAAGCTGCTCGGGGTCTAGCTAGTCGACTCGCCGCTGCCCCGGTCCCGCCACGCGGTAGGGCAGCGGCGATTTCCGGTCCCGGGTGACGTTGACGATCGTCTGCTCGAGATCGGGGACGCCTTTCAGAAGTTTCCTGATCTCGTCGGCCGCGCGCGGCGACGAGACACATCCCTCGACATAGGCGAAGCGGCGCTGGGCCGTGACCCACAGGCTCGCGCCCTCCAGCAGCGCGCTCTTCTCGAAGCGCGCCTTGATCGCCGCCGCGATGTCCGCGTCGTACATGTACGAGCTGGGCCTGGTGCACTTCTTCTCGAGGTAGCAGCGCAACCCGCGCTCGTTGCGATAGTGCGTCTCGCGCATGCGATCGCCCTCGGTGCCGTAGGGACCCAAGGGTAACGGGCAATCGGGAATCGCCGCGCGCACCTGGAAGAACGGATCGTTGAACCAGTTCTTCACGATCTCCTCCGACGCCGCGAGCGGCGCCCACAGGGATAGGAGCACGGCCAGGTGACCCTTCATGGGACGAACCTTAGCAGTGGTGGATGCCGGCGTCTTCGTCGTGGCGGTATGTCATGGCCCACTGTCCGGCGCCGACGCCCTCGCGGTCCTCAGGCCTCGCTCCGATAACGCTCGGAAATCGCCCCGTGAGGGTTTCCTGAGGGTTTCGTTAACGGGGTCGGGATGCTAGGGTTCATCCCATGCCCAGCGAGCAGTCCACCCCGCCCCGAGCCGAGGCCGCCCTCCACTTCGATTTCGGCCCGTTCCGCTTCGACGCGGCGCGGCGGGCGCTCTATCGCGACGGGGAATTCCAGCCGCTCACGCCCAAGGCCGCGGAGCTCTTGTTGGTCCTGCTGGAGGAAGCGGGGCGCGTCGTCACCAAGGAGCGGCTCCTCGAGCGCGTCTGGCCCGGCGTGGTGGTGGAGGAGGGCGGCATCGCCAACAACATCAGTGCGCTGCGCAAGGTGCTCGACCCCGGGTTCGACGGCGAGGCACCGATCGCGACCATCCCGCGTCGCGGCTACCGCTATGCCGGCGAGGTGAAGCGCAGCGACGGTAACGAGAGCTTGACGGGCGTCCAGGCCCCGGCGCCTGCCGGCGTGAAGCCGCCGCAAAACGGCGCGCGCGACCTGATCCTCGTCGCCGACATCGAGAACAAGACCGGCGACCCGGTGTTCGACGAGACCATCAAGCAGGCGCTGCTGCTGCACCTCGCGCAGTCGCCGTTCCTGGACCTCGTGACCGAGCGCAAGGTCGAGACGATGCTGGGCTACATGCGCAAGCGCGGCGCGCCCGTGGTGGGCGACGTCGCCCTGGAGATTTGCCAGCGCACGGGTGCGAAGGCGGCAATCACCGGGTCGATATTCTCCATCGGCGAGGACTACGTGATCGGGCTGCAGGCGGTGCACGGCGAGCGCGGCGACATCCTGCTCGCCGAGCAGTCGCGGGCGCGCGGCAAGGGCGAGGTGCTGAAGGCGCTCGACAACGCCGCCATCGGCCTGCGCACCAAGCTGGGCGAGTCGCTCGCCTCGGTGACGAGCTACTTCAAGCAGTTCGACGAGGTGGCCACGTCGTCGCTGGAAGCGCTGAAGGCGTACACGGTCGGCCGGCGCGAATGGCAGCACGGGGACCTGAAGGCCAAGCATTACTACCTGCGCGCCATCGAGCTCGATCCCAACTTCGCGTCGGCGTACTCGGCGCTCGCCATCGCCTGCAACAACATGGGCGACACGATCGAGGCGCGGCGCTTCATGGACCGCGCCTTCGCGCTGCGCGATCGCATGAGCGAACGCGAGCGCATGCGCACCGAGGCCAACTACCACGACACCGCCACGGGCGACTCGTATCGCGCCGTCGACGCGCTGCGGGCGTGGCAGGCATCCGCCTACGCGGACGCCAACGCCTGGGGAAACTGCGGCAGCGCCTACGCGAACCTCGGCCAGTGGGACAAGGCGCTCACCATGGGGCAGCGCGCGCTGGAGATGGAGGCCAATTCGACCTCGGCGGGAAACGTCGTGCTCGCGCAGCTCGCCCTGGGGCTGAGCGGCACCGCGCGAGCCACGCTCGACGAAGCGTTCTCGCGCGGCTACGACGCGTTCTACCTGCACCTGCAGGGTTACCAGGAAGCGTTCCTGCGTGACGACCGCGACACCATGCGCCGGCATTTCGAGGCCGTGGCGGGCCACGAGGGCGAAGAGGATTTCCTGATCGCGGCGGAGGCGGATGTCGAGGCCTTCCACGGCCGCTTCGGGCGCGCGCGGGAGCTCTCGCGGCGCGCGGTGGGATCGGCGAAGCGCGCCGGCGCGCTCGAGATGGCGGGAAGCTGGGAGGCCGAGGCCGCGTTCCGCGAGGCCCTGGTCGGCCAGCTGGACCGCGCTCGCGCCGGCGCCCAGGCGGCCGTCGGGATTTCCGAGGGGCGCTTCGTGCTCGCGCTGGCAGGGGTCACGCTCGCCATGAGCGGCGGCCTCGCCGATGCCGAGGACATCTGCGACCGCCTCGAGCACGAGCATCCGCAGCACACGATCGTGCAGCGCAACTGGCTACCGTGCATCCGCGCGGCGATCGCCATGGCGCGCAGGGACTGGAAGGGTGCGATCGACGTGCTCGAGCCCGCGGCGTCCGTCGAGCTCGGCACGACGCTCCCCTTCGAGGCCGGGTTCATGATTCCCGTCTACCTGCGCGGGCTGGCGCTCTCGGGCGCGGGCCGCCCCGGCGACGCGGCGCAGGAGTTCCTGCGCATCGCCGAGCGTCCGGGGCTCGTGCGCAATTTCGTCATCTATCCGCTCGCGCTCAAGCATGCGGGGCTCGAGGGCCGCTTCCGCCCCATCTGGGCCGGCGCCGACCCGGAGCTGCGCGACATTTAATCCACGATGTCGAGCCGCGGCTGGGCGCTATTCATCGCCCTGGGAATCATCTGGGGGATGCCCTACCTGCTGATCCGCATCGCGGTGGCCGAGGTCGATCCGCTCGTGGTCGCGTTCGGCCGCACGCTCATCGGATCGCTCCTGCTGCTGCCGGTGGCGGCGTATCGCCGGCAACTCGCGCCCGCGTTCACGCGTTTCGGGCCGCTCCTCGCGTTCACCCTCGTCGAGATCAACGGCCCGTGGCTCGCCATCGGCTACGCCGAGACGCGGCTCAACAGCTCGACCACGGGGCTGCTGGTCGCGATGGTGCCGCTCTTCGCGGCGATCGTCGTGAGCGTGCTCGGGCACGAGCGCTTGCCGCCACGGCGCGTGACGGGCCTCGCCATCGGGTTCGCCGGCGTGGCCACGCTCGCGGGGCTCGACATCCACTTCGACGACTATGGCGCGCTCGCCGCACTCACGCTCGCCGCGATCGGCTATGGCATCGGCCCGGTGATCGTCGACCGGAAGCTGCGGGGCGTGCCGCCGCTGGGCGTCATCACCGCGTCGCTCATCCTCGCGACCGTGATCTACGCGCCGTTCGCGCCCATGCTGTGGCCCGCGCACGTATCTTCCGGCGCGGCGTGGTCGGTGGCGGGGCTGGGCGTCATCTGCACGGCCACGGCGTTCGTGATCTTCTTCGCGCTGATCGCGGACGTGGGGCCCGCGCGCGCCACCGTGATCGCCTACGTGAATCCGGTGGTGGCGATGATCCTCGGCGTGCTGCTGCTCTCGGAGCCGCTCACGCTCGGCATGGCGATCGGCTTCCCGCTCGTGATCGTGGGCTCGATCCTCGCGACCTCGCGCGGCGGCAAATGAGACTACACCGAGCCGCCGATTCGCGGCCGGATCTCGTTCTGGATGTAGCGCACGCCCTCGACGCGGCGGGCATCACGCTCGGCCTGCCACGCCTG
>Ga0068858_100007923_pt1 | contig 10238 bp, 5 predicted proteins | sample KBSSwiS12_FD_66589 | JGI IMG/M metagenome (GOLD analysis project Ga0068858, IMG submission 66589) | Switchgrass rhizosphere microbial communities from Kellogg Biological Station, Michigan, USA - KBS Switchgrass S1-2 | ecosystem: Host-associated > Plants > Roots > Rhizosphere > Soil ... | reverse complement strand
GGCCGCCGGTTCTTTACGAACACGCGCCTGAACGTCAACTGGTTCCATAACGAGCAGCATTCCGCAACCGAGGCGCCGACCATCCGCGTCAACGATGCGTTCACGAGTGGCGGGGCACAGTACGCGGGCGGGCGCGACACGAAGAGCCTCAACATTCAGTCCGATCTCGATTATGTCCGCGGCATCCATTCGGTCCGCGGCGGTGTCGCGATCGATGCCGGATCGACGCGGTCGGACCTCACCTCGAACTACCTCGGGACCTACACGTTCGAAAGCCTGACCGCATTCCAGGCCGGGCTGCCGCGCAGCTATACCCGCCGGGTCGGCGATCCCACGATCGAGTATTCCAACGTACAGGGCGGCTTGTACGTCCAGGACGATATCCGCGTTCGCAGGGGTCTGACGCTCAGCCCCGGTGTGCGGTATGAACTGCAGACGCACGTGCACGACCACGGGAACATCGGGCCCCGGTTTGCGGTCACCTGGGCGCCCTTCAAGAGCGGAAAGACGACGCTGCGCGCCAGCACCGGCATCTTCTACGACTGGCTCGACACGGGCACGTACGAGCAGACGCTGAGGGTCGACGGCTCGCGCCAGCGCGAGCTCGACATCATCAATCCGACGTATCCAGATCCCGGCGGCGTCGGGGTCGTGCCGCCCGTGAACCGCTATCTGTTGAGCGAAAACTGGACGATGCCGCGCAGTACCCGGCTGACTCTGGCCGCCGATGAGGCATTCACCCCGAAGCTGCGGATCGGCCTGGTCTACACCTACATGCGCCGCGAGGACATCGGGCGCGGACTGAACCTGAACGCGCCTGTCGACGGCGTGCGTCCGGATCCGACGTTGGGCAACATCGTGATGGCGGTGTCTGACGGCAGCGCGCGCCAGCACACAATCGGCGTGAATTATCAGATTGGCGCGCTGCCGCCACCCGTTCTTCCGCCGAGCGCCGCGCGAGTGGATTGGAAGCGTATCTTCCTGATCGGGCAGTACACCCTCGGCTTCTGGGACAACAACTTCGAGGGCCCGTTCAGCCCGCCGCCGAGCGGTACGCTCGCCACCGAGTGGGGCCCGAATGGCGGCGATGTCAGACACCGCGCGTTTTTCACGGTGCTGAGCCAGACGTTGAAGAATCTTCAGGCACAGATGAATCTGAATGTGTCGACCGGTACGGCCTACACGATTCTGACGGGCCACGACGACAACGGCGATCTCATCTTCAACGACCGTCCCGACGGCGTTGGACGGAACACCGCGCGCACCGATGCGCAGTGGGCGCTGGGCGCCAATTTCAACTACTCGTTCCAGTTCGGGAAGCGCGGTGGGGCGCTGCCGCCCGGCATCCGAATCATCAACCTGAACGGTGCACCGCAAGTGGATACTGTCGCGATCAGCGGGCAGCCTCGATTCCGCGTCGGCTTCTACGTCCAGGCGCAAAACCTGACGAATCACAACAACTACGGTGGCTACAGCGGTGTCATGACCTCGCCGTTCTTCGGTCAGCCGACGCTCGTTTTCAACCCCCGCAAGGTCGACATCGGGATGCAGTTCCAGTTCTAACGGGCCTCCGGCCCCAAGGGGCGTCGGCCCGTTATAGGTCAAGGGTTCTAACTCGCCTCCGGCGGCCGGACCACGAGCAACAGCAACCGCCGAGGCCGGCAGCGCAGAAATCCCAGGGAATTCTCGGCGAGCTCTGCGAGTTCTGCGGTAGAGCGTTGGCTCTTGTGCCGTGTGGGGCGGGCCGGCGGGATAGAATCGCCGCTCACATGGGCGGCCGGATTCCTTCAGCGCTTGCCGCCGTCGCGGCGATCGCGGCGCTTGCTACCGGCATCGTGCTCGGCACCCACGTGGCCGGCGGATCCGACTCCTCCTGCTACCTGAACGCGGCGCGGCTGCTCTCTCGCGGCCGTGTCGCGCTGGATCCGCCGCTCGCGCGCACCGCATCCTGGAAGAACGCGGCCAGGACGTTCACACCTTCCGGATTCACTTCGTCACCCGTCGACGCATTCAGGCTCGTGCCGATCTGTTCGCCTGGCCTGCCTCTCACCATGGCGGCGTTTCGCACAGCGCACGTGACCGAGATGCTGGTCGTGCCACTGCTTGGGGCGCTCTGCGTCTGGTTGACGTATATCGTCGGCCGGCGTGTCGACCGTCCGCTGACCGGCGCCGCAGCGGCAATCCTGCTCCTGTGCAGCCCGACGTTTCTCTATCAGCTCGTCCAGCCGATGAGTGATGTGCCGGCGGCGGCGTGGTGGATGCTCACCATTGCGTGGGCGCTCGAACGGGAGGATGGGTCGAGCCGTCCCGACCTTGCAGGCCTCGCGGCCTCGATGGCGCTGGTGACGCGGCCGAATCTGCTGCCGCTGGCCGGAGTGGTGGCGATCTACCTTCTCGTCTCACGAGGTCGCAGCGGTCTGAGCAGCGCGATGAGGTTTGCCCTCGGGCTCGTTCCAGGGGCCCTGCTTCTTGCCGTCCTGCAGCGCGCGATGTACGGATCTCCTCTCGCCACTGGATACGGCGACGCCAGCACGCTGATGGCCGCCGCGAACGTCCTGCCCAATTTGCGCCGCTATGTCGGGTGGTTGCTCGCCGCGCATACGCCGTTTCTGCTTCTCGCGCTCGCCGCTCCAATGGTGATGCGGCACCGGCGGCACGCCTGGCTGTGCCTGGCGTTCGCCGCGACGACGCTTGCGTGTTACTTGCCGTATGTGGTGTTCGACGCCTGGTGGTACACGCGCTTCCTCCTGCCGGCGATCCCGCTTCTGGTGATCCTGAGTGCCGCCGGGCTCGTCTTCCTGGTTGAGCGGATCGTCGCGACCGGACGATTCGCGGCCCTCGTTCCGATCACCGTCGGCTTCACTGTCCTGTTGATGGGACTGTGGCTCTCAATCGCACGATCGCGACACGCCTTTGAACTGTCCGAGTGGGAGCAGCACTATTACCGCGCAGGGATGGCGGTTGCCGCGCACGTGACGGGACCATCGGCCATCATGACCGTCAGGAACAGCGGGAGCGTGCAGTACTACGCCGGTCAGCCGACGGTGTCCTGGGACTCGATCGAGCCCGCAGCGCTCGACGAAACGCTCGTCTTCGCGCGCGATCACGGGTATCCCGCTTATCTTCTCCTCGAGGGCGACGAGGAGCCGGTATTCCGTGAGCGGTTTCGTGCGGCGAGCGTGATTGGCAACCTCGATTGGCCGCCGCGTGTTCAGGTGGGGCGAACCATCCGCCTCTACGACCCGCTCGACCGGGCGAGGTTTCTCGCGGACGGTCAGGTGCGGACCGAGTACGTTCCCGATGCCCCGGTTCCTTCACGCGATTGGAGACGCTGGTTCCGCTGAGCACCTTCCCGTCTTCGTTGCGGCTTCGGCGGACCGGAAAGGCGAATACCTTTCCGAAATTCACTGATGTCGTCATGTCGGTGCTGAGCCGGTCGAGTTGCCTGAGCGACGCCCTCGCGAGCCTGCGGTCGCGGTCCGGGGACGGTTCGCGTGGCAACCGCGCCCGCCAGCGCGAGTGCTGACGAAGCGCACGCCGCCTGGGGTCATTCGAGCGACAGCCAACAATCGGTTGGGCAGCGGGGTGAGACAAACTTCAGTGGCGAATCGGCGGCGGCGTGCCCGCCCCGCTTCCGGGCGCGGTTGCCGTCTGGCGCCCGCACACGCGAAGTCCAACGGCGCGTCGCCCGCAGGCTCGCGACGGCGTCTGCTGCTTGCGTGCCGCGAGGCATCCGCCGGCGCATTCACGTGAATTGGCCGAAAGGCATTCGGCTACAGCCGACAAGCGGTTCAGATCCGTCGCCTCGACGCGAGGATCCTCGCGAACGATCGGCTCCGCAGCTCGTCGAGCGTCAGCCCGCTGTGCGTGACGGCTTCGTCTTCCGTGATCGCCCCGCAATTCATCGCCCGCAGAAAGTAATTCAGCAGGCCCTGCCCCGTGGCGGCATCGTCGAAGACGCCGCCGACGACCGTCGCCTGCGCCGCCTTCTGAACAAAGTTGCGCAGGCGCTCGGACGCTTGGTCGAGACCCTCGAGAAAGAATCCATAGACCGTGGCGAAGCGGGACGGCAACTGCGCAGGGTGCAGATCCCATCCCTGATAGAAGCCGGTGACGAGCGAATGGCGCACATGCTCGGCATGCAGCCGCCAGGCCTCGTGCACCACGCGCGCATTCTCGTCGTGCTCCGCAGCCGTCAGCTGGCGATTGGCCGACGCGCGATGCGGACCGACCGGCATGACGTTGGTCGCGCCGTCCGAAAGCCACACGCCGGTCCCGGCGAGCGCGACCTGCATCACGTGCTTCGCAAAATCGCAGGCAGGATGGGCCATCTGCTGATACGCCGCCGTGATATTGACCGACGCGGTGTAGTCGTAGGTGCCGAAATGCGCGGCGACGACGCGGCCGCGGCCCTGCGCGATCAGGCGAGGGAGCGCCACGGTCCCATCGTCGGCCACGATCGATTGCGTCGTCTCCACCATCAGCTCGAAGCGCAGCGTGCCGTGCGGGATGCCGCGCCAGTATTCGAAGGCGTCGCAGGCCGATGCCAGCGCGGCCACCTGCTCGGGCGCCGTGATCTTCGGCAGTGTGATGACGAAGTTCGGCGGTAGCGTGCCGCCGGTCCGCTCGAGCAGCTCGGTCAGAAACAGATCGAACGTCCGCAGGCTGCGGCGCTTGTGCTCTTCGCCCAACGGCTTGATGCGGATGCCGATACCAGGCGGCAGCGTGCGGTTGGCCAGCCCTTCGGCGACCTGTCTGGCGGCGATGCCGGCGAATCTGTCCTCCTCCTCGTCCAGCCTGCTGCCGAAGCCGTCCTCGAAGTCGATCCGGAAATCCTCGACCGGCTCGCGGCGCAGCTTGTCCACGACGCGCGGATAAATACGGCCGGCGAAATCACGATCGAGTCCGACGGCTTCGCCCAGCGTCTCGGGCGCTACAGCGTACTCCTGCAGCGTCCGCAATGCGATCGCGCCGAGCTTCTGCGCCGTGTCGGCCGTGAACAGGTGGGCGCCGCCGTAGACGACGTGAATCGGCTGCCGCGCCGGCAGTTCGCCTGGGTATTGCGCGGCGACCCGGCGGTTCGCCGAGTCGAGCCCGTCAAGAAAGACCGTGAGCGCTGCGTCAGGAATCGTTGTGTCGCCCATAATCACGAAAGCCTTTGTCTGGGTGTGAATCTCGTGTTATTTCAGTCCGAACCATTGAAAGCCATGTGCCAGGTGCCCATTCATGGTCGGCACATCGATGTCGTCGACCGTCACGGTCTCGAAATCCTGTGTCAGTTCTTCAATCCAGGTCCGGTTGTGGTGCCGGAGGGTCACACCTTCTGGCAGATCGAACACGCCGTACGTCCCATACTTCGGCTCGTCGCGCACGTAGCGCTGCACATTCCGTTCGTCCGCTTGAATCCACAGGTCGCTGATGTAGAGCAGACCCCCCGGACGCAGTACCCGCTCGATCTCATCAACGATCGCCCGTTGACCAGCATCGGTAGGCACGCACGTCAGAACGGCGAAGAGCAGCGTCGCATCCACCGAAGCGTCTGGCAGATCAAGGCGGGGAGAGAAGGCGAGGCGTTCGAAGGTAATCTCCGGAAACCGTTCGCGCGCGGTCGCGATCATCATCGGGGCTTGATCGACCCCCAGCAGATTCCGATAGCCGCTGCGATGTAAGAGGCCCAGCACGCGGCCGTACCCGCAGCCAAAGTCGAGGATGCGATCCGCGGGAGCGAGCCATTGCCTCAGGCGTTCGATATCGACTGGGTGATCGAACGGCTTGCCGGGGCCGATCCTGTCCCAGTAGTCGATTTGACGATCGAGATCGTGCATCAGGCATCTCTCTGGAATCACGAAACTCGCTCCGGAGCAACGGCTGCTTCGCGGACAACCACCCGGTTCGCGCGAGCATCATCCTGCGGGAATTGTCGTGCCGGCCATTGGCGGGCAGTATAATCCGCGTTCACCTCAGATGCCGCTCGCTGTCGGTTCCCGGCTCGGCGCGTACGAAATCGTCGCACCCCTCGGCAGCGGTGGCATGGGCGAGGTCTATCGAGCGCGCGACACGAAGCTGAATCGCGATGTCGCGATCAAAATCGTGCCCGAAGCGCTGGCGGCCGATCCCACCGCGCTTGCGCGCTTCCAGAACGAGGCGCAGGCCGTCGCCGCGCTGTCGCATCCGAACATCCTCGGCATCTTCGACGTCGGCGCCGACCGCGGCCTCCCATTCGCCGTCATGGAACTGCTCGAAGGTGAAACACTGCGCGAGCGGCTGAACCAGGGTGGATTACCGTCCCGCAAGGCCATCGAGTACGCGACGCAGATCGCTGCCGGCCTGGCCGCCGCGCATGCACGCGGGATTACCCACCGCGATCTGAAGCCCGAGAATGTGTTCGTCACGCGTGACGGGCGCGTCAAGATTCTCGACTTCGGACTCGCGAAGGCGACCGCGCCGGCCGCCACTGGCGGCGCGAGCTTCGAGGCGACGCTCAACGTGACCTTGCCGGGCACGGTGCTCGGGACCGTCGGCTATATGGCGCCCGAACAGGTGCGCGGGCAGGCCGTCGATCATCGCTCGGACCTCTTCGCGTTCGGCGCCATCCTGTACGAAATGCTCGCGGGCCAACGTGCGTTCTCCGCTCCGTCGTCCGTCGAGACGATGAACGCGATTTTGAAGGAGGACCCGCCAGAACTGACGCGCACGAACGCGACGTTGTCACCAGCATTGGACCGGATCGTGCGGCGGTGTCTCGAGAAGAATCCGGACGAGCGGTTCCAGTCGGCGCGCGATCTCGGCTTCGCGCTTGAAGCGCTCTCGGGTTCGTCGGCGTCGTCGGCATCGTCGGCCGCAATGGATCCCGTTCTGCACGAGCGGCAGTGGCTGCGCCCAGCGATGGGCGCAGCCGTCGTCACGATCCTGGTCGCCGCCGCGTTTTTCGCCGGCCGGGCGACATCGGCTCCGGCCGCCACACAGCAAATCGCCTTCGAGACGAAGACATTCGACGCGGAGACGATCTTCAACGCCAGGTTCGCACCTGATGGCCAGACGATCGTGTTCAGCGCGGCGCTCGAAGGGAATGTTCCTGAGCTGTTCGTCAGCCGACCGGGCGCCGTTGCGCCCCAGTCGTTGAAGTTACCGCGGACCCACTTGCTCTCCGTGTCGTCGAAGGGGGAGTTGGCCGTACTGAGTGATGCCACCTACGTCAGTCAGCGACTGTTTCGTGGAACGCTCGCCCGCATGCCGATTGATGGCGCGCCGCGTCCATGGATGGAAGCGGTCCGCGAGGCCGACTGGTCACCAGACGGATCGACGCTCGCCGTCATCCACGTGGTCGGCCGCGAGGATCTCCTGGAGTATCCCGTCGGCAAAGTGCTGCATCGCTCGTCCGGGTATCTGAGCGACTTGCGTGTCTCGCCCGACGGCAGCCGCGTCGCGTTCTTCGAGCACCCGGGGCAGTTCGACAACCGCGGATGGGTGAAGCTCGTGGATCGCGGCGGGGCGGTGAGAACGTTGACCGGGGAGTATTGGGGCCTCGAGGGGCTGGCGTGGGCGCCGGACGGCTCGACGATTCTGTATTCCGGCGCCGAGGCCGGCGCTGAAGGGTATCAGCCTCGAGCCGTCTCCGTGGCGGGCGTTCCCACACCGCACCTGTTGATGCCGAGCGTCGGATCCGTGTTCGTGCTCGACGTGGCTCGCGACGGCCGATGGCTGGTCACGCGCAATGACGACCAGCTCAGTATTCGCGCGCTGGTACCTGGCGCCGACGCGGAGCGGGAGTTGCCATGGCTGGGTAGTGCGCTGAGCCCACATCTGTCCGGCGACGGCAAGCTGCTGCTGTTCGTCGATGAGAGTCAGTCGGCGGGAGCGAACTACGCCGTCAGCCTGCGGAAGACCGACGGATCGAGCGTCGTTCGCCTGGGAGAGGGCAACGCGTCCGACTTGTCGCCGGATGCGACGCAGGCGCTCGCATACGTGAACAGCCCTCCGCAGACCGTCGTCTACCCGATCGGCCCCGGAGAACCGCTTCGCCTGAAGCCCGGCTCGCTCGAACGAATCGTTCCACGACGATGGTTTCCGGATGGGAAGCGCGTGATCGTCTGTGGGAACGAGCCGTCGAAACCGTATCGGTGTTACGAGCAGGACCTCGTTGGCGGCCTGCCCAAACCGATCACGCCGGACGGCCTCGACGTCGGACCCGTATCACCCGACGGATTGAGAATCGTGGCGATTGCCTCCGATCGGACGAACCAGATTCTGTCGCTTGGTGATGGCAGCGCTCGCCCGGCCCCGGGCGTCACCGCCGATGATCAGGTCCTCGCGTGGAGCCGTGACGGACAATCGCTGTTCGTGCAGCGGCAGCCGGCAGTTCCGGCTCGCCTCGAGCGCGTCGATCTGTCCACCGGGCGCCGGACGCTGTTTAGAGAGTTGGCGCCTCCGGACCGTGCCGGCCTGATGGCCATTATCGACGTGGACATCGTGAACGATGGCCAGATGTATGCGTACGGATACTGGAAGCGCGTGTCGAGACTGTTCGTGGTGAGTGGGGCAGTCGCTCGCTGACGTGACGCGTCAGCGGCGCCGCGCATTTCTATGGCGCGCCGGCGTCGAGTGCCTGTTGGCTCGCGTATCACGACCAGGCATCAGAGATCCGCGGCCAGCTCCCGGGTGAGTTGACTGGCTGATACCTCCTTGCATCCGATCTTGTTCTGTCCGGACCACAGAGGCGAGAAATCGCCCGAGCCCTGGCTTTCGGCCTTTGCGCGTAACGGCGCCATGGCGGAGGCGGCCAATGGGAAAGCGGGTGCGGCGCTGCTGATTGGCCCGAGCTCTCTCATGACGCGGTTCACGACGCCCCGTGCGGGACGCCCAGTGAACAGGTTCGTCAGCGCCGTGTGGCGTGCGGCCTCACTTTTGAGTGCAGCGCGGTGCACGGCGCTGGTGGTCGCTTCCGTGCACAGCAGATAAGCCGTTCCAATCTGCACTCCAGCTGCCCCGAGCGTCATCGCGGCCGCGACACCTTTCGAATCGGCGATGCCGCCAGCAGCAATGACCGGGACGTTCACGTTCTGCACGATCTGACGCACCAGCGCCATGGTGCCAACCTGGGTGGTCAGGTCGTCGGACAAGAACATGCCGCGGTGTCCCCCCGCCTCGAGACCCTGCGCGATGATGCCATCGGCGCCATGCGCTTCGAGCCACCGCGCCTCGTCAACGGTGGTGGCCGACGAAAGGATCTTCGATCCCGCCGTTTTCACGCGCGTCAGCAATTCTGCGGAGGGTAAACCGAAATGAAAGCTGACCACAGCGGGCGTGAATTCGCGAAGCAGTTCCGCGGCTTCGGCACTGAAGGGCGAACGCGCGGCCCCGACGACAGTGGCATCTGGATCGATCCCGAACTCCCGATAGTAAGGCGAAAGCGTCGCTCTCCACGTCGCGTCCCGTTCGACACTGGGTTCGGGCGGCGTGTGGCAGAAGAAATTGACGTTAAAAGGCTTCGCGGTGTGTGCCTTGATCGCCGAGAGCTCATTTCGCATTGCGTCAAGGCCGAGCATGGCACAAGGGAGTGAGCCGAGCCCGCCAGCGTTGGAGACAGCGATTGCCAGCGCGCTCCCCTGTACGCCGGCCATTGGCGACTGGATGATCGGCAACTCCGTGCCGAGCAGCTGTTGCAGGGTCATCGTTCGAGGAATCTTAACCACAACACCCTCACTACGCGACGGTCAGCGTTCGATGGTGACAATGTGTGCCTGGATTTTGCCGTCTACGCCCGCCAGTCCGAACCGCTGAGCGATCGCCTCCGCCGCGATGTCGGTGGCTTCCTGGAGCCGCGACGCGTCGCGTGCCTCGATCTCGTTTCGCAGTGGCGTTCCCTGGCAGTAGGCGATGGCGGGGACGCGGAAAGACGTTGCCTGACTGCGCCTCGCCACGGTGACAACCTCGGGTGACCTGATAAACCCGCCGTCTGCAAGATCTCTCTCGATGGTCGAACAGTTGTAATACCCGTGAGGTATGCGAGCGAGGAAGCGAGGCGGGTCCTCGGGAAAGACGGAGTCGAGTGCCGTCGTGACGCTGTCGGCGAATTCGTTTTCCTCGATCCGATCCCACACGTTGAAAACGAACACGCCTCCCGACCTGAGCACTCGACGTGCCTCGGAAAACGCCTTCGACTTTTCGGGAAAGAACATGACGCCGAACTGGCAGACCACGGCGTCGAACGTTCCGTCCTGGAAAGGCAGTTGCGTGCC
>Ga0068858_100007920_pt1 | contig 10239 bp, 10 predicted proteins | sample KBSSwiS12_FD_66589 | JGI IMG/M metagenome (GOLD analysis project Ga0068858, IMG submission 66589) | Switchgrass rhizosphere microbial communities from Kellogg Biological Station, Michigan, USA - KBS Switchgrass S1-2 | ecosystem: Host-associated > Plants > Roots > Rhizosphere > Soil ... | reverse complement strand
CGTCGCGCGAACGCGGCTCGAGGATCGGCCGCCCGCATTCGCCGGATGGGGGGTCGAACCCTTGGCAATCGTCGTGCACCGCCGCTGCCGCGCGGCCGCGGCCGGCGCGACGGGCACGGGCATTGCCCCTCAGCACTGCAATGCGCCTGCCGAGGCCCCGACTGTCGCTGCGTCACCGCCACGATCCGAAGCGGCGCGCGGCCGAACGCGCCGACGCGCCTGCGCCGGTGCCGCCCGGCGACGCGCCGCCGGCGCGCGAGCCCGACGACGAGCACGGGCGAGCCGAGGTCGCGGACGCCGGCTTTCGCGCGTCGTCGTACGACCTGCGGCGCGGCCTCGACGTCGTCGAGCTGCCGACGTCGCTGCCGGCCGACGTCCTCGATCGCCTGTTCAAGTCGCCAAAGCGATGAGCGGGTCGGCGCCTTCGCCGCAGCGCTCGCCGCGCCGTAGGACGGCAGCGCATTCGCCTGTCCAGCATCTTCCCGCCGGGCGCCCGCTCGCCTAAGGTCGCGGTCCGCCCCACCGCGCGAGACGACCATGCCCGCGACTTCGCAATCCGCCCATGCACGCGACCGCCGCGTCGCGACCGACGCCACCGAGCTCCTCGTCGCCGACCATCGCGAGGTGCAGCGCCTCTTCGCCGACTACCGCAAGCTCGCCGACGGCGGCGCCGACGCCGCCGAGCGGGCGCCGCTCGCCGAGGAGATCTGCACCCTGCTCACGGTGCACGCGGCGATCGAGGAGGAGATCTTCTATCCCGAGGCGCGCGCCGCCGGCGTCGAGGCCCGCCTGCTCGACGAAGCCGAAGTCGAGCACGCGGCGGCGAAGGACCTCGTCGCGCAACTGCGCGACAGCGACGCCGGCGACGCGCTCTACGATGCCCGGGTCAAGGTGCTCGGCGAGTACGTCGACCATCACGTCGGCGAGGAAGAAGGCGAGCTGTTCGCGAAGTGCCGCGCATCGGCGATGGACCTGCACGGCGTCGGCGCCCGCGTCGCGGCGCGCAAGGCCGAGCTGATGGGCGAGATGAGCGAGGGGATGGAGGTCGTCGGCTGACGCGACCGCGCGGCGGCGACGACCCGGGACGACATGACACGAAAGGAGCGACCATGAGCCTCATCAGTTTCCTGCGCGACGCCGGCGAAAAGCTGTTCAACGCGCCGAAGTCCGCGCCCGCGTCCACCGCCGCGGCACCCGCCCAGCCCGACGTCGCGGCGCTGAACGAGACGGCCAGCCAGGCGATCGAGCGCTACATCGCGTCGCAGGGACTCAAGGCCGACGGCCTCGACGTCAAATACGACGGCGCGACGCAGACCGTCACCGTCAGCGGCGTCGCTCCTGACCAGGCGACGAAGGAGAAGATCGTACTGTGCTGCGGCAACGTCTCCTCGGTCGCCAAGGTCAACGACCTCCTCACCGTCGCCGGCGGCGGCGAGCAGGAGGCGAAGTACCACGAGGTCAAGTCGGGCGACACGCTCTCGAAGATCGCCAAGGAGGCGTACGGCGATGCCAACGCGTACATGAAGATCTTCGAGGCCAACAAGCCGATGCTGTCGAATCCCGACAAGATCTATCCCGGGCAGAAGCTGCGCATTCCGCCGAAGTGACGCGCTGGCGACGACGAGGAAGAGATGGCAGACAGCGCCGCGGCGCCGACGGTCGGCAAGCGCTCGCTGAAGACCTGGATGACGCTCGTCAAGAGCGCGACGTCGTCGTGGCTCGATGACTACGCGCCGAGCATGGGGGCGGCGCTTTCCTACTACACCGTCTTCTCGCTGGCGCCGCTGCTGCTCATCGTCGTCTCGGTCGCCGGCCTCGTCTTCGGCGAGGAGGCGGTCCGGGGCGAGCTGTTCGCGCAGCTGCAGGGGCTGATGGGCGCCGACGCGGCGCAGGCGGTGCAGGGCCTGCTCGCGAGCGCGAGCAAGCCGACACACGGCGTGCTCGGCACGCTCGTCGGCGTCGCCGTCCTCGTCTTCGGCGCGACGACGGTGTTCGGCGAGCTGCAGGACGACCTCGACCGCATCTGGCGCGCGCCGGCGCGCAAGGGTGGCGGCATCTGGTCGCTGCTGCGCGCGCGGCTGCTCTCGTTCGGCATGATCCTCGCGCTCGCGTTCCTGCTGATGGTCTCGCTCGTCGTCGGCGCCGTCATCTCGGCGCTCGGCAAGTGGTGGGGGCCGTTGTTCGGCGGCTGGGAGGTGCTCGCGCAGGTGGTCAACGTCGTCGTCGGCTTCGTCCTGACGACGGCGATCTTCGCGATCATCTACAAGATGATGCCGCGCGTGCACGTACGCTGGCACGACGTCTGGATCGGCGCTCTCGTCACCGCGCTGCTGTTCACGATCGGCAAGTTCCTGATCGGTCTGTACATCGGAAAGAGCGGGGTCGCGTCGGGGTTCGGCGCGGCGGGCTCGCTCATCGTCGTCTTCATCTGGGTCTACTACTCGGCGCAGATCTTCCTGCTCGGCGCCGAGTTCACCTGGGTCTACGCGCGCACGCTCGGCTCGATGCGCGACGTCGCCGCCGCCGAGCAGGCGGCGAGCGAGAAGGCCGAGGCCGCCGAGGCGCGCGCGCCGACGCGCAGCGGCACCGGGACCGACGACGGCGTCGCCGCCAAGCCCGCCGAGCGCGGCGCGACGCCGCCGCGCGTCGCCGCAGCGGCGCCGGCGCGCAAGGCGATGCGCGACGTCGGTACCGGCGTCGCGGTGCTGCTCGCGATGCGTTTCGTCCTTCCGCGACTGCTGCGCCGCTTCTGAAGATCGCGACCTGGAACATCAACGGCGTCAACCGCCGCCTGCCGCTTCTGCTCGAGTGGCTCGCCGAGGCGCGACCCGACGTCGTCGCGCTGCAGGAGCTGAAGGCGACCGATGCCGAGTTCCCGCGCGCGGCGATCGAGGCGGCGGGCTACGGCGCGGTCTGGCGCGGGCAGCGGACGTGGCACGGCGTCGCCCTGCTCGCGCGCGGCACCGACCCGGTGTGCTCGCGGCGCGAGCTGCCGGGCGCCGTCGGCGACACGCAGGCGCGCTACATCGAGGCGGCCGTCGACGGCGTCCTCGTGACGTCGATCTACCTGCCGAACGGCAATCCGCAGCCGGGACCGAAGTTCGACTACAAGCTCGCCTGGTTCGAGCGGCTGCTCGTCCATGCGCGCGCGCTCGCCGACAGCGGCCATCCGGTCGTCCTCGCCGGCGACTACAACGTCGTGCCGACCGACGCCGACATCTACGCGACGCGCTCCTGGGCGAAGAACGCGCTGCTGCAGCCGGCGCCGCGCGCCGCGTACCGGCGGCTGCTCGCGCAGGGCTGGCTCGACGCCATCCGTGCGCTCCATCCGGAGGAGCGCATCTACACGTTCTGGGACTACCTGCGCAACAGCTGGGCGCGCGACGCGGGGCTGCGGATCGACCACCTGCTGCTGAGCGAGAGCATCCGGCCGCGCCTCGCCGCCGCCGGCGTCGACCGGCACGTGCGCGGGCACGACAACGCCAGCGACCACGCGCCGGTCTGGATCGAGCTCACCTGAGCCGGGCTCGCGCGGGAACGGCCGTTGCCGGTCACGGCGCATGACCGACAAGCGAACGCAAGCGAGCGCCGACAGCGGCAACATGGAGAAGGATCCGGACGACTGGGTCACCGGCGACGAGCCGATGACCGGCGCCCAGCGCTCCTACCTGAAGACGCTCTCCGAGGAGGCGCACGTCGACTTCGACGAGCAGCTGACGAAGGCCGAGGCGTCGCGCCGCATCGACGAGCTGCAGCAGAAGACCGGTCGCGGCCGCGAGCGGCAGCGCGAACGCGTTGGCGACGGCGAGGGCACGACGAACCCGGGCAGCGCGGGGGCCGGCCCCGGCGACGAAGCGACCGTCTCGATCGGACCGCAATGACGGTCGGCGGCGGGTGGCGACCGCCGCGGCGCGGCTACATCACGGCGCCGAGCGACCAGGGAACGAACTCGTTCTGGCCGTAGCCGTGCAGCTCGCTCTTCGTCTTCCGCCCTGACGCGGTCTCGAGCATCAGTCGGAAGATGCGCTCGCCCATCGCGTCGACCGAGACCGTGCCGTCGACGACGTCGCCGCAGTTGATGTCGATGTCGTCTTCCTGCTGCTGCCAGAGCGCGCTGTTGGTCGCGAGCTTGAGCGAAGGCGCCGGCGCGCAGCCGTATGCCGAGCCGCGCCCGGTCGTGAAGCAGATCAGGTTGGCGCCGCCGGCGACCTGGCCGGTCGCCGACACCGGGTCGTAGCCCGGCGTGTCCATGAAGACGAGGCCTTTCGCGCGCACCGGCTCGGCGTACTCGACGACGTCGACGAGGTTGGTCGTGCCGCTCTTGGCGATCGCGCCGAGGCTCTTCTCGAGGATCGTCGTCAGCCCGCCCGCCTTGTTGCCGGCCGACGGGTTGTTGTCCATCTCGGCGTCGTTGCGCTCGCAGTAGCGCTCCCACCAGCGGATGCGCGCGATCAGCTTGTCGGCGACCGCCTGCGAGACGGCGCGCCGCGTCAGCAGGTGCTCGCCGCCGTAGATCTCGGGCGTCTCCGAGAGGATCGCGGTGCCGCCGTGGCGGACGAGGCGGTCGACCGCGGCGCCGAGCGCCGGGTTGGCGCTGATCCCCGAGTAGCCGTCGGAGCCGCCGCACTGCAGGCCGACCGTGATGTGGCTCGCCGGCACCGGCTGGCGAGCGACGCGGTTGGCCTCGTCGAGCAGCCACTCGACGAGCTCGATGCCGTGCGCGACGGTCCTCTTCGTGCCGCCGGTCTCCTGGATGTTGAACGAGTGCAGCGTCGCCCCGCCGTGGGCGCTGCCGAGGCGCTCCTGCTCGATCAGGCCGTCGATCTGGTTGGTTTCGCAGCCGAGGCCGACGACCAGCACCGACGCGAAGTTGGCGTGCCGCGCGTAGCCGCCGAGCGTGCGTCGCAGCACCATGAGCGGCTCGCCGGCGCTGTCGGTCGCGCAGCCGGCGCCGTGCGTCAGCGCGACGACGCCGTCGACGTTCGGGTAGCGCGCGAGCGAATCGGGATTCAGGTCGCGGCGGAAGTGGTCGGCGATCGCGCGCGCCACGGTCGCCGAGCAGTTGACCGACGTCAGGATGCCGACGTAGTTGCGCGTCGCGACGCGGCCGTCGCTGCGGACGATGCCGGCGAAGGTCGCCGGCTCGCGGGCGTACTCGGTCGGCCGTGCCGCGCTCGCCGCCGCGTAGTCGCGCGCGAACGACGAGAACTCGAGGTTGTGGCTGTGGACGTGCTGGCCGGGAGCGATGTCGCTCTTCGCGCTGCCGATGATCTGGTCGTAGCGGCGCACCGGCTCGCCGGCGCGGATCGCGCGCGTCGCGACCTTGTGCCCCGGCGGGACCAGGCCGGCGACGGTGACTCCCTCGCTCTCGATGCGCGTGCCGCCGACGAGCTGGCGTCGCGCGATGACGACGTCGTCGTTGGGGTGAATTCGGATGACCAGCGGATCGCTCACGGGCAGGTGTTGGTGCTCGAAAGCGGCAGTGTATTCGGACCCCCCGCGAACGAAGGGTGCAGGGGTCCAAAGCGCAGGTCTACGATCGGCGACGGCAGCGCCGCAACGGCGCCGCGGCGCGACACGCTTCGACGCCACGACGGCCGCACGGCGCGGCGCAACGACCGAACCCTCCCCAGAGAGAGGAGCGTGGCATGCAAGGCTCTCCCGGACCGCTGCCGGTGCGTGCCGGCGTCGCCGCAGTTGCCGCGCTCGCGTTCGCCGCGGCGGCAGCGAACGCGCAGCTGCGCGTCGGCGTCACCAACCTCGTCACCGACGACCAGGCGGCGAATCCCGCCAAGATCACCGACACCGGACTCGTGAACGCGTGGGGCGTCTCCTATCCGCCGACAGGCCCGTTCTGGGTGTCGTCCAACGGTGCCGGCACCGCGGTCGTCTACGCCGTCAATCCGACGACGCAGGCGACGACGAAGATCAACCTGACGGTGACGATTCCCGACGCCGGCTCGGGCACGGGGCAGGTGTTCAACGGCGCTGGCGCGTCGTCGTTCAACGGCGACAACTTCCTCTTCGTCAGCGAGGACGGCACGATCTCCGGCTGGCGCAACGCGCTCGGCATGACCGCGGAGCGGCTGCGGACGGGATCGCCGGCGAACGTCTACAAGGGGGCGGCGTTCGCGACGCTGTCCGACACGGGATACCTCTACGCCGCCAACTTCCGTGCGGGAACGATCGACGTGGTCAAGGGCGAGAACCTGGCGCCCGACCTCACCGGCAGGTTCACCGATCCCAACCTGCCGGCGGGCTACGCGCCGTTCAACATCCAGAACCTCGACGGCACGATGTACGTGACCTATGCGCTGCAGAACGCCACCGGGGACGAGGAGCTGAAGGGTCCCGGCCGTGGTTTCGTCTCCGCCTTCGACCTGCAGGGCAACCTGATCGGACGAATCGCGTCGGCCGGTCCGCTCGACGCGCCGTGGGGGTTGGCGATCGCGCCGACGTCGTTCGGCGCGCTCGCCGGGTCGCTCCTGGTCGGCAACTTCGGCGACGGCCGGATCAACGCCTTCGATCTGTCGTCGCCGACGCACGCGTTCCTCGGCCAGCTCGCCGCGAGCGACGGCACGCCGCTCGCGATCGACGGCCTCTGGGCGCTCACGCCGGGCAACGACGGCAATGCCGGCAGCAGCCACCGGATCTACTTCACCGCCGGACCGGGCGACGAGTCGCACGGTCTGCTCGGCGTGCTGACGCCGCCGGGGATCGCTGCGGTTCCGGAGACCTCGACCTCGCTCTTGCTGTTGTCGGGACTCGTCGGCATCGGCTTCCTCGTCGGCCGGCGCGGCGCCGCGGCGAAGCGCGGCACGGTCACGCGCTGATCGCTGGTCGATCGTTGCGTGCCGGCTCGCCGGCGGCAAGGCTCGCCTGCGCCGCGGCGCGGATGTCGATCGCCTCGCGGACGAGCTGCGCGAGTCGGCGCGCGAGCCACGGCACGACGTCCGCGCTCGGCGGCTGCGCCGGCAGCAGCTCGACGTCGTCGCCGCCGGCGGCGGCGGCGCGGCGCGCTGCGAGATCGTCGGGCGCGGCGATGTCGAGACAGACGCGAAGCGCGGCGACCGCATCGGCGAGCTCGGCGTCGACGCGGCGCAGCTCGGTGGCGTCGTCGAGCCGTGCCAGCGAATGGCGGACGAGCGAGAGGTGCGCCATGAAGCGCTCGCCGTGGTCGAGCAGCGCGGCGACGCGCATGATCGGCAGCCGCACGCCGCGCGGCTCGGCGCGGCTGCGCGAGAGCGCGGCGCCGAGCGCGGCGAGCGACTCGTAGGCCTTGCGCCGCGCCAGCCGCTCGTCGACGGCGTCGCCCGAGCCGGCGCGCAGCGAATGCGCCGCGTAGTCGCTCAGCTCGCGCAGCGCCCGCGCGATCGCGTCGGGCACGCTGCGCCGCTCCCACGACGGCAGCACGTAGCTGAAGCACCACGCGAGCATCGCGCCGAGAAAGGTGTCGGCGATGCGCTCGCCGATCGCGAAGCCCGACTCGGGGTTGACGAGGTGCGACTGCAACAGCGCCATCACGCTCGCCGCGGTCGCGGTCACCCAGTAGCGCTGCGTCACGAACGAGTGCGCCGTCGCCAGCGCGGCGAGGAAGGCGACGTTGACGAAGCGCTCCGACGAGAAGTGCGAGAGGCCGACGACGAGGAGGCAGCCGAGCACGGTGCCGAGGACGCGGGCGTTGCGTCGCGCCAGCGTATCGCCGAGGCTGCCGCGCAGCACGACGGCGACGCTGAGCACCAGCCAGTACGGGTGCGCTGCCCACGGCAGCGCGAGCGCGAGGTAGTAAGCGGTGCCGAGCGCGAGCGCCATCCGCACCGCGTGGCGCAGCACGAGCGAGTCGCGCCGCCAGTGGGGTTTGAGCGCGCGCAGCGGCCAGCCTTCGGGGGCGACGAAGCTCTGCAGCTGCTCGGGCGTCAGCGGCAGCGCTTCGCGCTCGCCGTGCAGCAGGCGATGGATGCGGTCGACGTCGCCGGCGAGGCGGTCGAGGCGGTCCTGGAGTACGGGAAGCAGGCGCGCGCGCGCGTCGTCCGCGGGCAGCGCCGGCGCGTCGATCGCGGCACCCGGGACGTCGGACGGTGCGGTCCGCGGAGCGCTCGACGCCGTGCCGTCGCGCAGCGCGTCGGCGGCAGCGTCGAGCCGTTCGCCGAGCGTGCGCAGCGCCGCGCCGGCGCGCTCGAGGACTTCGCGCCCGGCGGCATCGGCGCCGAGAACCTCGACGTCGAGGCGGCTCGTCAGCAGCGCGTCGCGCAGGTCGATCAGGCGCAGCACGATCGCGACGTCGCGCTGCCAGCACGCGCTCTCGACCGCCGGGTAGACCAGGTCGCGCGCTGCCTGCAGGCGGTCGGCGAGCGCGGCCTCGCCGCCGATCCAGGCGCGCAGCGGCGGCGCCTCGCCCGCGAACGCGCGGTACGCGACGAGGACGTCGGCGCGCGAGCGGAAGAGCTCCGCCGCGGCACGCAACGCCGCGACCACGGCCAGCGTGCGATAGCGGCGTTGCAGCAGCACGCCCGCGAGCAGCGCCCAGGCGACGTAGGCGGCCGCGCCGCACGCTCCCCAGGCGGCGAGCGAGAGCTCGTGCTCGGCCGGCGGCACGGCCATCGCGAAGATCATCGCCAGCACCGGGGAGAACGAGACGGCACCGGCGCGCGGGCCCCAGGCGAGCGTCATCATCGCGATGAACGCGACCGCGACGACGACGGCGCCGAGCGCGTTCGGGTGGGCGCGCAGCAGGTCGACCGCGAGCGCGGCGAGGCTGGCGAGGAGCGCCGCCGCGCCGACGCGGTGCCAGGTGCGCGACGGCGCGTTCGGCAGGTCGGCGATGCTCGCGCAGGCGGCGCCGCTGACGACGAGCGCCGCCGCGTGCGCGCCGGCCAGCTCGCGCGCGAGGAGCTGGATGCAGCCGATGCCGACCGCGACCGCGATGCCGTTGACGACGTAGGCTGGCAGCAGCCGCCACGGCCGCAGCCACGCCGCCACGGCGCCGGCCATCGCGCGTGCGGTCAGTCGTCGATCAGCGCCGGATTCCAGGCATGGATCTTCTGCCGCTGCTCGCCGAGGCCGGCGATGCCGAGCCGGACCTCGTCGCCGGCGTTGAGGAACGTCGGCGGCTTCATTCCCATGCCGACGCCCGGCGGCGTCCCGGTCGAGATCAGGTCGCCGGGCCACAGCGTCATGAAGCGGCTGCAGTACGCGACGAGCTCGGCGACGCCGAAGATCATCGTTGCCGTGGTGCCGTTCTGGCGGCGCTGGCCGTTGACGTCGAGCCACATCGCGAGGTCCTGCGGATCCTTGATCTCCTCTGCGGTCACCAGCCACGGACCGACCGGGCCGAAGGTGTCGCAGCCCTTGCCCTTGTCCCAGGTGCCGCCGCGCTCGAGCTGGTATTCGCGCTCGGAGACGTCGTTGACGACGCAGTAGCCGGCGACGTGCTTGAGCGCGTCGGCCTTGTCGACGTAGCGCGCCTTCTGGCCGATGACGACACCGAGCTCGACCTCCCAGTCGCACTTGACCGAGCCCTGCGGCAGCACGACCGCGTCGTTCGGCCCGACGATCGCGCTCGTCGGCTTCATGAAGATGATCGGCTCCTTCGGGATCGGCGAGCCCGTCTCGGCGGCGTGGTCCGAGTAGTTGAGGCCGATGCAGATGAACTTGCCCATGCCGCGCCACGGCGGCGCGATGCGGCCGGGGTTCGCGACCGCGGGCAGCTTCGCGGCGTCGACCTCGGCGAGACGGCGCAGGTTCTCGGGCCGCAGCGTGTCGGCGGCGATGTCGGGAACGACTCCCGAGAGATCGCGCACCGTGCCTTGCGCGTCGACGAGCGCGGGCTTCTCAGCGCCCTTGGCGCCGTATCGCATCAGCTTCATGTCTCTTCCTTCAATGGCTCGAAGCGGAGCAGTTTAGGTCCAGCCTCGCTGTCGGCGCGCGGCCGGCGGGCCGTGCCCATCGCTCACCGCCGCTCGAGACGGCGCAGGTCAGATCGACCAGCCGCCGTCGATCACCTGCGTCGTTCCGGTCGTGAACGCGGATTCGTCGCTCGCCAGATAGACCGCGAGCGCGGCGATCTCTGCGGCCGTGCCGAGGCGCCCCATCGGCTGGCGCGCGACGAATGCCGCTTCGACGTCGGCGAGCGTCTGGCTGCTCGCCTTCGCCTGCGCGTCGATCCGCTGCCTGAGCGACGGCGACTCGACGGTGCCCGGGCAGATCGCGTTGCAGCGGATGCCGCGGCTGACGAAGTCG
>Ga0068858_100007917_pt1 | contig 10240 bp, 7 predicted proteins | sample KBSSwiS12_FD_66589 | JGI IMG/M metagenome (GOLD analysis project Ga0068858, IMG submission 66589) | Switchgrass rhizosphere microbial communities from Kellogg Biological Station, Michigan, USA - KBS Switchgrass S1-2 | ecosystem: Host-associated > Plants > Roots > Rhizosphere > Soil ... | reverse complement strand
CTCGAACGTTACGGTATGACTGAAACTCTGATGAATACATCCAACCCCTACGAGGGGGCGCGGGTGCCGGGTTCCGTGGGCCGGCCTCTGCCGGGGATCTGCGTCAGGGTCATCAATGCTGAAACGGGCGCAGTCGAAACCGAACCCGAGACAATCGGAACGCTCGAGATCAAAGGTCCCAACGTGTTCGCGGGCTACTGGCAGGATGCGCAGAAGACTCGCAGCGAATTCACGGCCGACGGCTGGTTCAAGACCGGCGATCTCGGCCGAATCGATGGTAACGGCTACGTGTACATCGTTGGCCGCGTGAAGGATCTCGTCATCAGCGGCGGTTACAACGTATATCCCAAAGAGATCGAATCCGAGCTGGACTCAATACCGGGTGTGGCGGAGAGCGCCGTGTTCGGCGTTCCACATCCTGACTTCGGCGAGGGGGTTACGGCGGCAGTAGTCCTCAAGGGGAGTGCAAGTCTGTCGGAGGCCGATATCCTCAACGCCGTACGTCCGCGGCTGGCGCGCTATAAGCTTCCGAAGCGCATACTCCTTGTCGCCGAGCTGCCTCGCAACACGATGGGCAAAGTGCAGAAGAACATTCTGCGAGCAAACAATTCCTCGTTGTACATAACGGGCTGACTATCGCTTCGGATTCTCGTCCGCAATACGCCACTTCCTTGCCACAATCGGTATGGATAGTGACGGCATATAAACGTGCCACCCGAGAGTGTCCATGGAAGAAACAGCTCAGCCGCCTGGCAAGACAACGCTGCCCATCATCCTGATCGCAGCCCTCGTGCAGGGTTGGGGGCTCTTTGGGCTTCATCATGCACTGGATATGCACCGTTGGCCTGCCACGGATTCTGCTTGGCTCATCGCGCTCTACACCATCGCCATATTTGTACCGCTGAGCGTCGAGCTGTTGGCCCGACATGCTGCCACCCGAACTGCGTGGATGATCGTGGCAGCGGTTGCCGCCGTATTTCTCTACTTCGGCTGGCATCAGGGTGCAGTTCAGCTCGAAGTGAGGAACAAATGGGACCTGATCGGGGACAATTTCTCGTTTGCTTTGCCGCTGACCGTCCTGTGGCTGCTGATGATGCCTTTCGTGCAGGGGCGCCTGGCCACAGGCCGCTGGAGAGTCCCGTACGCCACGCTGTTTGCCAACGCCTGGCGCAACAAGCTGCTGCTCGCAGAGGCCGGACTGTTCACCGGCCTGTTCTGGTTGTTGCTGGAGCTGTGGCAGACCCTGTTCCACATGTTGGCGATCGATTTTTTCAAGGAGTTGTTCGAGAAGCCGCTATTCGTCTACCCGGTCACGGCGATCACGTTCGGCATCGCTCTGCACCTGATCGGTTCGATCGACAGACTGACTTCGGTCGTGTTGGAACAACTGCTCAATGTGCTCAAATGGCTGGCAGTCGTCGCCGGTACGCTGCTCGCGATCTTTACCATCGCACTCGCTCTGAAGCTGCCCGGCCTGGTGTTCATGGGCGAGCGAGCCATCGGTGCGGCCTGGTTGCTCTGGTTGGTCGCGGTGATCGTGCTCCTGCTCAATGCAGCCTTTCGCGATGGTTCAGTAGACCGTCCCTATCCCGCATGGATTGCAACGCCGCTGCGCTTCATCGTGCCACTGACTGTTGTCATCTCATTGACGGCAATTTATGCCCTGATCGTCCGTACGCAGCATTACGGCATCACTGTTGAGCGCACGTGGGCTTTCGTAGTCGCGGGTACGGCGTTCATCTACTCGGTGGGGTATTCGGTTGCCGCGTTGCGCCCAGGCCCCTGGATGGGGCAGATCGCGCGCGTGAATGTCCAGGTTGCGCTTGCCCTCATGCTCGTCCTGTCGGTAATACTTACGCCCGTTATGTCGCCGCAGCGTCTGTCGGCGAACAGTCAGTTCCAAATGGCGCTGAGACAGGCTGTTGCGAGCGCTGAGCCGCGCTTCCGCTGGAATTCGCCGTTTCATTATCTTCGGTTTGACGCCGGAACATACGGGCGTGAAAAACTGCTGCAGCTGGCCGCATTGCAGAACAATCCGGACGCGGAACGGATCCGCCGCCTGGCCGCCGCGGCCCTTGCGCAGGAAAACAAATGGCAGGACGTCGACACCACGACCCCGGAGGAGATCCGTGAGAACCTGGCCGGTGTGTCCATCTATCCACAAGGCCGGAATGTGGATGCGGCGCTAATGGATGTGGTGGTCGCCGATCTGCTCGCCCGTCGTTCAGTGTTGCCGTTCCCATCCTCGCGCGACAATGCCGCGGGTGTATTCGTCGACTTGAACGACGACAACAGCGACGAATTCGTGCTTCTACAGCAGTTCGGCGGTCCCGTGTTCGAGAATCGCAACGGCACTTGGGTACGCATCGGCTCCCTCGTCACGGACGCAAATGCCAGCTCGCCACTGAAATTGCCCGACGCGCTGACAAAAGGTGACTTCTCCGCCGTCGCTCCGAAATGGAAGTTGCTGTCAGTCGCAGACCATCGGTACCGGGTTGACCCGCAGCGCTGACGTCTGCTCACGATTAGGAGCACGCTACCGCCGCAGACGGTGCGCCATGGCCTTCGGACAACAATTTCTGGCGGAATTACACGCTGGTCCGCTAGACAGCTCTGCACGGACATACGGACGGTGGAAGATGCGTTACGCGCATCTGGCGCCGAACTACATCCGCGACGTCATCCGTGCGAACCTGCCGAAGTTCGGTGGAAACGCGACTACGCAGTTACAGACGCTGTTGCTGAAGTGAAAGGCACGGGGGAAGGGGTCGTCAAATCGCGAGGGCTCGGCGGGAGGGCGGGCTGTTCGTAGGTCGTTGGGATTTGGGTACTTCTCGCAGCTGATACCGTGTTTTAAAGTCATTCCCAGTGTGCTACAGTTTATGAACGACTCACCTTCTAGGGGCGCGATTTAGTTCGCCAACCTCTTCGAGGCGACAACACCGGCGTGAGCCGGTGTTGTCATTCCTGGGTGTGAAAATGCGAACGATCGCCTACGTTGACGGATACAACCTGTACCACGGGCGCCTCAAACATACACCCTTTAAATGGCTCGACCTTCACGGCCTGCTGGGTTTGATTCTGCGAATACAAAGCCCTGCCAGTGAGTTGGTCGAGATCATCCAAGGCCGCTTCACGCTCAGTCCGGAGCGAGTTCCGCGCTACTCGCTCGGGCGGGCCCTGAACCGCGATGATCGCGTTGACGCATGGATCTTGGGCGAAAAGCAGACAGACGTACAACTCGCGTTGCATACATACCGGGATGCGGCATTTGGGACGTGCGAGCAAGTATTGCTCTGTACCAACGATTCGGACCTTGCTCCGGCAGTCGAGTTCATTAAGAGCGACTGCCCGAAAGCCACAGTCGGCATCGTTCTGCCGCGTCCGCCTGAGCTGCAAGCTCGCAAGAGCAAAACGTTGCAGGACCTGGCTCATTGGACCCGCGACTACATACTGGACGAGGAATTGGCCGCTCACCAGTTGCCCGCACGAGTCCAGACCGGTAAGAAACCGGCGGACAAACCTGCGCACTGGTAGATAGCAAGTCAGAGCCCGCCGATTGCCGTCGCACTTCTAACCCAACGCACTTGCGCGAGAGCTTCGAAGAAGTGCTCGGTGCGAAGTGCGCCGCGACCCTGCTGCGCAAGGTCGAGTTTCACTACATACCTCTTCACGCGCACTGGCTGGACATGGCAGAGATCGAGATCCTGCAGCGCCACTGTCTGGCGCGGTGCGCCGCCGAGCAAACCACTCTCGCCGCCGAGGTGGCGGCTTGGCAGCGGCGACGCAACGCGGCTCGATCGGGTATCGGGTGGAGGTTCACCCGCCGAGACGGGCCGCAGGTGCCGGGCCCCGGTGCCTTGCACCGTGGGTTTTTCTTGACGGCCAAAGCCATTTTCGACTGCTCATGGCCGCCCGACGCAGATTGCACGCGCAACTAATCACGCGGCCCGATGGCGGGTATCCAGGTTTTTGGGGCAGCCGATGCGCAAGGAAGCGTGACTCTTTGCGCGCCGCCGTCCGCGGTCGGCGCTCCCGCCCTGAAGACTTGGGCGAATGACTTTCGGCACCTGCCAATCGCCGCGCGTGCACGTACTGTGCAGCCCCATGAAGCCGTGTATCCGCAAAGACATTCGGCACAGCGGATTCGGTTAGTTGAACCACACCCAAAGGTGACTCTGTGGACATGACGGTGAAGAAGGCCACAAACAGGACGACGCAGGTAACGCCCCCGCAAGCGACCCCGCGGTTTGATTCCTCCTACGTGAAGCTGTGTGAGCGGTACACGTTACAACTGGCCCGGACACGCGGCGTCCACTGAGGCCCCTTGCAGAGTGTGCGACGCCTTTTTTTTCGCCGTCGGGCCCCATTGGGCTGCCGCGTCGTGTTATGAAAATGCACTGTTTGTGACATGGAGGACGATCGTGAGCCTTTAGTCGTGCCGGTAGGGGACTGCGGTGGCGAAATGTTCGCCGGCGCCGAGAAATGGAACACCAAACGCCTCGGCATCGCTTTGCATACACAACATCACATCTGAATCTGCACCACCGTCGGCGGTGTTTCCTGGCGCCCGGTTCACTTGTACTTTATTATTGAATAATGCACCAAGCCCTGAGGGCCTGCAGGTGTCCCCGCGGTATTCATAGCTGCTGCCGAAGGTAACCCGATGAAGTCCCAAGCCAAGAGTCCGGCCATCCAACCCCGCGCCATCGCCCTGACTATCTTTATGGGTCTCGCGCCTGCGGCGAACGTGCTCGCTCAGACGACCGCCGCTGATCCGACTTCGCCGCGGATTGCGACGAACCAGGAAGCGAACGACGTGCCCACCAAGCTCGGACTGATCGAGCAGGAGGTCCAGATGGCGCAGCAGGAGGCGATGTATTCGAATTTGCTGCGCCAGTACGACTCCCAGATGACGATCCGGCGAACTCAGTACGCCAGCGGGACCGACCTCGTGCCTGCCTATGTCTTCACGCCACGGCCGTTGGATCCGGGGAAGCGATATCCGGGTCTCATCGTCGTGCACGGGGGGTGGCATAGCCGTCTCGACTGGCATTTCTTCGATCTTATTGCCTACGCGGTGAGCAGGGGCTACGTGGTGGTGTTTCCCGAGTACCACAGCAGCTCGGGTTATGGGGAAACCAACCACAAGAGCAACTTCGGCAACACCGACATTGCGGACGTACTGGCAGCGGCCGACTATCTCGGCAAGTCGGTGCCGGGTGTGGATCCGGAGCGGCTGGGGATCTATGGGCACAGCCGCGGCGGCATGCTGACGCTGATGGCCATAGAGCGCGCGCCGACGAAGTTCAAGGCCGCCGTCGATGTCGCGGGACTGACCGATCTGATCGCGTTCATGGCCTATAAGCCTGATTTCCGCCGGCTGGAGACTGCCAGCGAGCCGTACTTCGGCGGCAAGCTGCCGTCCGAGAATCTGGCGCCGTACGTGGAGCTCTCACCGCTCAACCACGTGGATGAGATCCAGGCACCGTTGTTCATAGCCGCCACGACGGGCGATAAGATCGTGCCGCTGACGCTGCATACCGGGCGGCTGATCGATGCGCTGAAGGCACGCAATAAGGTGTTTGAATCGAAGATCTACGAGAAGGCTCCGGGCGATCACCTCTTCCTGTTCGGGGACACGCCGGAGCGCAAGGATCTGTTCGAACGGACGTTCGCGTTTCTCGCGAAGTATCTGAAGCCGTGAGTCCTGCGCCTCCTGTTCCTGCCTCACGGCAGGAACAGGAGTGTCGCGTGTGCCTCTGAAGGGAGTTGCTCAGAGACGCACGTCGAACTCGAACTTCAGAGTGCGTGGAAGACCCTCGCTCAAATAGTCCGTGCCAGTGCCGGACCAATAGCGTTTGTCTGTGAGGTTCTCGACCTTCAGCCGAGCGTTCACCAGACTGCCAAACATCGGCCATGAGTAACGGGCACCGATGTCGTACGTCGTATAGCCCCCGATGAACAGGGTGTTTGGACCGCTGATGTTGTCGATCGCGCGGTTGCCCACGAACACGACGCCGCCAGTGAGTCCTAGAATCCCCAGGCCCGGAAGAGATGGGCGGTACTCGACGAATTGAGATGCAGTGAACTTCGGTGTATTTTCCGGTCGGGCGCCGAGGCTCAAGGGATTGGACGTGCTTTCGATCTTCGCCTGCTCGTCCATGACATTAAACAGCAGCGATACTTGTGAGCCGATCTCACCCGTGGCGCTGAAGTCGAGGCCCTTGTACACCGTACGCCCGTCCTGTACGTAGAAATTGGCAGCATTGGTAAAAGCCGAAGGACGTCTGACGTCGAAATAGGAAAGCGTCAGCAACAATGAGTCGATGGGTTTGCCCTTGACACCGTACTCTTTCTGCTTCGTGATTCCCGCCGGCAGAAGCGTCCCGTAGTTCTTCGCAGCGAGCGGTGCCGCTCCGCCTTCCTCCAGACCTTCGAGGTAGGTCGCGTACAGGCTGACACGTGGATCCGGTTTGAAGACGAGACCACCGGACTTCGAGTTGTTCTGGGTGGAATAGGTCGTCACAGGCGTGGTGGGCGGAACGAAGGTGATCGTCTGGCTCTCGTACTTGGTGTGACGGAAGCCGAGTAGTACGTCGAGCCAGGTGCTGTAGCTCACCTTGTCGAAGGCATACAACCCTTTGTCATGAATGGGTAACTTGCTGATAATCACAGTGTCCGGCTGGGGAATCGCCGCAAAATCCACGGGGTTGTAGAAATTTTGCGGGATGGACTTGATCGTCTGCATGCCATTGTTCTGCACGCGCAGGTTGTAGCTCGAGCCGAGAGAGAGTTGATGCTCCAGCGGCCCGGTCGTGAAAGCCCCTGCGATCTCTGCCCGGTAGTTCTGGTTGTCGTAGGTCGTGCCGGGCGCAAGCCTGACGCCGAGCGTACCGTTGCCCGTCGTCAGATTGTAGCCGGTGAAAATGCCCAAGTTCCGGTCGCGCTCTTCGTGCGAGCGGCCGGCTTCTGCCATGATCGACCACTGCTTCGTTACGCGCCACTCGACGTGCCCCATCGTGTTTTGCTCGTGAGCGTTTGAAGTCATCCATTGCGCGCCGAGATTCTGGCGTGGATCCGGCAGAGCAGGCAGCGTCTGGCCGGCGATAGTCACCCCTTTTGTGAGGTTTACCTGGGTGATGGGCGTCTCGGTCATTCTTTTCTGGATGTACTCCGCATCGAGGCGCACGGTGACCGCCTGAATTGGATTCCAGTCGAGCGCCACTGCCCCCAGGGCGCGATGTCCCAACACCCTGTCCACGCCCGTGTCGATTTGTCCGCCGGCGGCATTGACTCGTATACCGATCTTGTCATTGGCGAAGCGGTGGCTGGCGTCGATGGCGCCGCCATAGGAGCCATACTGGTTGCCGGTCACTGTGAGCGCCAGTAGGGGGTCGTCCGTGGGCCGCTTCATGACTACGTTGACGATACCCGAAGGGGTCGTGAAACCGTAGTAGAGCGAGGACACGCCCTTCAGCACTTCCACGCGATCCTTGTCCTCGAGAGGCAGGTCGATGAGATTGACAATCGGCAGCCCGCCGTTCATGCGGTAGTTGGCCCGGTTGTCAACCGAGATGCCGCGGATGCTGATATTGCTGGTAACGGCTGGATTGGTCTGAGTGTAGGTCACCCCGGCGCTGTTCTTCAGAACATCGCCAATCGAGCTGGCCTGTTGCGCGTCTAGCAGGGTGCGCGGCAGGATTGTGACGGTGAGCGGCGTGTTCATCACCTCCGCGTTCCGGAACGTGCCTGCCTGCACGTAGTTGGCGCCGAAGCTGTCTTTCTTGTCGGCCGTGATAATGATCTCTTCCAGGACATCACGCTCTTGGGTACCTCCCTGAGCCGCAGGTCCTGCATCAGCTGGCGATTCGGCGCGCACGCCCGAAGCACAGACTGATATGGCAAGCGTTGCCCCCTTGAGCCACCAGGGGCAGCTGTCGTTGGTTCGCATCGATTTACTCCTCCATTAGTTACGACGGAAATCGGATAGCCCACAAGGCCGACCGCTGGACCAGCGACTTGAGCGAGTGGCGGCAGACTAGCACTATGTTTCAAAAAAAAACAACAAGCGCAAACACACCGGAGAGGTTAAAAAATGTTTGAAGTTTGAATCGTTGTCTGAATACGCGTTATTTCGTAATGAAACACTCATTGAGTGGTGGCCGACCCGGGACTAACGGCCCGTTGTGGTGGGGCAACAGATTGTCTCGTGGAGTGACGAAATACAAACGGCCGGCTGGGATCCTGGTTGCGTTTGCCTGGTAGCGCTCCCAAACCGGTTTGATTCTCTGTGTGTACTTACATAACTGGAAATTCAGAACGAGTTTCCGGGGGCAGCTAGCAGATGCTCTTCAATCGCATATTGAAACTGATGGCCAGATCTGACGACCGGAGCAGGCAGTCCACACTTAACGGTCGGCAGGTCGCGGCCGCTATCCGAGGCAATGTTTACTGACCTATAGTGTGGGGCGTGCCTGCCGGCACGCTCAGGAGTAAGTGGAAATGCCGCAAAGGCAGCGACCGAACAGCAGCAAGCTGCAGGTACGTCTTGCGGGTCGGATTCTCACGCACGCCAAGGACCAGGGATTCGGTGCTGGCGCCTGGCTTAGCGAGAACGCTCTTGCCCAGGCCTTCGGCGTTTCGCGTACGCCGGTGCGTGGAGCTCTGGCGGTGTTGTCGAAGCGTGGATTGGTAAACGTGGTACCGCGTCGGGGGTATGTCCTCAAGCGTGCGGTACGAGAGCAGGATCTCGAGCCGTACGCCGATATGGAAAGCGAGGAGGATCGTCTGGCAGAGCGCATGTCGGCAGATCGCTTTGCCGGCAAACTGCCCGACCACGTGTCCGAAGCGGATCTGATGCGTCGGTACGAAGTGGCTCGCGGTGTACTTGTCCGCGTGCTCACGCGCATGGCGCAGGACAATGTTGCCGAGCGAAGCGACGGCCACGGGTGGCGATTCCTCCCCACCCTCGACTCGCTGCAACTGCACGATGAGAGTTACCGCTACCGCCTGTTGATCGAGCCTCAATGCGTACTCGAGCCCACGTTCCAACTGGACGTCGCGGCCGCGCGGCGGCTACACGAAGAACACGTTGCGATTGTCGCTGGAGGATGGAAGCAGACCACCGGCGTGAAATTCTTCGAGCTGAACGCGAGCTTTCACGAGTTTATCGCGGCTTGCTCGGGCAACCGGTTCGTCCACCAGGCGATGATTCATCAGAACCGTCTACGGCGTTTCTTCAGCTACAACTGGGTGTACGGTACTCAGCGCATGCGCGAATCTTCGAACGAGCACCTGGAAATTCTCAACCGGCTGCTCGAGGGAGAGCGGGAGCAGGCCGCCATCCTTTTACGACTGCACTTGCTCGGAGCGAGCCGCCTCAAGCCGCGCTTCGGCGAGTGAGGGAGCTATTGCTGGCTAAGCCGGCCGGGCTTGGGGCTCGAGTCAGCCGACCTTTGGAGCTCCGCCCCAGGCCAAATTCGCACCGGCGGTCCGGTCCACTTAAGATTGCGCTTATGCTGCGCTCGGTTGGGAGGCCACGGATTGAACCTGGTTCCAATGATCTGATCAGCCGAGAACTCGCCCCCAACGAGCGACTCTTTTGGAGCGGCGGGCCGAAGACCGGTATCCGACTGCGGCCTGCCGACGCAGTCATGATTCCATTTAGCCGGTAGACCCGACGTGATCCCATCTTATAGGTGGACTTGCCAGGTTTGCGACGCCTGTAACGCGCCGGCCGAGTCATGTAGTAGCTGCGGCGCTCCTGTGGGTATATCCGCGTCTGAGATAGAGCTAGCAAAGAGCAAAGGAGTTGCCGCGGTTTATGCGAGCCGCGAGGATGAGCGTCGGGCGCACGCGAACTGGATGGCACAGCCGCTGTGGCTCAGGATTGGCGATGTCGTCTTCGGCACAATGTTCTTTGCAGGACTACTCCTTGTCCGCCTCACCTGGGTTCTTGGTTGGTCAAGCAGATATGTTGCAATAATGTGTGCTGCACTGTTACTGCCGGTTCTTTGGTTTATTCCGACACGAGGTCGTAATTTCCGTTCGCCTTCGACCCCATGACCTGACTTTTCTACGGAACGGGCTAGAGCACGCCAGATGCCAACCTCGGCGCGCGGCAGAAAAGGTGCGCTCGGCGCAATTGTTAGTGTGTAAGGCGGAGCTTGAGCTAATTCGATACTCGGAAGGAGCACACTCCGAGCGCCTGAGGAGCATCGATCTCTCGAAGCGCATG